>Ga0209343_10011009_pt1 | contig 10225 bp, 17 predicted proteins | sample RifCSPlowO2_02_FD_184026 | JGI IMG/M metagenome (GOLD analysis project Ga0209343, IMG submission 184026) | Groundwater microbial communities from Rifle, Colorado - Rifle CSP2_plank lowO2_0.2 (SPAdes) (version 2) | ecosystem: Environmental > Aquatic > Deep subsurface > Groundwater | place...
CCGCCCGTGCGGCCTCGCCTAAATCCAGACTCCTGGCCCGCGGACTTCTGGCTCGCGATTCGGCGGCCCGCGAGCTGCGGTCCCGCGTGCCTGTGGCCATGCCTGCTGTCCTTACAGGAATCGCCGGTCCTTGAGCGGATCGGGCTCCTTCAGTCCGAACTGCTCGATCAGCTTGCCGACCTCGGCGCGGTATTGCGTGCGGCCCTGGTCGTTGGTGCGCTTCTTGATGCCCCACTTGAGGTATTCCTCGCTGCGCTTCGATCCGGTAACGCCGAACATGTCCAGGCAGCGCGGATACATGTGGTCGAGCGATTTCTGCACGGAGGCCTTGCCCTCCGGCGTCTGGCACAGCTTGGTGAGAATCTGGATGCCGTGGGCGATGTGCTGCTTCTCTTCTTTCAGAATCTGCGGGATGATGCGCGCCACCGGAAGATAGCTGCACTCAGAGAAGTCCTCCAGGTGATAGCCGCCGACGCGGTCAATGAAGGTGCCGAAGCAGCCCATGTCCGCCCAGGTCTCCAGCGGCTCGCGGAAAATCTCCAGGATGCGGTCCTTCGAGCGGTTGCGGATCTGGTGCGAGACGTCAACATTCAGCTCCGCCAGAATCTTGACAAACTTGCGGTGATGGTCAATCTCCTCGGCGGCAGTCTTCGCGAGCATCATCTGGTCCTCGGCCGTCGGCGCCGCCAGCACCCACTTCTCCACGTAGAGGTGCGGCCCTCCCAGCTCGCTGTCCGCCTGGATGGTCATGACCTTGACGAACAGGTCCTTGTACTCCTGCGGCATTTTCGCGAAATCTTTCGCTTCAATCTTGTCGGTAAACATGCTTCCCTCTGTTCTCCTTTTCTGAATTCTTGATCCTTCGGAATCGTTATTTGTTGCGAGAAGTTGTTCCAGAACTTTGTGGGATTACCCGCCGCCACTTCTCTTCGAATCGCACCCCCGCGCTCTTCAGAAGATTGTGTACCGGGTCCCGCTCCGCCAATTGTTTTCGCAATTCCGCCAGCCTGCGTTCGGACTCGATGGTGGTCACGCGCGCTTCCACATGAACCACCCGAATTGCGCGCTTCACCTTGGCAAGCCCCCAGATGCCGCTGGGGTCAAACTCCGCCCATATTGTAAACTCCAGGCCCTCCAGATGGAAGTCCATGGTCTTGGCAACAAAGTTCCCCACCACATTGAGCGATCCAGCGTAGGCGGCAAGCAGGGCTTCGAGCGGCATGATGCCCTTATGCGTGCCGCCAAGAAGTTGCGGCATGTCCAGCTTCAGCGTCTTGTCGACCGCCGTGATGGCGACGCGATGCGGCGTCTCCATCTTGGCGGTGATGCGCAGGCCCTGCTGCGGAATTTTCTTAATTCTGACCATGCCACGAATTTACCCTAACAAGCGTTAGGCTGTCAAGTAAATTCTTCCGCTTATTCTGAAATCAAAAGTACGCTCGGAGTTCAGGAGATCGTAATACCCATTTGTTGGGCTTCGGACGCGGAGTCGCGCGCGCCCCGGTGCGGGTGGATCCGGCAGCCAAAAGTGCCGTTCAACTGACGCGCTCCCAGGTGATGCGGTAATCGGCGACGCCCTCCGGATGCGGCGGCGCGGGGCGCAGGATGAGTCGATTGCCGGTGAACTCGAAGAAGCGTTTCGCGCTGGAGCCGACGCGGTTGGGAACAGCATCCACTTCGATGTGGTGGATGACGTAGCCCTGCTCAGCGTTGACCTCGTATCTGCCGGCGTAGGCGATGACACCTTTCATCGCAGAGCGCAGTTCGGCATCGGTGGGCACCGATTCACTCGCCCATTTGGGTCTGCTGGGGTCAATGTTGACGACGCACACGCGCCCCGTGTCGCTATAGAGGATGTAGCCGATGCCGCCCGGGCCATACGAGGGATTATTGCGTTTGCTGCCGTCGTTCATATGCTGCACGGCGGAGACCAGCCGCCACGCGCCCACAAACTGCCGCGCCATTTTTTCCATGTCGCTTCTCTACCTCACCTTGTGGATGTCGATGCCGTAGGCCTGCGCCAGCGCGACGACGGGGTTAATCGCCTTCCTCCCGGTGCCCTGCTCGATCTGCACCGCCGAGAGCGGGCAATCGGTGACGCAGCAAGCTTCCTTGTCTTCGTTCATAAATTTGAACAGCGGATCGCCGACTTTCATGGACTCTTCGAAGTATTCCTTCTTGGCGCTCCAGGAACCGTCGTGGCCGCTGCAGCATTGCAGCCGCGCGACTTCGGCGCCGGGAAGCAGCCGCAACAGTTCTTCGCTCTTGTAGCCAATCTCCTGCGCCATCAGATGACAGGGCTGATGATAACGAAACTTCGCGGGAGCTTCACCGCCATCCCTCTTTTCTTCTTTGGCAAACTTCGTGTCCAGCTTTCCAGCCTCATTCAACTTCATAAGATATTCGGCCAGGTCGTAGGTGTTTTGCGAAACCAGTTTGGCGTCTTCGCCCTCCACGTAAGCCGGATAGTCGTGCTTGAGCATGTAACTGCAACTGGCGCTCGGCGCCACGATCTTGTATCCCTGGCGGACCTTTTGGCTAAGGGCGGCGACGTTGGCCCGCATCTTTTTCCGGGCCTCGTCGAGCAGGCCGGCGTCGATCAGCGGCAGGCCGCAACAGTGCTGCGGTGGCACCGCGCATTCGATCCCGTTTCGCTCAAAGACTTTCACAGCGGCCTTGCCGATCTCGGGCGCGTTGTAATTGACCATGCAGGTATAGAACAAGGCGACCTTTTCACCGCCCGCGGTTCCACCGGAGGCGGCGCGGCGCGGTTGTTTCCGGAACCATTTCGCGAAGGTCTGGGAATGGAACGCCGGCAGCATGCGGTCGCGATGCACGCCCAAGTATTGTTCCAACAGGCCGCGCAGCAGCGGGTTGCGATTGGCCCAGTTGACGATGGGCGCGGCGTAGCTCGATAGCGTCCCCACCAGATCGGTGTGCCCAAAGACCCACTCGGCGAACGTGGTCCCTTCCGCTTTTTTGCGCAGCAGTTGGTAGCGCACCAAGGTACGGGGAAAATCAATGTCGAGCACATGCGGGGGAGTGTAGGGGCAGATGGGATCGCAAATCTTGCACTGGTAGCAGAGGTCCACTACTGCATTGATCTGCGGGTAGGTGAGCTCTTCCACGCTGCCGAAGATACCGGCGACATCGTCGGTGACTTCAAACAGCTTCACGAACGACGGACAAAGCGTGTAGCAGACGCGGCACCCGTGGCAGGTGTCAAAGACCCGCACCATCTCCTTCTTGAGCTCTTCCGGGTCCCAAAATTCCTTTGACTTGATATCAAAATTCATTCAGTGTTTTTGCCCTTAGATTTGGCGAATGAGATGCTGTAATCAGCCACGAAGCTTCCCGCTCTTCTTGAGTCCCGATTTCACCGTTTCCAAAGAGTAGCGCGGTTCGCGGGAGCGAAGGCGAGCGGTCAGCCCATCGTAGAAATCTTCCCATAGCTCGCTGTGCTTCTTGAGATCAATCATCACACCAACTTTCTTGCCCGCGTCATCGGTAACGTACTGGATTCCTTGCATGTGCATAGCTCCAATTTCTGTTTGCTATTTGCGAACCTCTTCCCCCCCCGGTCAGGCGCCACACGTCTTTCCGCTTCCGATTTTGCGTAACTTAATCAGCAAGCGTAAGGCCTCATTCACCGCCGCCGAATCGCGGAACGCCCTGGCCACTTCAGGCTCCAGAACCACAACATTGGCCCCCTCCTTCAAGAGTCGGCGATAGTACCGGCCGCGGAACGCCTTCGAGTAATCGAAATGGTATTCGCGTCGCATGTCATCCGGCGCGGCAGAGTTCTTAGCCTTCATGGCGTCTTCCGTCCCACTCAAATTGCACTCCCTCAGTATAGCCCGGCGCGCAAATCCCTGTCACCCATCCCGCATTTCCTGGAACAGTCCTGCTCCCATAGCCCCGCAAGACTGAGGGCCGGCCTGGCGTCTGTAAAGCGTCGGTTGACAGGATACAAGCTGTCCGGCTAACATCTTTCATGTGCAGATACGGAATGTGGTCCATCGGGGACTGCGTCGCTTCATTGAGCGCGACGACGCTTCAGGGCTGTCCCCGGCAGTTGTCGAAAAGCTCCGCAATATAGTGACGTTTCTGCAGGAGATCGAGGACGCGCAGGAACTACGCGACATCCCGAGTTGGAAGGCGCATCAACTCACCGGCGACCGCAAAGGAACATGGAGTCTCACCGTAACCCGCAACTGGCGGATCACGCTCCGGATTGATCAGGGCGAAGGAGAAATCTTTGACCTGAATTATGAAGACTACCACTGAAAGGAAATAAGATCATGCTGCGAATGGCACGTCCGGCGCATCCAGGACAGTTCCTCCGGAGGGAGGTGATCGAGCCTCTCGATCTCTCTGTAACGAAAGCAGCCCGAATTCTTGGCGTGACCCGTCCGGCACTCTCCGCTCTGCTCAACGGGCACGCCGCGCTCTCGCCCAACATGGCGCTGCGAATCGAAAAAGCGTTCGGCCCTAAAATGGACACCCTGCTTCGGATGCAAACGGCCTACGAGATCGCCGAGGCCCGCGACAGGGCGGGAGAGATCAAAGTCAGGCGCTATGTGCCGAAGCCGGCCGTCGCCCACGAACCAACGTCCCTTCCCCGCTGAGACCGCACTGCTGTAGGCTCAGGCGCAGGCGCGAAGCCCGCCGCGCAATTCCCTGTCAGCCTCCGGGCCTTTAATCTCTTGCGGACGGGGAAGCACGGGGTCGGGACTTTATCCGGTGGGTGGAGCTTGGTGAGGTTGTGCTGCCTATGCATTGCATATACAATGAGGTGAGCGATGTTTGAATGGGACCGGAACAACCTTCGCAAAATTCGGGGGCACAGGATCGAGCCGGAAGAAGCAGAGCAGGCACTCATCAACGATCCGATTTCGGTCTATGAACAAGATGTAAATGGCGAACGCCGCTACGTGTACTATGGCGAAACCGACGCCCGCCGCCTCCTCGCCGTGATCGTTACGGAGCGCGGCGAAAAGATACGGGTTGTGACCGCCTACGATCTCGACGCTGGACAAAGGCGCGACTATTTCGGGAGGCGAGCGGAAGGAGAGTGACTGAATGAATAAGAAACCATTGCAGATGCCAAAGTTCAGAAACCAGGGCGAGGAGGCGGATTGGTGGGCCAGCCCGGCGGGGCGCGCTTTTGTGAAGCAAAAATCCGCTCAATCAAAACGGATATCGAAAGGACCCGGGGCCGGGGGATCGCGTCTGGTTGCGAAGCTGAACAAGAAGAGCAGCGTGCAGATCGCTATCCGGCTGCCGGAAGCCGATCTTGCAGAGGCCCGCAAGATCGCTGAACGCAAGGGCATTGGCTACCAGACGCTTCTGAAAATGTTCGTGCGCGAAGCCTTGTTGCGCGAAGCCCGCCGCGGCTGAAAAGAACGTGCCGTGGCTACCGGCCTCGGTGGGGCACAATGGTCGCTGTAGACGAACCTGTTTGGACAAATACGAAATACTCACTTGGTTTTGGCTTCGGTTTGTAGGTGTCGGAAGCAGCGTCATGATTGACCATAATGATCTTGAAGTCCGCGTTTGCACCTTGTTCTCGCAGTTTCTTTAGCATCTGCGTCTTCTTCCCTTGAAAGAACGATGGTGCTACATTGAATGCCTCTCCAACCAGACTTTTGCCATCTTGCTCCGCACAGATATCGAATCGACTCTCGTCTTCATTTCCGAATTCGACTCTGTAGGTTTCAAACGGAAATACCTCCTCAACGAGCAGCCACCTGACTCCATAAAAAATAACCGAGTCCGTCATAATTCTGTTGGCAGCTTCGAACAAGCTGACATCGGGATATGGACCCAGGTTCACTCTGTCACGCTTGATCGACCAAAGCAGCCGTACACCGCTCTTATCGGCGACGGGATTTCCAATCTCCTCGATGCAACGCGTGTATTGCTCAATCTGTTCACCGACATTTGCTTTCGTCAGGTTGTTAGGAACATTGTGCATTGCAATTTCGCGGTCCCCGCGATCTATCAGCCAATTATTGTACGAAATAGCAGTCCAGGCAATCTAAACGCTCCCGTTGGAGCCAGGGCACGTTCAACACCCAGCGGGTAGCAACGACCTGGCTCTCATTGGGGGGAATCGTTCGGAAGCGTAGCCATTCGACTATACGGCCTTCAGGCGCCACGCGTTTTTCCGCTTCCGATTTTCCGCAACTGAATCAGCAAGCGTAGGGCCTCATTCACCGCTTTTCCATTGCGAAACGCCTTGCGGACATCCGGGTCCAGCAAAACGAGATTGGTCCCAGCGTGATAGCGCTTCGCGTACTTGCCTCGGACTCCTGTTTTGAGCAGCTCCCGCAGATCGTATTCAGGGCGCAACTCGTCGTTCGATTTGTTTCTGCTGGATGCCATCGATCCAGTGTAGCGAGATTGACCTGGGTTTACGAGGGGGGGAATCGCCAAGCGTTCGGCGGCGCGGTCGGCCGGGGCTGTGGCTGACTGGTTGTGGCGAGCGAATGTTAGGCGGAGAGGGCTGGGGCGGCTCCGGTTCTTTGGATGTATTCGGCGATGGCTTCCTGGAATGGAGCCCGCAGGCCCATGAACCGGATTCCCATGCAGCGCCCTTTCTCCACCCGGACAACTACTCCGTCGGTACTCACCGCCACATTTCTTCCCGCCGCGACCGGCAGAACGAATCGCAGGGTAACTGCCTGGGAGACCGGAAGCGTCTCACGGCAGGTGAGCAGCATTCCGGTCTCGCTGATATTTACACCCTGCGCCTGAACGTAGATTCTGGGAGTTTTGCACTCCACGCGTACCAGGATTGGCGCTCGCTGTGCCCGGCGCTGTTCTTTTTCCCGCTGCCTCATTACATTGAGCACATCTGGCATCGCAAAGCACCCCAGACAAGCTCATCGGCGAACACCGTCCGAAGCATGAGCCAGAGGAGAGTTCCCACAACGCCGTATCGGGAGAAGCGGGCGATAGTCAGCCACTGGTCCGGCGTAGCCCGCATCCAGGATAACTAGCATTCGCACAGGTAGCAGGATTCCCGCGAAAGGCGCATACTGTGGTTATGGATCCATCGCCGTTTAAGTTTTGCGTGTTCTTTCACAAGGGGCCCAAGGATTTGGGACAACCGCTCCCCGGCGCCGCCTGGTACGATGCCAGGCCTCCAGCAGAAAAGGAAGCCGCCACCCTCAAGTTTCAGCTAACAGACCAGCAACTGGAGAAGGGGTATCGCTACAGCGTACGCCCCATGGCGCAGGGTTACAGGCCGCTTTGGAGGCCTGTGATCAAGACGGTGTGAACGGGAACCGGGTCAATCGCATCTCAGCTCGAATCGCCGATTGCGACAATGCGATCCGCCGGGGTGAGTCCGCGGTGAAGCCCGTGGAAAGCTTTGCTGCTGCGGACGCGGAGATTCGCCGTCCTGACTGCAGCTGTGAGACAATCAACTTCTAGCGGCCGACCGGATGCACTGAAATCTTTTTACTATCACTGGCGCTAGCGGGAGGACACCATGGAACAAGGCAAGCGAAATTTCCTAACCGACTACGAATTCCGCGAGAAGGTGGCGTTGCGCGCATACGAAATTTATGAGGACCGCGGCGGGCAGCACGGGCGTGATATCAGCGATTGGCTACAGGCCGAAACTGACGTGCTGGCAGAGGCAGCGGCGCGGCAAAAAGGGGCTCCGGAGCGAATACAGCCTTCCGGGGCACAATCAGCAGAATCGCCTCAACGGGCCCGTAAGACGCCACAGCCTGCCCGCAGTTCCGGCTAGTCTGTCGCTTGCGACTCCGATCCACGATTGCGCATCTAATGTTATGATATGTCTCGATGGCGCAAAGTTGTGGATCGGCGACTGACTCCCAGCGCGTGGGTGCTTCAGTTGGAGTGCGGCCACGAAGCCTACCGGTCGGCGCAGCACGCTTCTCAAGAGCTTCCTGTCCAGGTTCTCTGCCAGCCCTGCAAATCTCTCATTGGCAGCCGCATTCAGGCTCCTCAGGGCCGTCTTGGGATCGTTTCCCGCTACAGCGATGGCAAGTTCGACATTTCCTGGAGCAATGATGGTGTGACCCGCTCGACCCTGGACGAGCTGCGCGAAAAAGTAGAAATTCTTTAGGGCGGATTTCTCGCCAGCATCTCAGCGCCGGAGGCGCGATAGATTCTAGCCCAGGGCGTCAGCCCTGGGAAACCAAGCGTTTGCGAGCCAGCCCCGGAAGGGGCGAAAGAACGCAATCCCGACGGACTGTCGAAGTAGAATTTCTGTCCCCCCTCCGGGGCTCTGTCCCTTGTCCTCCAGTTTCCCAGCACTTGCGTGCTGGGCTAGATTCTGTCGCCTCCTTCGGAGGCTTGCGTGGTGAGAAATCCGGGTCAGGGCGGATCATCGCACCCCCCCCACACAAATTGAACCGCAAATTTACTGTGGTTACTCGTCTGAAAACAGTTCCGAGTATCCGTGTCATGGAAGGTTTTCGCGAGGCCACCCGGGGCTTCCCCCTGTGAGGGGGACGGGCGCCGAGCGCACTGGCCGAAACGATCCATTCAAGGATCGTTTCGCGCAGTGGCTAGCGGCCGACGCTGAGGCGGTAGGCGAGAAACTCGGGCAGGCCGGCTTCCTGCATCTTGCGGATGGTGGTCTCGACATCGTAGGGGACGCGGCGGTATTCGATATACCCTTTGGTGTCGAAGATGGCGAACGCGGCGCGCGGGTCGCGGTCGCGCGGCTGCCCCACCGAGCCGGGATTCAGATAGTAACTCTCCCCGGGCTGAACTTCCAGCAGACGATAGGCGCTTTCCCGCGCCACTCCCATCGGCAGCAGCAGCACATTGCCGCGCGTGGTGCGCAGGAATCCGCCTTGCAGATGCGTGTGTCCGAAAAACGTGACCACATGTTTCAAAAAGGGGAAACACTCGGCGGCCTCGACCGAGGCGGTGACATACTCGTCTTCATCGCGCGGGCTGCCATGCAGGATGTCGAACTGCTCGTCGATTTCCATCGGGCCGGCCGGCAAGGTCTGCAAATAAATCGTGTTTTGCTGGCTGAGGTGGTTCTGGTTCCAGTAGGCCGCCAGGCGCGCCGCCTCATTGAACTGGTCGGCGCTATCCAGCCCGGAGCAGGCGCGGTCATGGTTGCCTCGCACCACGCGGCCGACATTCTCGCGAACCCAGTCCGTTACCAGATCCGGATCGGGGCCGTAACCGACCAGGTCGCCGCAGCAGACGATCTCGTCGTAGTCGCCTTTGGAGGAAACCAGGACGGCTCGCAGCGCCTCGTAGTTGGAGTGGATGTCACTAAGGATGAGATAGCGCATGCAGCCATCGCCCGGTCAAACCTGTAGTATAAAGCCAGTCTTGCCACTGCCGCAGTATAAAACGGCCCAACGAGCTCATATTCCCCAATTCCGCCGGAGCCCGCCGCCCCAAGGGACCTTCCTCACCGCATCTAATATATCATCGGCAGCCCGCTCAGGATTTATACTCCCGATACGCGACGCTCTTAGAGATGTGCCGTTCCCGTGCCACGGTCTTGAGGGCGTCCATGCGGCTCAAATTCTGTTCCGCCATCAATTGATCCACGCGTTCACGCAGCGGTTGCGACGCCGCCGCAACGGCAGGCGATTCCGGGGCTGCTCCGATCAAAACCGTCATCTCGCCGGGCAGACGCGCCCTCGTTCGCACTGTCTCCAGGACTTCCGAGCAGGGTCCCCGCAGAAATTCTTCGTGGACTTTGGTGATCTCTCGCGCCACCACCACCGGGCGGTCCCCCAGCACTTCCAGGATATCGGCAAGCGTCTCGAGGATGCGGTGCGGAGCCTCAAAAAAAATCGAGGTGGCTCGATATGGGCCGAGTTCCTCCAGAAATTTACGCCTCGAATTCCGCCGCACCGGAGCGAAACCCAGAAATTGAAAGGCGTGCGTGGGAAGCCCGGAGGCGGCCACCGACGCCACGATGGCGCTCGGACCCGGAACCGGTATCACTGGGATCTTGTGACGGATGCACAACTGCACCAGGCGATAGCCGGGATCGGAAATGGAGGGCATCCCGGCGTCCGATACCAGAGCAATGCGCGCGCCTTCCTGGAGACGCATCACCAACTCCGGGGCTTTGCTCATCTCATTGTGCTCGTGGTAGCTGGTGGTTTTGGCCCGAATTTCAAAATGATTCAGAAGTTTCTGCGTCTGGCGGGTATCTTCGCAGGCCACCAAGTCGGCCTCACGCAAAACTCGCAGCGCGCGGAGC
>Ga0209343_10011012_pt1 | contig 10224 bp, 7 predicted proteins | sample RifCSPlowO2_02_FD_184026 | JGI IMG/M metagenome (GOLD analysis project Ga0209343, IMG submission 184026) | Groundwater microbial communities from Rifle, Colorado - Rifle CSP2_plank lowO2_0.2 (SPAdes) (version 2) | ecosystem: Environmental > Aquatic > Deep subsurface > Groundwater | place: Rifle...
GAGCCGGTGCACGGCTCGGCGCCCGACATCTACGGGAAGAAGATCGCCAACCCCATCGGCCAGGTCTGGGCCGGCGCGATGATGCTCGACCACCTCGGCTGCCCCGACGCCGGCGCCGCCATCGTCACGGCGATCGAAAAAGTTCTGCAGGAAGGGCCGAAGACGCCCGACCTCGGGGGGAAGGCAGGCACTTCCGATCTCGGAAAAGCTGTCGCAGAAGCAATCTGATCACTCTTGTCATCCTTTGCTAGCGGCCGGGTCGCCGCTAGTAGGCGGCTACCGCGCCATCGCTCCGCGGGTCCGCGCCACCCTCCAGCACACCATTCGCATGACGCACGATCGCCCCGGCGTGGCCCATCGCCGCGTCGTACTCGCCAAGCACTTCCATCACGTGACCGCGCCGGGCGAGGTCGGCGACGACGCCGGTGGAAAAGCGCGACTCGAGCTTGAGGCTGTCGCTCGTCTCGCCCCAGGTGCGCCCGAGCAGCCAGCGCGGGGCGTTGACCGCCTGCTGCGGGTCCATGCCGAACACCGCGATGCGCGTGAACACCGCGCTCTGCGTCTGCGGTTGGCCGTCTCCGCCCATCGTGCCGTAGACGAGCGTGCGCCCGTCGCGCAGCACGGCCAGCGCCGGGTTGAGGGTGTGGAACGGCTTGCGCCCGGGCTTGAGGCTGTTCAGCGCCCCGGGATCGAGCGAGAAGCTGCAGCCCCGGTTCTGCCAGGTAATGCCCGTTTCCTCCAGCACCACGCCGCTTCCGTACTCGTGGTAGAGGCTCTGGATCATGCTGACGGCGCGCCCGGCTCCGTCCACGACGCCCATCCATACCGTGTCCGCGGGCGGTTGTCCTGCGCTCCAAGGCAGCGCGCGCCCGCGCTCGACGCCGGCGGCGAGCTCCCGTATCCGCTCGGGAGCGAGCAAGTCCTGCGCTTTCACGGTCATGTAGGCCGGGTCGGTCACGCAGCGGTCGCGCACGCCGAAAGCGCGCTTCGCCGCTTCCACCGCGAGATGCACGTAATCCGCGCTCGTGGGCCCCGTGCTCCCCGCTCCGAGCGCGTCGAGGATGCCGAGGATGAGGAGCGAGACCACGCCCTGCGTCGGCGGCGGCAGGTTGTAGACCGTGCCGAGCGAGTGCCCGAGCGCGAGCGGGGCGACGAGCCTGGCGCGATGGCGCTCGAAGTCGCCGGGCGCGAGCGGGCTTCCCGTTGCGGCGAGATCGCGCGCGATCGCCCCGGCCAGCCGGCCGCGATAGAAGTCATCCAGCCCCGCGCGGGCAAGGCGGGCGAGCGTCGCGGCGAGCCGCGGCTGCCTGAAAACCGACCCCGCCGACGGCACGGCGTCCCCCGGGAGAAACGCTTCCCGGAAACCGGGCTGGGCCTCGAGCTCGCCACGCTTGGCGGCGGTCGTGGCGGACTGGCTCGCGCTGACGGGAATCCCGTGCTCCGCGTAATGAATCGCGTCGGCCAGCAGGCGCTTCACCGGCAGCCGCCCGCCCCACTTGCGCGAGAGCGTGAACGCGGCGCCCCAGCCCGACACGGCGCCCGCGACGGTGTTCGCGGCCATGGCGCCGCGATGGGGAATGGTGCTCGTGACGCCGCGCGCGGCATACCACGCGATCGAGGCCGCGCGCGCCGCCGCGCCGCAGGCGTCTATGCCTTGCGGCGCCCGGCGCGGCGTGTGGATGAGCCAGAACGAATCGCCGCCGATCGAATTCATGTGCGGGTAGGCGACGGTGATCGTGGCTCCTGCCGCGATCATCGCTTCGAGCGCGTTGCCGCCCTCGCGCAGCACGTCGAGAGCCGACTGCGCGGCGAGCGCGTGCGGCGCGACCGCCATGCCGCGCGTGCCACGGGTCGAGTGGATCATGCCGGGATTCTACCGGACGCCCCGCCCTCTTCCGGATTCTAGAAATGAAAAGCGCGGGATGAACGGCAACCGCGTTGTCCGTTCGATCCCGCGCAGCTAAACCGGCGCCTTTGGCGTCCGGCTTTAGCAAGATTTAGTAGGTCTTGTACTGGAGATACTTCCCGCTCATGGTGATCTTCACCCGGTCGCCCTTCGGGTCGGGCTCGCGCGTCAAGTCCATCCTGAAGTCGATCGCGCTCATGATGCCGTCGCCGAACTCCTCGTGGATCAGCTCCTTCAGCGTGGTGCCGTAGACGTTGACGAGCTCGTAGAAGCGGTAGATCAGGGGATCGGTCGGCACCGCGGTCGGCAGCGACCCCTTGTACGGCACCTGCTGGAGCAGCAGCACCGCGTCGGCCGGCAGCCCGAGGAGCTTGCCGGCGGTCTCCGCCTGTTCCTTCGTCATCTGCATCTGGCCGAGCAGCGCGGCGGTCGTCCACTCCTTGCTCTGCCCCACGGCCTTCGCGATCTTCGGCCAGGTGAGGCCCTTCTTGAGCTTCGCCATCACCACCATTTCGGTGACGTCGGAACGGCTCATCGGCTTCGCCATGCCCGCGGCGGCGAGCAGCGCTTCGGGTGCGTCGGATTTTTTCATGTCACTCTCCTTGGTCCGGAACTTCAGTGCCTGAGGTTGACGACGACTGCTTTTTCCACCGGCCGCGGGGGAACTGCGGCGGCGGCCGGCACGGCCCCGCTCAACCCCGGCGAGACCAGCGGCGGATTCTTCGGGTCGTAATCCGCCGGCAGCGATTCATTGAACTGCTTCGAGCGGCTCACCAGGAAATCCACCAGGTGATTGCGGATCGGGTAGTAGTGCGGCTCCTTGTGCAGGGTGTGGCGCGAGCGGCTGCGCGGCAGCGTGTTGACGACGATCTCGGCGATCTTGGCCTCCGGGCCGTTGGTCATGAGGATGATCTTGTCCGCGAGCAGGATCGCCTCGTCGACGTCGTGCGTGATCATGAACGCGGTCTGGCGCGTCTCGGCGCAGATGCGCAGCACCTCCTCCTGCAGCATGCCGCGCGTCAGCGCGTCGAGCGCCGAGAACGGCTCGTCCATGAGCATCATCTTGGGCTGGATCGCGAGCGCGCGCGCGATCCCGACGCGCTGCTTCATGCCGCCCGAGAGCTCGGCCGGCCGCTTCTTCTCGGCGCCGGTCAGGTTCACCAGGTCGATGTACTTCTGGCAGTGGTCGCGCAGCCGCGCCCGGTCCCACTCGGGCCAGCGCGAGGTGACCGCGAACGCGATGTTGCCGAAGGCCGTCATCCAGGGCATCAGCGCGTGGCTCTGGAAGATCACCGCGCGGTCGAGGCTGGGGCCGCGGATCTCGCGCCCGCCGACGAAGACGTAGCCGTCGGAGGCGGGCTCGAGGCCCGCCAGGATGTTGAGGATGGTGGTCTTGCCGCAGCCCGAGTGCCCGATCAGGCACACGAACTCGCCCTGCTCGATGCCGAAGTGCACGTTCTCGAACACGGTCGAGCTCGTGCCGTCGCGCGCGGCGAAGCGCTTGGCGATGCCTTCGATGCGGATCAGCGGATCGCTCACGGCTTCATTCCGGGAAGGTGACGAGCCGGGTCAGGCGGGCGAGGCTCAGGTCGAGGACCATGCCGACCAGGCCGATGGCGAGGATGCCGCTGATGATGTTGGCGATCGAGAGGTTGTTCCACTCGTTCCACACGAAGTAGCCGATGCCGGTGCCGCCCACCAGCATCTCGGCGGCGACGATGACCAGCCACGCGATGCCGATGGAGATGCGCATGCCGGTCATGATGGTGGGCGCGGCGGCCGGCAGGATCACGCGGAACGCCCGTCGCAGGTGCCCGACTTCCAGCGTCTTCGCGACGTTGAGCCATTCGCGGCGGACGGACGCGACGCCGAACGCCGTGTTGATCAGCATCGGCCACACCGAGCAGATGAAGATGACGAAGATCGCGGAGACGCCGCTGTCCTGCAGCGTGAACAGCGCGAGCGGCATCCACGCGAGCGGCGAGATCGGCTTCAGCACCTGGATGAAGGGGTCGAACGCGCGGTAGACGAGCGGGGACATGCCGATCAGGAACCCGATCGGGATCGCCACCAGCGCGGCAAGGAGGTAGCCGATCAGCACGCGGGCGATCGAGAAAGCGAGCTGGATGCCGATGCCCTTGTCGTTGGGGCCCTTGTCGTAGAACGGGTCGGTGATATGACCCCAGAGCTTGCGTCCCACCTCGGCGGGCGTGGGAAACGCCGATTTCTGCCCGGTGGCGGCCTCCGCGCCGACGAGCTTCGCGTACTCGGCGTCCACCACCCGCGTGCCGGTCTCCGGCCGCGTGGCCGCATGCCAGATGGCCAGGAACGCGAGCAGCAGCGCGACCGAGAGCAGCGGCGCGCCCCAGTACTGGACGCCTTTCATGCTAGGCCGTCCGCTTGATCGCGAAGCTCGCGAGATAGGCGTCGGGCTTCGCGGGGTCGAACTCCTTGCCCATCACCGCGAACTTCTTGCTCGTCGTGGCGGGCGGCTTCATGCCGACCTCCTTCATGAGCCGCGTGGCATCGGTCGCCAGGAACACCTCGCGCGCGACCCTGGCATAGTCCACGTCGCCCTTGATCTGGCCCCAGCGCTTCATCTGGGTCAGGATCCAGATCGCAAACGAATGCCACGGGAACGGATCGAAATCGATGCGGTTCGGCACCTTCCGCACGTTGCCGAGCCCGTCGGCGTAGGTGCCCGTCAACACCTGCTCGACCACCGTCACCGGCTGGTTGAGGTAGTTCGCCGGCGCGATCGCCTCCGCGATCTGCTTGCGGTTCTCGGCCTTGGAGGCAAATGCCGTCGCCTCCATGATCGCCTTCAGCAGCGCGCGATAGGTGTTGGGCAGCTTGGTGACGAACTCCTTGCTCGCGGCAAAGGCGCAGCAGGGATGCCCCTCCCAGATGTCCTTCGTCAGCGTGTGGATGTAGCCGACGCCGTCGTACACCGCGCGCTGGTTCATCGGGTCGGGGGCGAGGAAGCCGTCCAAGTTGTCGGCGCGCAGGTTCGCCACCATCTCGGGCGGCGGCACCGCGCGGATCTGGATGTCGCGGTCCGGGTCGAGCCCGTGCTGCGCCACGAAGTAGCGCAGCAGGTAGTTGTGCATCGAGTAGTCGAAAGGCACGGCGAACTTGAAGCCCTTCCACGACCTGGGGTCGCGCCGGTCCTTGTGCTTGATCGCGAGCGTGATCGCCTGGCCGTTGATGTTCTCCACCGCCGGCATGGTGTAGGGAATCGGGCTCGAGCCGACGCCGAGCGTGATCGCGAGCGGCATCGGCGAGAGCATGTGCGCGGCGTCGTACTCCTTGTTCAGGGTCTTGTCGCGGATCACCGCCCAGCCGGCGGTCTTGACCACGTCCACGTTGAGCCCCGCGCGCCCGAAATAGCCCATCGGCTGCGACATGATGATCGGCGTCGCGCAGGTGATGGGAATGAATCCGACCTTGAGGTTGGGTTTCTCGATTTGTCCTTTGCCCTGCGCGAACGCCTCGCGCGCCGCCGCGAGCGGGAAAAACTGCGCGACCGCGGCGAGCGCCGTGTTGGCCCCTACGGCCTTCAGGAAGCGGCGGCGCGTCCCGTCGTTGGGAAACAGCGCGCGCATCACCGCCTGATCGACGGCGCGGCTCGCGAGCGCTTCGGTGTCGCCCGTGTGCGCCGACGCGGCGTCGTGCTCGGCCTGGTCCTGGTGCCGGCCGCAGCCACAGCCGAGCTTCACATCGGGATTGAACGGATCATTGAAAGCGGACATAGCGGCCTCCTGTTAACGGTCACGCCCGCCTTATTGCACGATGCATACCAGCTGCGTTCGCGACGCCACGCGAAGCGCTGAATCGATGCATCAACAACCTGATTTACTTGTACTATCGATACCCGCTCGAAAAACCGTCTCCTGATTGCGTTCAGTGCAGCGGCAGCCGCCATGCACGTTAATAGTGCGGGGCGCACCACATTCGTGCCTCTCACTTCCACGAGTAGAATCCACTCATGCGGCCCACTTCACGCACACGCTGCGCCGCGCTGCTCGCCGCCCTGCTGATGGCGAACTGCGCGCAGAACCCGGTCACCGGTAATCCGAATCTCGTGCTGCTGTCCGAGTCGCAGGAGATCGCCATCGGGCGGCGCGAGGATCCCAAGGTCCGGCAGCAGTACGGCGCTTACGACAACGCGGCCCTGCAGCAGTACGTGAGCGAGCTCGGGCAGCGGCTCGCCAGGGCAGGACACCGCCCCGGGATCGAGTACCATTTCCTGGTCATCGACTCTCCGGACGTGAACGCGTTCGCCCTGCCCGGCGGCTACATCTACATCACCCGCGGCATCCTCGCCTATCTCAACTCCGAGGCCGAGCTCGCGGCGGTGCTCGGTCACGAGCTGGGGCACGTCACGGCGCGCCATTCCGTGCAGCAGCTGACCGCCGTCACCGCCGCGAACATCGGCGTCTCCCTGCTGCAGATCTTCGTTCCGGAGACCCGCGGCGCGGTCAGCGACAACGTGATCAACCTGCTGGGCGGGGCGCTGCTCTCGGGCTACGGGCGCGAGCACGAGCTGGAGGCCGACCGCCTCGGCGCCGAATACCTTGCGCGCACCGGCTACGATCCGCAGGCCATGGTGAAAGTGGTCGGGGTGCTCAAGAACCAGGAATCGTTCGACGCCGAGGTGGCGAAGGCCGAGGGGCGCCAGCCGCGCGCCTACCACGGCCTCTTCGCGTCGCACCCCGACAACGACACCCGGCTGCAGCAGGTCGTGGGCGAAGCCGCGCGCCACAAGCAGGCGGAGACCCGGGTCGCGCGGGAGGAATTCATGCGCCGCGCCGATCGCATGGTCTACGGCGACAGCCCGAAGCAGGGCATCTCGCGCAACAACGTCTTCTATCACGCCGATCTCGGCCTCGCCATGCGCTTTCCCGCGGGGTGGCGCGTGCAGAATCGCCCGCAGAACGTGGTGGCGACGAGCCCGGGAGGCGAGGCGTTCATCGACCTGCGCGCGGGCGGCCCCGCGCAGGGCAGTCCCGCGGACGTATTGAAGCGGCGCGTCCAGTCGGGGTCCGGCGCCAGGGTGACGCCGGCCACGATCGGCGGGCTGGCGGCCGCGATCATGGACACCAATATCGGCGGGCGCCCGACCCGCGTGGCGTGCGTGTTTCTCGGCAAGGCGGCCTACCTCATCGGCGCGCAGGCACGCACCGCGGCGACGTTCGACCCGATCCGGGGTGAAATCGAGGCCTCGATCATGAGCTTTCACGCCATCACGGAAGCGGAGCGCGCGCTCGCGCACCCGCTGCGGCTGCGCGTGATCACCGCGCGGGCGGGGCTGACCTTCGCGGAACTCGCGCGCCGCTCCCCGCTCGGGCGCTTCGCGGAAGGACACCTGCGGGTGATCAACGGCCTGTACCCGGCCGGCGAGCCGGTTGCGGGCCAGGCATTGAAGGTTGTCGAGTGATGATCTCCTTCCGCACCCTGCTTCTCGTCCTGCTCTGCGCCGCGTGGATCCTGCCGGGGCTCATCGGCCACGACCCGTGGAAGCCGGACGAGGCCCATACCTTCGGCGTGGTGTACGAGATCCTGCGCGGCGGCTCGTGGGTGGTGCCCACGCTCGCCGGCGAGCCGTACCTCGACAAGCCGCCGCTGTTCTACCTGAGCGCGGCCGCGGCCGCCAAGGCGTTCTCGTTCGCGCTGCCGCTGCACGACGCCGCGCGGCTCGCAACCGGATTCTGGATGGCGGTCACGTTCGCGTTCATCGCCCTCACCGGCCGGGAGCTGTACGGCATCCGTTACGGCGCGGTCTCCGCGCTGCTGCTGCTCGGGTGTTTCGGGTTCGTCGTCCGCGCCCACCTGCTGATCACCGACATGGCGATGCTCGCCGGATTCGCCATGGCCTATTACGGATTCGCGGCCGTCCCGCGCCAGCCCGTCGTGGGCGGGTTCTGGATCGGCACCGGCACCGGCATCGCGTTTCTCGCCAACGGGGTGTTTGCGCCGGTCGTGCTGGGCGCGACCGCCCTGCTGCTGCCGCTGCTCTGCCGCGACTGGCGCCGCCGCGGCACCCTTGCCGCGCTCGGCATTGCCTTTGCCGCGGCGGCGCCCTGGCTGGTCGTCTGGCCCGCCTTGCTCTACCTGCGCGCGCCGCAGCTGTTCGATGCCTGGCTGTGGGACGCCAATCTTGCGCACTACTTCCGCACGCAGCCCGGAACGCGGGCCGGCATCCTGTACTACCTCGGCATCCTGCCCTGGTACGCGTTTCCGGTCTGGCTGCTCGCCCTGTGGACGCTGTGGGGCGCGCGGGCCAGGGGATACGCGCGGCCGGCGATCATCCTGCCGGTGACGGGTTTCGTGATCACGCTCGCGGTGCTCTCCGCCTCGTCGGAAGCGCGCGAGCTCTACGCGCTGCCGCTGCTGCTGCCGTTGTCGCTGGCCGCGGTCGCCGCGCCGGAAACGCTGCCCCGCGGGGCGGCGGGCGCCTGGTACTGGTTCAGCGCCATGACCGTCACCTTCTTCGTAGTGGTGTTCTGGTTCTACTGGAGCGGGCTCGAGCTGGGCGTGCCGGCGCGGCTGCACGAGCACCTGCACCGGATCCGGCCCGGCTACCCACCGGGGTTCCGGTGGCTGCCCTTCGCGCTCGGCGTCTCCTACTCGCTGTTCTGGGTGGCGGTGCTGGCGTCGTTCCGGAAGACCCCGATGCGCCCGGTCGTGGTGTGGGGCGCGGGGATCACCACCATCTGGGCGCTGATGGCCACGCTGTTCCTCGGCTGGGCCGACAACGTGAAGAGCTACCGCTCGATGGCGGTCTCACTGCAGAAAGCGCTGCCGAGGAAATACGACTGCGTTTCGAGCCGTGACCTCGGCGATGCGCAGCGCGCGATGCTGCATTACTTCGCCGGCATCGTCACCTACCGCGAGGAAGCGCCGTCCCGGAAGCGCGCTTGCGAGCTGCTGCTGGTACAGGGCCACCCGCAGGTGGAAGTCAACCCGCCCGGGCGGTGGAAAAAAACCTGGGAAGGCGGCCGGCCGGGGGACAAGGACGAGCGTTATAGGCTCTACCGCCGCCCGAAGAAGTAAGCAGGTGACGAACATCGGGTTTGATCTTCGTCAATACGTCACCTCATCAACGTGTCATATAGTTTGCTGTGCCGCACAATCTCGACACGGTGCAGGGCACGGCGTAGACTCGCTGTCCCCTTCCATGGCGATCAGGGAACCGAGGCCGTCTTCAATCGTATTGAAAAATCAGATAGTTAGGAGAATATCATGAGCAGCGGACGCGAAGTGGTGGTGCTGTCGGGCGTGCGGACGGCGATCGGCGATTACGGCGGCGGGCTGAAGGACATGGCGCCGACCGAGCTGTCGGCGCAAGTGATACGCGAAGCGGTGAAGCGCGCCAAGATTGACGCGAAGGAAGTCGGCGCGTGCGTCATCGGCAACGTGATCCACACCGAGACGAAGGACATGTACTTCTCGCGCGTCGCCGCCTTGAAGGGCGGGCTGTCCGACGATTCCACGGCGCTCACCGTCAACCGCCTGTGCGGCAGCGGCATGCAGGCGATCGTCTCCGCGTCGCAGATGATCATGCTTGGCGACACCGACGTCGCGGTCGGCGGCGGCGCCGAGTCCATGAGCCGTGGCGGCTACCTGATGCCGAGCCTGCGCTGGGGCGCGCGCATGTCCGACAGCAGCGTGGTGGACATGATGGTCGGCGCTTTGACCGACCCGTTCGACACCGTGCACATGGGCCTCACCGCCGAGGCGATCGCGGAGAAATGGAAGATCACGCGCGAGCAGCAGGACGAGTTCTCGGTCGAGAGCCACCGCCGCGCGATCAATGCGATCGAGAAAGGCTACTTCAAGGACCAGATCCTGCCGATCGAGATGAAGACCCGCAAGGGCACGACGGTATTCGATCGCGACGAGCATCCGCGCGCGGACGCGAGCCTGGAGGGCATGGCGAAGCTGCGCGCCGCGTTCAAGAAGGACGGTTCCGTTACCGCCGGCAACGCGTCCGGCATCAACGACGGCGCCGCGGCGGTCGTGCTGATGGAGCGCGCCGCCGCCGAGAAGAAGGGGCTGAAGCCGATGGCGCGCCTCGTCTCCTACGGCATCGCGGGCGTGGACCCCAAGATCATGGGCATCGGCCCGGTGCCGGCCTCGAGGAAGGCGCTCGAAAAGGCCGGCCTCAATGCCGGGCAGATGGACGTGATCGAATCGAACGAGGCGTTCGCGGTGCAGGCGCTCGCGGTCTCGTGCGATCTCAAGCTCGATCCCAAAAAGACCAATCCCAACGGCGGCGCGGTGGGCCTCGGCCACCCGATCGGCGCGACCGGCGC
>Ga0209343_10011014_pt1 | contig 10223 bp, 6 predicted proteins | sample RifCSPlowO2_02_FD_184026 | JGI IMG/M metagenome (GOLD analysis project Ga0209343, IMG submission 184026) | Groundwater microbial communities from Rifle, Colorado - Rifle CSP2_plank lowO2_0.2 (SPAdes) (version 2) | ecosystem: Environmental > Aquatic > Deep subsurface > Groundwater | place: Rifle...
ACCACCGGCTTAGCAACCGCAGCAATAGTTTTTGAAAGGTCCAACACTTCTTGAGCGCTTAACGCACGATTGTAAATCCGGGCTTCGTCCATATTGCCGTCAAAAAAATTGACTGTGGATGCTGAATAGCCTTTCTGCCCGATAAATAAATTTGCAGCACTTGTCGCAGATGCGGCCCCAAGGTTACCACCTCCTTGATTGATTCCGTTAACATAAAAAACAACCTGATTCGCATTAACTACTACAACAACATGCTGCCACGTCCCTGCTTGCAAAACAGCATCATTCGATTGAACCCCATCCGCAAAAAGGGCTCCGCGAATAAATTTCAAACGGTCTCCATCCGTGTCAGATGTAATCAAACGATATCCGTTCGTTCCATCGGTCTTATTCAAAATCCCCTGTTTCATCGTCGAAATTGTGTCCGGACGTATCCACAAACTAATCGAGAAATCCCCTGATCCAAAATTTAAACTCGACTGGTTTAAAATCTCGACATAATCATCGACACCATCAAAACTAAGGCTACCCGTATTCGACTGATTGGTATTCGGATGGTCGGTACTCAACAACACTTCTCCCTGAAGCGCACCGGCATTACCGTTCCCCGATGCGTCTGAAATCGTGTTATTCGAAACGGAATCCAAGTTCCAATAGCCAATCGGACCCACGCTTTGGGCTGTTTGAGTCGTAAAGGTATAATCCGCTGAAGTCTGTAAATTCCCGGCCGCATCTTTCGATTTCACGCGGTAGTGGTAAAGGGTTGAGGCTTGAAGCGTGCTTATCGATTGCGAATGATTCGTCACCAAAGAAGAATTGAGAGTCGTACTCGAACCGTAACTTGTCGTTAATCCATATTCTATTTGAGTATCAGATGCTTCGCTTGTCGTCCAATTAATCGTCACACCGCTTGTTGTCACGTTAGTTGCAACAACATTACTCACTGCCGGTGCGGTTGTGTCGAGCGTGATGGATTTCGAATAACCTATGCTCACTTGGCCGGCTTTATCAAAGTATTTGACGTAAACTGTTTTCGTTCCGTCGCCGGTCGGAAGCGTGAAGTTCTTCGTTGTGGCAAATGCTTCAGCTGTCGTCCAGTTCGCGTTGTCTGTTGAGAAGCTCATTTTATCGATTCCGGAACCGGTGTCGGTGACAGCTAAACTGAGCGTCACGGAAGTGGACGTCGCGTATTGAGCACCGTTATTAATCGTGAGCGTTCCCGTCGGCATAACCGAATCAAGCGTCGTCGATAATGAAACCGCCGTGCTTTGATTCCCTGAGGCATCCTTCGCTGTAATCTGTAACGAATTGAGTCCTTCCGTTAAATTCATATTACACGTCCACGATGTCGATGAACTTGCCGCCACCTTCTCCGCCCCATTCACCCAGATCGACGTATTCGCCGCCGTCGTCCCCGAAAGTGTGAGTGGCTGTTGAGTCACGTACTGCGGGATCGAATTCACAACCGGCACTGGAATCACCGAAGCCGAGTCCAATATGCGAACGCTTTCCTGCGGGCCTAACCCTGTTGGCACATAATTCGCGTCTTGGGTCAAAATAAGTTTATCAAACCGGAATCCGTCCTCCCGCATCCAAACATTGACGGTGTGTTCACCTTGTGCCGCAACGGTAATACTCGCTCTCATAGCGTCCATCGTATCTTTCGTCCAAGCAAAGGAATTGTATGTTGACGCAGCCCAAGTGATATTGTCTGCGGTCGTCATTTCCGTGCCATCCAACCCGACATGGATAGAATCACTCGAACCATCAATCGCTAAACCCCTTACCCACACATAATATGTCCCTGCCGTTTCAAATTTCACTTTGTACTTTAACTCTGGGCCAAGCTGAGAATAACCCGCAAGATTATTGATCACACCCGTATCGGGACCAGCCCAAAAATATCCTTCTCCGGAAAAACCTGGTAAGCTGGAATAAAGTCCCCAGTTTTTTCCGTTCCGCGAAATTGCTTCGTATGGATGCTCGGCATCGATCGCAACAACTCCTTGCGCCGTTTGAAATACAGGCGCAATATTTGGCATCGCAAATGTCATATCGATAGTCATTTTCAAGTTGCCAACCGCATCCTTGGATTTCAGGCGGTAATGATATTGGGCACCCGGTTGAAGGCCGGTCAGAATCTGAGAATGAACCGTCACAACAGAGGTATCTAATGCGGAAGAGCTCCCATAAGATATGGTCTGCCCATACTCAATCTGTGTGTCGCTCGCTTCATCCGTTTTCCAATTGACCAAAGCAGAATTCGCCGATAAATTTACAACCTTTGTGTCCGTTATTACCGGCGCTACGATGTCTGGAGTTGGAAGATTTCCACGCGAAAGATCCAAGACTTCTTGACCGCTAAGCGCACGATTATAAACTCGGGCGTCATCCATTAATCCCTTGAAATAGAAACTGGAAGGAATGTTTGTCCATCCATTCATATTGTCATAACCAAGACGCCAATATCCCGTGTGATTTTCTGCCGTTGTCACCGTCGCTTTACTACCGATCAGTGAGCCATCCACATAAAACTGCATCCCTGCACTTGATAGGCTGGCTGCAACGTGGTGCCATTGGCCATCATTATAAGAATTCGTTGAGTTGATCGTCTGAACCGATCCGTTGTACACCCCGAAACAGAGTTGCCCTGCATTCGTCATATAAATATGCCGGTCATAATTATTGCTTTGCCCTGTTTGCATATTCCCAAATCCGATTAATTTCCCGCCCGTCGTCGTTGTCGTCTTAAACCACAGAGATAAACTAAATATATTCGGATTTGAATACGACTTCGTTGTCGATACATAATCATTCGCTCCATCGAAATTTAAGCTACTCGCATTAGCAGTGAAATTTAAATTTGGGCGGTCAGCGCTAATCGCAACACCTCCCTGTAATGTGCCCTGGTTCCCTGCATTCGTCTGGTCCGCAACGGCAGTGCCCGTCATATTCTCGAAATTGAAATAGGTCGTCAATCCTACCTCTTGGGCTGGCGGAATCAGCGCTACCATATTGAAACCATTCTGAAAGTTAATGGCCCCGGTCAATTGGGTTGTAAGTGTACTGTCAATTGAATATGTAAAAACCTTAACTTTGGCCCAATCGATACCATTAAATAAAGTCTTTGAAATTTTGTAATATTGCATTGATGCACTAAGGTTAACGAGTAAAACATCGGATTTGGCACCTAAAGAATCCTCTATTTCAAGACGCACATTTCCGCCGACAGGCCCTTGGAGGCCAACTATGAAATCCGTCATGGTGGAGAGGTCGCTAAGCTCAACAGCAGCAGTGTTCGGAGCATCAAAAGTCACCCTTGCCGAAGACATGGATCCCGGAACTGTCACATCGTAATTCATCGTAAATTCGCTGCTTGAAGATCGAATCAATGATGTGTTTGGAGAAGAATCGGATTTTCGTTCGAGCCACGTATTCCCCGGAAACGAACTTAAATTGCTACTTGTTAGCGTTGCAGTAGGATCGACCGTGCCGCTTGCGCGGAAATTATTAATTTCTACTGCGTTGTCCCAATTCAAGCGATCCATTTCAACAGTGAAGTGATTGGCCCACAGACGCGCTTCATATTCATTTAGCGATTCTGATTTTGCGGCATTGTCCCAAGCATCCAGAAGTTCGCGATTGGAAAGATATCTCTCTTGGACACCCTCGCTTATATACGAAACGATCTCATCACTAGTGAGAAGATATTCCTTTCGATCGGAAGCCGTCAATAAATCAATCGTGCTGGGGCCTTCAGACATTGTTGCATCGGGATGAGTATGTGCTATGAAAGATGCCTCACTGAGAAGTTTATTGATTTCCTCATCTGCTCTGATCTCGTTAACATGACCGCTCGTAAGCAAAAATTTCATGCCTTTAACGGCCACCAACGCGACCTCGACATCCAAATTTCTAATTCTGATCAGGTTTTTTTCTTTAAGTGATTTAATAGGAATCGCGATAGCGAATTCGGGACGGATTAAATCCATGGCTTCTTCAAATTCATATCGCTCGCGCTCGTAATCTTGATTTGTTCCGTTCACTTGCAATGACGGATTTGTTCGCTCATCTTCTGTTTCTTCTTGGGACTTATCATCCGCTTTTGCGGAAGTAAGCGACAAGGTATCTTCTAAGAATTGTGCGGAAGTTTGCAAATTTTTTTGTTCGTTTGCAAGCTCGAGAGATATATTGGAAGTTCTGCCTGCTTGTTTTTCTGGCTTGTATTCGCCATGGGCTGAGAGATTGAATTCCTGAGCCCAACCAATTTGCGAAATAGAAAAGCAAACAAGCACAAGGCAGGCTACCGCCTTCATGAAATTCTTCCCTGCTCTGTTTGTCTGATATTGAAGCATGCCGGTATTGATTTCAGGCGGATTTATCATTCTATTCGAAAGGTTGCTGGAATTATTCATGATTGAAATGTTACCTCACTTTTGCGAAATTTTGTCATTCTGGCAATAGAAAAAAGGAATGTATAAAGACAGAAAATGCTAATCCAAGAATTAATAAGGGACAACAAGCGAGACGAGCCGTGAAGGATATCTACTGAACTCTGATAACGACAGATTTTTACATTATAATTCTTCATAATGCCTCCTCTCGATGAAACTAAAAGCAGTGAAGCTTTCAGGCAAGCATAGGCCCGAACATTCAAAAGCACAAGAAGCGGAGGCACAAAAATGCGAAAAATCTATTGGAACTATATAAATCTATTGTGAATAGATTTTTAGGAGAAAGCAGGTGTTTATTGCTCGTAGATATAAACTGTTGAATGATTGCGACAATGAAGCGTGAACGAAGCAATCATCTCTATTCGTTTTTTTTATTGCTTGGGTTGATTCCCCTGCATACACGGGCAACCTCGTGTCCGGCAGCGCTTAAAATTAATCCTTTCGCAAAGGATTACGCTTTCCGTGTGGGAAATTTATTTTCTTGGGGATAGGTCACTTTATTTCTCAAAAAGATTCCCATTTTTCGACTTTGAACTTTTGGAATGTGCTATAAACTTCCTAAATTATTTTATTCATGAAATACGAACTGGCAGTGTCGTCAAAATTTCCAGAAACAATTTTGGTGGGATTTACGGATTTACAATTTAATATAATCCTTGGCGTCATCGAGGCTCAATATCAGGGACTTAATTTGATACTTCGGGAAACCGGCAATCAAACGCTTTGATTTTTGTTTTAATGCACCCAAATCCAAATTCTTTTTATTCATTTTCACTTCCGCCACAACAATCTCTTTTTTCATATCGTTAATCGCCACCAAATCAATTTCGTTTAGATTGGACTTTTCCCAATATGCGCCAATCCGGTTGTATTGATTCGTCTCGGCAAAGAGATCGCAATAAAATTGTTCTAATACCTTTCCTGAATAAGTCGAATAGTCACGTTTAATCGATTCTTTAATGTAATCAAAGTTTCCGGTTTCGACCGCAGAACGATGGCGATAAATAAAGCGAAACCAAAAATTCAAAAAATTATCGATGATCCTATATTTTTGCGATCTCGAATTCGGTTTAGCGTTGACGGGTTTATACTTTGCAATAATGGCGTAATCTTTTTCAAGCCGGTCTAAATACCCTCCCACATTTGATTCTAAAATAGACTCGATTTCTGAACGCCCCGTCTTCCCTATCGAAATTAATTCCAGGATGGAAAAATAGGTCCCGTATTCTTTCCCGAATTCCTCGATCAATAAATTTTTTCCTTCATGAATGAACGGAGAATTTGAATTAACAATAAAATTCACGATCGCATCAAACGAAAAGGCCCCGTTCTCCACCAAAAGATCGATATATTTTGGGCTCCCACCGGTAAAAAGATAATAATCAAACAAGGTTTTTAAATCCTTAACTTTGTAATCGTGAAGAATCTGAGTCATGGTCCTAACTGAAAAAGGTTTAATCATCAAAATTCGGTCAGCCCGATTAAATAGCGGCTCTTTAGAATTCTGGAAGATCTTATACATCAAGGAATATACGGATCCGATCGTGATCACATTTAATCGGCACTTCCCTTTGTTAAGGTCCCATAACTTTTGTATTTCTGAATAAACGGAGGGGTTAATATTGAAAAACTCTTGAAACTCATCAATAATGACCGTAAAGGATTCCTTCTTAGAAATTTCCAAAAGCAACTGAAAGATATCTTTAAAATAGCGAATATCACCAATAATAGGAACTTCGGAAAACAAACGTTTAATTTCTCGAAGATATTCTTCACAAAGCAAGGGTTCTGATTTCTTGGCTACAAAGAAATACAAATGCTTCCGGTCCTTGATAAACTCGAGGGAAAGAGATGTCTTCCCTACACGCCTGCGGCCGGTTAAAACAGCCATGCAAGCCCTATTTTTTGATTGCCCCAACAGCTTCTTTAGCTCTGAGAGCTCCTGCTCTCTATCATAGAATTTCATTGTAGTAACCTCCGTTACTGTAACCAATATTACTCTATTAGGCGTGTTTTGTCAAATGCGCTGTCGATAAATCGTTGAGGGTCTATCTTTCGAGGATAGGTCATCACGAAGAAACGTCCTCGGGCGGCAAACTAAGATCGCAAAGCTCAGCGGTATACCGTTCCTCCAAATCCTTCACGATTTGAAAACCAACGTTTTTTTCACAATTCCGGGCATCCTTCGCCATGGCAATGATTGCGAACAATTCTCGCAGAAGCCTTTGAATAGAAGCAAATCGTTCGATCTTAAAACCGATCTTTTCAATGCCTGCATATAAGAGAGACTTGACTTTGTGGATATCTTCATCGTTCAAGACCTGCATATCTTTGTTCAACAAGAAACGGATCTCCAGAAGTAATTGGTTGAACAATAATTCCGATTTTTCAACCGTTTCATTTTTCAAATCTTCATCATCATGAAACATTTCGATCAATCCTCCTCTCTGTCAGGGCATTGTCCGTCGGACAAAATTAAACATCTTTTTGATCCTGCATCTTTCTTCAACATCTGAAAAAGTTTCGAAAGTCTTCATTTACATCATTCCCCTTTCACGGAAATGCTATGAAATTCTGATAATTTGAAATATCAACAATTTGAATAATACAAATCAACAAACATACAGCTCGCCGCCAAGTTCATGTTCAGTCTGCCGAACACGTCTCATGTAACTACGGAGCCAGCGGCCATATTTTCTGACAGACCACATTAATTTTTTCCGGCGCTTTTGATGCTTTGACATTCTCATTTGAATTTTCCTTTCTGACACGACAGAGTGCGATTCGTTTCTTAGCTTTATTATTATTTCGCGTTGTAATTCGCTGTTTTTAAAAACGGCAAAGGCCCTTCCCTCAAAACAACATCATCTGCATCCATTGGAAGGCCGTACAGGTTAAATAGTTTCTTACACAATTGAACGGCTGTCTTTCGTTGGTGCATTGACACAGCCGGATACCTCGAAACAAACAGCTTCAGCCACCTAAATAGCTTCGAATGATTCCCTTGAAGCCGGCTATTCATAAAGTGATGGTGCAACTCGTCTAGAAAATAGCTGAGCTTTTTCATGGATTCCCCCGCACCGCGTATAGGGGATTGAATCATTAGGAGTAGAATGGTCATTTTATTCTTAAACCATCCAATGAAGAAATCCTTAGCCTGAACATCTAAAATCGACGGGAAATTCTGTTCCTCATCATTTTCTATCTTTATTATACATTGTTTTATTGTATTCATTTGTATATTTCAACCGCCTTTCTTTTCACTTCATCACGCTCTATAAAGATATTTACACGACGGGATGTCCAATGTCAATTTTATGGATATACTTTTCTTTATACATACCTTACTTGCTATTGTACATACACCCAGGTCGTGTTATACTTCATTATTAATGAACGGGTTAGCGAAATTTACGAGATTAATCAGGAAAAGAAATAGGCTTAAAAAAAATAACGGAGACATCAATGTACCAAATCATTCATGACGATCTACTGTCAAATCTAAGGAAAAAGAACGATTTCCGGCTAGTTGAAAGGCGCCTAAATATCGGGAAAGCCATTAAACAACTTAAAGAATCAGGCCGTATAAAAATGATCGATTTCCTGAAGGAATCTGAACTAAAAAGAAGCGCAATCAACACTCTCATGCAAATGGGAGAGATGAATACAAGCCGTGACCGCTTCGTCAAGATTTGTAAAGCACTTAAAGTGCCGTCTGATGAGTTGATTCGGATTGCGCGAGAAACAGCACATTATAATTGTTACCGGCTGGATCAAAACAATACCCCAAGATTTAAATACAAAACACATGATGTTGAAGTATACTCACCCCCATCCTACAGTCGCAAAGATTTCATGTGGTGCTTAATAAAAATACAGCCCGGCAAATCTATCGAAGGATTAATTCATGACACAATAAATCAAATCGGGGGCTTCGTAACAAACGGCCATCTGAAATTTACATACGGAGACAAAAGTTATTCTATTCACACAAATCAGGCTTTTTTCTTTGACCCTAAAACTATGCATTCATTCGAGAACCATGCAACAACAGAAACTACCGAATTTTTTGTTATTTACCAATTAAAGCCAGAAAGAAAAGTCAAAGAAGAAACGAGCAGCCGAAATATCTACATCACTATTAATTGAACAAATTAGAAAGGAACTGTCCCCAGATCCCGATCGGCTACTGCCAATGCCAGCACTTTCAGCCATGTCAGGAATTGATTTGAACAGTCTCGTTCATTTGAGCTATCGAAAGACAAAAATTATCCCATTTGAAAAAATAGACCTTCTAGCAAATCTAACCGATTACTCATTTGATCATATTATCCAGAAAGCAGAAAACCGTTACAAAGGATGGGTAACTGTATTAACAGACCAAGATAAAGTATTGATTGATATGTCCATGCGTTATGGAACCAGATTTACGAGCCATGCAGGCATTGGAATAGGAAAAAGAAAATTCTCAATTGCCGATATGATTTTCGAACCGTGGAAAGAAGGCCAGCATAGGAAAGAATGGCGGTATCAAGGAATCGGTTTTATCGGAATTTCAGTTCAAAGAGGGCAAATCGGAATACAATACGGGAATCAACCGCTACAGGTATTAAGCTGGGGAACATTTCTATATCTTAATGCAAACATTGAAATTGCAATAACAAATATGCTCAGCGAAGAAAAGGCCCGTGAAATCGGGGAATCTCCTGAAGCTAAAGTGATATTTTTCTCTTCCCCCCCTGTCGTGTAGAAATTATGATCTTCTTTTCGGAGGTTGGAATCCTTCCTTTATTTTCTGCGACAAATTTTCCACATCGCTCATTCTGAACGGCTTCGAAAAATATTCTTCAATGCCCGTTTCGTTTTTCAAGCTTTGAAGAACGGATTTGTTATCCTGCCCCGTCATGATAATAATTCTACATTTCGTTTTACTCTCTTGTATCTGCTTAACGAGCCAAATCCCACCTTGCCCCGGCATTTTGATATCCGTCACCACCACATCGGGTTGAAAACGAACATAAGTCTCAAATGCGTCTTCGGCACTATTCGCAACAGCCGCTTCATACTCTTCGGAGAAGAAACTATTCAAAAAATCAGTCACCTCAACTTCATCATCAACAAATAGAATTTTCCGTCGATCCGCCTGAAGAGTTTTTTCTTTCTTACCGGAATTACTTAACAATTCATAAACGAGGCGCTCGATTTCAAGTGCTCTAAATCCTTTTTGAATTACACGGTCAGCCAATCCTTGCTGGATAGCTTCTGTTATACTCTTTTCATATTCCGGATAATAACCTGTCATCAAAATGACTTTAACGTTCGGTTGAATAGCTTTAAACTTTCGAATCAGATTAATACCATCCAGTTTTGGCATTCTGATATCGGAAATGAGCAAATCAGGACAAATCAATTCCGTAAGCTCCAATGCCCGGATCGGACTAGTTGCTTTTGTGACGTTAAAGCCCAAATAACTAAATTGCATAGATAATGATTCCACAAGGTCCTCATTATCATCAACAATTAGGATTGATGCCTTTATTTTAATACTCATAGTTGTTTCTCCGAATGGTCATTTATGTCATGGCTTTGATTTTAAGGTGAAAGATATGGAAACAGAATTCGCATAGGGACATAACTGATTATAAAAAGAGGCTAATATTTTTTGTACTGAAGTAACCACAGACTTTCTAATTTGACTATCATTGAACGGCTTGATCAGAAAATCGTCGACATGATAAACCTCTTCGGCCTCTTTTCGAATATTATCGT
>Ga0209343_10011015_pt1 | contig 10223 bp, 11 predicted proteins | sample RifCSPlowO2_02_FD_184026 | JGI IMG/M metagenome (GOLD analysis project Ga0209343, IMG submission 184026) | Groundwater microbial communities from Rifle, Colorado - Rifle CSP2_plank lowO2_0.2 (SPAdes) (version 2) | ecosystem: Environmental > Aquatic > Deep subsurface > Groundwater | place...
TCCTTCACGGTACCGCTTCTTCGTCCGCCACACGGTCGTGAAATCGGTGCCCAGGAACTCGGCGATCTTCGTTTCCTTCTTGCCGCGATTGAGGAGGAGCAGGGTGTTCGCGCGATTGAGCGCGCGCACGCCTCGCTGCTCCTTTTTGAACGACCGTAAGAACGATACTTCTTTTGGTGTGAGCTTGAATGGCAGGGAGCGCATAGCGTGGAGAGTAAAGAATACTCTCTCCAGTATATATTGCATAATTAAATTGTCAATGTACTAGTAGCGTAACAATTAAGTTTCGCAACATGCGTAGTTCGAAATCTCCAAGTAAATACTGCTCAAAACGCGCCAGTGATATGGCATAATTAAATTGTTACGGCACTAGCAAAGTTATGCACATTATGAATTGCCTCCTCACCAAACTGTTTGATGTTTTCCTTAAATTGTCCAACAATATGATGCCATTGCCTCCCCTCCCCGGCAGATCCCATGGCACGCTTGAATATCGAGAATGACTTAAATCCCCATTGAGTGACTTCACCTCGTAACACATTCACCCCTGTTTTAACACCTTTCCCTGCCCCATCTCCAACAAAATTCAACGCTAACGATCCTACGGCGAAAGTCCTGTCCTTCAATCCCGAACCAGGGTCAAATGCAGTCGCAAGGTCGTCAAGACCTTCGGCGATCAAGCCAGTAGTAAATGCGGCGGCTTTGTGACCACTATCTGAGAGCATTTCTCCACCCATCTTGAGGAGATTGCTCACCATCCGCGCTGATTCAACTTTTTCTATCAGCGTCTCCCTCGCCGATTCGCCCGATGGGTCAACGTATCGAACCGGATTATTCAGCGAGTAGGAATAGCTGTTCAAACTCTGGGGATTCTTTAGGAGCTTAATGAGAGATAGCTTTTCTTGAGCGCCAATGGAGAGAAATACTGGGTCTTGTGACAAGAACCTTCCAATATTCTGCTTGTAGTAGCGAGCGTTAGCGTATGTGAGCGAAGTCGAGCGGTCGAATTCGTGACCCGTAAACTTCCTCTGCTCGTCATATGTAGTCGTCTGATCTATCCGCATGCTTCCGTAGGGGTAGTAATCCAAGAGCTGGACAAGCGTGCCGGAGTTATTGGTAGCGACGTTGGAGCCGGTGAGATGGTCGGTGTGGATATACTGGAGCGTGGCGTTCTCTAGGGTCGCGATGAGTTGATTTCCAGCGTAGATGTGTTTGACGTTCTTGGTGCCGTCGGAGTTGTAAAGTTTGTTGGCGTAACGAGTGGTTGAGGAGCCATTGACGAGTTTTACCCGCTGGCCGCTGTGATCGTAAGCATAACTCACCGTCGTGCCGCCATTCACTGACTGCTTGAGCCGATTGTCATATTCCCAACTATTTTCATTGATAAGCTCTTCACAACTCTTCAATATTCTTAAATACTCCCTTCTTCCAATTATCGACAGCTTGCTTTGAGATAAATCCTACAAATCCTGGTTCGTTTGAAATTTGTTTCAACAATTTCTCTGCCTTCTCGGGAACGTAAGGAAGAGAGTAAAAAGCAGCTTTAGCTCTGATAAAAACATTTTCGTCGTCCACAAGACTGATAAGCGCACTTTTTCCCTCCTCTCCAAACTTTAATATATCGTGGTGCAACCGTATTACCTCTTTTGCATAACGATTGCCTGCTTCTGAGTCGCCCTTTTCAAGGGACTGATAATCGTTGATTATTGCAGTTCTAAATTGTTGAATGAGAGTGTTTAGCATAGCTCACTTCAAATTAGAACTGAACTTCGTCAGAATCTCTTTCCCATACTCTAACTGTTTTTCAAACGATTGAGTACCTAACCAATCTCTTACCCGCAGTTCAGTGGAACCGGTAATTTCAGGAATAATCCGGCTATAGTGTGCGCTAATCTGCCGGTGTAGGTCTTTTGGAATACTCATAATGTTCTCCAAGCTGTGCAATGTTTCAGGAGAAAAATTCAGTTTATTCACCGTTTGCTCAACAATATGGTGCCACTCTCTCCCTTCCCCCGCCTTCCCCATCGCATATTTGAAAGCCGAGTATGACCTATATCCTTCCTTAGCCGCACCAACTTCAAGAACTCTCGCCCCTGCGCTCAATCCTCTCACTTCGGTAAGTGGGGATAAATTCAGCACAGTAAAAGCAATTCCTTTGGCTCGTTCACCATTACTGGAAGCTGGATCAATAGCCGCAGCAAAATCATCCATGGCGTCTGATATTAAGCCCATGGTAAATGATGCGGCTTTATGACCGGAGTCTGATAGTAAGTTTGCCCCTACATTAAGAAGATTGCTAACCATTCTTGATGTCTCGGCTTTCTCAGCCAAGGTCTCTTTGGCGCCCTCGCCAGTGACATCGACATATCGCAGCGGGTTATTCAAAGAATACGAATAGCTATTCAAGTTCTGGGGATTCTTCAGGAGTTTAATGAGAGCAAGTTTTTCTTGAGCACCGACAGCAATAAACACCGGATCCTCGCTTAAGAATCTTCCCACACTCTGCTTGTAATACCGCGCATTGGCGTAGGTGAGGGAAGTCGGTCGATCGAACTCGTGCCCAAAATTTTTGCGTTGTTCGTCGAACGTTGTCGTCTGATCTATCCGCATTGAGCCGTAGGGGTAGTAATCCAAGAGCTGAACCAACGATCCAGAATTGTTCGTGGCAACATTTGAGCCAGTGAGATGGTCGGTGTGGATATACTGGAGTGTGGCGTTTTCGAGAGTGGCGATGAGCTGGTTTCCGGCATAGATGTGCTTCACGTTCTTGGTGCCATCCGAGTTGTAGAGTTTGTTGGCATACCTCGTGGTTGAAGAGCCGTTGACGAGCTTCACGCGCTGGCCACTGTGGTCATAGCCATAAGTCACGGTTGTTCCGCCATTCACGGATTGTTTGAGACGGTTGTCATATTCCCAACCGTGCGTCCATGTACCATCACCTGTTAAGTTGCCGTTGTTGTCATAACCATAAACAGCAGTCCCTACTTTCGTCACTGCGTGCGGATTTGCGTAATTGGTATTTTCGTACAAGTAGGTGCCTTGATCAGAAGCAGTGAGTATATTCCCAATCGCGCTGTACGTGTAGGTCCTTCCGACATTATCGCCATTTGCCGCACCCGTAATTGAGGAGGTCAGGAGCCTATGGAGATCGTCATAGGCATAGGTGATGGTATCTGCGTCTGGCTCTGCGTTGGGCGCGATTGCGGGGGCTATTTCATCGAATAAACTGAGATACACCGCCTTGATCACGTCAGACGAGGCGGATGCGTCGACTTGTTCAAACGCGAGGAGATAATTGACGAGATGGTAGGAGACCGGAGTATCTAATGACCAATTTTCTTCCTCGATCACATGCGCGGCCATTGAGGCGAGATGGGGAGGCGGCGGGACTTCGTAGACTTCGGAATACGCGGCGAACGCGTACCATTGAATTTCGTTCCTTACTTCCGAATCAATAGGAGTTGAGGCGAATGCAGATAACGGAGGAGAAACGAGCACAAACGCCAAGACCCGCGCGAGGGGGCGTAGGCGAGTTTTTAACGGTTGATAAAATATCTTACCAACCATCATATCTCAACTTCTTACTCTATGGTGTCGTCCAAAAAGCCAACCAAAAGCAGAGCCAATTAAAATCAACATTGTCGAAATACCTAAGGCAAGAGAACCTGAAAGGTGCCACCATCTTTGTTCTAGCGCAAACTCCTGAAAAATAATGTTTGAAGAATCGCTCACAATGACGACTTCGCTATCATCCTTATCACCTCGGTCAATGAATGTGATGTCAGCTGCTTCGCCTGGCTTCAGTTCTTCAAGAATAATAGTTGTTTTATTGTCATTCTTGGTAATCCTATAGCCCGATACCAAATCAACTATTTTTACATTCCTCTCATCCAAGTCTGTAGCCAAAGTGATTGCAATGTTTCTGTCTGTTTTCTTTCCTGTGTTGATAACATAAACATTACCAATCGCTATATCGTTCACCTTGTAGTAGGGTCGACTGTACCATTCCAGTCTTGGTTGTTGATACACGTTTGCCAACCACCAACCTAACACTACACCAACAACTGCGGTAATTATTCCAACAGATAATGAGGTGATGAAATTTGACTTATTCATACTGGATTTTTATTTGATAAGAAAACTCGTTTGATTTTTTGCACCGCATCAATGGCCCAATTATCCTTTATTACTTCCCCTTCAGATTTCCCCGAAATGGTAGCGTAAATCATTAAATCTGGCCACGTTATATACATGTGAAGCCAAACAGTACCATTCTCATCTTTAGTAAACGATCCTGCTGTCTGGAATCTTTCATTTTCTTTGAGACTAAGTCCATAGCGCTTCCACTCGCCTCCAATACTTTCTATTTTTGCTTTTAAGCGTTCTGACGCCTCGACCTGATTGCCTTTTTCTCTCTGATGGCTTGATAACTGCAATAATAAATCGTTCCCTTCGCGCCAAAAACTCGCGACTGTCTTATCATATTCTTCTTTCACATCATCCGGGAGTAATAGATTGTAACTATTTGTGGGGTTTACTATTTTCATAATATTTAATTACCTTGATACTTCTTTGGATCATACGTTGAGACCTCTGAAGTGTGGGGTTTGCCAGTGGCAGATTCCATTTCTTTTCTGTAACCCTCTACCTGTTTTTGCCCCTCTCTAATTGCGCGTGGATTATCAGGTTTAATCTCACGTATGTGATAGATATTTGGATTGTACCTATCCATTCTTTTGCCTGATGGAGTCGTCACCTCGGGTTTTTCTCCAGGTAACACTGGTTCCATTCGGTGGGCAGCTTTCCCTGCCTTAAGTTGCGGTGGTTCAAGCCGAGGAGAAACAGCACTCCCAGACTTGTTTATGGGCTGGATCAACCCAGTCACGATATACAGATTCCCTGCCATTGAGGAGAATGCTTCTGCGCGCGCCTCAGGAGAGGCAGAAGTATCAAACGCCGTGGAATAGGTGTCAAGCCCACCCGCAACCGTATTGAGGAGCGAGCTGAGGGGTTGATGCCCGCTACTGCTCAAAGATTCCGCTTTTGATCTCAAATAGTCGCTCGCCAGTCCTACCGCGCCTGAGACAAGCTTCATCGTAAATTCATACGCTTCTTCACCAGTGACATCAACATATTTTAATGGATTATTGAACGAGTAGGCGTAGCTATTCAAACCTTGCGGATTGCCGAGCTTTTCCCTCAACTTGACAGCATCTTGGCTACCAAGCGCCAAGAATACTGGATCCTGGCTAATAAACCTTCCAATGTTCTGCTTGTAATATCGCGCATTGGCGTAGGTAAGGCTGGTGGCTCTGTCGTACTCATGCCCTGTAAACTTGCGTTGTTCGTCGAACGTTGTCGTCTGGTCTATCCTCATGCTTCCATACGGATAGTAGTCAAGAAGCTGAACGAGCGTGCCGGAGTTATTGGTAGCGACATTAGAACCGGTGAGGTGGTCGGTGTGGATGTATTGCAGAGTTGCGTTTTCGAGGGTGGCGATCAACTGGGTTCCGGCGTAGATGTGTTTGACGTTTTTGGTACCGTCGGAGTTGTAGAGTTTGTTCGCGTATCTTGTGGTTGATGAACCGTTAACGAGTTTCACACGCTGACCAGAGTGGTCATAACCGTAACTCACGGTCGTGCCGCCGTTTACGGATTGTTTCAAGCGGTTGTCGTACTCCCAACCGTGTGTCCATGTCCCGTCGCTAGTAAGATTCCCGTTATCATCGTACGCATAGGTCGTGCCTCCTACCGATGTAGCGGCGTGGGGATTTGCCTTGCCAGTCCCTTGATACAGATACGCCCCTACTCCGGTCATGTTCATAATATTCCCTATGGCATCATACGTGTAAGTATGATTGAAGTTTTGGCCGTTGGCGGCGTTGGTGGACACGGCGGTTGAGAGCCTGTGCAGATCGTCATAGGTATAGGTGATGGTATTGAGCGCTACGACGCTCTAATCGGAGGCTTTGGAGGTTTTCAAGGAGCTTTGAGTTACTGTTCCAACTCTCTTTTAGGTAATGGCTAATTAATTCGCCAACTGTCTCTGTATCTTTTCTTGAATGGTTTTGGGCTTCCTTGCTTGATACCTATCATATCCATACAAGAACACAAAAACAGCAATGAGTAGAACTATAGCAATTCTGAACCAGTTTTTTTTGAACCAATGCATATAAACATCCAACCTTTACTTTATTTTCTCGTTAAAGGGGTTTAGGTGTCTCTCAATTGTGGGTTCATCGTAGCATACCGAGGAGAAAAGTGAAGGACGAGTTACCGACAGAGCTTAAGTCAGTCATACTACAGTTTGCTGTGCCGCAGCTAATTTTTGCCGACGGTATGATAGTTCGTGAAAAATACTTCTCAAGTAATATGCAATGATCACCAATGCTACATACAGATTATATCCTTGGAACAGATTGATATCGTACTTAAACAACATTGCACTTCCTATAAGATTTAAGATGTTAAAAAATATAACTACCCACAGGGCAATTAATAATTTTCTATATACAAAATAGGCACAAACTAAATATACCAAAACGAAGGCGAGGATCACCGCCCTTTGCACGTTAACGCTCTCACTAGATTGAAATACGAGGTCTTGAGATAAAATGAGAGTACTGCCTCCAATATACCAGCTTAAAATTGAAAGATACGTCCACCTCCGGTTACGTACAGCCTCCATGTCTTTTACCCAGCCCGCTTTCAATAACTTCAATATTATCTTAACAGCAATCGCCAAACCAATGACAACAAGGATTAAAAGTAAAAAGTATGAAATGATATATAAATTCATATGATTTTGTACTCTACAAATCGATTAATCGGCAATTATATATAACTGCTTCCCCTTTTGCTTTGCCTTCATAGCCAAGCTTTTAATCTCTCTCAACATTGTTTTAACATAATCAGTATCTTTATACTGCTTATGAGCTAGCGTGTCCAATTCCCTCATGAAACTACCCAACTCTTCGAAGGATATTTTAGCATCCTCATAATAATCTTGCATCCTAAGGGTGAGAGATAGATTGAGTTTCTTAGCCTCCGCGATGATCTCCCAATGTGTTTCATCGTCTAATGATAGATGCTTCTCGTAACGACCGCGTACAATATCGGTATCTTTTTTGAAAATGGCGATGTCCATATTGCAGAATCTAGCGTTGCTTTTTTATAGGATCTCCGGGGAAAGACGTGTTCAGTGACTGATTTGGATAAGTGACAACAGTCATACGTGAGGTTTGCTCGCTCGTGCCTCGATCCGTCCCAATATTTCTTCCCACATCGTAATTTCTCACATAATTTCCATTTGGTCTAAGTGTCATAGGTTGCTGTGTTCCTTGCTTAATAAGAGCCTCAACGTCTTCACCCGCGTTAAATTTACTCGCATCAAGATTTCTCGTCATATCAACATGCCTCGGATACACATGACTTTGCAACCTTCCATTATCCATTTTTATGGAAGGATTAAGCAGAGCAGGAGTGTTCCCCCTCTCTTGTGTTATTGCTCTATCTCCAACCTGAGCCTTCTCTTGCCCTTGGGTAGCCTGCATAAGACCGGAGACCAAAGTCATTGTCCCCGTTAGCCCTGCAGTAACGATGGTGATCACGCCAGCCTCCGATATTTGTTGAGCCCGTTGCGAGTCGCCCTGGATAAGGTAGTTTATTGATTGTGCGAGATTGTAAGCTCCAAATCCGATTCCGCCTACAATAATTGACGCGCCAATTGAGACAGCAGGGTTGGCAGCGGCGACATACAGCATCGCGGGGACGGCATTATTTCCCGTCGGATCTATATGGATGAGAGGATTATTTCTCGCATACGCGTACGTATTCAACTGTTGCGGGTCTTGCAATACTTTTTCTGGCTGACGCGATGCGAGATTATCTTGACTTATGAAACGACCAATCCCTTGGTTGTAGTATCGCGCATTGCCGTAGGTAAGCGCAGTGTCTCTGTCGAACTCGTGATTCGAATACTTGCGCTGCACTACACCCGCTCCGGAATCTGAAAATTGCTCGGGTAGCGCACCGTTTGAATCCAGTGGAACTAGAAGGACGCCCAGAAGGGTTATCGGCGGATCTTCGGATTCGGTTGAGGCTGCGTCGGCAAACTCGGGGCCTTGAGGACTTGTGAAGCCAATGAGCGCTCCGTCGGTCGTGGTGGCATACGCCCAGAGGAACAAGTCATCGGCAAGAGGAACAACGCCAAGCACTCCTCCACTCTCGTCGGCAAACAAAAAGACCGGGATATGGTAATCCGGCAAGGTTTCGGGGGTTGTTGTGGCAACTTCAGGGTTCTCAGGCGCAGGAGTTTCTTGGGCCGCGACAACAACAGGCGAAGTCAGGAGAATTACGGTCAAAGCTAAAGTAAGGATTCTTTGCATACGGGTATTATACTCCAAGGAGTGCTGGCATGATACTTTATTTCTTGTTGATCCGATTCTGTTATTTTTTAAAAATAAAATTTTCTTTAAACACCTTTTCTGTAAATTGATCCCAACGCCATCTCTGCCATCCATTGCTCATTACTGTATTGTGTTCAGTAAAGCTAGAGAAAAAGTTGTTAAAATTCGCTTCATTTTTATGGGGGTCACTTAAAGAGTGTTTGTCTTGGAGCAAATCAATAATGGTATAGCTATCAACGCAGTCAATAACTTCTTCCAAGTCATTGACACTTATTATTTCTAATGGAGAAAAAACGCTGTTTGTCAACAAACCGAGTTCCCTCACCCTTTGGCGTATAAATCTTTGCATTTTAGCGTGCATAGGTATCGGCTCATAAGTCACGATAACCGGATACACTTTTTTTATTACGTCTTGTTTTAAGGAAAATTTATCAACACCACCTTCCCTTATCTTATTGACCGCCCTCTCTATCTGCTCTACGGCTTTTCTTATAAGCTCTTCAATAAAATTCATGTCGTGTTCCCAATCACCAGTATATTTAAATAACTCGTTAAACTGCCTTGACTTAGCTTCGAAAACGATCATGCTATCGCCTTGTACCAATATAGAGTCACCGACCTCTTCATGATCTTGCGTAGCTTCGGCTGGTATATAAAGATAGGAAAGTTTTCGATTCTTACTCTGCATAATATTGCAGAGATCCTTAATGTATTCCCCAAAAAGTTGTCCCCTGAAACTCGTTAGATCGTTTACTAATTTTTCAGTCTCCCTTTTCGTAAGATTTTTGGCTTGATTTTTCGGTAACCATATAATATTTTGTGTAGCTTTTTGCAACAAACTTGATAAATTAGCGCAAACTAACTTTCCATTATCAAATCGAATGAGGGGTGTTTTTCGAAAAATATCAAGATTGTAGCCAGCAGGTATTGTTCCGATTTCAATACCGACCAATTCTTTCGAAATCATCTCTTTAACTTCAGAAAAACTAATGGTTAAGCTCCCGACGATGGTCTCAATGGCCGCTTGATCAATCTGCAAATGTTTAAAAAAGGTTTCTGGATTAATTATCGTGGTTTGGTTGAATACTTGTCCCTCATGTTGGAAAAATGGATTCGCCAAGGCGAAGCTCAAAGAAATTGTCTGTTCCACGGTGATACCAACCTTCTCTTTGAAAAAGCTTCCGAAATCTTTGTTAGCATCAAAAGGTAAATTCTGAGCAAGTAAAACGTACATCTGATAGGTTCTGACGAAAAGATTGGGCGCGTCTGGAATACTGTTCAGGTACCCATTTCGAATAACAAACTGGCAAAAATTTTCAAAATCTTCGGGCCTATGCGCATTCTCATCATATTCGTTATGAAAGTCTTGTGCCGCAAGTAACGCTTTAGAAATGCTAACCAAAGGAATCGGGATCTCATCGCCAAGTACATTATTCCCATAGACGATAACCAGCTTTCTAAGAATATTTAATTGACCAAAGGAAAAAAAGAATGCCTTATTAAGTGAATAGTCACTTATCCTACGCAATACGCTTCCAGAAAACAGCCTTTGAGCTAGGTATGCTTGTGGATATTTAATGCGCTCATTCTTGATAATCAAGAAGCTCTCAATCTTCGCGAAAAGTTCAAGCCATTGATATACGGGATGCTGGCCGATAATTTCAATTACCTCTTCTTTGTTGATCCTACTTTTGAATGAACTACCCAACCGCAGCAGAGCTGCGGGGTATCAGTTGAGCGTGAACAATCGTAACTGCTTAGCCATGCGTTTTTCTTCCGGATTACCTTGGTTCTGAATGTACTTCCTGACGATCT
>Ga0209343_10011017_pt1 | contig 10222 bp, 11 predicted proteins | sample RifCSPlowO2_02_FD_184026 | JGI IMG/M metagenome (GOLD analysis project Ga0209343, IMG submission 184026) | Groundwater microbial communities from Rifle, Colorado - Rifle CSP2_plank lowO2_0.2 (SPAdes) (version 2) | ecosystem: Environmental > Aquatic > Deep subsurface > Groundwater | place...
AGGCAGTTGTGAGTAGTTTGCAAGTAGTTTATAGTTACCTCGGTATGAAACATCAGCGCAAGAATTTCTGCCAGGCGCAATCTGCCCAAGAGATGCAGGATGATATTTTCCGTCGGATGCCCGCAGAACGGAAAATAGAGCTCGCTGCAGATTTTTGGCGTCTTGCCGGTGCAATCGCCCGCCAGCGCAGCATATCCTATGATCGAGAACGACCCACAGATACTCCTCGCCATGGTGGCGAAGGCGCTGAATGAACTACACCTTCCGTATCTCGTCACCGGCGGCATGTCGGTGACGCTCTGGGGGCGCCCGCGGTTTACGGCAGATATAGATGTAGTGCTTGGCGCGGAACCCAATGATCTGCACGCGCTCGCGCAAGCGTTACGCCAGATGGGAAATCAAATATACCTCGATGAAGATGCCATGCGGGAGGCATATACTTCGGAAGGGGAATTCAATGTGGTGGACGGGAAGAGCGGGATGAAAGTGGATTTCTGGATTGTGCGGCAGGCGGATCCTTTCAGCGCGTCACAACTTGCGCGCAGGGTGGGAAAGCGCATCGCCGGTGAGACCGTCTACTTTTCTTCACCGGAGGATCTTATATTAAGCAAGCTGCGCTGGCACCGGCGAGCCCCTTCGGAACGCCAGCTTGATGACGTGAAATCGGTCGTTGCGGTTTCCGGCGCTGGGCTTGATCACAATTATCTTCGTGAGTGGGCGCAAAAGCTTGGGGTGGAAGATCTTCTTGAGAAGGCGATGGCAGAAGCAAAGCGGTAAGGTGAGGGGAAGCGGGAAGGCATCACAATGGCACGATCGTGAGAAAGTGATGCCATTATGGAGCAGTACTCGACAAAATTTTTCTCCAAACGCAAGAAGTCCCCGGCATATCACGAGTATAGCTATGCAACAAAAGATAAGTGAAACGTATTATCACCAGTTTCAAGTGGCGCATTCTGGCCTGGTCGCGATCATATTGGAAGCCCGCTGCCAGTCACGGCACCAGCTTCATTCGAATGTTGATCAAGATTTACGCGCAGAGATCGATAGATTGCGTTTTCGTGAGCTTCCACCAGGGAAACACATCCAGTTGTTCAATATCCCCGCCACCTGCAATGGATCAACACTCAAGGGGCTCAAACAGACGATTGTATTCCTCACAGTTTTGGAGAAGGGAAGGCATGTGGTGAGTCTCATCCCTCGCTTGGGCGCATTCGTAGAAGGTGTGCGCACGCAGGAGTTGAGCGGACAGCAGATCGTGACGTTTCCCGTTGAGGAACGAGCCGAAGAAGGCGATCGCAGGCCATGGTTTACGTTTGTCCTTATTGATCTGCCGCTCAAACTTTTTACGGCTGACATGACAATCGAACGGCGATTACGTGATAGTGATGATCTGAAAATATTAATTGATGGGAAGGTAAAGAAAAATACACGCGGAGGAAAATTTTTATTCTGGTATCTTGCAGGTAGTTTTTTAGGGTGGATCATCAAGGGGTTGAAGGGAGAGAAGAGGCGAGTCAAGGTCACCTTTGAAGAATCGTTGGATAACGGTGTCCACTATATTGAACTGCATGCCGATAGGACGCCGATATTTCATCAGGCGACATTCCATTTGGCATACCAAGGAAACAATGCAGAGGAGAGAGCGGGCAAAATCATCAAAGCGTATCAATCGTTGATAGTATCAGCGGCCAAGGAGTTCCACGTAGATCCCGTGATGGTGGGCGCAGTAATTTTCCAAGAACAAGCCAGCAATGTTAACTTTGTCGATTCCCTCGCTGATTATATCGGAGGCCTGCTCCTCCTCAACACGTCTGTTGGCGTAGGGCAGGTTCGGGTGAATACGGCGCGTGATTTGGAGCAGCAATATTCCACACTCGATCCGGGAGTCGACGGATCTTGGCCGGGCGAGGAGACGTTTGTCCGCGTGGAGCGCTTGAAAGAACCGTTCACGAACATCCGTTTTGTTGCCGCCAAATTGAATTTCAGCCAAACCCGTTGGGGACAGGCCGGATTTGTTATCGAGGGCAAGGCGGATGTGTTGGGCACACTCTATAATATCGAGGAGGTAAGCAACCCAATCACTCCTCACGCAAATCCTGGAGCGAATGATTTCGGGAAGGGAGTGCAGAAGAATTATGATAAGGTGAAAGCATTGTTGGGTATATGAACGCCGGACGCCACCATGTGCGGGTTTTTTTAATATGTGTGGGCGCGGTAGTAGCGGCATACGCCGTGCTCGTTGTGAACGTGTATCGTCATGAGGATCCGCAAGAGATAGGATCAGCAAACGCCATTGTCGTTTTAGGTGCGGCGCAATGGAACGGGAAGCCCTCTCCCATGTTTCAAGCACGGCTTGATCGCGCGTATGTGCTATACCAAAACGGTGTTGCGCCTTTTATTTTCATCACGGGCGGCATTGGCGAAGGAGCGACGTTTTCTGATTCCTATATAGGGAAAGAGTACCTCGTCAATACGGGCATTGATGAGCACGTCATCCTCATTGAAGAGCAAAGCCGCACTACGTGGCAAAATTTAAGGCAAGTAAAAAAAATTTTAAGTGACAAAAAATTTGATTCAATAGTATTGGTCAGTCATGATTTTCATATCATGCGGGCGGCAAAGATGGCGCAGGATTTGGGGGTGGAAGCCCACGCCGCGCCGGTACGCACGAATAATGCATTGAGCAAATTCGGCTTTGCCGCAAGAGAAGCGGGTCTCTATACGTTTTATTTAATTTTTAAAATTTAATCTTTTACCTCCGTACCCTTACGGGCGATGAGCGCATCACCTCCCATCATGTGGGCGAAGCGCTGCAATATAGGCCGAAGGCGGTAGAATGATCAGTGGTTAGTTGTCAGGTTTCAGTTGTCAGTTAATTCTCTTAACGCAAGAAGTCCCCAGCATACCGCGCGCAGGTACGTTGGGGACTTTTGATTTCACCACCTCCTTCAATAAATTCATTTTAACGATCAGGCTCCGCGAATCGATTCCGGACGTATGCAAATGGTTTCTTCCATCCGATCTCAGGAAGAAGACACGCGGTGAGACATAAACCAGTCCTACGGTGCCTCTTGATGAGGCTACGATAAAACTTGTTACACATTTCCCGATGTTTCGGGTCGGGATCGGTGTGAGGACTGTGTTCCATCCGGAAATCGAGGAATCGGAATCGCTTTGGATGAGCGACGAACGCCTCGACTTCGGCCTGGTTTGCCGGATCGTCCCAATGCTGATTGCCTGGAACACAGAACTTACCGCAATGAGGACGAAGGGGAACTTTTGGACTCGCGATGCGTTCGGAAAGCTCGTCAGTACGGGCAATGGAACTTAAAACGTCTTCTCTGTGTCCCATTACCATGAGTGCTTCAAGAACGAGCCCATCCTCATCAGCGAGCTGTATCGCACGCTCGAGATCCTCTTCAGAGTTTTGGGGCTTGCCAATCTGGAACCAGATCAGCATGTTACCGTCCACCCCGAGTCCCACCGTATGAACCCTTGCGGCTTTGAGAAGCAGTTTGAGATCCGGGATACGCTCGTGCGCGCGCACGAAACTGCCGATGCAGCTCAGGCAGCGGATGCGTACATCGATGCCCGTGTCTCTCCTCACTTTCGCGATAGCTTCCAAATAGAGCGGGATAGTATTTGGATTTTGAAAGAAATCAAGTGAGGAGGCATAGAACTCAAGCTTTGTTAGCCTGAATTCCTTTGCGCGATTGGCAAGATAGCGGAGGTCTGCGGTAAAACAGTTAAGGTCCTTGAACTGTTCCCGCATTCCCCACTCTGCTGCGCAGAAGAGGCATTTATGGTGGCAGCCCTGGGATAGAACCAACGTCATCTCGTGTATGAGATACAATAGTAGAAGGCGTTGGTCCATCTTTTCCCAAACCGGATGGATAGGCGCAGTCCACCAGTTCGGGACCTCGGACGGCAAGCAGTTGAGCACTTTCGCAATGTTAGTATTGTCTTTTATTTGTACAGCGTTCGTGCCCGTGAATATCCTGTCGAATTGGTCTTCCTTGAATCCGGCTATCACTTGTCCCCCAGTCATGAAGGGCATGTCGGGACGCACGCGCTTAAGTTTTCGAGCGAACTCCAAGGCGTCCGGAACGCTAGGCGAACCAGTGACACTAACGCCTGCCACATCACATTCCATAATGAGGCGCTTCGTTGCGCGGGTATAACCCTGTGTGTTCAGGTCGAACACTCGGATGTCATGCCCCATCGCGTGGAGCATAGCGGCAGCGGTCATTTGGGAGCCGCTCATATACGGCCGATAATACAAATGCCGCCAGAGACCCTTATGCCAAGGGTCATACAATTCGCCGATGGCGATTTTTAATTTTTTCATGATCTATCTCCTTTAATTTAATTGTCAAAGAATTTTTTGATTTGTTTAACTTGCGAGTATACGCTCTTGGAAAATGTTGTCTATAAAATAAAAGACAGAATGTGTCAATATTGATTAAATTTGGCTAATATAATATAATAATAGTGTCGGTGATTAATCCACAACATTGGCATGTAGAAGCGAATAAGCGCGGATTTACACGCGGAATAACGCGAAAAAGTGATCATAACTCCCCTAGCCCCTCTTACCTTAAGAGGGGGAATAGTGTGAGACACCCTCACCTCAATCCTCTCCCTTTCTAGGGAGAGGGACATAAATGAGACTATGAAGGAAGATTTGTTGAAAACACTAGGAGAAATTGGGTTTTCGGAGAAGGAGAGCAAGGTTTACCTTGCTTTGCTTGCGCTGGAACAGGCGACGGCCAATGAACTAGCCAAAAAAGCTGACATTAACAGGACTTCTGCGTATGATGTATTGGATGAGCTGATAGCCCGCGGAGTAGTGAGTAAATACAAGAAAAAGGGGCGGACGTTTTTTACCGTGACCGACCCCCGCAAACTCATCACCTATCTGGAGCATGAAAAGGGGGACTATGAGAAAACGATTGAGAAACAAAAACAGGCGATCGCGGACGCGCTACCTGAATTGATTTCCCTTCAACAGCCCTTGAGCACGCGCCCTAAAGTGCAATTTTATGAAGGCGAGAAAGGCATGCGAGAAGCATATGAAGATACGTTGACGGCAAAGGGCGGAATCCTTGCATATGCCAACGTGCAGACTATGCATGAAGGTTTGCCGAACTTTTTCCCGGAGTATTATAAACGGAGGACTGAAGCGAAAGTGTTTATCAAGGCAATGATGCCGAAGAATGCGTTATCTCTCGAACGTGGTATACGTGATCGTGAGGAGATCAGACAGAGTAAATTTATCCCCGAAGGGCAGGAGTTCTCCCCGGAGGTGAATATCTATAACAACAAAGTCCTTATCGCGTCGTGGAAAGAGAAAATGGCGGTGATTGTGGAATCAAAAGAATTTGCGGATTTGATGCGGTTGACATATCAATTGCTGTGGGATCGGTTGTAGGACAGCTGTAGGACCTACATTGACTTTCATTAGTCAACCCCGTATAGTATCAGCGTATGACAGCACAAATTTCCAAATACATTACTGTTGATTCTGAAGTGTGCCACGGGAAGCCTGTATTTGCGGGAACCCGGATCATGGTGTACCTCGTGCTTGAAATGCTCGAGGCAGGGGAGAGCGTTGAAGAGATCCTTGAGAACTACCCTGCATTAACGAGAGCGCACATCCAGGATGTGCTCCATTACGCCGCTGCACGGGTGGGACAAGAGCGCTTTATGCCATTTGTCCAGCAACCGTATGCGGTTTCTCGTTGATGAAAATATCAAAAAGAAGCTCACGCTCTTTTTAAGGGAATCTGGCCATGAGGTAGTGTACGCAGAGAAAGGGTTACGGAATTCTTCACTCGTTACCCGCGCACGTGATGAGGGGCGCGTCCTCCTCACGCACGATACCGATTTCCTCAATACCGCCCTGTATCCTCCCGCTCTCAATGTCGGGATCGTGGTGGTGCGCATTCATCCGCCGGGCCTTGAAGCGATGAGAGAGGCGTGTAAGCAACTGTTTGCCCGTGTGGTGCCAGGAGATTTTTCTGGTGCTTTATTCGTGCTGACGAATGAGGGCGTCGAAATAGTGAAGTGAGCGATATGGAAATGTGTGGAAATAAAAAAGCCCCCGGTGGGGACAGAACCCCGCAAGGGTCTTTTTCATAGTGATTATTAATAATGTAGCAGATACAATATTCATGTCAAGCACAGGCGTATCGGACGTCATTCGTCTCCCCGGGATGGTGGATATGCACGTGCATTTGCGCGAGCCGGGATTTAGTTATAAGGAGGATTGGGCGACGGGGACGTCGGCGGCGATTGCCGGCGGGGTGGTGGCAGTGGTGGATATGCCCAATACCAATCCGCCGACTATCACGTTGGAGCGGCTGGAGGAGAAGAAAAAAATCGCAAAGGAGAAAGCGTTGTGTGATTACGGTTTTTATTTCGGGAGCGATGGAAATAATTTGGCAGAGTTTAATAAAGTTTATGATCGTGTGTTAGGGTTGAAGCTTTATTTAGGTGAGACCACTGGAGCGTCGTCGCAACGTCATTCTCGTTTTTCTGGTTCCCCGATCCCGGTCGGGGATGACAAGATGGAAGAGTCGGTTTCGTTACTAATGGAGGACGAGAAGAAGGTTGCAGATATTTTCAAAGCATGGCCGAGAGGCAAGCCAATCCTCGTGCATGCGGAAGGGGAGCGTTTGGAGCTTGCAATTTCTTTGGCCGAGAAAAATTACCAGAAGCTTCATTGCTGCCATGTGGCGAGTAAGGAGGATATCGAACACGCGGCGAAGGCAAAGGCACGTGGAGTGCAAATTACGTGCGAGGTTTCACCGCACCATTTGTTTTTGACACAAAAAGACGTAGAGCGATTGAGGCCTTTCGGCATGATGAAACCGGAATTAGGCACTGCAGAAGACCAGCGCGCATTATGGGAGCATATCCAGAAGGGAACCGTTGACTGTGTCGCCACTGATCATGCACCGCATACCAAGCAAGAAAAGCTTGGCATTGATCTTCGCGAACCCGCCCCGCCCCGCTCGGCCTCGTCGGCTGATGCCAGCCGAACGAGCCCCTCCGAGGGAGGGGAATCTATCAACCAAGTCCCCTCTCGGGAGGGGCAGGGGTGGGTATTCAAGGGGCCATGGGGCGTGCCGGGATTGGAAACCGCGCTGCCATTATTAGTTACCGCCATGGAAGAGGGAAGGCTGACGCGTGAACAAATCATCAGTCTTACGAGCGTCAATCCCTGGCGCATTCTCGGCAGCCGTCCGCCGGTGCAAACCTCTGTGGAGATGGAAGTTGGCATATCCTATAAGGTTAATGAGGCAGAATTAAAAACTAAATGCGGCTGGTCGCCATTTATTGGCATAACACTCACGGCGCGCGTGGTGCGCACCGTTATTCATGGGCAAGAGGCATATAATAATGGTAAGATACTAAGCAAAGGAGGCAGCGGAAAAAATATTATTTAATACCGTATGGCTTCACTCAAAACCACATTTTGCGGCGTGACGTTTGGAAATCCCTTGATCCTGCCGTCGGGGATTATTACGGAAATTCCGGCGCATCACAAAGCGGAAACCGCGGGCGCGGGAGGAGTCACGCTGAAATCGTTTACCGTCAGTCCGCGCGAAGGACATCCTTTACCCCGCATTATTAAATATGACCACGGGTTTCTGAATTCTGTAGGTTTGCGCAATGTCGGGATAGAGAAGGGACCAGAACTCGCGAAAGAGTATCTTGCCAAGGCGGTGGTGCCGACTATTGTGAGTGTATTTGCGACGAACGTCAAAGAGTTTGTGCAATTGGTGGAAGCCTTCGCCCCGTTGAAGCCCGCGATGATAGAGCTGAACTTAAGCTGCCCTAACGTGGAAGACGAATTCGGCGATCCCAGCGGTAATACCGCCGAGGGCGCGGGCAATGCAATTACCGCTACAAAAAAAATTGCGGGTAATATTCCGCTTATAGCAAAGCTCTCGCCGAATGTCTTCAATATCGGTGAAGTCGCCAAGGCGTGCGAAGCGGCCGGCGTTGACGCGATATCCGCGATCAACACCGTGGGGCCGGGCATGGTGATTGACATCAAATCGCGGAAACCCGTATTGGGGCATCTCAAAGGGGGCGTGTCGGGCGTCGGCATTTTTCCCATTGCCGTCGTGAAAACGTATGAAATTTATGAGGCGGTGAAGATTCCTATCCTCGGCATGGGAGGGGTAACGACATGGCAGAATGTAGCGGAGATCATGATGGCAGGCGCGTCGTTGGTGGGCGTGGGCTCCGCGATTTACAGCAAGGGGTATGGAGTATACGAGGAGATCAAAAAGGGGATGGTAGAGTGGATGGAGCAGAATGGAGTGAAGGAATTGAGCGAAATCGTCGGAGCAGCTCACTCGAAGTAACACGACTATCTTGCTGCGGAACTCACGCGACCGCTCGGGAACGTCCATGTGCTCGGCCCCGCACCAGAAAGCCTGAAGGCTTTCGGTACGGGGTACACGTCGCTCTCGATACGCCCATGCCCCGTAGCGCACGAGCGGAGCGAGTGATTCTGCGGGGTTACCGCCTCCGCGCAAGGGCATTCCCCCGCTACGCTGATTAAGCATATCAAGAATACATCAAACAAGTATTCGCATCTATTCGTGTATTCGAATGCATTCGTAGATTGGCATCGCGTATATGACTTTTATTGAAAAACTCATTTTCGCAGTAGAGAGGAATGATAGTTTAGTCTGCGTAGGGCTGGACTCTGATTTTGAGAAAATCCCGGAGTGCCTGAAGAGCGGAAAAGAGAAAGGAGGGAACCCACCCCGTCCCGAAGGATCGGGACACCCCTCCGCGGGAGGGGATTTTTCGAGCCGGCAGAGGGGGGATATTATTTTGAAATTTAACAAGGCGATTATTGATGCCACGAAAGACGCGGTGTGCGCCTATAAGCCGAACAGCGCGTTTTATGAGGCGTTAGGCGGGAGAGGGATTGAGGTATTAAAACAGACGATTGCCTATATCAAGGAAGTTGCCCCTAGTATTCCGGTCATTGTCGATGCGAAACGGGCGGATATCGGCTCGACGAATGAAGCCTACGTCGAGTTTGTATTTTCGTATCTCGGCGCTGACGCGGTCACGATCCATCCCTATCTTGGGCGGGAAGCAGTCCTTCCGTTTTTGGCACAGAAAGAGAAAGGGATAATTGTACTGTGCCGGACATCGAATTCGGGCGCAGACGAGTTTCAGGATTTATTGGTAGAAGCGAGTTCACGCGGACACACCCCAGCCTCCGGCCACCCCTCTCAAGAGGGGAATTCACAAAGTCCCCTCCCACGGAGGGGTGTAGGGGTGGGTAACACACGCGAAGAACTATATAAGGTAGTGGCGAGAAGAGTGGCAACAGAGTGGAATACAAACGGCAATTGCGGATTGGTAGTAGGAGCGACGTATCCGGAGGAATTAGAGGAAGTACGTACACTCGTCGGCGATATGCCGATTCTCGTTCCTGGCATCGGCGCGCAGGGAGGAGATGTGGAGAAGACGGTGAGAGCTGGGCTTGATAGCAAGGGACGTGGTATTATAGTGAACTCCTCACGCGGTATTATTTTTGCGAGCAAAGGGGAGGATTTCGCCGAGAGGGCAAAAGAGGAATCAGTGAAGTTAAGGGACGAAATTAATAAATATCGTTAATCGTCATTCTGAATTTATTTCAGAATCTAGAGCCTGAATCAAGTCCAGGATGACAAGAATAATATGGATCACACGCATATTCTGTGGACCGATTCGGCAAGTCCCCTCTTTAGAGAGGGGTGTCACCCGCAAGGGTGACGGGGTGTGTATTCACGTTGCTTGGGGAAATGAGGTTAACACAGGGCATGTTGCAGTCCGTACCGCCGTACCACCCACCCCGTCCGCTTCGCGTCTACCCCTCCACGGGAGGGGACTTTGGCTAGTCCAGTACTATTGCGTGTGATCCTCAAGTCCAGGATGACAAGAATAATATGACCGACGAACAGGTACTCGACATATTCAAAAAGACCGGCGGGTATATTGCCGACAGCCATATTGTGTATACGTCAGGCAAACACGGGTCGGCGTATTTGAATGAGAACGCAAAGTGCACCCACAAAGCGCACCCACCCTTGTTATCATTACGAAATTGAAGTATAGTGCACTTGTATGGCAGTAGCCTTGAAAGAATTACAACAGGAATATCAGCGCGTGCAGCCCTTTCTTAAGCTTGATTTTGAGGAGCTTG
>Ga0209343_10011020_pt1 | contig 10220 bp, 10 predicted proteins | sample RifCSPlowO2_02_FD_184026 | JGI IMG/M metagenome (GOLD analysis project Ga0209343, IMG submission 184026) | Groundwater microbial communities from Rifle, Colorado - Rifle CSP2_plank lowO2_0.2 (SPAdes) (version 2) | ecosystem: Environmental > Aquatic > Deep subsurface > Groundwater | place...
CCGTTGCGTGCAAGGCGCCGTTGGACCGCTGGATCGCGTTGGGACAGAAATTGTCGGTACGCGCGACGCCGGTGAGCTTCGTGCCGAACGGCCAGCGCGTCGTCGGCGCGCGCTTCGACGAACTGAAGAAGCTGTTGGACGAAACGGGCAGGCCGTAAGCGATACTCTGGCTGTTATCCCCTAAGCTCGGCATTCCGGAACGGTGTGACGTGGCGCGGACGAAAATTCGTCCGCGCGGATCATCGATGCGAACAGATGAAAAGGCCATCCGTTCGCATCGATGATCTTGGATGAAAACCCTTTGTCATCCTCGCTGTTAATTTGGAACCGCCCTACCGATCGGGCAGCGGATAGCCTCGCGGCAGCAGCACCCACATCATGCCCTGCTGGCGCATTTTTCCGGCCAGCGATCCCGCTTCGGCGCCGAATCCCCAGAAGAAATCGGCGCGCACCGGCCCGCGCACGGCCCCGCCGGTGTCCTGCGCGAGCATCAGGCGTTCCAGCGGCTTGTCCGAACCAGGCCAGGTTGTGGCGAGGAATACGGGCGCGCCGAGCGGAATGGTGCGCCGATCGACCGCGATCGAGCGCCGCGGCGTGAGCGCGACGCCAAGCGAGCCGATCGGGCCGGCCGTCGGGCCGCTTGGGCGCGTGCCGCGACCATTGGTTGCAGCAGCACGCGGGCTCGTGCGAGTCGGCATTTCACGGAAGAATACATAGCTCGGATTGGCGTTGAGCATCTGGTCAAGCTGAGACGGGTTGGCGCGTGCCCACGCCTTGATTCCGTCCATGGACGCTTCGCTCACGGTGAGTTCGCCCCGCTCGACGAGATAGCGGCCGATCGAGTGGTAAGGGTGGCCGTTCTGATCTGCGTATCCGATGCGCATGAGATCGCCATCGTCGAGCCGTATCCGGCCCGAACCCTGTACCTGCAGAAAGAACGCCTCGATCGGGTCATCGACCCAGGCGACTTCCTTGCCTGTAAGCTGCGCAGCGCCGCTTTCGATTTCCGCCCGCGAGAAGTACGGAACGACGCGTCGGCCGTCAAGGCGGCCGCGCAGGCGCATGTTCTTCAGTGCCGGGTTGACGGCAGCCAGGTCGATGATGAGCAGATCGTCGGGCGGCGCGTAGAGCGGGAAGCGGTATGGACCATGTCTTGTGCGGCTGCCGCGCAGCAGTGGCTCATAGTAGCCGGTGATCAATCCCTGCGTGACGCCGTCCGGGTTGGCGACGCGGTACGGGACGAAAAGCCTCTCCAGGTAGCGGCGCATCGATTGCGCGTCGTCGCCGTCGACCGAGTCGGCGGCCGCGCAGGCCTCGCGCCATTCGGTCTTTGATCGCAGCGCCTGGCACGACGCGCGCAACGCGGCGAGCACGCCGTCGAGTTCGTCGGCGCGCCAGCCTGGAAGGTCGTCGAAGCGCACCGGTTCAAGAACGCTGACGGTCGGTGGCGGCACGGGCGGAGCGGGGCAGACGGGGCACACGGGGCAAGGCGGTGGTGCGGGGCAGGCCGGTTCCGTCGTCGTCGGCTGCGGTGCGGGCGGCACGACCGCACACGCGGCAAGCAGCACCAGCAGAGCGCCCGGCCAGAGTTCTCTGATCATCTGTAGCACCGGGTCAATGCGACCGCGCGGGAGCTCTAAAACCCGGGCGTGCGTCAATGAAGCACGCGCGGCACCGCGAGCGTGAATTCCGGGATAGGCGCATCGAATTGTGTCCCGTCCTCCGCCACCATCTGGTAGCTGCCGCGCATGGTGCCGACCGAGGTCGGGATTGCGGTGCCGCTGGTGTATTCGAAGCTCTCACCGGGCTTGAGCAGTGGTTGCGCGCCAACCACACCCAGACCGCGCACTTCCTGGACCTGATTGCGGGCGTCGGTAATGATCCAGTGACGAGAGATCAGCTGCGCGGCAACGCTGCCGGTGTTGCGGATCGTGATCGTGTAGGCAAATACGTAGCGCTCGGCCGCATCGTCGGATTGGTCCGCAAGGTATTGCGTCGCCGCCGATACGCTCACCTCGTATTTCTTGTCGGATGCCATCGGCCGCATTGCACACGAATTCACCACAACGCACAAGTGCCGCAGTGCGGCGCAATCGGCCCTGGCGCGTCGACCGATACGGTCGGGAAAAGGCGCGCGCGGGTTTGCGGGTAGAATGCAGCGTTTTCAGTGAGGCACCCGATGCGCACCTATCGCATTGCTCCGAGCATCCTGTCGGCCGACTTCGCGCGTCTGGGGGACGAAGTAAACGCGGTCGTCGCCGCCGGCGCGGACATGATCCACTTCGACGTCATGGATAACCATTACGTCCCCAACCTCACGGTCGGCCCGCTGGTCTGCGAGGCGGTGTGCAAGACGCTGCGCCCGGTCACGGATATCCCGATCGACGTGCACCTGATGGTGAGGCCGGTGGACCGCATCGTTCCGGATTTCGCGAATGCGGGCGCCAGCATCGTCAGCTTCCATCCGGAGGCCAGCGAGCACGTGGATCGCACCATCGGGCTCATCCACGAAAGCGGCTGCAAGGCAGGACTGGTGCTCAACCCGGCAACGCCGCTTTCGGTTCTCGACCACGTGCTGCACAAGCTCGACCTGGTGCTCGTGATGTCGGTCAACCCCGGCTTCGGCGGGCAGCAGTTTATTCTGCACGCTCTGGAGAAGATCCGCATGCTGCGCGAGCGCATCGACGCCATCGCCGCGCAAAGCGGCCGCGCGGTGATGCTCGAGGTCGATGGCGGCGTAAAAGTTGACAACATCGCCGCGATCGCACGTGCCGGCGCCGACACCTTCGTCGCCGGCTCGGCCATATTCGCTTCGCATGATTACGCATCCACCATTGCGGCGATGCGCGACGCGCTCGCCTCGGCTGGCTGAGGCAAGGCGCGATGACGCGAACGTACCCGCCGCTGCGGGCCGTGATTTTCGACCTGGACGGAACGCTCGTGCATTCGGCCCCGGGTCTCTGCGTGCCCTACGGCTACAACGAGGGCCGGCCGGTGGAGTCACTGGATAGCGACGCGATCGTGGCGACTATCCTTGACGCGGCTCGGATCGTGATCGCCTCGCGCGAGAAGCTCGGCGTGGAGACCCCGACATGAAAGACGTGTTGGAGCGCATCGCCGCAGTAGTCGGTTCTGCCGGGCTCGTGACCGACGAGACCGGGATGGCGCCGCACATGAAAGACTGGCGCGGACGATACTCCGGAAGGCCGCTGGCGGTGGTGCGTCCCGCGTCGACGCGCGCTGTCGCCGAAGTGGTCAAGATCTGTGCCGAGACTCGCACCGCGATCGTTCCGCAGGGAGGTAACACGGGCTTGCAGGGTGGCGGCATCACCGATGCCAGCGGCACCCAGATCCTGCTGTCCACGGGACGCATGAACCGCGTGCGCGCCGTCGATGCGCTCAACAACACGATCACGGTGGAAGCAGGGTGCGTGCTTGAACACGTCCAGCGTGCCGCAGAGGATGCGGGCCGCCTGTTTCCGCTCAGCCTCGGGGCCGAAGGGAGCGCGACGCTGGGGGGCAACCTTTCCACCAACGCGGGCGGGACAGGAGTGCTGCGCTACGGCAACACGCGCGATTTGGCGCTCGGGTTGGAGGTGGTGCTGGCGAGCGGCGAGGTCTGGGACGGGCTGCGCGGACTGCGCAAGGACAACACGGGTTACGATCTGAAGCACCTGTTCATCGGCGCCGAGGGAACGCTTGGTGTCATCACGGCGGCCGTCATGAAGCTCTATCCGCTGCCTGCGGCGCGGCTGACGGCGATCGCGGCGGTCGGTAGTCCGCATGACGCCCTCAGGCTGCTGTCGATCGCGCAGCGCCAGAGCGGCGACGCGCTCACCGGCTTTGAGATGATCTCCGATTTCTGCATCACGCTGCTGGTGAAGCATTTTCCGGCGACGCGCACGCCGTTCGACGCGCGGCATCCGCAGTACGTCCTGATGGAGATATCCGACGCCCGCTCGGAAGCCTCCGCCCGCGCCGCGATCGAATCGATTCTTGCCGAGGGGATGGAAGCCGGCATCGCGCGCGATGCGGTGGTGGCACAAAGCCTGTCGCAGGTCAACGCGATGTGGGCCATGCGCGAGGACATCACCGAGGCGCAGCGGCTGGAGGGACTGAACGTCAAGCACGACGTGTCCGTTCCGATATCGCGCATCGCCGAGTTCATGGACGCCACGGAGGCCGCGTTGCGCCGCGCCTATCCTGATGTGCGCCTGGTGGTGTTCGGGCACCTCGGCGACGGCAACCTGCATTACAACGTCTGCGGACCACAGGGAGTCGCGCCGGAAGTCTTCCTGCGCGAGGAGGCGGGCGTGACGCGCATCGTGCACGACAGCGTCGCGCGTTTCAACGGCTCGATTTCCGCCGAGCACGGCCTGGGCCAGCTCAGGCGCGAGGAGATCCGTCGCTACAAGTCGGCACTGGAGCTCGATCTGATGCGCAAGTTGAAGGCGGCGCTTGATCCCCTCGGTATCATGAATCCGGGCAAGGTCCTGTAGCGAGTCCGAATCGCGGCCCGCGGAATAGCGTACGCTCCGTAGATGTTTACCCCTTTGGTGATGGCGCGAGTTCGCGCCATCCGCGGTCTCGACAGGAGGCAGTGATGCACAAGCTGGTGACGATGTGCGTGGGGGTGCTGCTAGGGGCAGGGTGCGCAACGGTGCCGGACCTGCAGTCATGGTGGGGTCGTACCGAGGCGGATTTCCAGCGCCTTCGGCCCGGGGTCACCACTCAGGCCGACGTCCTGAAGCAGTTCGGGACGCCGGACGGGATGGTCGTCTTCGACAACCTGCGCGAGCAGGTCTGGGATTATTACTTTGCGGACGGATCCCAGGGCATGCTCGCCTGGGTCGTGTTCGATCTGAAGGGCAGCTACAAGCACTACGTGAGCCAGCCCGACCCGCGCGAGAACGCCGTAATGGAATGAACGCGGTTCGCGGCGCGATTTGCAATCGAAACCGCGCTGATTTAGAGTACGGGCTCGTTTCAGAGCTCTCAAGCGATAGGCAGTCGACCTTGAACGTGTTCCACGAAGCTGCAGAGATAGGGACGCAGTGGCGTAGCTGGCGCTGGTGGCGCAGCTAGCACTGTTGTATTGCCCGCGCCGCCACGAACACGGCGCGCCCCAACACCGATCTCAGGCAGTTTTTCGTGGAGCAGTCAATGACTGAAACAGAATTCAAGCGGCTTGCCGCACAGGGTTACAACCGCATTCCGGTCGCCCTGGAGACCTACGCAGACCTCGACACCCCGCTGTCGGTCTATCTCAAGCTCGCCAACCGGCCGTATACCTATCTGCTGGAATCGGTGATCGGCGGCGAGCGTTTCGGGCGCTATTCGTTCATCGGCCTGGCCACGCGTACGGCGCTGCGCGGCGTGGGCCGACATGTCAGCGTGTTGCAGGGAGGCACCGTGGTGGAGAGGTCCGAAGGGACCGACCCGCTTGCATTTGCGCGCGATTTCCTGGCGCGCTACCGGATCGCGGAGCTTCCGGGCCTGCCGCGCTTGTGCGGCGGTCTGGTGGGCTATTTCGGCTACGACGCGGTGCGCTGGATCGAGCCACGGCTTGCCGGCGGCTGGCTCAAACCCGACCCGCTCGGCTGTCCCGACATGCTGCTGCTGCTGTCGGAGGAACTGGCCGTGGTCGACAATCTGACCGGACGGCTGTTCCTGGTGGTGTTCGCCGATCCCGCCCGGGCGGGCGCGTACCAGGACGCGAGACAGCGGCTGCGCGAATTGACCGGCGCGCTACGCCTGCCTCTGGAACTCGGGCCGGAGCGCAAGTGCACGCTCGGCGAGGTCGAATCGAATTTTGGCGAGATCGCGTTCAAGGCGGCCGTCGAGCGCGCCAAGCGTTACATCGAAGCCGGCGATGCGATGCAGATCGTCGTGTCCCAGCGGATGTCGCAGCGCTACGACGGCTCGCCGATGTCGCTGTACCGGGCACTGCGGTCGGTCAACCCGTCACCCTACATGTTCTATTTCGACTTCGCCGAGTTTCAGGTTGTGGGTTCCTCGCCGGAGATACTGGTGCGGCTGGAAAACGGCACGGTGACCGTGCGCCCGATCGCCGGAACGCGCCGGCGCGGCAAGTCGCGCGACGAGGATCTGGCGATGGAGCGCGATTTGCTCGCCGATCCCAAGGAGGCGGCCGAACACGTGATGCTGGTCGACCTGGGACGCAACGACGTCGGCCGGGTGGCGAAAATCGGTTCGGTGCGGCTCACTGAACTGCGCGCCATCGAACGCTATTCGCACGTGATGCACATCGTCTCCAACGTGGAGGGCGCCTTGCGCGAAGGACTGGATGCGGTCGAAGTGCTGCGCGCATCGTTTCCCGCCGGCACCGTGAGCGGCGCGCCCAAGGTGCGAGCGATGGAAATCATCGACGAACTCGAACCGGACCGGCGAGGCATCTACGCGGGCGCGGTCGGCTATCTGGGTTTCGACGGCAACATGGATCTGGCGATCGCGATCCGCACCGCGGTGGTGATGCACGGTACGCTGCACGTGCAGGCAGGCGCGGGAATCGTCGCCGATTCCGATCCGCAGTCCGAGTGGAACGAAACCCAGAACAAGGCGCGCGCCATTCTGCGCGCGGCGGAGATCGCCGCGCAGGGCCTGGAGCAGGCCTCGCTCGCCGCGGTGGAGGTCTGATCATGCTGCTCTTGATCGACAACTACGACTCGTTCACCTACAACCTGGCGCAGTACCTGGGCGAACTCGGCGCCGAGGTGCGGGTGGTTCGCAACGACGCCATCGACATCGCCGGGATCGCCGCGCTTGCGCCCGAGCGCATCGTGATCTCGCCGGGGCCGGGAACGCCTGATACCGCAGGCGTATCGCTGGCCGCGATCCGCGAGTTCGCCGGCAAGATTCCGCTGCTCGGCGTGTGCCTGGGCCACCAGGCGATCGGCCAGGCGTTCGGCGGCGCGGTGGTGCGCGCGAAGACGCTGATGCACGGCAAGACCTCGCCGCTGAACCATGACGGCAGGGGCGCGTTTCGCGGCCTGCCGGCGCCATTCCAGGCCGGCCGTTACCATTCGCTCGCGATCTCTCGCGATGGATTTCCGGCCTGCCTGGAGATCAGCGCCCAGACGGCCGATGGAGAGGTCATGGGCCTGCGCCACCGCGCGTTGCATGTCGAGGGCGTGCAGTTTCATCCGGAGTCCGTGCTCACGGCGCACGGACATGCGTTGCTGAGGAATTTCTTGGAGACTAATTCAAGATGAGCAATGCGGGTTTATCAAAGATCGTCGCTTGCGCGCGGATGGGTTCACCATCCGGGCGCAAGCGACGATCGGCACGGACGGATTTACCGTCCGTGCAGGTTTTGGCAGGACCTGCGCGCTGCGCGCGCCAACCTCGTTTCTTGCGCGGATACACATCATCCGCACAAGAAACGAGGTTTTGCAGGCTAACGCAGTGTCTCGTACGTCAATCTGGTCAAGCGTCAATCGTGAAACGGGCTAGTTAGAACATTCCGGGAGGTATTATGAGCATCACCAATCTCGACGCACTGACACGGGTCATCGAGCACCGCGAAATATTCCACGACGAAATGCTCGATCTCATGCGCCGGATCATGAGCGGCGAAATGTCGCCGGTGATGATGTCCGCGATCGTCATCGGTTTGCGCGTGAAGAAGGAGACGATAGGGGAAATCACGGCCGCCGCGCAGGTCATGCGGGAACTCGCGACCAAGGTCGCGGTGAAAGAGCCGGAGAGCCTCGTCGACGTCGTCGGCACGGGCGGAGACAGCGCCCACACGTTCAACATCTCCACTGCGGCGAGTTTCGTCTGCGCGGCCGCGGGGGCGCGCGTCGCCAAGCACGGCAACCGCGCGGTGTCTTCAAAGTGCGGCAGCGCCGACGTGCTGGAAGCGCTTGGCGTGAACATCGGCCTTACGCCCGAACAGGTCGCCCGCTGCATCGACGAGGTGGGTCTGGGCTTCATGTTCGCGCCCAACCATCACGCGGCGATGAAGCACGCCGCTCCCGTGCGGCGCGAACTGGGCGTGCGCACCATTTTCAACATCCTGGGTCCGCTCACGAATCCGGCGATGGCACCCACGCAGTTGATGGGCGTGTTCCATCCGGATCTGGTCGGCATACAGGTGCGCGTATTGCAGCGCCTCGGCGCGCGGCACGCAATGGCCGTCTACGGCATGGAAGGGCTCGACGAGATTTCGATCTCGGGCCAGACCGCGGTCGGCGAACTGAAGGACGGCAGGGTGCAGGAGTACAACGTGCATCCGGAGCACTTCGGCATGCCGGTGCATGATCCGCGAGCGCTGCGCGTTGCCACGGTCGAGGAAGCGCGCTCGATGCTCATCGCCGCGCTTGAGGCCAAGGCGGGCGCGCAACGCGACATCGTGGCGCTGAACGCCGGCGCGGCGATCTACGTTGCCGACCGCGCGCCGAGCTTCGAAGAAGGCGTCGAACTCGCGTTCGAGACCATTAAGAGCGGCGCCGCGCGCGCCAAGCTGGATGAGTTCGTGAAATTTACTCAGCAAGTCAGCAAGGGCTGACGCCGGCATCGAGCCGACCGTGGCCGACATTCTCGAGCGCATACTCGCGGTCAAGCGCGCCGAGGTCGAGCAGGCTCGGGCGCAAAAATCTTCCGCGCAGATGCTGGTCGAGGCGCGGACGCAGGGCGCGCCGCGGGATTTCGCCGGCGCGCTGCGCGCGAAAATCGCTGCCGGAGGTGCCGCGGTGATCGCCGAAATCAAGCAGGCGAGTCCGAGCCGGGGAGTGCTGCGAAAGGACTTCGACCCCGCGGCGATCGCGCGCTCGTATTTCAGGCACGGCGCGGCCTGCCTGTCGGTGCTCACCGATGCGCAGTTCTTCCAAGGCAGTTCGGCGCATCTGGTCCGTGCGCGCGCGGCGTGCGATCTTCCGGTGCTGCGCAAGGACTTCATCGTCGATCCGTACCAGGTCGTGCAGGCGCGAGCGATGGGCGCGGACTGCATATTGCTGATCGTCGCTGCGCTCGATCAGACGCAGTTGAGCGAACTGGAGGCCGCCGCGCGCGAACTGCGGATGGCGGTGCTGCTCGAGGTGCACGACCGCGGCGAATTGGAGCGCGCGCTGGCGCTCGCCACACCGCTCGTCGGCATCAACAACCGCGATCTGCGCAGCTTCGAGACTAGGCTCGAGACAACCCTCGGACTTCTGTCGGCCGTTCCCGACGACAGAATCGTGATCACCGAAAGTGGAATCATGAGTTCACAGGACGTGCAGCGCATGCGCTCGGCGGGGGTTCATGCGTTCCTGGTCGGCGAGGCGTTTATGCGCGCGCAGGATCCTGGAAGCGAACTTGAGAAACTGTTTTTACATCAATGAATCTTAAAGATAACTGACAACCAGATCTTCCTTGTTGCGCCCTTGCAACAATAGTCTTTCGCGAGCCTTACAACCCGCCCGGTTTTCCGTTCCTTCGTTGTTGCGCAGTGACCCGATGGGCAGAATCTTGCGCAGAACTCTCGAAATTTCTTTACCGAGAGAATCAAGCGGGCGGAGCGGAGGCCGGCTCCTCGAGGACAGGCTTCCTGACGCTCAAAAGTTAATCTGAGAGGAGATTCATTTGATGAACAAGAAACTCATGGCAGTCGCCGTCGCCGGCGCGCTGGCCGCACCGGCGGTCGCGTTCGCGCAGTCGAGCAACGTGCAGATTGCGGGTCGCGCGCAGCTCAGCTTCGCCAACGTGAAGGCGACCGGCGCAACAGCCGGGTCATCGGCAGACCTGAAAAGCCGCAACCGCGTTGACGACAACTCTTCACGGCTTATTTTCAGGGGCACTGAGAACCTTGGCGGTGGACTCAGGGCGATCTTCCTGATGGAAGCCGGCGTCAACATGGATACCGGCGATGCCAGCCGCGGCAGCACCGGCTATCCGGCCTCGCGTGAGGCCTATGTCGGGCTGGCCGGCAGCTGGGGTCAGCTGACCTTGGGCAAGCAGAATGTCTGGTGGACGAACTTCACCGACCAGACCCAGGCCAACTACATCAACCACGGCCTGCAGTATGCGACCGGCGGTAGCGGGGCGATAGCAGGGCCGACCGCGCGCACCAACAACGACATCAAGTACACCTCGCCGAACTGGAACGGCTTCAGATTCTGGCTCAACTACGCGCCCAATTCCGAGGCCGCGGCAGGCGGCGCCGACACCGACGCCAGCATCACGGGCGTGTCGGCTGCGTATCTTGGCAAGCAGTTCCT
>Ga0209343_10011022_pt1 | contig 10220 bp, 10 predicted proteins | sample RifCSPlowO2_02_FD_184026 | JGI IMG/M metagenome (GOLD analysis project Ga0209343, IMG submission 184026) | Groundwater microbial communities from Rifle, Colorado - Rifle CSP2_plank lowO2_0.2 (SPAdes) (version 2) | ecosystem: Environmental > Aquatic > Deep subsurface > Groundwater | place...
CGATACTGCGAAGGATGCGCCATGAGCCTGCCCGAATTCGTCCACCTCATGCCCGCGGATCTCAAGGATGCGTGCGCGCTGCTCGCGCAGTTCCCGGGCGAGGCAAAAGCGCTCGCCGGCGGCACCGACATGCTGGTGAAAATGAAGCAGCGCCGCATGGTGCCGCGCTACCTCGTGAACTTGAAAAAAATCCCGGGCCTTGACTACGTCCGTCCCGAGCCGGGCGGAGGGCTCGCCATCGGGCCGCTCGCCTCCATCGAGGCGCTCAGAAGCTCGCTCGACGTGCGCAACAGCTATCGCGTGCTGCACGACGCGGTGTCGCGCATGGGCACGATGGAAATCCGCAATTGCGGCACGCTGGCAGGGAACCTCTGCAACGCCTCCCCCGCGGCCGAGACGGTGCCGGCGCTGCTCCTGCTTGGCGCGAGCGTGCGTGTGGTGAGCAAGGACAGCGACTGGAGCCTGCCGGTGGAAGGCTTTATCCTCGGACCGGGCAAGACGCTGCTCGAGACAGGCCAGCTGGTGGCCGAAATCCGCCTTCCGGAGCCCCCGGCGGACAGCTTCGGCGCCTACGACAAATTCAGCCTGCGCAGAATGGATCTGGCGCTCGTCGGCGCCGGGGTGCTGCTCACCATGAGCGGCGGCGTCTGCCGCGAAGCGAAAATCGTGCTGAGCTCGGTGGCGCCTGCGGCGCTGCGGGCCCGCAACGCCGAAGCGATGCTCGCCGGCAAGGCGCTGGAGGACCGATTGATCGACAAGGCGGCGCGCTGCGCCGCCGAAGAAGTCCGTCCGCAGGCGGACCTGTTCGGAACGGTGGAGCAGAAGAGGAACATGGCGGCCGCGCTGACGGCGCGCGTGCTCAGGCAGGCGCTCGAGCGGTCCGGAAAGGCGGGGAACTAGGGCATGGCCTGGCGCACTCACAACGGCGAATTCGCGGTGCCGCCGCCGCTGAAGGAACGCATCCAGCTGGTGATCAACGGCAAGCGCCACACCTTTGCCGTGGAGCCGCGCACGACCCTCATGGATATCCTGAGGGAGCGGCTCAAATACACCACCACCAAGGAAGGCTGCGGCGTGGGCGAGTGCGGCTCGTGCGCGGTGGTGATGAACGGGCGGATGGTGAACTCCTGCCTGATGCTCGCCGTGGATCTGGACGGCGCCAACATCGTCACGCTGGAAGGCATGGCCACCGAGCAGGGGCCCCAGCCGGTGCAGGAATCGTTCATCGATCACCTGGCGCTGCAGGCGCGCGCGGGCGAAGCGCCGCCCACGGAACGGCGCGAAGTGCTCACTTTCTGCCACATCTGCGCCGGTCACTGCGCGGTGCGCGTCACCGCGGCCGGCGGGACGATCGTCGACATGGCGCCGGACCTCGAAAGCGGCTTGCCCAACGAGCAGTGCGTGGTGCGCAAGGGACGCATGTCGATTCCCGAAATCCACAGCCATCGCGACCGGCTGCTTTACCCGATGAAGCGGGTGGGCCAGAGAGGCGAAGGAAAATGGCAGCGCATCGGCTGGGACGATGCGCTCTACGAAATCGCCGGCCGGCTGCGCGACATACGCGAGCAGCACGGCCCCGAGTACCTGGTCATGGGACTGGGCGAACCGAAAGGCATGGAGTTCGCCTTCGGCCAGCGTTTTGCCACGGCCTTCGGCACGCCGAACGTGCTCACCCCCGCCTGGATGTGCGGCATCAGCTTCGGGCTGGCGCAGAACTTCACCTTCGGCCGCGGCGCCGTGCCCGACGAGCAGCACAACCCGCAATTGATCGTCACCTGGGGCATCAACCCCAACCACACCAGCGGCAGCCTGCGGCGGGAAACCTTCAGCCGCGACATGAAGGCCGGCGCCAAGCTCGTCGCCATCGATCCGAAGAAGACCGACATGGCGGCGCTCGCCGACCTGTGGATCAAGCCGCGCCCGGGCAGCGACGGTGCGCTGGCGCTCGGAGCACTGAAAGTCGTTGTCGAGGAAGCGCTGTACGATGCGGCGTTCGTGGAGCAGTGGACAGTAGGCTTCGACGCGCTGCGCGCGGAGCTGCAGAAGTTCACGCTCGAGGACGTCGAGCACGTCACCTGGGTGCCCAGGGAGCAGGTGAGGAAATTCGCCCGGATGCTGGGGGAGCTGAAGCCGGCCTGCGTTCAGTGGGGCAACGCGCTCGATCAGGGCGTGAACGGCTTCCAGCTGCACCGGGCGATTTCCATCCTGGTGGCGATCACGGGCAATCTCAGCGTGCCGGGCGGTCTGGTGTTCCTCGATTCCCGCCACAACCACATCCGGCCGGGCAAGTTCTACATCCCGTCGCGCGAGCGGCGCAATTCGCCCAAGGCGATCGGGGCGGACGAGTATCCGCTCGCCATCCGCTCGGCGCTGATCCCGGCGCGGCTGTTCGTCAAGGCCATGCTGGACGGCAAGCCCTACCGGCCGAAGGCGGGATTTTTCATCCTCACCAATCCGGTCATCAGCTTCCCGTCCTCGAAGGAGACGGTCGAAGCGTTGAAGAAGCTCGAATTCATCGCGGTGTCGGAGCTGTTCATGACGCCCACGGCGGCGCTCGCCGACATCGTGCTGCCCGCGGCCACCGGCATGGAACACGATGAAATCGGTTATTGGCCCGGCTGGTACGGCGAGGTGCGCGCGCATCCGAAAATCGTCGAACCGCCGGGGGAATGCCGCGCCGACACGGAGATCCTCAACGACCTCGCCTGGCGGCTGGGCTTCGGCGAGCTGTTCTGGAAGAACGACCACGAGGCGCTGGACGAGTGGCTGAAGCCGAGCGGCCTCAGCTTCGAGGATCTGAAGCAGAAGCGCACGCTCCTGCCCAAGGTCAGCCACGGCTGGACCGGGTTCGACACGCCCTCGGGGAAGGTCGAGATACGCGCCGATCGCCTCGAAGAGCTGGGCATTCCCGCGCTGCCGCTGTGGCGCGAGCTGTCGGCGCTGCCCGTCATCCCCGCGGAGTTCCCGCTGGTCATGACCAACGGCAAGGAAGAGGTGTACATGAACACGGCCTTCAAAAACGTGGCCGCGTTGCGCGCCATGAAGCCCGAGCCCGTCGTTCAGATGCATCCGGACACCGCCAACCGGGCGGGCCTGCACGACGGCGACATGGTGTACATCGAAAGCCGGCAGGGGCGCATACGGCAGCGGCTCGCGCTCGAAGAGAGCTTGGACCCGCGGGTGGTGATCGCCTCGTTCGGCTGGTGGTTCCCGGAAGACCCTTCAGGCAATTACGGCTGGGACGTTTCCAACATCAACATGCTCACCTACGACGAGCCGCCCTACGACCCCGCCTCCGGCTGCATGGTGGTCAAGGGCGTCCCCTGCCGGGTGTACAAGGCGTAACTATTCCGGCTGCACGCCGGCGAGCTTCCTCAGCCTCGCGCCGAGCTCGGCAACCGACTGGATCTGAGCCGCGAGCGCGGCGGGCGTTCCCCCGTTCGGGATCTGGCCGCCCGCCTCGAACTGTTTCGCGACTTCGGGCGAGTGCACAGCACTTGCAATCGCGTCGCGCAGGCGTGCCACCACCGCCGGCGGCATGCCGGCGGGGCCGAACGCCCAGGTCCCGGTGCCCTCCAGCATCTCGAACTCAGGCAAATGTTCGGTAACGGCGGGAACATCGGGCAAGCCCGCAAACCGCTTCTTGCCCAGGATCCCGAGCACCTTCACCTTGCCCGCCTTCACCTGGGCCATGACCGGCGCCAGGGGCTGCACGCTCATGTCGATCTGGCCGCCTGAGAGGTTCTGCGCCAATGGACCGCCGCCCTTGAAGGGCACGCTGATCAGCTCGGTGCCGCTCAACGCCCGGATCTGTTCCATTGCCAGGTGGGTGACACCGCCGACGCCCGTGTGCCCGTAGGAAACCTTGCCCGGATTGCGCTTCGCGTAATCGATCATTTCCCGCACATTGCCCGCCGGAAAATTCACTCGCGCGGAAATGGCGAGGAGGGTATCGGCCACCGAGGTGATCGGCGTGAAATCCCTGACCGGATGGTAGGGCAGGTTCTTGTAGGCGAGCATCGAAAGCACGTGCGCGCCGCCGATGGTGAACAGGATCGTGTAGCCGTCGGGCGCCGCTTTCGCAACCACCTGCGTGCCGATCTGCCCCGCGGCCCCGCCCCGGTTCTCGACGATGATCGGCTGGCCCAGCGCCTCCTGCAATTTTGGCGCCAGGCGTCGCGCCGCGATGTCGACGGCGCCGCCCGGCTCAAGCGGCACGACGATGCGCACCGGCTTGCTCGGGAACGCCTGGGCAATCGCCAGAAGCGGCGCGGCCAACCAGGCGAGCCCCGCAAGGATGGTTCGTCTTCGCATTGTCATCATGACATGACTCCAAAGGTTCATGGACTTGAGCGCACGGCTCTGGCGCGACGGCCCATGGCTATTGCGGCTTGAAGCCGATGGCCTTCACCAGCTTGCCGCCGAAGTCGGCCAATCTCGCAATCTGCTCGGTGAATTCACGCGTGCTATTGCCGACCACGATCTGCCCGCCGGATTCGATCTTGCTGCGCGTCTCCGGAACATACAGCGCGGCGACGAGCGCCGAGCGGATGCGCTGCACGATCGGAGCCGGGAGACCAGCCGGTCCAAACGCCCAGGTGCCCGACGCGTCGAGGTTCTGGAATCCGGGTACCGATTCGGCCAGGGTCGGCACGTCCGGCAAGCCCCCGTAGCGTCTGGACAGCACGATTGCAAGCACCTTGACCTTGCCGGTGCGTATGTGCGGCATCAAGGCCGCCAGCGGCATGGCCGCCAGAGGAATCTGGCCGCCCACCAGGTTCGTCGACAGGGGTCCGCCGCCCTTGTAGGGCACATGCGTCATCTTTACCCCGCTCAGCATCTGCACCTGTTCCATCGTAAGGTGCGTCAGACCCCCCACAGAAGTCGTGCCGTAGGCGACGGGATTGCGCTTCGCGTGTTCGATCAACTCCTTGATCGAACTGACCGGGAAGGAGGCCGCGGCCGCCACGCTGAGCACCGTGTCGGCAGCGGAGGTGATCGGGGTGAAATCCTTGATCGGGTGGTAGGGAAGATTCTTCTGCGTAAACATGTTCAGGATGTGCGTTGCGCCGACGGTCAGCATGAACGTATAGCCGTCCGGCGAAGACCTGGCCACTATGTCGGCACCGATCCGGCCGCCCGCCCCGCCGCGATTCTCGATCACGACCGGCTGCCCGAAGTCCTCGCTCATTTTGGGGGACACTGCACGAGCGAGAATGTCAACGGCGCCGCCCGGCTCGTAGGGCACGACAATGCGCACCGGCTTGCTCGGAAAGGATTGCGCGACGGCGGCGATTGGCAGCGCAGAGCACAGAAACGCCGCCGCAACGAGCTTGGAAACACCCGACATGATCCCCTCCCTTTGGTGAGCACGCTCTCCGGCTCCATATGCTACGCTAAGGGCCGGCTGGCGCAAGGCGGAAAGCGGGCCAATGCCCGCAAACAACTTCATCGAATCGGCCGGTCCATCGAGCGGGAGGACAGCAAGCATGTCTGAGAAAGCGACCTTGGCAGCCCTGCTTCTTCTTGTGGCAGCGTCTGCGGCCAGCGCGCAGCCGTACCCGGTCAAGCCGATCCGCCTCGTCTCGCCTTATCCTCCGGGCGGATCGACCGACATCGTGGCGCGGCTGGTCGCTCCGAAACTGGCGAGCTCGCTCGGCCAGCCGGTGCTGGTCGAAAATCGAGCCGGCGCGGCCGGCACGATCGGTGCGGAAGTGGTGGCGCGCGCCGCCCCTGACGGCTATACGCTCTTGCTCACCACGTCGGGAACGCACATCTCGATCCAGTTCGTCCGCCGCGATGTGCCGTACGACCCGATCAAGGACTTTACGCCCATCACGGCGGGCGTCACCCAGGCGGGCGTGATGCTGGCAAACGCCTCGCTCGGGATCAACTCGTTCAAGGACTTCATCGACCATGCCGGCAAGAACCCGGGGCGGCTGTCCTACGGCACCGCGGGGGTCGGCTCGTCGTTCCACATCATGGGCGAGCTCATCAAGCTCGCCGCCGGCATCAAGATGGTCCATGTCCCCTACAAGGGCGGCGCCCCGGTCGCGCGGGCCGCCGCATCGGGCGAGGTGCCGATCGCGCTGTTGAGCAACACCTCCGGCATGGCGGCGGTGAGATCGGGAAAGGCCAAGGCGCTCGCCATCCTGGGCGACAAGCGCCTTGCCGAGCTGACCGACGTTCCGGTCATCTCGGAGTTCCTGCCGGGCATCGAGCGGCCTGCGGACTGGCTCGGTTTCTACGGTCCGGGAGGAATGAGCCCGGCGCTGGTCGCACGCCTGCACGCCGAAATCCTCAAGGCGCTCAACTCGCCCGAAGTAATGAAAGGCCTGCGCGCGGCGGGCATGGAAGTGTTCGGCAACACGCCGGAAGAATTCGCGGCGCTCATCAAGCGCGGCATCGAGCTGTACCGCAAGATGGTGCCGATCGCGGGCATCAAGCCCGAATAGATGACCACCGGAACCCCCGGGGAGGTCGACGCCTGTTGCCGCCACCTCATCGAGAAGGTCGGCCGGGACGGCGGCTTCATTCTCGATGGCGCAATCGGCATTCCCGACGAGGCGAGCAACGAGAACGTCAAAGCGATGTTCCAGGCGGTGCGCAAGTACGCGTAGAGATTTCAGCGGATTACTGTGCGTGCCTCGTGCCCGCGCGCGCACGGAGCGCGGCCGCGAAATCGTCCAGATCGGTCAGGCCGGCGTTGATGGCGTCTGCAAGCTTCGACGCCGCGAGGTCCGTGTAGCGATGCACGATGATGTTGCGCAGCCCGGCCGCACGCGAGAGCCGATCTGCGAGCGGAGCCTCGATGACGCCGTGGTTCGCGAGCAGCGCGAAGGCGGTTGAGGGGCTCGAGGGGACGCCGAGCGCTTCGTGAGTGCAGGCATGGACCGCGAGATCGATGCACGCCTGCACTGCCTGCAGCAGGTCGAAGCAGACGTCGTTCAGCAGGCTCTCGTTCGCTTCGAGCGCCGCGGCCTGTACGGGCATCTTGTCGCGCAGGCGGCTCGTGTGGTGCTCGATCGCTTCCGACTTGCGCAGAACGACGTCGCGGTCAACCACGGCGCACTTCGCGGCGGCGATCGAGAGCTTCTGCGCGCATGCGGCGATGGTACTCGCCGTCGAAGTACTCGATGAGGATGCGCTCGAGAACGCAGGCGGTCTTCTTCGGATCGCGGTCGAACAGCGTGCGGCCGGCGAGAAAAGCCTGCCTTCCCAGCATCGGCTCGACCCGGTCGAGCACGACCAGCTGCACGTCGCGCCCCGCTGCGGTCGAGAGGCGCCCGATGAGCTCGATATCGCCGGCCTCGAGTTCGGCCGCATCCGCTTCCGAGCGGGCGACCACGCCGACGTCGAGGTCGCTCGAAGGCCGAGCCTGGCCCCTCGCGGCGGAGCCGAACAGAATGGCGGCCGACACGCGCTCGTCCGCCAGCAACGCGTGGCGTAATGCCGCGATGGAGGTTTCGATTTCCATGGTGCCAAGTATAGCGTCGCGAAGGCCGGTTATCCGCTTGCGCCATTGCGATGCAATGTCGCCGTCAATATCGGCGTCGCGTGAAGGGCTCCGAGTCTACTTGGGCTCGATGCCGAGCCTCTTCGCGATTTTGGTCGTGATCGCCCTGTCCTTCTCGATCAGCTTCACGAACTCCTCGGGCGTGTTACCGAGGAGCGTCATGCCGATGCTGTCGAGCTTGGCCAACGCGTCGGGCGGGCTGAGCGCCTTCAGGATCTCGGCGCGCAGCCGGGTCACGATGGGTCCGGGCAGGCGGGCGGGGCCGTAGAAGCCCAGCCACTCGCCCGGCTTTTCGAACTCGGGCAGCAGCTCGTGGATGTTCGGAACGTCGGGCCAGTCCTTGAGCCGGCCGGTCGGATCGAGCACGGCGAGCGCCCGGAACTTTCCGCCCTTCAGACCTGGCGTCGCGCTCGTGTTGCTGAAGATTGCCACCTTGATCTCGCCCGCGACGAGCGCCTGCTGGACCGGTGCCCCGCCCTTGTAGGGGATGTGGGTCATGTCGATGCCGGCCACTTGCTTGATCTGCTCGCCGGCCAGGTGGAAGTTCGACGCGAAGCCGGCCGTGCCGTAGGACAGCTTTCCCGGGTTGCGCTTGGCGTAGTCGATGAACTCCTTGAGCGTCTTCACATCGATGGAGGGATGCACCAGGAGCAACGAGGACTGCGTGACCGCGGCCGTGATCGGCGTGAAATCGCGCACCGTGTCGAACGGCAGGTTCTTGACGATGTTCGGCACCTGGGTGTGCGTGGCCGGCGTCGTGAACAGGATCGTGTAACCGTCCGGCTCCGCGCGCGCCACCGCTTCGGCGCCGATGATGGTGTTCGCGCCGGGCCGGTTGTCCACGACCACGGACTGGCCGATGGCAGGGCTCATCCTCGCGGCGACCAGCCGCGAAACAATGTCGGTGGAGCCGCCCGGCGGATAAGGCACGACGATGCGGATGGGGCGGCTCGGGTAGCTCTGTGCGTCAGCCGTGATCGCTGTCGCCAGGATTGCCAGTGAGCCGAACAGTGCCGCCAGGCCGTACGTGCCGGTGCGCATGGATTGATCTCCCTTTGGGTTGAGGACCCGCGATGCCCTGGAGCAAAAAGACTAGCACCTGCGCATGCGGGGAGCAATCGCCGGGCGCCTCGCGCCACTGCCGGTCCGGAGAGGACGCAGTACACTTGCGCTGCTTCACGCTCGTGCAGCCCAGTGACAGCAAAATCAACTCGAAAAGGGGGGTCTCATGTTCACACAGCAGCGAGTCATGGGGGTGTTGCTTGCGGCGCTGACGTTCGCCCTGTCAAGCGAGGGAGCTTTGGGTGCAAAGCCCGCCGGGATACTGGCGCCCGGGGCAAAATGGGAGGAGCTTTCGCGCGTCGGCCTTTCAACCAGCGAAGGGGTCGTCGCCGATCGCAACGGCATGGTCTACATCAGCGATATCACCCGATCGGCTGCGATCAAGCAGAACTACGCCGGCGGCGCCATCTACCGCTATGATCCGAAAAAAGGACTCATCACCAAGTTCATGGAACCGAGCCGCGTGGCAAACGGCCTTCACGTGGACAGGAACGGTGACCTCCTCATCGCCCAGACCAACGATGCGAATATCGGCGGCCGAGCGGTCGTGAGGCGGAACCTGAAGACGGGGGCGACGACCGTCGTCGCCGATTCCTACCAAGGCAAGCGCCTTGTTTCCCCGAATGACGTCACCAGCGACCGTTCGGGAAGGATCTATTTCACGGATGCGCGTTACGGCGGCAATGAACCGTATGAGCTGCCCAATGCGATCTATCGCGTCGATCCCAACGGTCGAATTACGCAGCTCGCCAGCGACGTCCTTCGACCGAATGGAATCGAAGTCTCCCCGGACGGCAGGCGCCTGTACGTGTCCACGAGCAATCTTTCAACCCTGCGCATCAACCCGCATGGTCCGGCGAAGGACCGGTTCGGCATCTCCGTGGGGGGCGTCGTCGTCTATGACCTGAAACGGGACGGCAGCATCTCGAACGGCCGGCTGATTTATCGCGACGATCAACGCGCGGCCGACGGCATGGCGGTGGATACCGGCGGCAACCTGTACGTGGCCCTTCATAACGGCAACCCCAAAGCTCCAAGCGGCGATGTGGTCGTGCTCGGTCCCGACGGCCGGCTGATCGAAAGGCTGCCGTTGCCGGAACGGACATTGCCGAGCAATCTGGGCTTCGGGCGCGCGGGCGACGCCAACTCGCTCTACATGACCAGCCTCGTCCAATGGAGGCTTTTCCGCATCAAGACCGTGCGCCGGGGACTCTACTGGGATTGATTTTGGGGGGTGCGACGGTCGCTGCAACCTGCCGATAATGGGCAGATCGTGCGGGCGTTCAACCCTTGAGTCCTCGTCCAGGGTGCTGTAGCTCCAAACGACGCGGGACCTGCAGGCGATGACCGGGATCTGGCAATTCGAGCACGAGTCAAGAATCGCCGCGCTGGCCGAGGCGCTCGAGGCAGAGGGCGTTCGCGTCACATCGAATTACGAGACGCCGGGGGAGAATGCCCCCGGCAGCCGGCTGGCGCTTCTAAGCGTTCCCGGTCTGCTGGCGGTATTTGCAGTCTTCGTTGCAGCAGTGTTTACCGATCAGGCGCTTCTCGCCCTGTTGACTGCCCTGCTTCTGATGACTGGCGTCGTAGTCCGGGTGTGGGCGGCTGTCTCCTTGGTGGCGCTCGACTGCGTCAGGACTCT
>Ga0209343_10011023_pt1 | contig 10217 bp, 9 predicted proteins | sample RifCSPlowO2_02_FD_184026 | JGI IMG/M metagenome (GOLD analysis project Ga0209343, IMG submission 184026) | Groundwater microbial communities from Rifle, Colorado - Rifle CSP2_plank lowO2_0.2 (SPAdes) (version 2) | ecosystem: Environmental > Aquatic > Deep subsurface > Groundwater | place: Rifle...
CTCGCGCAACGCCAACACCTGATCCTGCATCAGCGCGATCAGCGGCGAGACGATGATGCCGGTCCCGGGGCGCAGCAGCGCCGGAATCTGGTAGCACAGGGACTTGCCGCCGCCGGTCGGCATCAGCACCAGGCAGTCGCCGCCCGCGGCCACGTGCCGGACGATGTCCTCCTGCGCCCCGCGGAACGCGGCGTAGCCGAAGACCTCCTTGAGGATCGAGCGCGCGCCCGGCGCCGCCGTCTCTTTATTCAACCGTGACCGACTTGGCGAGATTGCGCGGCTTGTCCACGTCGGTGCCGCGCGCAAGCGCCGTGTGGTAAGCGAGCAACTGCAGCGGCACCACGTGCAGAATCGGCGACAGCGCGCCGTAATGCTCCGGCAGCCGCACCACATGCACTCCTTCGGAGGGCGCGATGTGGCTGTCGGCGTCGGCGAAAACATAGAGCTCGCCGCCGCGCGCGCGCACTTCCTGCATATTGGACTTGAGTTTTTCCAGCAGCGCGTCGTTGGGCGCGACGGTGACCACCGGCATCTCCTTGGTCACCAGCGCGAGCGGCCCGTGCTTCAGCTCGCCCGCCGGATAGGCTTCGGCGTGGATGTAGGAGATTTCCTTCAGCTTGAGCGCGCCTTCGAGCGCAATCGGGTAGTGCAGGCCGCGCCCGAGGAACAGGGCGTGCTCGCGCTGCGCGAACTGCTCCGCCCAGGCGATGATCTGCGGCTCGAGCGCGAGCACGCTCGCGAGCGCGGCCGGCAGGTGGCGCAGGTTTTTCAGGTGGCGCGCTTCGTCCGCGGCGGAAAGGCGCCCGCGCGACTTCGCCAGCGCGAGCGCGAGCAGGAACAGCGCGGCGAGCTGGGTGGTGAAAGCCTTGGTCGAGGCGACGCCGATTTCGACCCCGGCGCGGGTCAGGTACAAGAGCTGCGTCTGGCGCACCATGGCGCTCGAGGCGACGTTGCAGATCGCCAGCGTGTGGCTGTGGCCGAGCGACTGCGCGTGCTTCAGCGCGGCCAGGGTATCGGCGGTCTCGCCCGACTGCGAGATCACCACCACCAGCGCGCGTGGGTTGGGCACGCTGACGCGGTAGCGGTATTCGCTCGCGACCTCCACCTCGGTCGGCAGGCCGGCGATGGCCTCGAGCCAGAACTTGGCGGTGAGGCCGGAATAGTAGCTGGTGCCGCAGGCATAGATGTGCACCGCATCGACCGCGGCGAAGACGTCCTTCGCGGTGTCGCCGAAAATGTCCGGCCCGATGCCGGCTATGCCTTCGAGCGTGTCCGCGATGGCCTGCGGCTGCTCGAAGATCTCCTTCTGCATGAAATGCCGGTAGGGCCCGAGCTCGACCGCGCCGGCATAGGCGCTGACGGTGCGCAGTTCGCGCTCTACCGGCTTGCCGTCGCGGCCGACAATGGCATAGCGGCCGAGCCCGATGTCGGCAACGTCGCCCTCCTCGAGATAGATGATCTGGTCGGTCGTCCCCGCGAGGGCCATGGCATCCGACGCGAGGTAGTTCTCGCCTGCGCTTGCCTTCGTCCCGACACCCAGCACCAGCGGGCTCCCTTGGCGTGCGCCGACCACGCGATGCGGCTCGGCTTTGCAGAACACGGCAATGGCATAGGCACCCTGCAGTTCCGCCGCGGCGCGCTGCACGGCCGCAAATAGGTCGCCCGCATAATGGCTATGGATCAGGTGCGCGATGACCTCGGTGTCGGTCTGCGACTCGAACAGGTAACCGCGGGCCTTTAGGCGCGTGCGCAGGTCTTCGTAGTTCTCGATGATGCCGTTGTGCACCACCGCGATTTCGCCGCGGCTGAAAATCGGGTGGGCGTTGACCGTGACCGGCGCGCCATGGGTGGCCCAGCGCGTGTGGCAGATGCCGGTCGAGCCGGTGAGCCCGGACTCGCGCACCTGCGCATCCAGGTCGGCCACCCGCGACACGGTGCGCGCGCGCCGCAGTTGTCCCCCGCCGCCGTCGTCATGGACCGCGACACCGCAGGAGTCGTAGCCGCGGTATTCGAGCCGGCGCAGCCCTTCGATCAGAACGGGGACGATGTCGCGCCGGGCGACCGCGCCGACTATGCCGCACATCTACTGTTTACCCTTCATTTCTTTTTCACCGGCCGCTTCCAGCCTGGGATGGTGACCTGCTTCGCGCGCGAGATGGTGAGCGCGCCCGCGGGCGCGTCCCTGGTGAGCGTGGTGCCCGCGCCCAGGGTCGCGCCCTTGCCTACCCGCACCGGCGCCACCAGTTGCGTATCGGAACCGATGTGCACGTCGTCCTCGATGATGGTGCGGTGCTTGTTGGCGCCGTCGTAATTGCAGGTGATGGTGCCGGCGCCGATGTTGACGTCGCGCCCCACGGTGGTGTCGCCGACATAGGCAAGATGGTTCGCCTTGGAGCGCGCTGCGATCTGGCTCGCCTTCACTTCGACGAAATTGCCGATGTGCACGTCCTCGGCGAGCGTGGTGCCGGGGCGCAGCCGCGCGTACGGGCCGATGCGGCAGCGCGCGCCGATGTCGGCCTGCTCGACATGACAGAAGGGCTCGATGCGTGTGCCGGCGGCGATGTTGACACTCTTGAGCACGCAGTTCGCGCCGACCCTGACGTCTTCGCCGAGCACGACCTCGCCCTCGAACACGCAATTGACGTCGATGGACACGTCGCGCCCGCAGACGAGGCTGCCGCGCACGTCGATGCGCGCCGGATCCGCCAGCGTGACGCCGCCGTGCATCAATGCGGCGGCAACGCCGCGCTGGAACCTGCGCTCGAGCTCGGCCAGTTGCGTTTTGCTGTTGACTCCCAGGATTTCCCAGGCCGCGCCCGGCGCAGCCGACTTGACCGGCACTTTGTCCGCCACCGCGGCTGCGACCACGTCAGTGAGGTAATATTCCTTCTGCGCATTTTTGTTGTGCAAGCGCGCGAGCCAGGTTTTCAGCCGCGCGGTCGGCAGCACCATGATGCCGGTGTTGATCTCGCGCAGCGCGCGCTCGGCCTTGGTCGCGTCCTTTTCCTCGACGATGCGCCTCACCGCGCCGCGGCTGCGGACGATGCGGCCATAGCCATGCGGGTCGTCCAGTTCGAGCGTGAGCAGGGCTACGCCCTTGCCGGCCGCGCGGCATAGCGTTGTTAGCGTCTCGGCCCGGGTGAGCGGCACATCGCCGTACAACACCAGAGTCGGAACCTTGGGATCGAGATGCGGCAGCGCCTGCGCCAGCGCATGCCCGGTGCCCAACTGCGGCTCCTGCCAGGCCCACACCAGGTCCGGCTGGGCGATGGTCTCGCGCACGCGCTCGCCGCCGTGGCCGTAGACGATGCAGATGACGCCGGGTTTGAGGCTGCGCGCCGTGTCAACGACATGCGCAAGCAGAGGCCTGCCCGCCAGCGGGTGCAGCACCTTGGGTAAATCCGAGTGCATGCGCTTGCCTAGGCCGGCGGCGAGGATGACGACGTTCATGAGTTTCGATTTCTCGCGGAGGCCGAAATGATACCACGCAGCCCCGCGCGCCCGCCTCGTAGGCCGGGGCCTCGCAGCAAATATCACAGCTCGCTTTCCCCTGGCCTGCCGGTGCTCCGCCGGCCCGACCAAGCCCGGCATCAGGCGAGCCGTATCGGCCAATAAATGATAAGGTCTTTGTCCATGGAGGCGGCATGCATCGTTTGAAGCATCTGTTGTCAAGTGCGCTGGTCGCGCTCGCCTGCGCTCCAAGCTTCGCTCAGGACAGTTGCAAGCACCGTGGCGAACTCGATACGCCTTTCTGCGACGAGGATGGCGACCTGCTCGCGGACACGCCGAAGGACGCGAAGCGGCAGAAGAATCCGGACCCGCTGTTTTTCACCAATTCGCCGCTCGAAGACCCGGCGGTGTTCAAGGAACTCATGCGGCCCTTCGTCGAGCACCTGGCGCAATGCACCGGGCGCAAGGTCCGCTTCTACGACGTGTATTCGAGCGCCGCGGCGATCGAGGCGATGCGCTCGGGCCGCATGCACCTCGGCACCATGTCTTCCGGAGACACCGTGTTCGCGGTCAACGTCGCCGGCGCGATCCCGTTTGGCATCCGCGGCGACACAGGCGGGCCGCAAGGCTACCAGCTTTGGGTGATCGTGAAAAAAGGCAGCCCGTACCGGAAACTCTCCGACCTGAAGGAAAAACGTGTGGCGCACACCACACCCTCGTCGAATTCGGGCAACCTCGCGCCGCGCACGCTGTTCCCTGCCGAGGGCCTCACGCCGGACAAGGACTACAAGGTGGTGTTCTCGGGCAAGCACGAGAACTCCGTTTCCGGCGTGGCGAGTGGCGATTTCGACGCCGCGCCGATTGCGCACGACATCCTGCTGCGCATGGCCGACCGCGGCCTGGTCAGGATGGACGATTTCCGCATCATCTGGAAAAGCCGCAATTTCCCGCCGGGGGGACTGTCGATGGCGCACGACCTCGCGCCCGCGCTGCAACATAAAATCCGCGAGTGCACTTATAACTACACATACTCGCCGGAGATGGTCAGAGGCTTCCAGGGGGCCGACCGCTGGCTGCCGATAGACTACAAACAAGACTGGGAACTGATCCGCCGCGTGGCGCGGGAAAGCGGCCAGGCATTCACGCGCACGGCGTTCGAGCGCGAAAAAACGCGCGCCGAAGCGGCGGGGAAGAAGTAGATCTCATGTCGCTTGCCGAGGGACGGATGCAAGCGCGCCCTGGCTGGCGCCATCCCGCTGCGGCGACAGGGAGCCCGCAGTGAGCCGGCAGCCAGACGACTCATTGCGCATCGACGACTGAATCAGGAAGGGACTCCGATCGTGCCCGCACTTTCCATCCGCAATCTGTTCAAGGAATACACCCCGGGCAAGCCGGTGCTGCGCGGCATCAGCCTGGATGTTTCCGACCAGGGCATCACCGCCATCATCGGGCCTTCGGGCACGGGCAAGTCGACCTTGATCCGCTGCATCAACCGCCTGGTCGAGCCGACCTCGGGCGAAATCCTGTTCGAGGGCGAGGACATGGTGAAGCTGGACCGCCGGCTGCTGCGCCTGGCGCGGCGCCATATCGGCATGGTGTTCCAGGAATACAACCTGGTGGAGCGGCTGACGGTGATGGAAAACCTGCTTTGCGGGCGCCTGGGCTATGTGCCGCCGCTCAAGGCCTGGTTGCGTAAATACCCGCAGGAGGACATAACGCGCGCGTTCGAACTGCTGGACGTGGTGGGTTTGTCGGATTTCGTCAATCAGCGCGCCGACAGCCTCTCCGGCGGCCAGCGCCAGCGCGTGGGCATCGCCCGCGCCCTCATGCAGGAGCCCAAGCTGCTGCTCGCGGACGAGCCCATCTCCTCGCTCGACCCGAAGACCTCGGTGGAAATCATGAGCCTGATACGCGAGCTGTGCCGCAGCCGCAGCATTCCTGTGATGATCAACATGCACGATGTAGAGCTGGCCAAGCGCTTCGCCGACCGCATCATCGGCATGGCGCAAGGATCGGTGGTGTATGACGGCGCGTCGGCAGGGCTCTCCGACGAACAGTTGAAGACCATTTACGGCGGCCGGGACTGGTTGCACGCATGACCCGTTTTTGCATTCGCGCGCTGGCCGCGGGCCTGCTGCTTTCCGCGGGCACCCTGGCCGCAGTTTCAGCCGACGAGGGTGGCGTCAGAGACAAGCTCTGGAGGATAGTCACAACCTGCCTCGGCCCCGAGGATGCCGGGTACTGCCGGCGTTGCGATTCTCCGCGCATCGACACGGCGTGTCCGCATAGCGGTCGGTGCGAGGACACGACAGAGGTTTGGCGCGAGACAAACGAGTTCGTCGCCATACGCGACATAAAAATGTGCTCCTGCCCCGCCGGATTCGTGCATGGGCTCGCGCTGCCGCGCGCCAGGGTCAAGGGAATCGAGGCGTCGCCGCTTGCGGATGGAATCTGGGCGTTCGCCTGGGCCGTCGCGCGGGAAAAGATCGCCGACGAAGCCACTATCGCGCTCGTCGTGAATTCGGTGCGCAGGCGCTCCCAGGACCAGCTCCACGTCCACCTCGTGCGCCTGCGCGACGACGCGCGCCAGAATTTCACCGGACGAATCGCGTCCGTGTCCCGCCTCGACGCTGTCTGGAGCGCCGCGCGCCAGCTCACGGCGAATCAGCCGCCCCTGAAAGACTACAACGTGCTTGTCGCCAGCGATCTCAAAGGCGGGTTCAAAGTGCTGGTCGAGAGCAACGAGAGGAGTCTTGAGCGCACCTACACGCAAAGGACTTGCCGGTGAACGTGACAACGCGACCAAATCCGTTCAAGACCAGCGTCTGGATACGCGCCGGCTGGGTGGCGCTGCTACTGTACGTCATTTACGCCGCTTCGCGCCTTGAAATCACCTGGGCGCGCTTCCTGGTCGGGCTGGACAACGGGGCGAAGTTCATCGGCCGCATGCTGCCGCCGAACATCGCGCAGCCGGACAGCCTGTTGACAGGCCTCACCGAAAGCCTGGAGATCGCCATCCTCGCCTCTTGTCTCGGCATCCTGATATCGCTGCCGGTGGGCCTGCTCGCCTCGAGGAACCTCATGCCGGTGTGGGCGACCTGGCCGGCGCGCATGTGCATCGCCCTGTGCCGTTCGTTTCACCCGGTGATCGTCGCCATCCTGTTCGTCAAGGCGGTGGGCTTCGGCGCGCTCGCGGGGATACTCTCGCTGATGGTGGCCTCGGTCGGCTTCATCGGCAAGCTATTCGCCGAGGCGATCGAGGAGATCTCGTTGAAGCAGGTGGAGGCGGTGCGCGCCACCGGCGCGCCGTTCATGAACGTCATCACCTACGGCGTGCTGCCGCAGGTGTTCGCGCGTTTCGTCGGTTTCGCCACCTACCAGCTCGACTCGAACCTGCGCAACTCCACCATGGTCGGCATCGTCGGCGCCGGCGGCATAGGCGGGACGCTGTTCTCCGCGTTCCAGCGCTTCGACTACGATTTCGTCTGTGCCATTCTGCTCTCCATCATCGGCATGATCATGCTGGGCGAAGTGCTGGCGGGCTGGGTGCGCGCGGTGTTCCTCGAGCGCGGTAAGGTAGAACAAGAATGAGCGGGTCGCAGGGGTTCCAGGCAGCAAGAACCTGGCAGCGCTTCACGCCGGCGCAGCGCCTGGCGCGCTTTGCCGTCTATCTCGCACTCGTCATCGCCATCGTCGCCTCGGCGCGAACCGTGGAGGTCATTCCGGAGTTCCTCTATGACGCGCCGGAGCAGATGCAGGACCTGCTCGCACGCATGTGGCCGATCGCCTTTCACCACTATCCGCAGGGCGTCCACGACGCCCTCATGGACACCCTGCACATCGCCTCGATAGGCACCATCCTGGCGGTGATCATGGCATTGCCGATCGGCCTTCTCGCTGCAAACAATGTCACCCCGAACAAGATCGTCAACTATTTCGCCAAGCTGCTGCTGGTATCCAGCCGCTCGGTGAACTCGCTGGTGTGGGCGCTGTTGTTCGTCGCAGTATTCGGCCCCGGCGCGCTCGCCGGCACGCTGGCGATCGCGTTTCGCTCGATCGGCTTCGTCGGCAAGCTCGTCGGCGAGGCCCTGGAGGAAGCCAACCGCGGCCCGATCGAAGCCCTGCAGGCCGCGGGGGCGCCCAGGTTCTCGGTCCTCGCCAAGGCTTACTGGCCGCAGGTCGAGCCGGCATTCTGGTCGGTGGTGCTGTTCCGCTGGGACATCAATGTGCGCGAATCGGCGGTGCTCGGGCTGGTCGGCGCCGGCGGCATAGGCATGGCGCTCGACAACGCGTTGAACCTGTTCCAGTGGGACCGGGTGGCGATGGTGCTGTTCGCCATATTCACGGTTGTGATCGTCGCCGAAATTGCGGTAACCTATATCCGCAAGCGTCTAATCTAATACGCTTGGAGCGCGTCGCTCCAGCGCGGAAGGGGTCATGAACCCGACGGTCAAATCGGCAATCCTGCGCGTCCTGTTGGCAGGTCTCGCCGCCATACCCAGGGCGATTGCAGCCGGCGCGGCCGGGATGGACAGGCGTCAATCCGGGAACGATTAACCATTCAACATTAAATATCTGGTTTAACTTATTGTGTTTATATCAAAAATATTGTACCGTTACGCGAGCGGCACAACATATCGATTGGGCGCATCGCGTGAACGGGAGGCTTGCGTGCAAAATTACTTCACTCAGAATTCTTTCAGCCGGAAAATTTCGAGATTCTCGGCATTCCTCTTCTTCGCTGTGACCGTAGGCGTTCTCGCTGGCTGCAGCGGCGGATCGGACACCCCTACCGCGGCAGCGAGCGCAACCACGCCCACCACGCCGACCACGTCCACCACTCCCGTCATTCCTGCGGTGGCGACGATTCAACTGCTGGCGAGCAACACCCAAGTTGCCTCGGCCGGGACTAACACGGTGGACCTGACCGCGATCGTGCTAAGCGCGAGCAAGCAAACCATCAGCGGCAAGACCGTGACGTTTTCAGCAGGCAATGATGCCACCGCGTTCATAAACAACATCAGTGCCAGCGGCGTATCCGATGCGAACGGCTTGGTCACGGCCAAACTCAATATCGGCGGCGACAAGACGAACCGCCAAATTACGGTTAGCGCTACGGCGGAGTCCGTCACCGCGACCAACAACGTCGATGTCACCGGCACGACCATCACGATCAGCGGCAACAGTTCGCTCGCGTTTAGCTCCAAGACGACGCTCACGTTCAGCGTCAAGGATTCCGCCGGGAACGCGCTGCGGAACACGGCGGTAAGCATCGTCTCGGAGAACGGGAACACGGTTACGCCCGCCACCGGACTCACCGACCCCGCGGGTCAATTTACCGCCACCGTCACCGCCGATTCCGCCGCAGCAGCAGCAGCGGGGAAAGACGCGATCACCGCCAGCGCCGCCGGCGCCAACGCGACTCAGGCGCTTACCATCAGCAGCGCAAGCTTCGCGTTCACGGCGCCGACACTGGTCGCTCCCGCCACCACCATCGACATACCCCTGAACACATTCAAGACGGTTTCAGTCAACTGGAAGATCGCCGGAGTGGCGCAGCAGAATAAGCAGGTCACTTTTTCCGCAAGCCGCGGCACGGTTACCGGCAGTCCCGCGACTACAAACGCCGCGGGCGATACGCCCGGGGTGACGGTTTCATCCGCCACCGCAGGGCCGGCCATTATCACCGCCTCCGGTCCGGGCGGCACGCCTGCCACCACCCTCGACGTGGTGTTCGTCGCCACCAGCGCCAGCAGCGCCACGGTGCAGGCCATTCCCGGCACGGTTCAGATCACCACCGGATCCTCATCCCAAACCAACAACAGCTCGACCATTGCGGTGCAGGTGCGCGACGCGACCAATAACCTGGTCAAGGACGCGGGCGTGAGCTTCACCATTGCGGTCGATCCCAGCGGCGGCAGGCTTACATCGTCGAGTGGCATCACCGATGTTTCCGGCAGCACCTCGGTGACCTACGTCGCAGGGGGCACCAGCAGCGCGCAAAATGGGGTGACTATCGTTGCTACCGTGGACAAGATCGGCGGTGCCCCGATCAGCCCGGTGGTCACCGGCACTACAACCTTGACCGTCGCCGGGCAGGCGCTACAGGTGCGGCTGGGTACGGACAACAAGGTCGGGGGAACCGCTCCGGTCAACGTCAAGACCTATGTCGCCGTCGTTACCGACGCCGCGGGAAATCCCGTGGGCGGCACCCAGGTGCAATTTGCATTGCGCCCAGCCCGCTATCGCAAAGGCACTTTCGTGTTTGATACGGGGATCAAGTTTTGGGTCCAAGTGGTAAGCGCAACCTGTCCTAACGAGGATCTCAATTTCAACGGCATTCTCGATCCGGGCGAAGGCCTGGTTGCGTTTCCTCCCGGTGTAATTCCCGCCCTTCTGCCCGGAGCCATAGCCACCGTGAATGGGACTGCTTTATCAGATGCGAGCGGCATCGCCACTGCAATCATTACCTATCCGAAGGATCACTCTCTTTGGTCCGAAGTTACGCTGGAAGCGCGCACCTCGGTCACGAGCAACGACCCGCCTACTCAAGCCGTCTTTTTCCTGCCAGGCAGTGCACCCGACTACGGCGACCCCATCAGCCCACCGCCGGGCATGCCCAGTCCCTACGGCGTCAATAGTTCTTGCGCCGATACGTTGTAAGCAAGCGTTTCTGACCGGGTACCGTCTGAACAAGGGCCGGATGGGAAGGGGTCCGCCTTCCCACCCGGCTCCTTTGTAACTACCCACAGTTAGAGGGGCTCTGC
>Ga0209343_10011024_pt1 | contig 10217 bp, 6 predicted proteins | sample RifCSPlowO2_02_FD_184026 | JGI IMG/M metagenome (GOLD analysis project Ga0209343, IMG submission 184026) | Groundwater microbial communities from Rifle, Colorado - Rifle CSP2_plank lowO2_0.2 (SPAdes) (version 2) | ecosystem: Environmental > Aquatic > Deep subsurface > Groundwater | place: Rifle...
TGTGAGGTCTTCAATATTTACCCCTTTGCTGTCTGCTATATTCCTTAAATTTTCTGTAGACGTCCTGTTAAGGTCAATTGCCCCTTTTGCGCCGGGACCGACAGCAATCTTTTCCATGTATGTGTCTGGCGCATGGAGGAAGTTGCCATTCTGCGCAATGGCTATTACTGAAAGCGCATTCGGCGCGCCTGTTGCTGTAAGTGTGGTTCCCTCCAAAGGGTCAAGGGCAATATCTATTACATCCGAGCCGCCGTTACCGCAGCCGACCTTTTCGCCTATATAAAGCATGGGCGCCTCATCCCTTTCACCCTCGCCTATGACTACTGTCCCGCACATCCTTATGGAGTTAAGCGCCTTCCTCATCGCATCCACAGCAGCCTGGTCAGCAGCCTTTTCATCGCCCTTCCCCATTAATCGCGCGCTGGCAAGCGCCGCAGCCTCTGTAACCCTTACAACCTCTATGGCAAGATTCCTGTCCATGTAAACCTCCGTGAAAATGCAATTATGAATTAAGAATTAGGAATTAAGAATTGAAGGAATAATTCATCATTCGTAATTCGTAATTACTCATTGTTTTTATCCCTTCCATCTCAGCACCGGATTCCGCGCTGCCTTTACCTCATCAAGTCTCCCCAGTCTCGTATTTTGCGGGGCATCCCTGACCATATCGGGTTTTTCATCAGCTTCTTTTGAAATATTTATCATGGCATCAATGAATCTGTCCAGAGTTTCTTTTGTCTCTGTTTCTGTGGGTTCTATCATTATTGCACCCGGCACAATAAGCGGGAAGTAGATTGTAGGCGGATGGAAGCCATAGTCTATAAGCCTCTTGGCAATATCCAACGTATGGACATTGTTTTTAGACTGGAATTTATCAGAAAATACGCTTTCGTGCATGCAGGTCTGGTCATAGGGGAGATGATAATGGCTTTTTAATCTTTCTTTTACATAATTGGCATTAAGCACAGCCATTTCAGTTGCCTTCTTAAGGCCGTCCGGTCCCAGCGCCCTTATATAGCTGTATGCCCGCACCATAATGCCGAAATTTCCATAAAATGCCCTTAGTTTTCCAATACTCTTTGCCCTTTTGTAGTCAAGGCTGAACCTCCTGCCTTTTTTGTTTATCCTCGGTTTTGGAAGATAGGGTTCAAGGGCCTTTTTCACGCCCACCGGCCCGCTGCCCGGGCCTCCTCCTCCGTGCGGTGTTGAAAATGTCTTATGCAGATTGAACTGGACCACATCCACACCCATATCTCCCAGCTTTGTTATGCCCATAAGCGCATTCAGATTGGCGCCGTCACAATAGATAAAGCCCCCTCTTTTATGGACTATCTCTGCTATCTCCTTTATGTTTTTTTCAAAAAGGCCGAGGGTGTTGGGATTTGTGAGCATAATGGCTGCGGTATCCTCGTCCATTGCTGACCTCACTGCATTTGGTGTTATAACCCCACCGTTCTCTTCTTTGATTGGCACAACAGAAAAGCCAGCAAGGTGCGAACTTGCAGGATTTGTGCCGTGGGCAGTATCAGGTATAATTACCTTTTTTCTTGGCTTGCCCTTTTCCTTAAAATATTTGGCTATCATGAGCATACCGCACAACTCGCCATGCGCGCCTGCAGCAGGCTGTAGCGTTACCGCATCCATCCCGCTTATCTCGCCTAAAAAGCCCTCAAGTTCATACATGAGCCGCAGGACCCCCTGGCTCAGCTCTTCAGGCTGGTATGGATGGACATTTGAAAATCCCGGAAGCCTTGCTATATCCTCGTTTATCTTAGGATTATATTTCATGGTGCATGAGCCAAGCGGGTAAAAACCGGTGTCCACGCCGAAGTTCCACTGGGAAAGCCTTACAAAGTGTCTTACAGTCTCCATTTCAGAGACAGAAGGGAATCCGGGGATGTCTTCCCTTAAAAACTCCATGGGTATGACATCTTCCGGGACAACTTCACCGGCATCTGATTTTGGGATGGAGATGCCCCTTCTTGTTTCTGCTGTTTTTTCAAAGATAAGGGGTTCTTCCATGGTTAAACCCCTTGCTGCATCAGGTTTCATATCCTGGAAAGCCCCTCCATAAGAATATCCATGTCTTTTTTTGTATTCATCTCGGTTACGCATACAAGCATGTGCTTTGCAAGTTCTGTATAGAATTTCTTCAGCGAAGGCCCTGTGATTATGCCCTTCTTTAAAAGCGCCTTTATTACAACATCAGGTTCTTTTTCTGTTTCAATTACAAATTCATTGAATGTGGGCGCTGTGAAGGCAATCTTTATGCCTTTTATATTCGCGAGGCCTTTTTTCAGATATTGCGCCTTGGAAAGGTTCAGTTTTGCAATTTCCATCAGGCCATGCTTCCCAATGGCTGTAAGATAAATAGCTGCTGCAAGGGCGCAAAGCCCTTCATTTGTGCAGATATTGGATGTAGCCTTTTCCCTGCGTATATGCTGTTCCCTTGTGGCTATAGTAAGGACATATCCGCGTTTATTGTTTTTATCAACGGTCTCTCCAACAATCCTCCCCGGCATCTGCCTCAAGTATTTATCTAATGTTGCAAAAAAACCGAGATACGGGCCGCCAAAATTAAGCCCATTTCCAAATGCCTGCCCCTCGCCAACCACGATATCAGCACCAAGCTCTCCCGGCGATTTCAAAAGGCCAAGAGATATTGGTTCTGCAATTGCAACAATCAGAATGCTGTTATTTTTATGAACAATCTCTGAGACGGTCTTTATATCTTCAATTGAGCCTAAGAAATTAGGCTGTTGAATAACAACACAGGCAGTATCTTTATCAACAAGTTTTTCTATTGCCTCTGGCAGTGTCCTGCCTGTCTCTGTGCAATATAGAATCTCTCTTATGTTATTCCCATCACTAAAGAGGTATGTATTTACAACCTCTCGATACTCTGGATGAAGTGCAGAGGATAATATAACCTTTGATTTATTGTTAATCCTCCTTGCCATTAAAACAGCTTCAGCGGTTGCAGATGCGCCGTCATACATGGAGGCGTTGCCAACCTCCATGCCTGTTAGCTGGCATATAAGCGTCTGGTATTCAAATATGGCCTGCAATGTGCCCTGGCTTATCTCAGGCTGATAGGGTGTGTAGGCTGTATAAAACTCGGAGCGGGATATTAAATGGTTTACAAGGCTTGGGATATAATGATGATATGCGCCTGCGCCCAGAAAAGATACATATTCTCCGACAGCAGCATTTTTCCTGCTAAGTTCCGTCAACTCATGGATTAGTTCCTGCTCAGACAGGGCAGGGGGCAGATTCAGTGTTTTTTTTATTTTTAAGCTGTCCGGGATGGAGTTAAACAGGCCTTCTACAGATGCAATACCAATGGCATTGAGCATCTCCTTGATGTCTTTCTCGGTATGGGGTATGTAGGGCATAAAAACAATTACAAATACAAATTAGGAATTACGAATTACGAATTTAAAAATTGGGAGTCGGATTAGTGGTTCTAATTCCTAATTTACTTCTCCTCCTCCACATATTTTTTGTATTCATCGGCTGTCAGCAGTTCGGCAAGCTCTGCCGGGGCGTTCATTTCCACCTTTAGTATCCATGCATCCCCGTAGGGGTCGTCATTTATCACCTCAGGATTGTCAACCAGGGCGTCATTAACCTCTATCACAGTTCCTGTGATGGGTGAATAGAGGTCGGATACTGCCTTTACAGATTCTATAACGCCAAATGTTTCATCTTTCGTCACGGTCGTCCCTTCAGCCGGAAGCTCAAGATAGACAACATCTCCAAGCGAGTCCTGTGCGTAGTCAGTAATCCCTACCGTAATGATATTACCCTCAGTCCTTGCCCATTCATGCTCCTTGGTATATTTTATGTCTTTCGGGAATTCCATATTTTTTCCTCTCCTTTCTTTTTATGGATTATAATTTGCCGCTACCCTGACGGTTTTTTTTGTATAAAACGGGGTTTTCGCAACCCTTACCCCTTTTATCTTGCCTCTTATCTCAACCCCCAATTCCGTGCCGATAGGTGTAAAGGCGGTCTCTACATAACCCATGCCAATACCCCTGCCGAGGGTGGGGGACATTGTCCCGCTTGTTATATTGCCGACAATCCTGTTATTTGCAATGATATTATGGTGGCTGCGCGGTATGCCTTGCTCTGTCATCTCGAGACCAACGAGTCTTCTATTTATGCCCTGCCGCGCCTGTTTTTCCAGCTCACCCTTGCCGATAAAATTAGGCTTGTCAAACTTTACAAACCTGCCCAGGCCTGCCTCAAGCGGAGTTGTATTTTCGTCAAGCTCATTTCCATACAAAGGGAAGCCCATCTCTAACCTTAAAGTATCCCTCGCCCCCAGTCCGGCGGGTTTTATTCCGAAGTCGCTGCCGGCCTCCATCAGCGCCTGCCATGCCTTTACTGTTTTATCCCACGGCACATAAATCTCAAAGCCATCCTCACCTGTATATCCTGTCCTGGAAATAATTGCATCAACCCCTGCAATATTTCCCTCCCTGAAGTGGTAATACCTTATTAAAGATAAATCAAGATTGCAAGTATTTTGTAATATTTCAACGGACAGGGGACCCTGAATAGCAAGCTGCCCAAAATTATTGCTCAAATCCCTTATGTCCGCCAGATGGCCGGCCTTTTCCCTTATCCAGTTGAAATCCTTTTCTGTGTTGGAGCCGTTGACACAGAGCATATACCTTGCGCCGCTGAATTTGTAAAGGGTAATATCATCCACCACGCCACCCCCCGGATAGCATAGAAGCGTGTACTGTATCTGCCCCTCTTTGAGTTTAGAGGCATCATTGGTTGTTATGGCCTGAACCGCCTCAAGGGCCTTAGGCCCGGATATCTCTATCTCACCCATGTGGCTTACATCAAAAAGCCCGCAGGCCTTGCGGACATTAAGATGTTCCTCTATAACGCCCGTGTACTGCACAGGCATTTCCCATCCTGCAAAAGGAACCAGCCTTGCATTGAGTTCTTTATGGGTTTGATGCAGGGGTGTGTTCTTGAGTCTTTTGTTTTCTGAGATCATCTATAAGCTTCTATACAATCGAATTTTAAAAATAAGGCCAATTATTGCAGGTAGAAAAAAGTTTGTCAAAGGGAAAATTCGTTTTTTATATCCGCTGCGCCAGGGCCGCAATTTGCCGGAAAATGTACAGCCCGGGCTTAAGGGGTTTAAGGTTTGTAATGTTCAATAATTCTGTGTTAGTATCCGTAGCATTAAATTTCATTGCAAACCCATAGAGCTGCCGTATCTATGCTAAACCTCCTGCAAACGATAAGTTCATTGATATTCAGGTTCCACAAAGTAATTGTAACAGCCTCGCTCATCCTTGTAATCCTGGCCTCCAGCCTCATATTCAGGATAGACATTAAGACCGATATCATGGATGCCCTGCCTGCAGAAAACCCTGTAGTAAATACATTTGTAAATTTTATTGATGACTTCGGCAGCATGAGCAATCTTATCATCGTCCTGAAATCCACGGATAAGAAAGTTGACGAATATATCGGGCTGGCGGAATATATAGGCAGGAGGCTTGAAAAATCGCCCTTCATAGAATATGCAGATTATAATATCCTTAACCTGAATAAAGGCATAACAGCAGGGAATTTCCCCCTCTTCCTCAACAGGGAGGCGCTGGAGAAGTTAAAAGAAAGACTTACAAAGGAAGGCATAGAAAAGCAGATAAGGCAGAATAAAAAACAGCTACTGTCGCCGGTAGGCACGCCCGTTGATGTTGAGCTTATCCTGCAGGACCCCCTGAATATACGCTCTGTGATGCTTTTATCCCTTGCCCAGGGCAATTCAGTCAGGCTCGGCATAAGGCACGGCTACTATATAAGCGAAGACAATTCCATGCTCCTCATCTTTGCAAGGCCCCTCCACTCAAGCAGGGACATCATGTTCGTAAAAAGGCTTAGGGCAGAAATAGACCAAATAGTTGAAGACGCAAAAAAGGAATTCAGCGGGAACAATGACTTGCAGATAGGGCTTACAGGCCCCTATGCCTACGCCATTGAATCCCAGATAACAGTGCAGAAGGATGTGTTCATAAATGCGGCGATATCCACAATACTTGTTTTTTTCCTGTTTCAGTTTGTATACAGGAAGAGGTTTGCTGTCGTTATAATCGCAGCGGCAACGTTGCTGGCGGCCCTGTCGTGGACCCTCGGCATTGCCTATCTCATATTCGGAAGCCTTAATCTTGGAAGCAGCATAATCACCGCCATGCTTATGGGCCTCGGCATAGACTACATAATCCATATCTTCAACAGGTGCGAGAGCGAGTTTATAAAAACCGGAGATATAAGACAAGCGCTTTACACCTCCCTTACCTGCGCCGCCCCCGGCGTTGTCACAGGCGCGCTTACCACATCCACCGCATTCTTCAGCATAATCGCCACAAACTTTAAAGGGCTTTACCAGCTTGGTATTGTTGCAGGCATAGGCATACTTGCGTGCCTTATTTCCACCCTGCTATTTATGGCATCCCTGATAATGATGGTAGAGAATTACAAGACCGGCCTGCTTTTCCGCAGCAAGGAGCAGGGGTTTGGAATGGAGGGCATAAGCAGGATAGTAAAGGGTTATCCCGGGCTGATTATCTTTACAGGCATATCCCTGCTGGTTCTGGCATTTGCGCAGCTCCCCAACATAAGGTTTGACAACAACCCCGAAGCCATAGGGCCTAAGAAAAGCAAGGTTATGATAATGGAAAAAGAGGTTGGGGAGAGTTTCGGAAAGCAGAAAAACCCTTTGATGATTTCTGCATCGGCTGAAGACAGGGAAGGGCTGATGAAGCGGTACGATGAGCTTGAAACCATCATTGGCAAATGGAGAGAGAAAGGGACTATAGCCAGCCACAGCAGCCTTAGGCCTTTCCTTCCGCCGCCTTTCCAGCAAAGGGAAGTCCTCTCAGCCCTTAAGGGGATAAAGGATTCCATTGGCATCAACGAAATGGAGAAGGTGTTTATAAATGCATTAAAAGAAAACGGCTTTACTATTGACGGGCGCTATGCAACATATATAAAAACTATCAGGAACGCTGTTGGAATAAGCAAACCTATAGGGCTGGAGGCAGTTGAAAATATCAATGATAAGAAGATAGGATATTTTTATAATGGTGAAAAACTGAAAGTCGCAGCATATCTTTATCCGGGAAATGGCATATGGGATGACGCAGCGATAACGTTATTGCAGGAAGAAATAAAAGGGATGGGGAAAGATTTCAGCATAACCGGCGCCCCAATCATGTTTGCAGGCCTCAAAGACTCCATCATCCGGGAGAGTATTGCCGCAGCCGCTATTGCATGCATACTGATATTTTTTATCATCTACATGCAGTTTAAAACCCTGAGGAGGGCGGTCCTCGTCCTCATACCGCTGTTCATCGGTTTTACATTGGCGCTGGGTTTTATGGGAATGACAGGCATGAAGTTCAATTATATAAATATCGGCGCCATTACGCTTCTCTTTGGTATAGGCGTGGATTACGGTGTCTATATTATGCAGGACTACCTTGAAAGCAGGCAGGGGAGCGCGGAGGCATCGGTTAAACATGCCGGCAAGACTGTTATCATGTGCGCCATGACTACAATAGCCGGCTTCGGCTCCCTGATGACAATGGAATATCAGGGTATGGCAACCCTTGGCATTGTAATAACAGCAGGCGTGGCAGCATGCCTCCTGTGCGCATTGTTTTTCCTGCCTGCCCTTATGCACTATTTTGAAAAATGATGAATCCCGTTAGACCTTATAATTCTCTATCGGGGGTTTACCCCGTTAGAGACCGGAGGTCTTGCGGGGTTTAGGTGTTAAACAGAGTCTTGATTCAGAAAGGATGTTTAACGGGATGAAGGATTATGATGTCGTAATAATAGGCGGCGGCATAGGCAGTCTGGCATGTGCGGGAATTCTTGCAAGCGAGGGGGTTAAGGTCCTTGTCCTTGAAAAGAATCCGGCGGCCGGCGGCTATCTGACCTCTTTTAAGCGTAAGGGCTTTACCTTTGACAGCGCGGTGGATTGTTTCAGCGGCGGGGATAAGGACGGTGCAATTACCTACCTCCTTAAGAAGCTTGGTGTTGAAGAGGAGGTAAACCTTATTAAGATTGACCCTGTAAGGGAGAGCATTTTCCCGGGGATGCGTGTAAAAACATGGAGCAGCATAAATGCGTCTATAGAAGAGCTGAAGAGACTCTTTCCGCGGGAAAAGGGGATAGATGGCTTTTTTGAAAAAGCGGCGGATATATACAGGGGGATAACAGGCTGGGCTAACGAGATGATGCAGAGCAGGGGGGATAAGCCTGCCTTGCCCTCTGTTTTTCTAAAATACGGCGGCATTACCTATAAAAATCTAATGGACGATTATCTCTGTGACGAAAGGCTTAAATCTGTTTTGTCTGACAGGTGTCAATTCCTCGGACTTCCGCCGTCCAGGACATCAGCGATCAACATGTCGTCTCTCCTTATGAGCTATTTTATCTCAGGGGCATACAGACCTGCAGGCGGCTGCCAGAAGCTTGCGGATGCGCTGGTTAAAGGAATAAAGCAAAAGGGCGGGCATATCATATTTAACAAAGAGGCATCAAGGATTATTACTGACAACGATACTGCCGCAGCTGTGGCTGATGCCGACGGGACTGAGTATACGGCAGACTTCATTGTATCCAATATTGATTATCTCAGGACTTGTTCTATCCTGGACAACGGCGGTCATGCCTCATCATGCCGGGAAAGGGTTGAGGATTACGGGGTCTCGCCTTCATTTTTTATCCTTTATATAGGCGCGGCAATGGATTTGAGTTTTCTCGGCAGTTCCTCAAGCATCTGCTATTTTCCTTCATTCGATATGGAAAAGGTGTTTGATTTTAGAAATTCGTTTACAGAGGAGACCCCGGTCGGCGTTGCCATACCGACTATGCATGACCATTCAATGGCCCCTCCCAACTGCCATGCGCTCATGGTTCCTGAACTGACGGAGTATTCTTATGCCGGGTCGTGGAAGACGGAAAAACAAAGGCTTTCGGATATGGTTTTAAAAAAGGCGGAGAAGATTATTCCGGGGCTCAGCAAACATGTTGTATGTAGAGAAGCTGCAACCCCTGCAACCCTTGAAAGATACACTGCCAATTTCAGAGGCGCTGCCTATGGCTGGAAACCGATACCATGGTTAAGACCGATAAAGACAGGGGTGAAGAATCTCTATCTTGCAGGCCACTGGGATGGTTTAGGCGGCGGCGTGATAACCGCAACATATTCCGGCTTCAAGACAGCCCATGAGATATTGAGGCAGACGGCGGCTAAAAAAAGTTCGTAGTTACTGCAAACTCCGAACCGCCAACTACGAACAGCAGGTTATCTTTGTTTTTCAGCGATAGTAGTCTTGGCAACACCGGGCAGAAGGAATTTACCGAAGCTCATAATACATGCTGCCTCTGCTATCAGTCCGAAAAATGCTGTTACAAGCCTCACAGGCATAGATATCGGACTTGTGAAACCGCCGATGATTGTGCAGATATTTTTGAAACCTGCCTTTTCTAAAATTACCTTTGTGGCGGCTGGTGAGAAATCATTCAAATGAAACGGCGGGTCATAGAGATTATTATTTATGCCGAAGAAGGATAAGAGCCTCACAATGGGTGTTGTATGGGGAAGCCTCAAAATCAGCAACCCCCCGGGCTTGAGGATGTTTCTTATATCTTTTAGGGCATCAAGGGGGTCAGGGAGGTGCTCAAGGACATAGAACATGGTTACTGCATCAAAGAAATCATCCTGGTATGTAATATCCTTAAGCGTTCCGAGCGCAACATTAAGGCCGCGGCCTGAAGCATAGGACACTGCTGTTGACGACACATCCATCCCATATGTCTCCCAGCCTCTTGCCTTCATCTCTGAAAGAAAGAAACCATAACCGCAGCCGATATCCAGCAGCCTTCCGCCCTTTGGAAACATCTCCGTTATAATATATGCCGCTTTTTTAAAGACACCCTTCATATATATATTCCACTGCAACGGGTCTTCAATCTTTTCCGGCAGATAGTTCAGGTAAAGCTCCTTGAGTTTTTCGTCCCGAGGCCGCGGGTTAACATACACAAAGCCGCACTCCATGCATTCCACAACACGGCAGGAGTTTTGGGTTGTGATGAATCTCTCTTTGGAAGAACCGCATATATTGCAGGGGACACGATGGAGGCTTGCTTCGTTGAGTGTCATAATGTCTTCC
>Ga0209343_10011026_pt1 | contig 10215 bp, 12 predicted proteins | sample RifCSPlowO2_02_FD_184026 | JGI IMG/M metagenome (GOLD analysis project Ga0209343, IMG submission 184026) | Groundwater microbial communities from Rifle, Colorado - Rifle CSP2_plank lowO2_0.2 (SPAdes) (version 2) | ecosystem: Environmental > Aquatic > Deep subsurface > Groundwater | place...
AACGTGAAAGAACCGCTCCACATTGCCGAGTCATTATTCACCTGTCCTCTTCGAGATCCCTGCCACAGCTTTCACACCCGTAGCCTTCGGCCCAGTGATTTCTTGACTGGCCTGAGTGGCAAGAGCGTTCTTGCTCGGGCACAAAGTAGACGCCGGGTTCGCCGCATCCAGGGCAGACAGTGTTCGGCAGTTCTTTTTTAACCCGGTTGTCGATTGTCCCGCTTGATGATTGGCTGCTGGTTGCCACGCGAAGCTTGACCACTCGGTGTCTACCGTACTTTTCAATAAGGGCCATGGTGTGTGCTTCATTGTCCAAGCTCAGCTTGTCGCGCTCTGACCTGAGCTCATCGCGCATATCCTCCAGCTGCTTTAGCAGAGCAATGTCCTCGCACCCATCGCGCTTAAGTCGGATGCTGCGATTCGCCAGATAGCCCATGCGATCAGCCAGAAGCTCCATGGCCGATTCCAGCTTGACCGTCCTGCCGATGATGTGATTGCTCTTCACGATCAGATCCCCATGTCATCCTCCAGCAGCCTCCGCTTAATGCCCGGTTCCAGCCTGCCAACCTGCTCACTGGTGAGTCCCTGAATCTTCGTCAGTCGCGCTACAGCGGCATATCCCCGACACTGCTCAAAGGCCCAATCGTAGAGCTCCGGCTTTGCCTGGAAGATGGTCTGCGTCAGTTTCTCATTGATGCTACTGCCATGATCAAGGTACTGCTTCACCAGGCCCTTCTGCCCTTCCTCTGGAAGCCGTACTGCCACCTGCATGATCTTCTTCAGCGCAGGATGAGGGACGCCGTAGTGACTCAACCTGGAAAGCGTGCCAAGCCCCTCTTCGAGATTTTGACAGCGATCCAGCCAGGCCTGGCTACGTGAACCATCGAGCAGCAAATGCTGGGCATCGAGTACGGCAGGATCAAGGGAACTGAGGTAATCCAGGACGAAGCCTGACAGATCTTGCTCGTAGTGCTCACCACCCTTCCTGACCAGGGGCTTGCCCGCATTGCCGTTGATCACGGACTTGTCAGCTGAGAACCCATCACCGGCAAACTGCTTAATCATCGGCGCACCCAAAAAGCGTGCTGCATTGGCACCGACCACGGGCCACAGATCCGGGTAGCCAATTAGGAAGTGATCAAGGTAGCGATCAAACAGGTGCTGCTCACGCGCCGGATGAACATCAAGATCGAGCACCGCTTTCCATAGCTCCTGTTGCAGCTGCTCAAGCACCACAGTCGGCGAGTGCCCAAGGGCAATTGCGAAAGGGCCATCTCTCAGAACCAGATCCATGATCGGACTGCGCGGATCACCCTTGCGCGCTCTCCGCCAGCTCGGCAGGCGCCCGTAGCGATTGATCCTGTCCACCAGGTAGCTCTCACGGCTGTAGCAGCGCCTGTCACGCAGCAGGGCCGTAAACAAGCCTTCTATATCGGCCTGCGGATGGACAGCTTTGAGGTACGGGATTTCGATCCTGTCGAGGAGAATGCCCACGAAGCGATCCAGCTGATCTTCATCCAGCAGGCCATCTAGGTGCCGTTCATAGTTGAGTACAAAAAAGGCACCGTAGTAACTGGGAAAACACTGCGTGTCGATCAGGCCATCTCGCAGAAACAGCATGCGGTTGCGCGGTTTTTCGAACCACACCTTCATTTTGATCTCGTGCTCTGTGGCTTCGATCAGTGGGGCTTTGTCGAGGCGAGCACGAATTTTGGGGTTGATGGGGAGCGGGGTCATGTCATAGCTCAAGGTCTACTTCGAGGACTGTTCGCTTAACCTGATTCAGCAGTGACTCCGGCAAGTGAAGCGTCTTTCAAGCTCGGAATCTCTCTACCCGTCGCATAAACTGAGGCCTGAATCGAGTGGCCTTGAACTATCGATTGCTGAGCAATTCAAAACCAAAAAATGTGCCGCATCTAACAGGGCTTTCACCCACCATGAATTCCGGCAGATCAAGAAAATCGAGTCATCATCCTGACTCATGTCAGATCCCCAAGTCGCCTTCCAATAGCAACCGCTTGTTCTCCGGTGAGAGCTTCAGCATCTGCTCATTGCTTGGCCATTTGAGATCAGCCAGGAGCTGAATCGACGGGAATTTCTCCACCTTGGCGAATGCCTGGTCATAGGCCTCTGGGGCAGTATCGACAATGGCCTGAGCCATCTCGACCGGCAGCGCATCGACGTCATTCGCGTAGCACAGAAGCGCAGCGAGCTTTCCGGCTTCAGACAGCTTCGCTACCACGCCATCAATGCGCTCAATGGCAGGATGAACTACGCCATAGGCCAGCAGGAACTCAATGATCGGCAAGCCCTCTTCAAGGTTAAGGCAACGATCCAGCCACACTTCGCTGCGGGTTCCTTCGCGCAATAGGTGCTTTGCATCGAGCACATCGGAATCGATCCCAACCAGGTAGTCCAAGGTGAAATAGATCAGCTCACGCGGAATCCCTCCGGGGTGGCGAATAAGCGACTTACCTGCCGGGCCCTCAATGACGGCCTTATCGGGACTCATGCCGCGACCGGGCATCATTTGGATCATTCGTTCGCCTAGGAAGTGATAAGCCTCGGTATTGGTTTGACCCCACAGCTGCGGGTACGCGATAAGGAAGTGATGAAGAAGGCCCGTGCGGATGTGCGGATAGCGATCAGCAGTGATACCAAGCGCATTCAGACTTTCATCAATCGTCTTGACCAGGTGCTTGAGAGCGACGTCTTTCGGCTGACCTAGGGCGATTGCCATCGGCACAATTTTTGTAGCGTGGATCACCAGTACAGCTTTGAGCTGATCGAGCCCCTGAATATCAACAGAGCGCAGTGGTTCAAATTCACGCTTGCGGGCGCAGAGCTCTTTGAGAGCTTGGCAGCTTGTATTCTCACAGCGCTCACGCACCAGGTGCATGACCATCGCTTCGACATCGAGCTGAGGATGAAAAATCTTGATGTGCGCAATATGCTGGTGGTTCAGTGTCTCGCGCAGGAGCTGATCAGCCTGGTCGTCAGTTAGCTTGCCTTCGCTGAATAGCTGGTAATTCAGCAGGAAATCAGATCCATCAATGGCATTAAAAAGGGAATACTTGTAAAGCCCATTTTCATCCTTCTGGCGAATCGACTGCGCCATTACTTCGCGCGCACTCGGTTTTATCGGCAGCTTGATGTCCATGCTCTCTCCTATAGCTCCATGTCATATTCGAGGGCAATTCTGACGATGCGATTGATGTCCTCTTCCAGCCCTAGCGAGCAACGGTTTTTACGGCCCATCCGTGTCTTTTTCACCTGAGTAACCAAGAAGTCGATCCAGCACTCGTCCGCCGATTTCTGATTCCACATCGCCAGACGCTTGCGGCGAGTACGCATACAGTCAGTGAGGTGCCTCTGGCTGAATGGACGATCCACAGAGCTATCAGGCATTTGCCAACAGTGATCAGCCTGCATTGCGGCGAATAACGTCATCTGCAAATACCGATAGCTCGCCGTAGCCCGGCATGCGCAGAACGCTCCCGCAGAGATCGCAACAGACCGCTCCGGTCAACGAATCTGCCGCATGCATTATTGGCCTCGCTCAACACAGACTCATGACGGTGTTGAACTCAGCCTGCTTGCGCTGACCATCACCCACAAGCACGTACAGAGTGTGCTTGCTTTGAAAGAAGCAGTCCTCACTGAAGCTCACCAGGGGCGTGGTGCGCACACAATCGCCCACGTCGAAGCGCCGCTCACTATGGAACAGCACATTGTGTGCATACAGAATCACCGGCTGATATCCAGCAGAGCGAAACATGCCCTGCTGCTCCTCAGAAAGGACGAGATCAATCCAAATCCAATCTTCGACAATGCAGAACGGCATCCACTCTGGCCGGCTACTCGCCTCCGCGCGCTTACGCGCCTGCTCCCAGCTCATTTGAATGCCAGGCATCACCTCCCCAGAGCCGTACAAAAGTGCTGCAACCTTGTCTAATGCATCCATGAATAACTCCAAGTATTCCGATCATCTGCCGCCAGCCCGTGAATTCAGGGTGCAACTTGCCTGCCCTGAATAACCTACCCCAAGGCGTAGAGGTCAATGCCCCAAATAAAAACGTAGTGACGAATTCGCTTGAATTAGTCAGCGATATGGAAATGCGGTTTAAAGTTATTAGCCCTTAACCAACTTTCTTATCCGCCCTTCTCTTCGATCTGTTTGCTCACCCTACCGACTCCACTGCCTCAACGTGCTAATAGAATAAACGCCAAGAGTGCATATTCGTCAACCCCAAACAGTAAATTTTATTCTTGCCTTATTTATAATACATATATATTGACAAGTTTTAGCCAAGTTAACTGCCAATATAAATTCAGCATAATTTTGATATTAACCGTGTCCTCGCCCTGCCCCCTAAAGCCCCTCGCGTGGGTGCGAGCGTATTGCATCAGGCTCACCTGCGAATGAGCACACGCCTCGCCCGCGCGTGAGGAGCATGGGGGAGCGCTTGAGAGCTAAGCGAATATATCTATCGGCCTCCCTCGCTACTTAGCTCTCACCGCCAAAGCTGGTCGACTCGCATGGTGTTCCATGTAGACACCATTATCACTGCCGACCACAGACTCGGTTCGTGATACCTCGTCATATATCGCCCAATCGGGTAGGAGGCGGGGTCACCCCCGCCGTCCTCCCACACCACCGTACGTACGGTTCCGTATACGGCGGTTCCTGCCTACTGACAAACAGCATCAGCGAGCTTGGTTCCGTTGATGTGTCGCCTGCGGTAGCTAAGCGCCCAGACCGGCCCTCGGAGTTTCCGACTCCTACCTCCTGATGGTCTCGACCACCGCTGTTCACGGCGTTTCTGCTTTACGCTCCAACAGAGAGCACACCTGACTATCCACTCATGGCAGGTTCAGCCCTTCATCGCTCCGGTTTCGAGCAACTACTACGGCCTCTGCTGACTTCTGTTCGCCCATCCCGTCACCTCTCGGGGCCGGTAGCACATGGCAGGCCAAACAGATCTCCCAGGGTAATTCGCGCGACCTTCCTGCTTATGCCTGTCGGATTTACGTCGTAGCGTTCCGTGCAAGTATCGGGCTTTGGCAATCGTTGCTACCTCACCCCGCTACGCCGCCTCTATCCGCTTCCTGTTCGTCAGGCCAGCATTTTGCCTCGGGCTTCCTTCAGATTCGCAGTCGCCCGCGACACCCTTGCCTCTGGCTAACACTTCCCCTTGCCGGGTGTGTAGAGGACTTTCACCTCCAAGTCGTCCAGTCCACCACCACAGTGAACCGAACAGCGCCAGTCACGGCGCTACGCGCCATGCCTGGCGCACAACAAAAAAGGGCCGCTTACGCGACCCTCAGTGAACTCGAATCCAGCTTATTGCAGCCAGGCCTCAACGGCATCAGCGCCATGCTCGGCTTTCCAAGCCTTCAAAATTTTGTGATTGCCACCCTTGGTTTCGATGACTTCACCGGTGCTGGGATTTTTGTAACGCTTAATCGCGCGCTCACGGCGAGCACCTTTCGCGGGGGCCGCAGCGGTCTTACCAGCGTTGGGATCGAGCAGAGCAATGACGTTGCGCAGCGAGTAGCCGAACTCGGCGAGCAAGGCGCGGAGCTTTTTTTCAAACTCTATCTCTTTCTGAAGTTTTTGGTCGTTCTTGAGCGCTTCGAGGCGGGCCTGCTGTTCGGCGATTTGGGCTTCGAGGGCTTTGTATTCTGCGATGATCGACATGGTGTTTCCTAATTTTGACCTGAGTGTCCAACATACCTAGTAGGCCAGAAAGAATACAACCAGAGTTGCGATAACGTCATCTACTGTTATGTGGTTGTGCACATGGATGGTCAAGTTCGCGCAATTTCACAGCCACACGATTTTTGGACGAAACCAACCCGAAATCAGGAGAGACGCCGACAGCACTGCAAACCGAGCTACCAGCCAAAGCCACTGCACACAACAAGTTCGGAATAGCACGATTAAAAAAACATGCCGTGCCCCCCTACCCCCCAAAAAATATAGTAAACCCCGGCCATTAAGTGACCAGGGTTTAGAGCCATGCAATCTACACATTAGCTATCAGCTTGACTCAGATGTTTCGGCATCCATCACCTCGGATTGCTTTCTCCCCACGACAACCAGAGGCGCAATCCAGTGATAGATGAAGTTCCGTACACCTGATCGCGGCCCTTTCCAGAACCCATGCCAATGGCCTCTCCTGAGGTGTGTTCTGACTGTACGACCGGTCACCTCAGAGTCGATGGCATTTCGTAGCACTGGCCCGATCACCCCTCCGACCGGGAAGACTTTAGGTTTCTCGGGCGTGAAGATATATCGCCCTCGCTTCCCCTTTTTGAGTACAGGCCTACTTGGCCTGGGCTGTGGCATTCTCTGCGGGTCGACATCCGGTGCCTCAGAACAGAGGTATAACAGGATAGAAACTAGTGGCTTCAAATCCTCAAGCGGTGAAAGCCGAGCCAACGTTTCCATATCCACCCAACTTGTCAGAGTATTCCTCTGGGCATTGCCCAACGTAAATTTAAGTGTCTTATGCAATGCCTCCTCAATAGACCAATTGCCAAGGTGCAGTGGCTGCACTGACAGACCATGGTCAGTATTCAGAAGCAGCCTGAGCTCTTCACGCTGAAGATTGTAGTCCCACTCCAAATGCGCCCAGAACCCATGAAGCGCCGAACCAAGCCAGGTAAATCCTGGCGTTTCAATGTAGACACACCACTCCGGCAGCCTACGAAAGACCTTTGACGGAAGCTCACCGGAGAGCTTTGAATCCGCAAGCGCTGAGAGCAAGTCGGCGTCATAACGATAGATGCCCTGCGAGTATCTCCACATTCCAATAGCCGAGAGCCGCGCCAAGTCAGCAGAAACCGCCAACTCCTTCAGAAAAGGATCAAGGCCAGCACACCTCACTTGAATCAACGCAGCCCAGGCAGCCATGGGCATAAAGCACCAGTTGGGCCAATCGGGCTCGCCAGGCTTGCCTTTATCCTGAAGGCAGGTGCTGACCCAAGAGGACATTCCAGGATAGGACTCAGTGATCCTCTTGAGATGCTGCATTGGGCTTACCTTAGCCATGCTGCACCTCCTGATATGCCACGATCACAGACAAATGCTTTCGCATCCCATCACTGCCAGCTTTCAGGCTCTGTCGCTCAACACTCAGTCTTTTCATAACTCTCACTCCAGATCGGCCATATCAAACAGCATTTGCTGTTTGCGCCAATACTATTAACCTTTCTGCAATTGTCAATAGCATTTATTGACAGAGCTGTTAGAGATGAGTACTATCGAGCCAACTGAACGAGGAACGAAGCTGATGAAAGCCTTCGACACGAACACACTCGGTGGGCGGATCGCCACTGCACGCAGGGCTCGTAAACTGACCCAAAGCGACCTTGCAAGACTGGTCGGCATTACCCAGTCAAGCGTTGCCCTGCTTGAGAGCGGATCGTCCAAGAGCTCCCACAACGCTGTAGAGCTCGCACAGGCACTCAAGGTGCCTGCTGACTGGCTTATCAACGGAGAGGGCCCTGCCCCCTTTGCTGATACCGGTGGCTCAATTGCACAGGATGAAAGTGGTGAAAGCATTGCTATCACCACACAGAAATCGCTGGCTAGCTTTGCTGAACGCCTGACTTTCCTGCGTGAAGAACGCCAGCTGACGCAGGCTCAACTGGCCGCAAAGTCAGGTCTTTCGCAAGCGACCATTGGTAACCTGGAAACTGGCCGCAACAAAGGCACCAAGAAGATTCTTGAGTTGGCAAACGCCCTGCAAATCACGCCCGAGTGGCTGATTCATGGCGGTAACCTTGCCCAAGCGAAAGGAGCTTTTTTCCGTAAGGATATGGGAGTCTTGCCTGCGCAAGAGTCAGGCCCACAGCACCTAAAGGGGTTGATCAGCGGTGCCAAAATGGCGCCAGTTGTCGAAGATGAGCCAGAGCCCCAGTCCGGCATACCCCTCCCTCACCAGCCGCGAAAATTGCCCATCATCTCTTGGATGAACGAAGCGCTGAGCACACCAAACGAAACCCATCTGAGCCATCAAGACGAAAACTGGTTCTTGAGCCCCTTTGAACATAGCCCGCAGGCCTTTTGGATGAGGATCTGTTTCGATGTGATGGAGCCTATTTACCTCGAAAACGACCTGATTCAGGTGGATCCAATGGTTACGCCCAGCAACAACGATGACGTCGTTGTCAGAGATGCCAGAGGCATTACTGGGTTTGGGCGTCTCCGCCAAACACTGAGCGAGCGTTACCTAGAAACCTTTAACCCTAAGTACCCTGACAGGATGCACCGCCTAGATGAGAGCGCGCTGATCGTCGGCACCGTCACCGGCCTAGTCAGACAGCGTCGTGCCATGGCTTAGCCGTGGCACTCTTTTTTTGCCTACATTAACAGCATTTGCTATTTTTATTTGCAGCCACGAGGAAAAGCAATGACAGCAACAGCAGAGCAACTCAACGATCACAGCAGGCCAACAGCGCCAGCTATCAAGCAGCTATTCGCTATCGTCCCCGCCAAATGGGTGAGGCAAGAGTTGCTTTTCCCAGTATTCGGCATCAGTCCTGAGGCTGCTCGCAAATACCGCGCAAGCGGCCAGTGGCACGAAGGTAAGCACTGGGATCGAGATCCAGCAAATCGCGTCATCTACAACCGCGATGCCATCGAAAAATGGATGTCAGGAGCGCTGTGAACATGAAGATGCCCACAGGGGTTGAAATCCACAACGGCAAAGTCCGCATCAACTTCATGCTCAACGGCAAGCGCTGTCGCGAAGTGATCCGCGACATGCCAGTGAATGAGAAGACCATCGCGTACGCCAAAAGCATCCGCGAATTGGTGGTCGACGAAATCAAGCGGGGCGTCTTTGACTACCAACGCCGATTTCCGGAATCCGTGAAGGTGACACAAGCCGTAGTGGTTGATCAGGTGGAAAGTCCTCTTCCTGCCCAACCTGCTATCGCTGTACCCGTTGAGGTGCCTTCCGCGCCGACCACTGACTGCTTGACGGTGAAAGAGGGCGTCATGCTCTGGCTGCGCGTGGCAAAGAGCGGGACGGCGTCGACCACGTACCTCAATTACAAGTGCAAAGCAGGCCATGTGATTCGCTACTTTGGCGATACGCCTATCAATCAAGTGACGATTCAGGATCTGAGACTGTTTCGTAACCACCTGGTGAAACCCGAGGACGGCTCCAAGGGGCTGTCACCGAAGACGGTTAACGACGTATTGACCGTGGTTAGAGGCGTCTGGGCAGACGCCAAATCAAACGACCTAATTTCGAGCGATCACATGACAAACATCCACAACCACAAAGTAAAATACAAAAGCCTGGCAGACCCGTTCACCCGCGCTGAAATCAAAAGGATCCAGCATGCAGATCCTCTGAGGCTGCGTGAGGCGCGCGTGGTCGTGATGAATTGCTGGGCCGGCCTATCACGCTCTGAACTGATGGCACTGGCCCGTGAGGACGTGGATCTCGACAACAAGCTAATCCATGTACGCCGCGCCTACGTGGACGGTATCTACCGTATTCCGAAAGAAGAAAAGCGTGAGCGCTATGTTGAGCTGATCAAGCCAGCAGCGGAGTTGATGGAACTCATCTTGGAAGACACCACCGGTTGCCTGGCCCAACAGATTGAGGTCACCCAGCGCGACAATCTGACCAGTGAATCCGAGTGCGTCACCTTCCTGTTCCGGGACTGGACGACGGGTATGGCATGGCACCCTGACCACCTGGATGAATGGTTCAAGGATCACCTGGTCAAGTCCAAGGTGACCCATCGGGGCATCAACCAATGCCGTCATACGTATGCGAGCCAGGCCCTGTCCTGCCACGTCGAACTGGAGTGGCTGGCGAAACAGCTGGGCCATGCCGACACGACCATGATTAAGAAACACTATGGAAAGCTGATCCCGACTGATACCAAACGGATGGGCAGTGCGGTGTCAGAGAAGATGGGATTTGGGGAGGATTGGAGCGGTGTATAGCGGTTTGGGGGAAGATGTTTTTGCCCCCATTTGCCCCCAATTTTGCCCCCAAGCGATTTTTCACTTTCCTGAAGACAAGAAAAAGCCCCGTAACTCATTGAATTACGGGGCTTTTTTGTATGGCGGGAAGATAGGGATTCGAACCCTAGGTACCATCGCTGATACAACGGATTTCGAATCCGTCCCGTTCGGCCACTCCGGCATCTTCCCGTGGCGGCGCGCATGATAGCAGCTGAATA
>Ga0209343_10011028_pt1 | contig 10214 bp, 8 predicted proteins | sample RifCSPlowO2_02_FD_184026 | JGI IMG/M metagenome (GOLD analysis project Ga0209343, IMG submission 184026) | Groundwater microbial communities from Rifle, Colorado - Rifle CSP2_plank lowO2_0.2 (SPAdes) (version 2) | ecosystem: Environmental > Aquatic > Deep subsurface > Groundwater | place: Rifle...
TCGGTCCAGTCATTACAACAGGCCCAGGCCGGGTTACTTTACCCAGTACATAGACCATATTGCCCTGTATATCAGTAATCACCACACTCACGCTTGGCTCGGGCAGATACTCCTCAAGCCTGGATGCTATTTTCTGCGCAACGGCAGTAGAGTCGAGTCCTGCCACTTCAACTCGTCCAGCCAAAGGAAAGGTGACACTGCCATCGGGCAGCACACGCACCTCTAGCTGTAAATCGTCTTCGCGCCAAACCGAAACCAGGATTACATCACCTGGATTTAGTAAGTATGCCCCGCTTTTTTCATCAGCATTAGCAGCCCCGCACCAGGCCGATAGCATGCACAACGCAAGCAAGAAAAAACGCATTATCGGGACTCCTCCGATTTACTACCTGTGGAAACGTCACCCAAAAAAAAGGAGGGAAATATCCCCCCCTTTTTTCGAGCCAAAAGAATGGTTAGGCAGCAACCATTGCATCCTTCTTCACGGCCATTTTACGACGACGCAGCGCGCCAGCACCCAACAGAGCCGAGCCGAACAGCAGCGCCGCACCAGGCAATGGAACAGCCGCATCCAACAACAGCTTAGAGTCGAGCTGGTTGTCACCAATGTTGGCAATACTGAACGCTAGCAGGCCGTTGTAATTATTTTGCGGTACCCAGCTGAAATACTGCCAGCCGCTATCGCCATAATCACCAACAGCCGAAACGTTAGCCAAAACGGTAGAACCACCATCTTTAAGCACAACAGCAACGTCATTGAACGGCAAGTAATCGCCTGCAATAAAGCGCCATACGAAGTCATACGTCTGACCAGCAACCAGATTTACAACCTGAAAAAGGCTCTGATTGCCGCTCAACTGACCATACGAATTACCGGAGAATGCATCCGGACCTGTTTGCACGGTACCCGAACCAGACCAAGGTGCCAGACCGGTTTCAAAGCCCATATTCGGAACGGATGCAGCAGTTGCAACCTGTGCGGACGCGAGCAACACCGCCGCCAAGCCTAACTTCTGGAACATTTTCATAAGAACCCCCTGTTACCGCGAATGTTTAAACCTACCACTTACACCTTCCGTCGATTGGCCACTACAACAAAGCCAAACAGCGCAGAAGCAAATAACCATGCCGCGGCAGGAAGCGGCACAGGATTCAGTTGATTGACATATGAGCCTGAGACTCCTTGCCCACCTATGGCCTGAATATGCAGACCAACCCTGAAATCATCACTAGCAAGGGCCGTAAGCAAACCATCAAAGGTAGCGGCGTTAGCCCACAAGCCAAGAAAACTTACCCACTCTTCTTTAGAGTTAACGCCACCGTCGATGACACCTAGCGGCTGAGCATTAGCATCACCAGAGTAATCAGCCAAAAAGCCAATAGATTTACCACCAGGAAGATTCGCAGGAGTCGCCTGACTATCGAAGGTAACACCCGATCCGGAAGCAGATTGATAGCTAATTGAAGTAAAGAGAGGCGTTACTGCATCATCAAAGTAAATATCAGTTATTGATGACGGCACACCTGCAGCGTTACCAAAAGTAAACAATGCTCCGCCATGGACTTCAGTAACAGCCATCCTAAGCTGAGCGCTTAAGTATTCAGGCGATTTGTTACTGAGGGATGAAAAACCATAGGCGATGCTTGCCGCTTGGACTGGCAATGCCAGACCAAAGAATAGAAATAGAAGCGGTAGCAATTTGACGACGATTATCTGACGCATACCACACTCCTTGTGCGCAAGACCATCCTTTAACACTTGTGGAGGATCGTAACGACGCAAAAGGACCGTGTCAACGTTACGTCCACTAAATAAACCGCCAACCAGAAAATAGATGCTGACGCCAAATAACCGGCGCAAGCATGGTGCCGCCGCCCCACTCACATCAGTGAAACCCAGAAGCGTGGGGCCCATATCCCGACCCAAAATAGGATTTTTCTATACTGCACGCCAAACCATTTCGAGCAGCAGCACCACTAATAAGCGTGCTTGCCGGTGAATGCCGTCACGGTGCGGAGGAGAATCACAAAATCCAGCCAGAGAGACCAGTTGTTGATGTATTCAATATCTGATTCAACACGCTGAATCATCTGATCAAGGTCTTTCGTCTCGCCTCGAAAACCTCGTACCTGAGCCAAGCCCGTGATGCCGGGCTTGATATTGTGACGCGCAAAATAGTCCACAATACTATCGGAGTACTCAGCATCATGCTGAATAGCATGCGGTCGAGGACCAACGAGCGACATATCGCCCTGCAGTACGTTGAATAGCTGCGGTAGCTCATCAAGACTGGTTCGCCGGATAAACGCTCCAACCCTTGTCACCCGTGGATCATTCAGTTGCGCCTGCTTTACTACGCCGTCGACAGGCTGATGCACAATCATGCTGCGAAACTTCCATATCCAAAAAACATCCCCATTCCAGCCTTTTCGTTGCTGCCGAAAGAACACCGGCCCCGAGCTATCGAGCTTGATGGCAATAGCGACGAGCGCCAACACAGGTGCGACAAGAAGCAACGCCAAGGATGCCAACAAACGATCTTCAACATTTTTAAGGAAATGTCGCATCCCCGTCAGAGGCGTTTCTGACAAGGTCAACACAGGAATACCAGCGATCTCACGGACACTGTGATTAATCAACCGGAGCGAAAAAATGTCAGGCACCCAATTAACCGCAATGTGTTTATCAAGCAATTTAAAATAAACCGACTCGATGACCTCAGAGGCATCTAATGGAGTCACGAAATACACGGTGCGAATGGCGTGCCGCTCAATAAGATCATCAAGATCAGCAATACCTCCCAACACCGACAACTGCCGTGACTCATCTGACTGAGCCAGTCCAAGGTCATCACCGTCTTTAATCAATACACAGCCGACGACACGCTCACCGATCCAAGGATTATCAGTAATCTTACGGTTCAGAAAGTTCGCCAGCCGCCCAGAGCCAATAATCAGTGCATTCTCTGACTGCGTTACTTGAGCAGAGAGCTTCTTCTGCACTTCACGCATCACCACATGCAAAATCAATTGAGCAAAAAACCCGAGCACATATATTTGCGCCACCAGCAGCCGCGAATACTGCTCGCTTTGTTTTGTTAGAAAGGCCATAGCAACCAGAAAAGCAAAAGTAGCAGTCCATGCCTTGAAAAGCCTAAAAGCCTTGAGCGTTAAACTAGCGTTACTGCGATAAATTGCATAGTGGTCATAAACAACTGCTAAAGAGCCGACAAGCAGCAACAACATAATCACATAAGCAGAGGTTAAGACGCCAATGTGATAGTCAATTAGCCACCAAGAAACCCCAAGCACAGCAACACCATCGAGAGCGGCCTGAATGGTATTACTAGTACTACTACGGCGTTGAAGTATCGAACGGCGACCGCCTGGCTGGAATGTCATGACTGGACCACACTACTTTGCTCTTCTACAACACTCATTAGCTCGTAAATCCTCTGCAAAGCTCTGAAGAATACTAATACTCACGCCATTGCCGCTCATAGCGACCTAAAGCACACTCAACCCATTGAAAAAACACCGAACTCGTCCTGATCCTTAACGACGTCATCAATGATATCTACATCGACTAGACGAAGTTCATCAGAGAACCCATACACCAGCGCTGTATCACACAAAATATTGATACTTCGAGGGATGCCGCCGCTTAGCTGAGCAATACGCTCGCATGCAGCCAGTGTAAACAACGGCTCTTCTCGCCCGGAAACCTTAAGCCTGTGCTGGATATACCCAGCCACTTCTCCAGCATCCAGCGGAGGGATAAAAAAGTGCGAGGACACTCTCTGAGCCAACTGCCTAAGCTCAGGACGACGCAAGACCTCTTTTAACTGCGGCTGGCCAACAAGAATTATCTGCAGAAGCTGATCTTTATCTGCATTTATATTGGAGAGCATTCGTAGCGACTCCAGCGCACTTGGACTCAAGTTCTGCGCTTCATCCACGATAAGCAAAACCCTATTACCAGTACCGTACTGATTAACCAGAAAACTCTGAAATGAGTCATACAAGGCGACTTTCGACAGCCCTGTATAAGGCAAACCAAACGCCAGCATCAACCATTCAAGTAAATTGGTTATATCCTCATGGGTATTGCTGACCAAGCCTATCAGCACGTTATCCCCAAGGTTATTAAGCAAGTTGCGTATCAGCGTAGTTTTACCACAGCCTATCTCCCCACTGATGACAGTGAAGCCAGCTTTATTAGCAACACTGTACTCCAGCATGGCATAGGCCATGCTGTGCCTCTTGCCCATGAACAGAAAATCCGGATCGGGCTGGATGGAAAACGGCTTTTCCTTCAGGCCGTAAAAAACTTCATACATGATTAAATTGCCCTAAGCACATTACAAGCCTTCCAGCGCGCGGCGAATCTGCTCAGTACTTTGCAGAGTATTGTCTTGACTCAACTCCAACGCCTTTTCTAATTCTTGGCGTGCAAGTTCTTTACGATTCAGCGCTGCATAGCTCACACCTAGGTGGTAACGAAATACCGGCTGTTCAGGCAACTGACGAACCGCACTTTCGATTAAAGGCAACGCTTCTTCGACCTTACCTAATCGGTAGCTTGCCCACCCCAAAGTGTCTTTGAAGTAAGGAGCATCACTGCGGTTAAAGCGTTGAGTCATCTCATAGGCGCGCAACAAACTCTCTTGGTCAGTGCGATGCTCACTCAGTAGACTGGCCAAATTGTTAACTACCACATCCGAGCCAGGATATTTTTTGAGCAAGGCCTCATACGCTGTAATTGCCTCCTCAAAACGACTCGAAACTTCATAGATACTGGCCTGAGCCATAAGCAGATCGAAGTTACCCGGCACGACCAACAAACCACGTCCGACAACCTGCTCCGCAGCATCCGTATACCCTTCACGCATGTGCAAATTAGCCAGATTGGTATACCCAGCTGTATTTTGCGGCTGCAAGCTGATCACCTGCTCGAAACGCTGGGCCGCATCCGTGTTATTGCCATTTGCTGCTTGTAGCTCCCCGAGCAACAGTAAAGCCGTGACATTATCCGGACTGGCTTGAATAACGGAGCCTAGAAAGTCCATGGCCTCGCCTGTCTTACCAGCAAGCAGGTAGGAACGCACCAGCGTTACCATAGGCTGCACCTTGGACGGGGCAACATCATATGCACGGCGAAACGCCGCAATACTCCCCGCATAATCCTTACTAGCCGCAAATACCGCGCCACGAATTTGCTCAGCCAGTTGCTCCTGCCCCTCCAGTTTATTTATCTCATTAGCAACCGCCTGCGCCCCGGACCAATCGCTTTGGTTTATCCGGGCCTGCGCCAGTATTCTCATTGCGGGAACACTTGCAGGTTCTGCCTGCAAAACCTCAGAGACCACAACCTCCGCGCGAGCAGGCTGATTACGCGTCAACAAAAACTCGGCATAAGCGACGCCGAACTGCAGGGCAGGCTTACCCGCCTCATAGGCTTTCTGATAGTTTTCTTGAGCAAGCTCAGGCGCACCGTCTAGCTCATGAGCCTTGGCCAGCATCAGCAGGGCACGAGGAGAGTTCGGGGAGTCGCGCAAAATAGTGCGCAAATCTGCAATAGCCAGATCGAACTTACGCTCATCTACGGCCAGGCTTGCCTTGAGCAGCAAGCCTTGTTCATTGCGCTGATCCCCTGCTAGCACCTGATCAATCAAGGCCTGCGCTGCCGGCTTATCCCCATTCGCAAGCAATACCCCGGCAAGCAGCCCCTTAGCTTTTACAGCATCAGGGCTCTCGCCCGATCTATCAATGATGCTGCGAAACACCGCTTCGGCAGCACGATGATTCCCCTCGGCTTGCTGCATCGAAGCCAAAGCAAAACCAAGCTCATTGTTGCCAGGTTCACTGCTAATCATTTCCTGCAAATGCTGCTGAGCTGCTTTCTGCCCTTTGACCGAACCAATAAAACGCACCACATCCAGACGCGCCTGGATATCAGCGGGATTCTCAGCCGCAATTGCGCGGTACTCGGCTTCAGCGGCATCCGGACGACCGTGACTCAAATAGAACTGAGCAAGCGTATGACGCAAAGCCCGAGTTTCCGGGTAGAGGGCGATCAGTTTGCGGAAGATGGCCTCAGATGAATCGGTCTGAGCCAACGACTCAAGCGCCTGTACCTTAATAAGCTGCAGTGCAATGTTCTTCTCGTTAGTTTTTAAGCCGCGATCCAGATACTCAATGGCTTTTTCAGCGTCATTGGCCGCCAGACGCTCAGTCGCCAAAACCACCAGTGCATCAATATTGCCTGGACTAAGCGCCAGTGCAGCATTGGCCTGGGCAACCGCTCCAGCAGTATCTCCCAGCTTATAGAGAACCCCCGCACGCAATCCCAGCACTTCGGCGTTATTTGGCGCCAGAAGCAGGGTGGCATCGCTCGCAGCAAGCGCCTTGTCCAGCCGACCGGCAGCCAGCAGCATACGGCCCAACTTGATCTGGGTATCAAGATGTCGCGGATCTTGATCAGCCACTTTGTTAAGCAAACTGAACAGTTTTTCCCAGTCACCCTGCTGCTCTGCAATCTGAGCCAATGCAAACCATGCCCCGGTGAGTTCTGGCTTGATTTGCAAAGCGTTCTGCAACTCAATGCGCGCCTTGAGCAAATCCCCCTGCTCCATCAGCGCCAGGCCTTTTTCGTAATACTTGTTGGCCTTTTCAGCAGGTGATGAACATGCAACCAAACCAGCGACAACCACCGAAAGCAAAGCAATCCGGGTCTCTTTACCAACCTTATTCCAATGCTTTTTCATCGTATCCAACCCCTGGAAATCAATGCGGAACGTGAGCCGCCAAGCGCGGCACTGAAAGCTTCATAAAATCCTGTAGTCGCCGGTCCGCATTCGCGGGAGCCTCAAGCGCGCCGATGGCTGTGGTGACGCGCACCAAAGCACCGTCACTGCGGTTACGCACCAAGGCATCCACCAACAAATACCACTTCATCCAATACTCGTTCGCGATCCGTCGACCACGCTGTTCGAACCAGTAATAAACCAACTGCCGCTGTCCAGCGCGCTCGATAATGACGCGATTGACTTCAAAGCTTTCACCGCCAAAGAGGGTGACTGGCTCGCGCCCTAGACCGGTAATGAGCCACCCCCCACCGGGAATGCAGACCTGAGGTGAGTGTGGCGAGACACCCTTACGCTGCGAGCCGTAGTAGGCCGCATAGAAATTCACGACATCAGATTCGCCGCGACGATAATCGGCGATCACATAATCATCCAGACCCAAGCTGATCTCGACTTGAGTGTCTAACCGACTTTCACTGGCCTTCCAGTCATCCAATATCAAAGGGAAAGCATTGAGCGGCACACGATCCAAGCGCAACTCTTCACGCTGACCAATACCGCCTACAGCCAGTCCAGCCAACACCAACATGGGCAAGGCTAAAGTCAGCGGATGGCGCACAAGCGGCGGCGCGGGGTCCGCCCCTCCCCCGGCAATAGCGGGGAAACTCAGCACATCCAGCACATTCCTGCGAGCACCTAAACGCTCAAACACCCAAACCAACGCAAGCAAGAACATCAGGCAGGTCATAAAAATGATCCAGCCCTCGAAATAGTGCAGAAAACCATCCGCCATACCAATGCCCCAGCGCTCCACCAACACGCCCACCGCAGCAATGCGCAAGCTATTCATCAGCACGGTAACTGGAATGGTTGACAGGAACAGCACAGCCTTCTGCCAGCTCGGGCCACGGAACATGTAGGCCATCAGAAAGCCGATACTCAGTAGTGGATAGAGGTATCGTAAACCACTGCAGGCTTCCACTACCTGCAAACGGTAAGAACCGAGATCAATGATATTGCCTTCAAGGAACACAGAAATATCGAGTGTTCTAAGCACTGCGACACCAATCTGCGAAGACACTAACTGCAAACGCCAGGAAAGCTGTGAGTCGACAAAATAGGGTAACGGCACGGCAAAAATCAGCAGTAACACCGGCAGAAACGTCACGCGTAAAAGTGGCTTGCCGCCCAAGCAGAGCAACAGCGCCACCAGACAAAGAATAAAACCGTACTGCACAAGAATAAAAATGGCTGTCAGCTCACCCATCAGCAGCATGCCAATAGACACGAGAAGCAACAGCACGCCCACCCAAGATGGTGCGCCAATGCTGATTTTTAATGCGTCACGGCGCTGCCATAGCAGCCACAGGCTGATGAGCGGAATGAAAAAACCGTGGCTGTATTCCTCTTGTTTGCTCCATCGACTAACGAGCTCAGTCAAACCGCCAAAATAGGCAAAAAAAGCCAGGGCAATGGCAACCACAAAGCACATCGGCATACGCCCGATGCGGCCAACCACAGATTCGCCCATAAATAATCCTCCCTGATAATCGGTTGATTGTACCCGCGCAGCCTGCCGGGAAGCACCCACAGACTGAACGCATCAGTTTGCAGGAAGTTAGGTGGGGTTTTTCTCGAAGACTTGCCGATATATACTTTGTGAAGCCTATCACAAACCCTATATTTTCCTGCAGAGACCCACCATGCGATCACGAGCCTCCTGGTTGTTTAACACCATCCTGCTTTGCACGGTGTCCTCTGCCGCCCAAAACGCCCTAGCCGCGAGCACAACGCTGGAATACAAAGGCTTCGCTTACGGCTCAACCAGCGGAACAATTTATGCTGACTTGAATCCGGCAAAATATGGCCTTGAATCGAAATCAACGGTAGCGGGTGGTTTCAACATGGTTGAAAAAAGCACCGGCACCTCACTGATTGCTTGGTGTGTGGACGTATTTCATGCGTTGAACACCAAATTTGAATACACCATTGGCAACTCGAACCAACTCAACCGTGCCAACGATCTGCAAAAGCTCGTAAATCAGCGCTATGCCGAGGTTACAGACAAGAAGACATCCACCGCTTTCCAGTTAGCCATCTGGGAAATCGTTACTGACACTGGCGGCGGTTATAGCCTGGCTAACGGGACCTTCAAAGCCAACGGCTTCGGCAACGCACAAGCGCTGGCTGGCGACTGGTTAAAGCTTGATGGAAAAACCACCGGCAATTACAAAATCAACTATTTCTATGATGGCATTATGAACGACAAGACCATCGCACAAAATTTGATCAGCATCTCTTCTGTGCCCCTTCCCGGCGCCGCCATCCTGATGCTTTCAGCACTGGGCCTTGGAGGTCTGCTACATCGTCGACGCCGGATAGCCTAACCGCTCCCATATCCGATCACTCTGGCGTGAGAATGCTTCGCGGGTCGAACGTGCCAAGAATCTGACCACGCCCGCGCATTTCCGACAGCAATAGCAATTTCTTGACGGAACACCTTGTAACAGATAACTTGCCTTGCGTTTTGGTTTTAAAAGCTGTCGATGGACCGTCATGCTTTCTTCCGCCGTCAGGCGGTGCTGTGGTGCATGACTTGCTACATCGCGCATCAAGCGCACCACACGCAGAAGCAATCATTACAAGGAGCAACACATGAGCATCAAGCGCTTTGCCCGCAATTCAACCGCCACGCTGGCACTGGTTTTTGCCGCCTTTTCCGCGCAAGCGGCTAGCTACACCCCTACCGGCGTGCAGAACGACGTTGACTACAACAGCGTTCTCAATGGCGGCTGGAAGATCGTTTACCAAGGCGCCTATGGCGCAACAGCGTCGATCAGCGATCTGTTCGGCAGCATTGCCGCTGGCTCCAAGGTCATGCTGGCCGCAAAAAATATCGCCTCCAGCGTATTTGACGTGCTCGCGTGGGCTGGGCTGGAAGAAGTAACTCAATACACTGGCCTGAACCAAACTCATCAGGCGAATGGCGTTGAGTGGTACTCCAATGGCTATTCGATGGGCTTTGCCGGTTTGGGTGACACCATCCAACAGAGTTCTGCCGACATCAATGGCTCCGCATGGGCGGGTACACCTGAGCGCGATCGCCTGAGCTGGCATACCAGCACCAACGGGGCATGGAACCAAGACCCATCTGCACAGGCTCAATACGTTGAGGGCGGCTGGCGCTCAGGCGACAACATCATGCTCAACGAGTCGCAAGACTGGCAGCGCTATGTCCTCGTTCAGGACAACATCGCTCCGGTTCCAGAGCCAGAGACCTATGCCATGTTGCTGGCAGGCTTGGCCATTATGGGCGCAGCTGCCGCACGCCGCCGCAAGGCACAACTGGCTGACCAACTAGCAGCCTGATTGGTAGCAATCTCGAAAAAGCGCGCTCCTTTGGATCGC
>Ga0209343_10011032_pt1 | contig 10213 bp, 7 predicted proteins | sample RifCSPlowO2_02_FD_184026 | JGI IMG/M metagenome (GOLD analysis project Ga0209343, IMG submission 184026) | Groundwater microbial communities from Rifle, Colorado - Rifle CSP2_plank lowO2_0.2 (SPAdes) (version 2) | ecosystem: Environmental > Aquatic > Deep subsurface > Groundwater | place: Rifle...
CCCTCTTCGGAATTTACCGTAATCGCAAATTGTGTCTGATTTTCGCCGCGAACACCTTCAGCAGCGCTGCTCGTCGTCACCGAAGCCTTAAACACCTTCTTCTCTTTAGAATCAACCGGATTCGCCGACGCTGAAAGCTCTTCTGCTTTTTCTTTCAAATTATTTGCAAATTTTTGAATCTCTACGAGTTTCGAAGCCGCTTGGGAAACTTCGGAAAAACCATTCATCACCACTTGTATTTTACCGCGCTGCCCCTCGTATTTTAGATCCACCAACCGCACACTGTCCGGAATTAGCTCACTAATAAACCCGAAAATCATCCCCACTTCAATGGGCGGATCGACAACCGTATCATAAAAATTCACTTCTTGTTTAAGCCCCATACTCAATTCACGCTGAAGCTGCTCTGCTTCTTTATTTTGAATTTTTAACCTTTCCCATTGCGTTTTCAAGCTGCGTAGTTCCTGGCTTTTATTCACAAAAACATATAAATTGATTAAAGATACCCCAATAAAAATAATGAACAAACCGATGGCAATCGGAAGAACCGGGATTTTCGTCTGCTTGACGACCCTGGGCCGTAATTCGATCGGTAATAGATTAATAAGAATCATTTGAGTCGAATCGCTAATCCGATACTGACCGGTAAATATGGAATGAGAGGTTTTAACAGTTCCGATTTTAACGACGGATCCAGCTTCAACCTTTGTGTTGGGTCCCACTTTTGGACCGGAATTTCAAGCCGTTTTTGTAAAAGCTCCGGCAGCATCCCCGTCTGTGAATACCCCCCCGAGATAAAAAGAGATTCGATCGGCGGTGCATTTTCACGCTGATTGAAATAATAATTGATCGAAAGTTTTAATTCGTGAAACACACGTTCAAGGCTCTCTTGAATCGCCTCTTGATATTCCGGTTTTGTCGCGTCGTTTGAATACTGAATCTGCGCAGCCTCTCCATCCGTTATGTTTAATTTCCGTTTAATACTGGCGATTGCGTCACTTCCGCCAAATGCAATATCACGGGAAAACACCAGCATCCCTTTGTCCCGAATCATAAATGTCGTATCTCGCCCCCCAAAGTCCACCACGCCGACCACTTTTTCGCTCATTTCCGGCATCCCTAATTCAAATGCGTTTGAGCATGCAAGCGTATCCACATCAATCGCGTTGATTTCGAGGCCCGCAAATTGTGCAAGCTGAATTAATTTTTGGACCTCGGTCTTGCGGGCTGCGACCAAAATGACCGGCATCGTTGTCCCGGATTTACCGGGCTCGTTATCTTTCTCGTTAATATGAAAATCCAGCATCACATCTGAAAGATTGAAAGGAAGATATTTTTCCGCTTCAAATTGAAGAGCACTTTCAAAATCCGAACGGTTCATGCGAGGAAAACGCAAGAACCGAATGACAATCCCCTGCCCTTTCAGCGAAAGATTGACTTTCTTCGACTGAAAACCCGCTTCCTGCAAAAACGTCTTGAGCTGCTGCCCAACGGACCCTTCCGTTAACTCTTTCCGGTAGCATTTCTCAAGAACGAGTTCGCTTCCGCCATGAAGCATTTCTGCAGCGATAATACTCGATCGGCCAATATTTAATCCAATCCGGCGCGTAATCTCGACTGTTTGTTTTTTTTGTCCGGATGAGAATTTCATCTTATCTTTAAGCGAGCTGAAAAATTTAACAACTTCTTGCGTCGGCAATTGCTTTAACATAACAATACCCGTTTTCATTTAGCTTACTCTTCAATTATTTACTTAGGTTCTGAAAATTTTAAGGCGTCATAATCACAACTCTTTGATAGGAATGAGCTGTCATCCCCGAATGCCTTCCCGCGGAACAGAGCGGGCCGGCCCAATTTTCCCTGGGTGTCGGGGACCCATATTTTTTCTGGATTCCCGCTTACCCCTGAAAAGCTGGGGCCGGCCCTTTCTTTCCCAAGGGAAGCCTGCGGGAATAACAGAAAACGCAGAACTTAAATTATTATACTATCTTTATGAACGTCCAAAACAGGTTTTATGTTTAGCTTGTTTTTGCTCTATTTTCAGTCAGGGCAAAACCTGGCACACCGTTATATTGATTCGTTTTAATTCGCCGCAACACAAAGGCTCCTTTTTGAACTAAAATATCGGTATATTTTGAAAGAAATGTTTGAAAGATTGCGAGTTCTCTCACTTCTAACCCAAATTTCGGATCAGCAATAAACTGTTCGTCAATCAGCAAATGCGTCATTTTATTTGCCTCAAAAAACTGGAAAAGCTGCTCCGGTTTTTCAATTTCTTTCAACCTTTTGTCCAGTCTCCATCGCTCAAAAACAAAATCAGCTGTCCAATTGCAGTTAAGGTAATAAACATAATTTTTCGTATTCACCAAATAGACTTTGTCATTAGGCCCCACAATTTTATTCGTCTGCCGATACATCTCAAAATAAACACCCAATCGACGGGATAAATAAGCTTCGCGGCTTTCTTTGCCAAGCCAAAAATTGAGCGGCTCCGCAGCCCAAAGTGCCCGAACCCCCGTCAAGCAATTAAACGCGATCAAACCATATACGACAAAACGGATGATTTTGCTTTTCGTCTGTGAAAGCCCGTATCCAAGCAAAACGCACATCACCGGTAGAATGGGGACTAAAAACCTCACTTGCATAGTCGTAAACGCCCAGTAATAAAAGTATAAAATTGTGAATAAACCCAGCAATTTGATTTCTCTCGACAGTTTTTTCTTATATAGTAAAAAAGGGATCAAAAGGAATACGGGGCCAAGGACACCCTCATAATAGCGCTGATCGTCAAACTTTCCCTGAATAAAAATTAAAATCGGAGCAAGAACCGTATGCCAAATTGATTCTTGTCCTATCGGCGCTCCAAATGTCCCGAGCCAACCCAAATAAAACCGTGCACGTTCCGGATCCCAATTAATCTCGGGTTTCAATGGGAGCCCGCCGAAATCAAACGGAAAAAACGGCCAGCCAGTTAGAAAATAATTCCTGATTAAATACGGAGAAACGACGGCAATTGAAACTACCGGCAAAATCACGAGCTCAAATGGAAAATTCTTTCGTTTGCCGATCAATCGCTCGATTAAAATAAAAATTGTCGCAAGAATCAGCAACTGAAACCCTGTATACTTCGTCGCCATCGCCCCGCCAACCATCAAACTAATTGCAAAAATCCACCTCATTCTCCCGTTCTCAAAATATTTCAGCATCGAAACAACCGCAAGAAATGTAAATAAAGTATAAAATAAATCAACATAGGCAAGCGTCATCAGTTCCATAATTGACGGGGCCGTTAGAAAAATAACCGCCGATAGCACGGCCTGCCCAGGAGCCAGATATTTCCGTGAAAACCGGTAAATTGCCGCCGCGATGGCGAGTCCGCATAAAAAATGAATTGCCTTCGCTCCCAAAACGCCGAACAAAGGATAAATCAGAGAAAACAAAGATTCTCCAAGCTGGGGAAAATAAAAATATATATTATCCGCGGAAAACGGAAACCCTTTATGCTGAAAAATCGAACTCGCAAGCGGAAGGTGATAAATCAGTTCGTCAGTAGAAATGGGCGGAAGAAATATGAAGCCGAACAGAAGCAATAAAAAACCGGCACCGGCCAACCACAACAGGATGTCTGATTTTTTTGTCATAGAATCATCAACGATTATCTACCTCAAAACCTTTTTTTATGAAAATATCATATTAGCGGAATTCAAGCGCTTAAAAATCGCGATGCGGAAATTTTGTAATCGTTCTGCTTCCCGACATGCAGGACGCCTTCTTCCTTGACGATCTGGACAAGCGGGATTCCGCCCAACACCGAAGCGAAGTGATACAGATGTGGCGCCAATGGTTCATCCTTCAGTTTGGCCTCGATAAGCAACCATGGCTCGCGATTTTTCAGAATCAAAAAATCACATTCCTGACCTTTCCGGTTCTTGATATATTGTAGCTCGAACGTTCCAATTCCGGAATCTGACCACAGCATCGTCCAACCAAATAACTCTACAGCAACATAATTTTCAAATTGTTTGCCCAAATCCGGCATGCGTGTCCAGTCAAAAAAATAAACCTTCCGTTCCTTCTTCAGGGAACGATTAATTTTCTTGGTATAAACGCAAAGCTCAAACAAAACGTAACACAGCCTAAGCGCATCGAGATAATTCCGGATCGCTTCATGACTCACTTCCAAATCGCCTCGCAGAGAATTAACGGAAAGCGGACTGCCAATCCTGGCCGGAAGCAATGTCACAAGTGTCGCAACATTCTCAAGATGAGCTATTCTCGTCAAATCTCTCAAATCCTCTCTCACAAGACGGTCCAGCCCGTCCCGCTGCCAAAGGCGCAAAAACGAGGCATCTGCGTGAAAAAACGGTTCCGGAAACCCGCTATACGCCAACAAGGCTTCCATCGTCGATTGATCTGAATGACGGGTGTGCGCAATTCGCCGTTGAATAAAATCGCTTGCCGACACACAATGCTCCAGTTCGACCTCAGACTTGCGGGTCAGTTCAAACAAGTTAAGCGGAAGAAGGTGAAAGAGAAAATATCGCCCCGCGAGGCTGTCTCCCGATTTTCGGAACAAATCAAGCCGCGCACTTCCCGTAATAAGAAATCGGACACTATCTTCATAAGCGTCAAAGTAGGATTTTAGAATATTTTTCCATTTTGGCATCTTATGAATTTCATCAAAACACGCCCATTGAATGTGCTTCTGGCTTGGGGAAATTGCACGGGATTCCCGAATTAAATCAACACCTTTAGCATGTTTAATTTTAATATCCCGCTGATCCCAATTCCAATAAGCAACGGAACAGGATTCGGCGTCTAAGTGCGCCTTAGCGAGCGTGGTTTTTCCGCTCTGTCGCGGGCCGGCAATAAACCTCATTTGCCGCCCCCACTTGGGCGAACAAGCTATCGAGGAAAGCAATCTTGTAACCATATGACAAGTTTACCCCATACCCAAAAAATGTCAAGCCAGATTTCGACACCACCTGAAAATTGTCATTCTGATAAGGAGGAATTCCACTGGAGACATCTTTTCATTGCAACCAAAAACCATGGCTTTCGATCGACTGTCACCAGAAAATCCCCCCCCCATGGTCTCCGTTTTTTTGCGCACAGTTCCGTCACTTGTTAGTTATTTTAGCTCAAATCATAAATTTTATAAGTCCTATTTTCATAAACAATCGGCAGATCAAAAGCCCTCTTTTCAACCAAATATTCTGCGTGAACCAATTGACCCAATCGTTGAAAATCAGCCGCGGTTTTAAATTTTTCATTGTATGCTTTCGTTGTTTCCTGAAACCAGCGCCCAACCGTAGCTGTTTGATAGGCTTTATTCACCCCAAGGAGATTGATTAAAAATTGATCTATCTTGAATGCTTCTATGTTCGGATAATACATATACTCCAGTTGCGGATAAGGATTAAACACCGGCCGCTCACTGAAGCTTCTCCAACTACCTTCCGAGAAAATAAAAAGTGCATCTGGTAACGTATGCTTGTTTGCCCATATTTCGGCATCGTATAAATCCGTATTTTCTTGACGGAATTTATGACTAGACGAAAGATTTAACGTAAAAGAATAGCCCCATGAAGTAAACAAAAAAAATAAAACAACCGACACGGTAGATACCCTCGATAGACTTGGCATGAAACGCTTATAGTAATTTGATAAAATAGGCCATATCATTGTCAAAACCGCGGCACAGATTACAAATATTTTCATAGATAAAGAAATGACAGCCGTATCATCAACCGGAATATTTGATTTCAAATAATTCCAAAACGAGGAATATCCTTCCGAATAAATATCAACCACGGAACGTTGATATAATAGCCATATGACAATCCAACAACCGGCGATACCAATTAAAATCGCTCTCAACCACCTCTTTCGGACATCCGACAGTTGTGGTTTCTTGACCAGATATAATGCCAAAGCAAGCAAAATAATGGGTGTCTTATCGAGGCCAAAAGGCGGAGCCGCTACCATCAAAAAAATGATAAAGGATGAAAGAAAACGAAGAAGGCCGTCCGTGTGGGAAAACTGATCAATTAAAAATAAAAAAATGATTGGTAAAAACAAAATAACAAAAAGTGAAGTGGCTCTAAGCCCGATTAACTGGATGAAAAACGGGATTTTGAATACATGCCCGAGAATCTGAGACACACCAAGCAAAACCGTAGCAATAAAACCGCTCAATACCAATTTCTCGTATACCAATCCCAATCTGTTCCAGTACGCTCGACTCATAATAACCAGAAGGCCAAAAGCTATGACACAAGGCAACATCGGAATAAACCGCTTCCCGTAATTCCATGGAGTCATGTGCATGTTCAGCTGAAAAGCTCTAATCATATCTGCAGCTGGAATTTTGGAAACATCCTTAAGTAATAATATTTGTGGTGTAATCGTAATCAACAAGGCTATCAAAAGATATGCTCCTTCGGGCCTTCGGAAGTCTTTGAAATTGACAAAAAAGAAAATACAAGCCATAAAAATAGCATATAAAGCAATGCTTGGATGGATTAACCCCGAAAATGATAATAAAAAATATCCCCAGAATTTTTGTCGGGCAAGAAGGAAAAGACCCAACCAAACAAAGGGCAAAACAAAAGCTCCAGGATATGTCGTGTAGGGGAAAATATAATTGGCTGAATTCCAACACTCATAACCCGAAAGACTTAAAATAAACACGATCGTGAGCTGTGGATAACTAAGTCGCCTTCTTAGTACCCACAAAAAAAGAAAGGGTAATGCAAGGACCTGAACAATGACAATTGAATTATGAATCATACTCAAAGGAATCCAAGCTGTCCGCGATAGCCACAGACTCCCATAATTCATAATAGATCCGTAAATACTCCCCTTGCAAACAGGATAGCGTGTATCGTGTTGGAAATATTCGCTGTGGTTATGAATCGCGCGAAATCCGAATATACTGTCATCATTGATAGCGCGAACGATATTTGATTTATAATCAATAAGCCGCGGAGTGGAATAAAGAACATAGAAACTGGCAATTGTCGTGATAAAAATTAAAAAAATTATAAATTTATATTTTAAATGAAAGAATTTTGGCGGCTCCATCTCGCAACCCCTAAAGCTACTGTACCGAATACAAGCTTATCATAAAGTTTTTTGTCGTTTCATTGCAAACCCATTTAAAGCATAAAGACGCGGTCTTTTTATTAATCCTGCGCTATCTGGAAATTCTAAAAAGCGTCCGGATAACTCATCTGTAATAAATAACGAGCGACTGTCTTTCATCTTCGGGCAATATTGTTTTAAACGCATGTTGTATCGGCCCACTCACTTGAGGAATATTGTTTACCAAGCTGTTGGCAATCGGAAGTATTGATTGATTATATTTTCCTTTTTGAAAAAAATGACCCAAAATGCTGCGGGTAGCCTCGGGATTCCACATAGTTCTGGGAATAATGATATCGGGATCACTTGCCATATCTTCTTGAAGATTATTCCCCACAAACCCCACAATCACTTTGCTATCCAAATAGTACATATAGGATGTTTCTTCGTAATTGGTCGCGATGATCAGTTTCTCCGGGTTTTTATATTTAGTTTGAATGAAAGGGATAGCGTAATCAAGAGGCCCTTTGTATTGGTGAAAAATCTCAAATACGTGCTTTTTAACCAAACTCATCTTTCCGTGTCCATTAAAGATCAATAACAACATAAGTGAGGATAAAAAAACAACCTTGAGCTTTCTTCTACTGGCCAACACAGGAATCGCGTTCGTTAGTGCGCGAATATTAAAAACATCCAGCAACAATATCATCATCATCATCGGTTGAAGAATAATATAATAGCGTTCATAAATAATTAGCATCGGCATTCTTAAAAGCAGCGTCAAGTGAATCACACAAAATAAACTTAAGAAATTTGAAACGTGGAATCGCTGAATGATTTCTTGCCATTCGTTCATTTTGCTAACAGCACAATCATCGTTCGATTCTATCTGAGCCGTGTTATCCCCTCCTGTTAAAACGCCGTTTTTCATATTCTTTTGATGTAACCATAAAAAGATAGCCACCACTTTAACAATTAAAACAATGGAAAGAAATTCTTTAGTCATTAGAAAGTAAATAATTTTCTCTGCCATATCCATTCTCTGTGATACGGTAAGAATAAGACTCTTCGAAAATTCTCTTGAAATCATTAAGGTATGAAAAAAAGAAAGCAGCGGAATGACGATCAAGGCCGAAATGAAAACCGGCAAACATACCCACACTGCCTTTTTAAATGCTCCTTTGCTGAACAATCGAAACACTTCATATAAACCTATTGTAAAAATGATCGAAAAATAGACCGGTGGAAAAGTAAAAAATAAAGCAAACAATGCGGCAAGCATCGCAAAGACATACATAACGGTTTTCGGTATTTCAAAATAGACACGCCGATGATAAAGATATAAGACGCATCCCACTAAAAAAATAGCCAATGAATAATATCGCACCTCCCGAAGATGCAGCGCGATCGGAACGGACAAAATTTCAAGCAAAATAAACAAAGCAAGAAACTGCAAAAAATCGTTTTTCCGGATTTTGAAGAACGGCGCTACCGATAAAACAAGGATTGCAATTCCTAAAAGCCCGATAAGAGCAAACGGTATCCGCAATAACGCAGTTTTTAAATAGATATCACGCGTTGTCCTCGCCATCATCTCTCCGAGGGCAGCAAAATAATATTGCCCCCAAAGACTTCCGAGATATGCATCCGTCTTTTTGTCGATGCCGATCTCATCCCGCAATCCCAAAAGGTAAACGACATTCTTTCCGTCGTGTACTTTGGGATAACCGTATTGAAGAATCCGTTTTGCATACATAGCCGTTTCTGACTCGTCATTCCAGAGAAGCGGGTAAGCTATGTTTTTGAAAACAGATACAGCCAATACAATGGATAGAAAAACAACAATTCCGACGAGCCAACGGTTCATGGCATCCTTGGTTTCCATCACTCTCCCGATGGTTTTTCAGCAATCACAAGCAATACTTCACCACGTTGTGAAAAATAAAGAAGCACATTAATAATAAAACAAATCGGCATGAGAACAGAAAAAAGTAAAATATGCGGAAAGAGCTTCCACCCAATTTTTCCCGTTTGCAAACGCCGATAGAAAAGTTGATCCGAACGCGTCAGCCGGCTGACCAGACTTTGCGTGGATAGAAAAGCCGAATACTCTAAAGAAAATGTATGGATCCCTCTGATTTTAAAACCATATTTTTTAAGCAGGTTAGATAACGTTACAGGCGTAAAAAAATAAATATGATAATCAAGATCGAGCCCAAGCCAATATTGCCCCGTAATATACCGTGTCCATGAATTAAAATTCGGCACCTCGATAATGAGCTTCCCTTTCTCCCGTAAAATCTTCCTGATGCGCTCGATATAACATTCGGGATTTCTGATATGCTCAAGAACATGCCATAAGCTGACGATATCGAAGGTTTTCTCCTCAAACGGAATCTCGAGCAAGTCTTTGTTGTACATTTCCAGTCCGAGTTTATCCCTGGAAAATTCAAACGCTTTTTTAGCAATCTGGGTTCCCGCCGCCCGTTGATACCCATAATATTTTTTTAAAAAATAGAGCATGAAACCTCTGCCGCTGCCGATATCCAGAATGCTTCGGGCTTTGGGCGACAGTGTGAATATTTTAAACGTCCGGAAAAATCTAAAAATCCTAACCACATATTCGAGCCAACGATTAAACCGTCCGACCATTTCATTTTTATAATAATCGTCATAGAGACTAACGGGATCAACAGGCTTATCTAAAAAAATAAGGCCACATGTGTCACATTGCCATAAGGACTCAGAACCGAATTTATAGCTTTCACGCCGCTGCGCGTGATCACACCTGCTTGTCATATAGCTTGATTCTTTCTACCTTTGGTTGCCTTTTATCAAAATTCCGTCTACACATTAATATACTCTTCTTGTATCTATTCATTTGGAAGTACTGCTGGTTCTCGTTCGTGTCATGCCCGCATGTCTTAAGCGGGCATCCAGCATTTTTGTGGATCCCTCGGGCTTCAGACCGGGGAACCCTGCTACTCATCTGGATTCCCGCTTTCGCGGGAATGACAAAACGCGCAGGATTTTCACAGTTCATAACTTCAAAATGCCAAACAAACACCTCTTTTCTACCAGCGCGACTTTATAAAGTAACAGAAATCATATATTAAATCGCCCCTCT
>Ga0209343_10011034_pt1 | contig 10213 bp, 5 predicted proteins | sample RifCSPlowO2_02_FD_184026 | JGI IMG/M metagenome (GOLD analysis project Ga0209343, IMG submission 184026) | Groundwater microbial communities from Rifle, Colorado - Rifle CSP2_plank lowO2_0.2 (SPAdes) (version 2) | ecosystem: Environmental > Aquatic > Deep subsurface > Groundwater | place: Rifle...
TATCAGGGTGGGTTAGCCGAAGGCGTAACCCACCAAAGGTGCTCAGGCCTGGCACCCCTTCGGGCCGCATGGTGGGTTACGCCGCTACGCGGCTAACCCACCCTACATTCACCTGTGATCGCCCTATGAAAACCCCGCTGTGGTTCCCGCAAAGCTTCTTCGCCCGCACCCTGTGGCTGGTGCTGATAGTGGTGCTGTTCTCCAAGGCGCTGACCCTGGTTTATCTGCTGATGAACGAGGACGTGCTGGTGGACCGCCAGTACAGCCACGGCGCGGCCCTGACCCTGCGCGCCTATTGGGCGGCGGACCCGCAGGACCGCGCCGTCATCGCCGCGGCCGCCGGCCTGCAGCGCATACCCTACGACCAGGTGCCGAGCGGCGAACAGCACTGGCCCTATAGCGAGATTTTCCAGCGCCAGATGCAGACCGAGCTGGGCCCGCAGACCGAGGTACGGGTGCGCGCCAAGAGCCCGCCGGCGCTCTGGGTGCATGCGCCGACCCTGGGCGCCGACTGGTTGCGGGTGCCGCTCTACCCGCATCCACTGCGCGGCCAGCGGATCTGGGGGGTGTTGGGCTGGTTCCTGGCCATCGGCCTGCTGTCCACCGCGGCGGCCTGGATCTTCGTGCGCCAGCTCAATGCGCCCTTGAAACGCCTGGTATTTGCCGTGCGCCAGGTCGGCCAGGGTCGTAGCGTGCGCCTGCCGATCAGCGACACACCGAGCGAGATGACCGAGGTCTACCGCGCCTTCAACCAGATGGCAGAAGACGTCGAGCAGGCGGCCCGCGAGCGCGAACTGATGCTCGCCGGGGTGTCCCACGATTTGCGCACGCCCTTGACCCGCCTGCGCCTGTCCATGGAGTTCCTCCACAGCGACTCGGAGCTGACCGAAGACATGGTCCGCGATATCGAGGACATGGACGCCATTCTCGACCAGTTCCTCGCCTTTATCCGCGATGGCCGCGACGAGCCGGTGGAGCAGCTCGACCTGCTCGAGCTGATCCGCGAAGTGGTCGCGCCCTATAACCAGAAGACCCAGGTGGTGCGCCTGTGCCTGGAAGCGGTACCGGTTTGCGCGCTGCGCCGGGTGTCGATCAAGCGCCTGCTGGTCAACCTGATCGAGAACGCCCTGCGCTACGGCGGCAATGCGGTGGAGGTGGCGGTGTCCCTGTCCGGCGATTGCAGTGCGCCCTATGTGGTGCTCAGCGTGCTGGATCGCGGCGCCGGCCTCGATCCGGCCGAGCTGGGCAGCATCTTCAACCCCTTTATCCGTGGCGACCGCGCCCGCGGCGGTCAGGGCGCCGGCCTGGGCCTGGCCATAGTCAAACGCATCGCCGCCCTGCACGGCGGCAGCGTGGAGCTGCGCAACCGCTCCGGCGGCGGCCTGGAAGCCCGGGTCTGCCTGCCCCTGGGCCTGCTGCTGCCGCGCGACGCGGTGTAGGTTGGGCTAAGCGGCGCGAAGCTCAACGAGGCAAGGTATGAATGGGCGGCAAGGGTGCGCCTGCATCATCGCCGTTGGGCTTCGTCGCTGCGCGCCTCACCCAACCTACGCGCTTCGGCCGAAGCGTTATTGGCATAACTCCATTTATATCAAAAGGTTAAGCGAGACTCGCCTCTGTTTGTGAAAAATCCAGGCTAGGGGTTATTGCAGGTTGTCAAGTTTCAGTTTAGTGTCGCGCACCTGTTTCGCCAGGTGCTGGCAATTAGCCACTTATTTGCATCTGTTCCTCGCTGTAAGGGCCTCAATCGCGCCGATTATTTGATTCGGCCGATTATGTCGAATCATTCCAGGAAAAATTGCTGTATCACAGCCGCAGCCTTTAATCGGAATAAAAGGACATGAAGCAGTTTCCATTTTGCATCACTCGACGCCATGCAGTCAGCGCTCTGGGGATGGCTGTTGGCATGGCTATCTCCAGCGTTAGCCTGGCCCACACCACCTCCATCGGTTACACCCCTGCTGGCGCCGGTTCCATGATTTTCTGGTTTGGCACCTACCACGGTTCAAATTTCAACGAAGGCGAAGTTAAGCTGGTAGGCCAAGGTGGGCTGAGCTATTCGTCCATCCAACAGTTCAGTTTGCTGTCCAATGTTCTACCTACAGGGCTGGTCCTTGGCGACAACTATTTCGGCTCCGATGGAACACAGTTGGTTGGTACGCAAGATGGCGGCAGCTCTGCCTGGCAAGGCGCCACCTTCAGTGGCCTGCAAGCCGGTACCTATGCATTCACCTACATTCCCCTAGGCGATCCTGAATCCTACGACCCCGGTGGCACCCCGACTGCTGACTGGGCACCGATTGATAGCATCATCAGCGGCGGCCCCAGCAACACTATCACCATCAGCGCTGCCCTGCTGGGCGGCGGTGGCTACCAAACCACGCTTTTGGGCAACATCCCCGGCAGCTATGCCTCAGGTCTGGCAGCCCATCTGGATACCTTGGGTGGCATGCCTCCTGCGGGCCTCACCGATACCTTCATAGCACTGAATGCCTTGTCGCCAGAAGAGCAGTCCGTTGCTATGGCGAGGATGGCGCCTATCACCAGCACCGCCATCAGCGGCACGGCCAGCCGCGCAGTCAGCAGCATTCTCGACAGCATCAGCGTTCGTCTAAACAGTGCACGCGAAGAACGTGGCTTCGCACCAAACCTGGCCAATCTGGACTACCGCTCCGAGGTGCTACTGGCAGATACCAGCAGTGCCTATGTCGACCCTGCGCAACTGGCGGGTTCCGGCCGCTACGGCTTCTGGATGAAGGCCTTTGGCTCCACCGGCAATCAGAATATGCGCGACGGTTACTCTGGGTATGACGCCAGCACCTCGGGGCTTAGTCTGGGCGCGGATACTCGCCTGAAAAGCGACTGGGTTGTAGGCGGAGCCTTCACCTATGCCAAGACCAATGTCGACCTCAATGACCTGCGTAATGGCGATAATTCCGATCTGGACACCTACCAACTGACCGGTTACGCCAGCCGCGACTTCGGCACCTGGTATTTAGATGCCATGCTCGCCTATGCCCGCCAGCAGTTCGAGACTCAGCGCTACACTGGTTTGGGGGCTGTTGCCAAGGGCGATTTCGACGGCGATCAGTGGGGTAGCAAGGTCGAAGCGGGCTATCCCATTGCTCTGACGGAACAACTCAGCCTGACCCCGCTGGCCGGCCTGGAGTGGACCCGGCTGGAACTCGACAGCTATACGGAAAAGGATGCCGGGGCTCTGTCGCTGCAGGTAGATGAGCAGAACGGCGATACCAGTAATAGTCTGCTTGGCGCTCGCCTGGAAATGGACATCCCGATGACCAACCAATACCGCTTAAAGCCCTCGGTTCATGCGATGTGGCGTCATCAATTCCAAAACAGCGGCCTAGACACCACGGCGTCCTTCCTCGGCGGTGGCGGCAGCTTCACTACTCCAGGCCAGGATATGCAGCGCGACAACTACACCCTGGGTGTGGCCGTGGATCTGCAGCAACGCGACGGCAGCTCAGTGTCCTTGCAACTGGACAGCCTGCGTGCCTCGGGGCTGGAAGCCTACGCCGCCCAACTACAAGCAAACTGGTTGTTCTAACCCCTCAGATTGCCTGCCAGATCCCCTCGGCAGGCATCCAAATGCTCTCTCTTGTTAGGCGCGCAGGAGAGCGCAGCGAAATAGCCTGGAAATGGTTTGGTAGAAAAGGCTCGATCAATGGGGCAGAGTGATTGATTTTAGAGGGTCAATGTTTAGCCGGATGTTTCATAAAAACGGCAGCCTGCTCAGACTTTGAGCAGGCTGCCGTTTTTGCTCGCGCGTTTGAAGGCCGAGCCGGGCGCGGCCAGGCCGAAATTGTTGGGCTGCACATAAAAAGTCTAGGCTGCGGCTCGCATTAGTGGAGCGGTGCGCCCTGAATCGCTGAGTCCAGGCGTGCCAGTGTCTCCAGCCTTGGCCAGATCAATCCAGGGCGCTGGCTTGGGCCTGGCCATAGTCAAACGCATCGCCGCCCTGCACGGCGGCAGCGTGGAGCTGCGCAACCGCTCCGGCGGCGGCCTGGAGGCGCGGGTTTGCCTGCCCTTGGGGCTATTGCTGCCGCGCGACGCAATGTAAGCGTCAGCCGCGGATGGCGTAGAGCTGTAGGTTGGGCTAAGCGGCGCGAAGCCCAACAGGGCAAGGTATGAATGGGCGGCAAGGGGGGGCTGAATCATCGCCGTTGGGCTTAGTCGCTGCGCGCCGCAACCCAACCTAGGCGCCGCGCTGAACTATGCTCAGTAGCGTTATGAGATGAGGTCAGCATGGCTGCAGTTCCCGTTCGTCTGCCGACATGGACCTGGTGGCTGCCGCTGCCCCTGTTCCATCTGGCCACCTGGTTCTCTCTGGCTACCCAGTTCAGCGCAGGGGCGGCGCTCTGGCATCTGCCCTTTGCCCTGGGCCTGGTGCTGACGCTGTGGTGGGGGCCGCGGGTGCTGCCACTGCTCTATCTCAACTCGATGCTCAGCATCCCGCTGTGGGGCCTGGATTGGCGCTGGGCTCCGCTCTATGCCGTGCCCGAGACCCTGGGCGTGGCGCTGGCCTGGCTGCTGTGCCGGCTGCGTCCGGTCGATCCGGCCTTGCCCTATCTGCGTCATCTGCTGCGTTTTATCCTGTATGGCGTGCTGCTGCCGGCCGTGCCCGTGGCGCTGGGCGTGCAGCTCAACCTGTGGCTGACCGGCCACCTGCCCTGGTCCAGCCTGGAGGCGGCCAGCCTGACCCTGTGGCTGGCCGATAGCCTGGTGGCCTTGGCCGTCGCCGTTCCGCTGCTGACCTACCTGAGCCCCTGGCTGCAGCAGCGCGGCTGGCTGAATTCGCCCCAGGCCAAGCGGCGCGAGCCGATCCCGGCGGCCTTGCGCCAGTGGCCGCCCTGGCCTTTGCTGCTGTTACTGCCGTTGGGCCTGCCGTGGCTGCTCGAGTTGCTGCCCCTGAGCCTGAATCTGCCGCTGATCGGCGTGCTGATGCTGGCGCTGGCGCTGGTCTGGGGCTTTACCGGAGCTGTCTATGGCGCGGCCTTGAGCGCCCTGCTGATGCTTATGCTGCCGCTGCTGCGCGGCTTGACCGGCGCCGCGGTGTGGCTCGACCCGCAGCGCCTGGAACTGCATATCGGCGTGCTGCTGTTTATGCTGGCCAGCCTGCTGGTGGGGCGCAGCCTGAGCGATTTGCGCCAGTCCCTGGCGCGCCACGCACAGATCCAGCAGCAGCTGGCCCTGGCCAACCTGGCGCTGCAGGCCAGCCCGCTGGGGGTGCTTATCGCCGATGCGCGGCAGGCGGATCTGCCGCTGATCTACTGCAACCCGGCGTTCGAGCGCATCACCGGCTACAGCCGCGAGGAAAGCCTGGGGCAAAGCTGGAACTTCCTGCTCGGCGCGGACCACCAGCAGCAGGCCCTCAACCGCCTGCAGCAGGCCGTGCGCGAGGGCGTGGCCTGCGATGTGGTGCTGCGCCATTACCGCAAGGACGGCCAGCAGTTCTTGAATGAATTTATCCTCGCGCCGATGCGCGACGAGCAGGGCATCAGCCACTTCGTCGCCCTGCAGCAGGATGTCAGCGCCCGCGAGCAGATGGTCGCCCAGGTGCGCAGCCAGCGCGAGGAGCTGCTGCGGCAGAGTTATCTGTTCAGCCAGACCGAGCATATCGCCAACCTGGGCGGTTGGATGCTGAATATGCCGGAGCGGAGCATGGACTGGAGCGCCGGTTGTTTCCGCATCTACGAGCTGGACCCCAAGCACGGCACGCCCTGTCTGAGCGAGGCCATGGATTATCTGGATGCCACGGGACGGCAGCTGGCCGAGCACACCCTGCAGCAACTGATCGATGGCCTCGAGCAGTTCGATATCGAAGTGCGCTTGCTCACCGCCAAGGGAAAGAGCCGTTGGGTGCGCGTCCGTGGCATCGCCGAGCGCGATGGCCGCGAGTTGGTGCGGGTCTATGGCGCCCTGCAGGACATCAGCGCCCGCAAATACGCCGAGCAGCAGTTGCGTGAGCGCGACGAGCGCCTGCGCCTGTTCTTCGAGGCGCCGCTGATCGGCATGGCCCTGACCAGCCCCAATTTCGAATGGGAGGAGGCCAATCTCAAGCTGTGCAGCATTCTCGGGCGCAGCCTCAAGCAGCTGCAGGACTGCAGTTGGACCAGTGTTTCCCTGGCCGACGACCTGGAGGTTGAGCGTCCGCTGCTGGAGCAGGTGCTGAGTGGGGCACGCGAAGGCTATGAAGTGGAGCGCCGCTTCCTGCGTCCGGACCACAGCCTGGTGCATGCGCGCCTGAGTCTGCGCGCGGTACGGCATGCCACCGGGCGGGTGCGGATGTTCCTGCTGCTGGTCGAGGACATCAGCGATCGCCTCGAAGCCGAGGCGCGCTACCGCACCATGATCGAGCACGCGCCGGAAGCCATAGTGCTGTTCAATCCCGCGCAGGGCATGGTGGATTTCAATGAGAACGCCCTGCGCCTGTTCAAGTATTCGCGCGAGCAATTGCGCGGCAAGACGGTGCTGGAACTGAGCCCGCCACGCCAGGCCGATGGGCGTAGCTCGGATGACTGCGGCAGGGTCTACCTCAAGCGCGCGATTGCCGGCGAGGCGCCGGTGTTCGAGTGGCTGCACCGCGACAGCGGCGGCCGCCAGATCCCCTGCGAGGTGCGTCTGGTGCGCATGCCCGGCGAGCCGCTGCTGATTCGCGGCAGCGTCACCGATATCTCCGAACGCCAGCGTTATCAGCGCGAGATCGAGCGCCTGGCCTTTAGCGACGAACTCACCGGGCTGCCCAACCGGCGTCTGCTGCTCGACCGCCTGCAGCATGCGATGGACCGCGAACTGCGCGAGAACACCCTGGGCGCCTTGCTGTTTATCGACCTGGACCACTTCAAGACGGTCAACGACAGCCTCGGCCATCTGGTCGGCGATGGCCTGCTGCGCGAGGTGACGGCGCGCCTGGCCGGCAGCCTGCGCACCGAAGACACCTTGGCGCGGATGGGCGGCGACGAGTTCGTGGTGCTGCTCGAAGGGCTCGACAGCAGCCCGCAGGTGGCGGCAGAGCATGCCGCCGCGGCGGCGGAAAAGCTCTTGCGCAGCCTGAATGGCAGCTGTTGGATCGATGGCCACGAGCTGTCGATCAGCGCCAGCATCGGCATCGCCCTGCATCCCTTCGGCGCCCAGGTCGCCGCCGATGTGCTCAAACAGGCGGATACCGCCATGTACCGGGCCAAACAGGGCGGGCGCAATGCCCTGCATTTCTTCGCCCCGGACATGCAGGCGGCCATCGACCAGCGCCTGCAGCTGCAGAGCGAACTGCGCCAGGCGGTGGCGCGCGACCAGCTGCACCTGGTGTTTCAGCCGCAGCTGACGTTGGCCACCGGCCTGGTGGCCGGGGCCGAGGTGCTGTTGCGTTGGCGGCACCCGGAGCGCGGCGAAATCATGCCCGGCGACTTTATCCCCCTGGCCGAAGAAACCGGCTTGATCGAGGAGCTGGGCGCCTGGGTGCTGGAGCAGGCCTGCAGCCACCTGGCGAGCTGGCTGCCGCGCTGGCCGCAGCTGGTGCTGGCGGTCAACCTGAGCCCGCGCGAATTGCGCCAGGCCGGTTGCGTCGCGCGCATCCGCGACTGCCTGCAGCGGCACCAGATACCGGCCACCGCCCTGGAGCTGGAAATCACCGAAGGCGTGCTGCTCGAGGATGTCGAGCAGTGCATCGCCAATATGCACGCGCTCAAGGCCCTGGGGGTGCGCTTCGCGATCGATGACTTCGGCACCGGCTATTCCTCCCTGACCTACCTCAAGCGCCTGCCGCTGGATCGCCTGAAGATCGACCGCAGCTTTACCTGGGATATGCACGGCGAAGACGGCAGCGGCCTGATGCTGGTGCAAACCATCCTGGTGATCGCCAGCAACCTGGGCCTGGAATGCGTCGCCGAAGGCATCGAAAGCCAGTGGCAGCTCGACTGCCTGCGCGAGCATGGCTGCTCCCTGGGCCAGGGCTACCACTTCAGCCGGCCCCTGCTGGAGGCGGACTTTTTAAGCTGGATGGAGCGCTAGCGCCGGTTAGCTGTCGGGCGTTCGCCGGGGCGAAACATGCTTCGCCTATTCCCGGCTTACCCCTTGCCCTTGGTGCGGGTCAGATGCGGGCCGCCGTTCTTCTCCAGGTACTGGATCACCAGGCTGGCGACGTCCTGGCCGGTGGTGGTTTCGATGCCTTCCAGGCCGGGGGAGGAGTTCACTTCCATCACCAGCGGGCCATGGTTGGAACGCAGGATATCCACCCCGGCCACCGACAGGCCCATGACCTTGGCCGCGCGAATGGCGGTCATGCGCTCTTCCGGGGTGATTTTGATCAGGCTGGCTGAGCCTCCGCGGTGCAGGTTGGAGCGGAACTCGCCGGGCTTGGCCTGGCGCTTCATCGCGGCTATCACCTTGTCGCCGACCACGAAGCAGCGGATATCCGCGCCGCCGGCTTCCTTGATGTATTCCTGCACCATGATGTTCTGCTTGAGGCCCATAAAGGCCTCGATCACCGACTCGGCGGCCTGTTGCGTTTCGCACAGCACCACCCCTATGCCCTGGGTGCCCTCCAGCACCTTGATCACCAGCGGCGCGCCATTGACCATCTGGATCAGGTCGGGGATGTCGTCCGGCGAGTGGGCGAAGCCGGTCACCGGCAGGCCAATGCCGCGCCTTGAGAGCAGTTGCAGCGAGCGCAGCTTGTCGCGCGAACGGGCGATGGCCACCGATTCGTTGAGCGGAAACACCCCCATCATCTCGAACTGGCGCAGCACCGCGCAGCCGTAGAAGGTCACCGAGGCGCCGATGCGCGGGATCACCGCATCGAAGCCTTCCAGCGGTTTGCCGCGGTAGTGGATCTGCGGCTTGTGGCTGGCGATGTTCATATAGGCGCGCAGGGTATCGACCACCACCATCTCATGGCCGCGCAGCTGGCCGGCTTCAACCAGGCGGCGGGTGGAATACAGGCGCGGGTTGCGCGACAGCACGGCGATCTTCATTGGGCACCCGAAGGGTCAGCGAGGGAGGGTTTGTTCTGCACATAGGTCAGCGCCGGGTTGACCAGCAGTTGCCCGGCGATCAGCGCCTTGGAGCCGAGCAGCACGCGGTAACGCATGGTCTTGCGGCAGGTCAGGGTGAACTCCACCGGCCATTCGCGCTCGCCCAGGGTCAGGCTGGTGCGGATCACGTAGCGTGACTGCGCCTGGCCGTTGGAGCTCTTGATGGTTTTCACCGAGACCAGTTGCGCCTCGCAGCGGTGGCGGCGCTGCACCAGGGTGCCGAGGTGGGCGGTAAAGCGCACCCATGGCTTGCCGTCGCGTTCGAACGGCTGGATATCGCTGGCATGCAGGCTGGAGGTGCTGGCCCCGGTATCGATCTTGGCGCGCAGGCCGACCATGCCCAAATCCGGCAGGTTGATCCACTCACGCAGGCCGATCACCCCGAGTTGGTTGAACGTCTTCAAAGAGGCCTATCCACAAGATTTCCGGGCATTCTAGTTGGCCCTTATGACAACTGCATCAGGCAACTGGTGCGCTCGGCTATGCGGCGTTGCAAGCTAGTGTGCTGTCTCGGAATACGGATGCTGACAAAATTGTCCGAGTAGCACTCTGTAGGAGCCAGCTTGCTGGCGAGCTTTGCCCTCTGTTGGCGGATCGCCAGCAAGCTGGCTCCTACATACCCGGTGACACCCCTACAGGCAGCGGCTCGACCGGGAAAACGATTATTACGAGACAGGACACTAGCGCAGCGAGTCAATCGGCCTTTCTGGTTGGCCCCTATGGCCAGGGCATCAGGCAAAATGGGCGGCAGGCGCCGAGGCGAGGGGAAATCCGATGAGCGATAAAGACGACGACAAGGTGCGCCTGGATAAATGGCTGTGGGCCGCGCGCTTCTACAAGACCCGCGCCCTGGCCAAGGCGGCCATCGAGGGCGGCAAGGTGCATCACCGCGGCGAGCGCTGCAAACCGGGCAAGGAGCCCAGGGTGGGCGATGAATATCTGATCCGCACCGGCTTCGAGGAGCGCAGCATAGTGGTGCTGGCGCTCTCCGTGGTGCGCAGCGGCGCGCCCGAGGCCCAGGCGCTGTATGCGGAAACCGCCGTGAGCATCGAGCGCCGCGAACAGGCGGCGGCGCAGCGCAAGGCCGGCGCCCTGGGCGTGCAGACCGATGGCCGGCCGAGCAAGAAGCAGCGTCGGCAGCTCCATCACTTCCGCGATAATCAGGA
>Ga0209343_10011036_pt1 | contig 10212 bp, 10 predicted proteins | sample RifCSPlowO2_02_FD_184026 | JGI IMG/M metagenome (GOLD analysis project Ga0209343, IMG submission 184026) | Groundwater microbial communities from Rifle, Colorado - Rifle CSP2_plank lowO2_0.2 (SPAdes) (version 2) | ecosystem: Environmental > Aquatic > Deep subsurface > Groundwater | place...
CCTGTCCGTATCCTAAGTTTGGGCCCTGCATTCTATTGATCGGCACGCGATTGCGGTTGCGGGGAAGCAGTGACAGTATCGTATCCTTCGAAATTTCGCCGCGGAAGCGATGAAGCGCGGACCTTACGATTACATCATAGTGGGTGCGGGCTCCGCCGGCTGCGTGCTCGCCGGCCGGCTGACCGAAGACCCGCAAATTCGCGTCCTGCTGCTCGAGGCGGGCGGCGCCGATCGGGATCCGCTGATCCACATTCCGCTGGGAATCGGAAAACTCTGGAAGGACCGCCGGCATGACTGGGGTTTCAACACCGAGCCCCAATCGGAGCTGAACCAGCGCGCGATCGAGCTGCCGCGCGGCAAGGTGCTCGGAGGCTGCTCCTCGATCAATGCGATGCTTTACGTGCGTGGCCATCGCGGGGACTACGACCGCTGGGCGCGCGAAGGTCTCGCGGGCTGGTCCTACGCGCAAGTGCTCCCCTATTTCAAACGCACCGAGTCCTGGTGCGGCGGGGCAACTGCTTACCGCGGCGGCAGCGGCCCGATCGCAACCCGATTTACCGATCTTTCCGATCCCATCTACGGCGCGGTGCTTGGTGCCGGACAGGCCGCGGGGTTCGCGGTGTCCGAGGATCTCAACGGCGAGGTGCAGGAAGGGTTCGCGCTGGCCCAATCGACCATCGCCGGCGGACGGCGGTGCAGCGCCGCACGTGCCTACCTTCGACCGGCGATGCGGCGTGCGAACCTCACCGTGCGCACCGGTACGCTTGCGACGCGCGTTCTGGTGGAGGGGAAGAAAGCGATCGGCGTCGAGTATCTGCACCGGGGCATGGCCGAGCGGGACCATGCCGCATGCGAGGTGCTTCTCTCGGCCGGCGCTATCAATACGCCGCAGTTGCTGATGCTCTCGGGGATAGGCGAGGCCGCACAGCTGCGCCGCCACGGGATAGCGCCGGCGGCGCATGTGCCCGGCGTCAGCGCCAATTTCCAGGACCATGTTTTTGTCGGTGTCGGCAATTTGCGCAAAGGGACGAGTCCCCTGCGGCGCGCGTTGCGCCTTGACCGGATCGCCTTTGCGATGCTGCGCGCCTATCTCGCCGGCAGCGGTCCCGCGACCAACCCGCCGGGAGGCGCGATGGCACTGCTCAAGACCCGCGCCGGACTCGCCGTGCCGGACCTGCAACTGGGAGTCAGGGGTATCGCCCGGGATGCGCGCCCATGGTGGCCGCTGCTCGGGCCCGATTGGAACGACGCTTTTTTCCTGATGACGGTGCTGCTGCATCCGGAAAGCCGCGGAACGGTGGAGCTTGCTTCCGCCGACCCGAGGCGACCGGTGCGCATCCGCGCGAATTACTTGTCGGCGCCCGGCGATATGCAAACGCTCGCGGCGGGAATGCGCATGGCGCGCGAGGTCATTCGCCAGAGCGCGCTCGATCCCTTTCGCGGTGATGAATTCCTCCCGGGCCCGAAGGTGGTCGGCGATGCCGACATCCATGCCTACATCAGGTTGGTGGCCTCGACCCTGCATCACGCCTGCGGCACCTGCAGGATGGGCCGCGACGACATGGCGGTGGTCGATTCCGAACTCAAAGTCCGCGGCATCGAACGCCTGCGCGTGGTGGACGCGTCCGTGATGCCGGACCTCGTAAGCGGCAATATCAACGCCTGCGTGTTGATGATCGCCGAGCGGGCATCCGACCTGATCCGGGGGCGCGCGCCGCCGCCGGCCGGAAATCCGGGTTAAGGCCCGTTTTCGAACTTCGCCGGCGCCGCGCCTCCCTCGTCCTCCAGCCTGCGCAGCAGGGCCTGGGTCGCCGCGAGCAGCCGGCGCGCTCGCTCCACCGCGCCCACCGTGCGCGCGAGACTGGTCATCGGGACCTCCACAGCGATCGGGAGGTCGCGCGGCAGCGCACGCAGCAGCCCGGGAAGATCCAGTCCGCCCTCGCCCGGAATCATGCGCTCGTAGCGGGCCTGGAATTGCAGGCCCGCCGCGTCGGCGGGCCGCTCGGCGGGGGCATCGCAGAGCTGCATGTAATGCAACCACTTGCGCGGGACGCGCGCGAGGTCCTCGAAGCTGTCGCCTCCCCGGGCGAAATGAATCGGGTCGATCACGATGCCGCTGTTGGGCCGGTCGGCAGCGGCCAGCACGCGCCCCGCCTGCGCCAGCGTGCGCAGCTCGAACAGCGGAATCGGCTCCAGGTTGGCGGTGAGGCCGAATGGCACCGCGGCGTCGCAGAGTTCGCCGAAGCGCTGGGCAAGCCGCTGTTCGTCGGGATCGTTGCCGCCGGCGAGGACATGCTTGGCGCCCAGCCGCGCTGCGGTCTCCAGCATCGGCACATAGTCGGCCACGCGCGTATCCGGCGTGAGCCGGATGAATTCCACGTCGAGTATTTTCAGGCCGCCGTCACCGAGCCGTCTGAGCACCTCGCGAACCATCGGCGTGTCGCCGATGATCGGATAGCTCGCGTCCAGGTTCGGCAGCACCGGGTGCAGGCGCAGCCCGAGGTGGTTATAACCTGCCTGCGCCGCGCAGGTGACCATGTCCGGAGGCGCAAGCTCCAGTATGGTGAGCGGGGCAAGGGATATGGTTCGCGTCACGGTTGCTCCTCACGCGCGGGCGCGGCGGTCAGCCCGGATCATGTCGCAGGCCTTCCCGGCGATCATGTCGGTCAACTGCGCAGCCGAGCGCGAGCGGCCGCGCCTATATCAGCGAGCCCCGGTTGACCATGCCGCCATCGATGGTCACGACGGTGCCGGTCGTGTAGGACGAGAGATCCGAGGCGAGCAGCGCCACGGTGGCGGCGATTTCCTCGACGCTGGCGGCGCGGCCGAATGGAAATCCCTTCTCGAATTCCCGCCAGCGCGCAGCGTCGCCGAAGCGGGTGGTCGCCTCTTTCTGCATCAGCCCGATGAGACGCTCCGTCGCCACGGGTCCGGGGTTCACCCCGACCACGCGGACGCCGTCCTTCGCGCTCTGGCCCCCGAGCGCGCGGGTGAATGCCATCAGGGAGGCGTTGCCCGCGCCGCCCGCGATGTATCCGGCGTCCAGCGCCTCACCGCCGTTGCCCAGGATGTTGATGATGACGCCGCTGCGGCGCGCCTTCATCAGCCGGTAGAACTCGCGCGACATGTTGATGTAGCCGAACACCTTCAGATCCCAGGACTCGCGCCAGCGGTCCTCGTCGATCTCCTCGACCGTCCCGCGCGGTATCGAGCCGGCATTGTTCACCAGGATATCGATGCCGGAACACTTTGCGGCCAGCTCCTTTGCCCGGCCGCGTTCGGCGAGGTTCATCGGGTAGACGGCCACCGGCACGCCGTGTTGTTTGCCGATGCGCTCGCGCGCAGCCTCCAGGTCCGCCTGCGAGCGCGCGACCAGGTGCAGCGGGCAACCCTCGGCGGCCAGGAACTGCGCAATCGAATAGCCGATTCCCTTCGACGCACCGGTAATCAGGGCCGAGCGCCCCTTCAGCTTCAGATCCATGGTCGATCGTCTCCTCTCGGCTCAAACCCGATTCTCGCTCATGTGGCCCGGGTGCCGGGGTTCAGCCGTCATGGGGGCCGGCTATATCCGGTCTGCAGACCTCGAACAGCAAACCGGTCACCCGGTCGGGCTCGAAGAACGCGACGCGTCCGTGCGCGCCCTGGCGCGGAAACCCCTGCATCGGCGTGAACCCCGCGGCGGTCAGCTCGGCGACCGACCGGCCGACGTCTTCGACGCGCGCGGAAATATGGTTCAGGCCGATCCGCTCGCCCATGACCTGCCGCGCGAAGGCGGATTCGCTGCCTCCCGTGTACTGGAGCAGTTCGATCACGACGTTCGCGGCATGGAACTCCGCGACGCGCAGGCCCGCATCCGGCAGTTCCCTGATCGTGATGTCCTCGCCGAAGAGCAGGCGCAGCTTCGCGACGGCCTGCTCCAGATCGGAGACGATGATGCCGATGTGGTCGATGTGCGGTGCGCTCAACGGGAGGTCCTCCTCAGTTCCGCGGTGCGCGGCGCATCCAGAGCGAGCGATTCCGGGTCGATCCAGACGCCGTAGTCCGAACGCGCCGCCTCGATGCTGATCAAGCCGTTGCGCACGTCGGCGAGCACGAGCTCTGCCGGGCGCTCGATAGGATCGCCGTAGCCCCCGCCGCCTCCCGCGATCTGGCGGAACACGGTGCCCTGCGGTATGCCGCGCACGATCTCCTTCGTCTTCGGCTGGCGCCGCGTGCCATCCGGGTAGGTGAGCGTAATGGCGTTGCGCGTGCCCGGCCTGCCGCCGAAAAAGCCGAAGGCGCGCGCTTCTTCCTCGACGCCGTCGCCGAAGGCGACTCCGGTCGCGTTCTCGCCACGCATCACGAACTCGGTTTCAACCCCGAGACCGCCGCGCCAGCGGCCGGCGCCGGCCGAATCCGGCGCATATTCGTGCTTCAGGAGGAAATGCGGATCGTGGATCTCGAACATCTCGTAATCCTGGGCGAGGATCCCTCCTGCGCAGTTGATCAGGCCGATGTGGTCGTAGCCGTCGGCCATCCACGTTCCACCCGACCCGCCCTTCAGCGACAGGAACAGGATGTCCACGTAGGGCCGGTCGTGGCGCGGATCGTGGCCGGAAACCGCAAAGCCGAGAAACCGGTTCCAACCGGCAGTCACCCTCTTCGGCAACGCTTTCGAAAACGCCCGGAAGATGGCATCCGATGTGGGGCCGGTGATCGAATTGCCGAATGTCGTCGCCGCGGGGAAGCGGGCGTTCAGGAACGAGCCTTCCGGATTCACGATCCGGATCGGGCGCAGGATGCCGGCGTTGTGCGGGATGTCCGGCTTGATCAGCATCAGGAACGTGAGCAGCAGCGCCGAGGCGGTTGCCGAGTATGGGGCGTTGACGAATCCCGGCGTCTGCGGCGATGACCCGGAAAAGTCGAAGCTCACTTGCTCGCCGCGTACGGTCACCGCAAGGTTGATCTTCATCTTTGTGCCGTCGGTGACGCCGTCGTAGAAGGCCCAGGACTCCCCGCGGTAGGTGCCGTCCGGTATCGCCGCGATTTCCTTGCAGACCATTTTCTCGGTGCTGTCGAACAGCTCCTCGAGCAACGTGACGAGCCTGCGCTCGCCAAAGCGCGCGAGCAGCGCCTTGTAGCCGCGCTCGCCGACCGTGCAGCCGCCGATCTGCGCACGGATGTCCTCCTCCACGATCTTCAGGCGGATGTTGGAAAAAATGAGGTTCCAGACATCGCGCCGCAGCTTTCCGCGCTCGTAGATCTTGACCGCCGGAATGCGCAGCGCCTCCTGCCACACCTCGCGCGCTTCCGGGTTGTAGCCGCCGCGCACCGCGCCGCCGATGTCAGCCTGGTGGCCTTTGCAGGCTGCCCACGCCATCAGCTTGCTGCCGTGGAATATGGGCTTGAACGCCGCGACGTCGTTGTTCTGGTTGCCGCCGCTGAAGACATCGTTGTGCAGGATGACGTCCCCCGGGTGGATGTCGTCGCCGAAGAACCGCAGGACGTTTTCGCAGGCCGGCTGGAGCGCGAAGGCGAGCACGGGTATGTATTCGGTCTGCTCGAGCATCCGGCCCTTCGCATCGTACAGCCCGGTGACGAAGTCGCGCGCCTCGTTCAGGATCGGCGAGCGGGTCGTGCGCAGCAACGTCAGGCCCATCTCTTCGGTGATAGCCTTCAGCCGCCGCTGCAGCACGGACACCTGGATGGGATCGGTTCCGGGTTTCATCCTCGGCTCCTGCGGGTCAGTACGCAGTTTCCCACCGGGTCGTATTCAGCCGCGTACCCGGCGGGAACCACGATGGTCGTGTTGACGCTTTCGATGATCGCCGGGCCGGAGAGCCGGTTGCCATGCGCGAGGCGGTCCCCGTCGTACACAGGAACGCTCCGGAATCCCTTGCGTTCGGGCAGATAGATCGGACGCCTTGCCTTGAGTGCGCCTTCGCAGCTTGCGCCCGCGCGGCGCCGGCGCTTCAGCGGAGGTTTGTCGGTCACGCCCGCCGCGGTGAGCCGCAGGTTGAGCAGTTCCACCGGCGTGCCCTCCTCCCGCAGGCAATAGCCGTAGCGCCGGTCGTGTGTGGCGTGAAAAAGTTCCCTGACCAACTGCCAGTCGGATCGCTCGAGCGCCTGGTCGGGCAGCCCGACGTTGACCTCATGGTACTGGCCCAGGTAGCGCAGGTCCATGCTGTAGCGCAATCGCCGCCGCGATTTTCCTATTCCTTCGCGCTGGAGTGCCGCGCGCGCCTCGGCCGCCATCTCCCGCGCGAGCGAGCGGATCTTTCCGCTCCCGCTCTGCGGCAGCGCTCGCGCGATGCTGCGCACGTAGTCGTGCTTGAGGTCGGTGCGCAGCATGCCCGAGGCGCAGAAAATCGACGATTCCCGCGGTACCACGATGCGGTCGATGCCCAGTTCCGCGGCGATCATCGCCCCATGGATAGGTCCCGCGCCGCCGGCGCAGATGAGCGGAAATTCGCGCGGGTCGTAGCCTTTCTGCACCGAGATTTCGCGGATCGCCGCAGCCATGTTCACGTTGATGACATGGAACATGCCGTACGCCGCCGCGACCGGATCGAGGCGCAGCGGCCGGGCGATATGCTCGCTGATGGCGCGCTCCGCGGCGCGCGTGTCGAGCCTGATGCGTCCCCCGGCGAAATACTCGGCCGAGAGATAGCCAAGCACCAGGTTCGCATCGGTGCAGGCGGGTAGCCCGCCGCCGCGGCCGTAGCAGGCCGGGCCGGGATCCGCGCCGGCGCTCTGCGGCCCCATGTGCAGCAGGCCGCCGTCGTCTATCCATGCGATCGACCCGCCGCCGGCACCGATGGTGTTGATCTCCATGCTCGGCAGCGCAAGCGCGTAGCGATTGACGGTGCCGGAGGTCGTGACCGCGGGTTCGCCGTCGCGCACCAGGGCCGCATCGAAGCTCGTGCCTCCCATGTCGACGGTGATGAAACTCTTCCTGCGTTGCGCGGCCATGCAGGCGAGGCCGGCTGCGGGGGCTGCCGCCGGGCCCGAGAGCAAGGTCATCGCAGCAAGCCGCGATACGGCGGCCGGCGAGGCGACTCCGCCGTTGGACTGCATGATCAGCAGGGTGCCGCGATAGCGCGCCTCCTCGAGCTTACGCGTCAGATCGCCCAGATAGCGCGACAGGATCGGGCCTACGCCCGCATTGAGCACGGTGGTGCTGGTGCGCTCGTAGAATCGCACCTGCGGCAGCACTTCCGAGGACACCGACACGTAGGCCTGCGGCATGCGCTCGCGGACGATAGCCGCCGCTTTCTCCTCGTTGCCGCCCTCGGCGTGAGCATGCAGGAAACAGATCGCCACCGCCTCGATGCCTTCGGCAAGGAAATGATCCACGGCGCGCTCGACGTCGGACCCCTCCAGCGGTGTCACGATGCTGCCTTCGTAGTCCACGCGCTCGGTCACGGGAAGGCGCAGCCGCCGGGGAACGATCGGGGCGGGCGGGTGGTAGCGGTTGTCGTACATTTCCTCGCGCACGCCGCGGCGCATCTGCAGCGCGTCGCGAAAGCCGCGGGTGGTGATCAATCCGGTGCGCGCCGTCGCGCCCGTGAGCACGGCATTGGTGGTCACGGTGGTGCCGTGGACGATGATGTCGATATCGCGCACGAACCGCTCGAACGCCATCGACTGCGATTCGGCCAGCGCGGCGAGCCCTGACATCACGGCGAGCGAAAGGTCGGCGGGCGTGGACAGTTCCTTGTGGCCCGAGGTTCGTCCGCCGCGATCCATGAGCAGAAAATCGGTGAAGGTTCCGCCGACGTCGATGCCGATCTTGAATGCCATGCGGGACTTGGAAAATGAGGGATTTGACAATCAAGTCCTTGCAGCGCTCATGCCGCCGGCGGCGGAATTGCTAGGCCTCATTGCATGCCACCACCGCCAAAGCGCTCGCTAAAGGACACTCTCGCTTCACCGATGAACACCAGGAGCTGATCTTGTGGAACACGAACTACTGTGATGCCCTGGCGTTCGGCTTCGAGCGTCAGGAAGTCCGCAGGCTGATCGCTTGGTATAAAGAGTGTCTTGGGCAGCTGCTGCTTGTGCGCTTGCCCCTCCTTCAGTAAGCGCTTGGCTTTCATCTTCGATGGCTCCAGCGAACTGGCACGTATGGTCGTGGAACCCAAGATAAAGCAACTCGCCGCGTCCATTAGGGCGATCAGATTGAAGTCACCATCCAGGTCTGTGCGGATAGGCGCATCGTTCAACTTGAACGCAATCCAAGCTTCATTGACGTGAAACTGGTTCGGATGAAGCACGGAGGCGGCCCTCTGTGAAGCCTAACGCAAAGCTAACCGGCGGCCCGCTTGCGGGACGTCCGTGTTGAGCGACCAGTTATACGTTGCGATTTGTCTGAAAGCCGACCGGTGACGTATTTGTGCAAGACGCTGGCGATCAGGGTTTGATATGGGACACCCTCTTCCATTGCTTTGACCTGGATATCGCTCAAGTCAATAGATGACAGACGGATGTTGACCCTGCGATCCTTGATTGCCGTAGCCCTCGCTGCAGCCTTTAGCTTCTCAAGCTCACTCTTCGTGGCGACGGACTTGAGTTTGCCTTTCTCAAAAGCCTTTAGGACTTCCAGTTCGTAGGCATCAAGTTTTGACATCTGGCTCACCTTTATGCAAATGATCTCTTGTGGCTTTGCGACTGGGAATGGCGGTCTTCAGGAAATAGTGATCTTGTTCTTCGACAAAGGGTACCAAGTAGGCATAGTTCTCAACCGCTACCACCATCACCCTCTGTTTGGGGTACTTGGCCCTATTTGGGTGCTCTACGACATCAAGTAACCCGCCAGACTCGACCGCGACAACAATGCTCTCAAAAGACAATCCGCGAGCGGCCTTTAGGGCGTCGTTCTTTTCGGGATTCCACCGGAAAGGCTTCATTTGGCAATTCTACTTCTATGTGTGCCTTTTGTCACCACACGCGGGGGGCGATGTATAACCCGCATTGACCCCGTAGCATGCGCTCAGCACGCCCGCCGCGTGAAGATCACGGAGCACGGGGCCATACTCGGGCCGCCAGCGCTCGCTTGCCTTCACCTCGATTCCGGCGACACGCCGGCCGCGCACCCAGATGAAATCCACCTCCGAGCCCGAAGGCGTCCGATAGTACGAAAGCGCGCCCCCGCATCCCGAATAGGCGATGTGGGCGCGCAGCTCGTGAAACATCTGCGTTTCGAGCAGGGCGCCGCGCTCGGCGCTGTCCAGCGGCTCGCGCAGGCGGCGCGAGCGCGCGCGCACGACGCCGCAATCGAAGAGATAGAACTTCGGATGGGCGACTTCGTTGATCTTCGCCCGCGGGCGCCAAGCCGGCAGCCACGCGCCGATCAGGGTGTCCGCGAGCACCTCGAAATATCCCCGTACAGTGGGCCGCGCGACCGCCGAGTCCCGCGCGAGGGATGCGACGCTGGTGACCTGCGCGTTCGCCAGCGTGGCAACCTGGAGAAAGCGCGTGAAGGACGCAAGATTCCGTACCAGCGCCTCGGCGCGGATCTCCTGCGTGAGATAGGTTTCGACGTAGGCTTCGAGCAGGTCGATGCGGCCCGCCACGCTGCGCTCGGTGCGCACGAGCGGCAGTCCGCCGAAGCGCAGCAGGTCGTCTTACCGGTGCCGCGCGAGCCCAGCAGCAGGAAGGAACGGGAGGGAAGCTCAAGCCGGCGTGACAACATGGCCAGCGTTATGACGGCAAATCTGCTGGCGGTCTATACAGCCTTTGCAACTCACCCCCTGGAGGGGCTAGGCAGCGCTTCGGGCACAGCCGGGCGACCGGCTTTGCGTAGGAATCAGACGGAAGCCCGGCTCCGGATAACCAGCGAGTCGCTGCCCCGCTGCACCTGGATGTAGCGCACGGTCTTATGCTTGCCGAGCTCCTCGAGCAGCGTTGCCAACGGCAGTGCAGAGGTCAAATACCGTCTGGGCGGGCCGGCGGCGTGCATCGCCTCGACCTCCTGCGTACCCTTCATCATGTAACGCAGCAGGAACTCCTCATCCGAGACCCCGGGCCCTCCAAGCGTTTCCCGGATCTCCTTCAACGGGATGTCCCGCGGTCTGCTCGCACCCAGCTCCCCGGCTCTTTTCGTGCCCAGCAGCCTGTCTTTCAGGTTCTGGTCCATCCAGGTGTAGCCGGAATCCTCTCCATAGACCCCTTGCGCGAACAGGAGAAGCTCGTCGATGACATGCTTGTATCTTTCACCGGTGGCGACATTGA
>Ga0209343_10011037_pt1 | contig 10211 bp, 16 predicted proteins | sample RifCSPlowO2_02_FD_184026 | JGI IMG/M metagenome (GOLD analysis project Ga0209343, IMG submission 184026) | Groundwater microbial communities from Rifle, Colorado - Rifle CSP2_plank lowO2_0.2 (SPAdes) (version 2) | ecosystem: Environmental > Aquatic > Deep subsurface > Groundwater | place...
CTCACCAGCGCATTCTTGTCTTCCAGCACATCCTTTAAATCAATCTCGATGGCGCGCAGGAAATGAATCAACGCCCAGGTTGCACCACGCGCTTCATAAAACACATCATCCAGTTCCAGCCAGGGTGTTTTGACGACAATAACATCCGGTTTGCTGGTGGACTGGTCTGCCGAAGGATCACCTTTCAGATCAGTATTGATCCGGGCCTGTCCGACACTGGCCGAAAGCCGTTGCGATAAACTGCCCAGCCGTTTTTCAACAATCGCCAACCAGTCACGCAAATTATCCGCTCGCGCATAAAACTGCGCATCCGGTTCTCGCACATTGGAAAGCCGGTCAAGATAGCGTCTCATGGCCACAACACCCTTGCGGTATTCGCTTTCGGTGGAAGGCAACAACCACGATTCCGTATCGTAATGGAAATGCGGATCGGCAACGGAAAGATCGGGATCTTCGGTGGATTGTGTTTGCGAACGGCTGAAATCGTTGCGCAGTGCGCGCGCCAGATCCCGTACCTGGGTCACCACACCGAATTCCCAGTTCGGCATGTTGTCAATTAACACACCCGGCGGAGCAATGTCATTGCTGAGATATCCGCCCGGTTTTTCCAGCAGGGTTTCCATCACGTGAATCAGCGTAGCTGTGGTGACATAACCTTTCACCGGATCACCGGCCTGTCCGTGCATCTTCCGGGCTTCTGCGTTTACATCAAATAAATCTGGCTCGTTACTCCAGTACAACATCAACACGATAATAATCACCGCATACACGCCCAACACAATCAGCAACAGGCGTGTCAATGATTTCTTTTGGTCACCAGCTTCGGGGGTATTCAGCATAAATATTTAACTTCTCATAATATGATATTTGTAATTGTGTACCTGGGAAGGTACGCAATCCAGTAAAAAATATGGTGACATTAATCAGGATTTGCTGCAAAACCGCTATTTGATTAACCGCCAGCAAACATCAATATCTTCGAGTTGATTAGTACAGCTGAGTTCGGCAGGGATTGCGGGAATTGCGTTGGTTACTATGCGGCTTGTGGCCATGCTATATGACTTTGCATAGAGTTCGGAACAAATGACAGCACCGGGTTTACTCAAGCTGTTGCCTTCTCTCCAAAAACCCCAGAGAGACTTCAGGTATATTCCAGCGATAGATCTAAAACTATAGGTTGATTTCAATTTTGAAAGGGCATTAATCGCAATCAACCAGCACTCCCTGTCTGACAGATTGTTATTTCGCCTCACCCGCAAACGATGCGTAGGAATATAATGATCCAGCGTCCGGTATTTAACCCCGAAGAAAGTAGCTTCACAGATATATTCATTGCCCATGTAAATTGCGGCATGATGCCAACGCGAGTGTTCCTTCAAGTATCCACCGTTTTCCTGCGTACTTTGTATGGCCCTGGATATCAAAGGAGGGTTAAGCGCTTCAAGCAAGAGTAAGTCGCCCGGCTTCCAGCTCTCAATATTCGGATATCTCGCGAATTCCCGGACTTTTTTGGGGAGCGGTCTGGTGGCTTTCCAGGTTCCGTTGGTTGCAGGTTGCTGAGGATCCAATACCTTTTGTGTCATTGCTTCATCCCTGCATTAACATGCTGATTATCAGGCTGCTTCAGTGGCCGCCAATTTCAAAGATTCTATGATCTGGCCCGACTTCTCATCAACTTCAAATACAACGGGAGTATTCTTTTTCAAACCAAATTCACCAGCCTTTTCTCCCTTATAACCCTTAATCTTGTCAAAGGTGAACGAGAACTTTTGATGGGTTTCCTGATCTTCCAGGATACCAAGACCTGTGTTCGCAACTTCGATAATAATGCCTTTGTGTTCCATAAAAACCTCAGTTACTGTCCACTAAAGTATAAACTAATCAAAGTATAGCAACATTTCTGACCGTTACTACCATTGTCAGAACACAGAATATCAGGCAGCTTTATGCTGGTTCGCCTTTACTTGCAAGGATATATCAGCAACATCCTGCAATATTTTGACGATGGTAAATATATTTTCAGCCGTTGGGTTGCCTCTTGAACCAAGCATGCGATGAACACTTTTACTATCCTTACCGATTTCCTTCGCCAATGCCTCAAACCCGATAGTGGCATTAACATAATCACGCAATAGTGCTTTACCGGTATCAAGATCACCTTCCAGCAAGGTTTCAACTGCTTCTGCAAGCAAGGCACGGCGAAAGCGCGCATCTTTTTGTATACGTGCTACAACTGTTTCTTTGAAATCCCGTGTTAATGCCATTATTTAACCCTATGTCTGTTTCTTACTTGTCTTGTAATTCGCCCATAACTCGTGGGCAAAATGGGGAATCCCCATTTTTATCCTGAAATTCGGCTATCTTCCGTGTCTGCATATTTTAATAGTAACTTATATGTTACTTAAGTCAAGTGCTATCCAGATATTTATCATGAGAAAAATTAATCTGTCACCTTTTTTCATTCCTCAATACCTCCTCCATTACCCGGCTGAAAAGTTCCCAATCCTGCTCGCTCCATAAAACAAAGCGGACATGTTGCAAATTACGGAAAGCATTGAAATCCCGGATTGAAGCAAAGGTCACCTTCGCGGCCGGTACCAATGGATAACCGAATGCGCCGGTGGAGATCGCGGGAAAGGCAATACTTTGCAATGCATTCGCCTCGGCAAGACTCAATGCATTCCGGTAACAATTGGCAAGCAGCTTGTCTTCAGGCCGGTCAATACCATAAACAGGCCCCAGACAATGAATCACATGTTTATTGGGTAAATCATGTGCGCCGGTAATCACGGCCTCCCCCTGACGGATCGGCGCCAGGGGTTTGCATTCCCGCGCCAGTCCAGGTCCGGCCTTGCTGTGAATCGCACCGGCCACACCGCCACCCGGCATTAACTGCGCATTGGCAGCATTAACAATCGCATCCATGTCAGGCTGATTGGTAATGTCACCTTGCAGACATTCGATCTTCACCGATCCGAATTGCAGACTGTTTCTCATTGGCATAATCGTTTACCGGACTATGATTTCTTCCCGTGACAGGTTTTATACTTTACATTCTTCTCCTGAGTGTAAAAAGACCATCCATTAGCGCAAAACCCGGTTCAGGCACACGCTGTCTAATAGAATGCCTGTGGCCAGTCTTGTTTGCTGTGAATGACACGTAAGATTTGCAATGTGTTGTTCTCAACATTGTAAGCTAAGAATACTCTGATTAAGTCCCAATAATCTTTTGAGTCGTCATTCTGGCGCACGCGATCCACAGGATGTGGGAAATGTCGCGTGAGGACACGACTGCATGGATGCAGGAGGTAGCGAAGCAGGACGCCTACAGGGACGTAGGTGGTAGATGATGTGCAGGATGCACAAATGCCGCGTGAGCATGGATAGCGGAAGCGGCCAATGTCTGGAGCAAATTCTCGAGCCAGAGCCGGGGAAGTCCGTAGCGACCAGAATCCAGTATAAAAAAACCCCGCCTTTCAGGCGGCCCCTTCTGTAGGTCACACTCGCCAGTAATACGGCAAACATACATCAGAAAAGTTTTCAGAAATCCAGTTGCGTAGTAACAAGGCCCAATGCCTTGGCAATACGATCACGGGTAATCTTGCGCGGGCGCTTCGCAGCTTCCATCTGTGCCAGAGCTGCTTGTGTGATCCCCATACGCTCAGCCACCGCTACTTGAGTCAAACCCAAATATTCACGCCAGGCACGGGCGGCAGACATCCCTTTGCCTTCAAACCGGAGATTCACAACTTCATGAGGAATGGTGGGTTCATTACGCTGCTTGAGGCGCAAGTATTCCGCCACTGGTAATACAACGAATAATGGACGGCCAGCGTCATCGTTGAGCGTTTGCAATCCTGCTGTCTGAGTTACATTAGTAGGTACGGTCATCGCGTTTCTTAACCTCCTGGATAGTAATGATGCAAATTTCCTTATCAGCATCAAACAGCACCCGGTAACGTCCCACGCGTAACCGGTAACTGTATTCGTGGCTTGCTAATTTCTTCACGCCAGGTACCTGTGGGAAAACAGAGAGTTTATCAACTGCCCGGCGTACCGTCTGGTTGTCCCGGACAGGTAATTTGCCGAGTTGCTTCACTGCGCGGGACAGCCATGTAATCCTGTACATAGGTTAAATATAATTAATTATAAGTCCTTATGCAAGATTATTATAAGTATTAATGAATCTTTGTGGTGGATGCATCGGGCACATTCAACAAGGATGTGCGAGATGCGGCACTAATGCGTATTGCCCAGTCAGGCGCACAAATCATGAACGGTTCAGCGTTGCCTGTGAACTGCACCGCGACTGGCGCAACGATATTGAAGGACTGGGTAATATCCTCTCTAACTTTACTCCCAACTACCGCAACATCATGAACAGCTACCTGGCGCAACAAAAGTTAAAGAAGTGAGGATGTTTCAAGTACTCTGACCTGAGTTATCCGGATATTTCAGGCAGCTTTATGATGGTTTATCTTCACCTGGAAAGATATTTCTCCCGTATCCTGAAGGATTTTAACAATATTAAAAATATTATCGGCTGTCGGGTTGCCCTTCGGTCCGAGCATACGATGGATACTTTTACTGTCCTTGCCGATTCGCCTGGCTAATGTCTCAAAACCAATCGTTGCATTAATATAATCACGTAACAGAGCTTTGCCGGTATCAAGATCGCCGTCAAGTAATGTCTCGACGGCATCTGCAAGCAAGGCACAGCGAAAACGCCGGTCTTTTTGTACCCGAGCTGCAACTGTTTCTTTAAAATCCCGTGTCAGTACCATGATTTAATCCCGCCTCTCTTTCTTTCTTGCCTTGTAGTCCACCCATAACTCCTGAGCAAAACCAATATCCTGCTTCTGCCGTTTCTTCGTGCCGCCATGCAAAAGAATCACCAGCACATTGCCATCCTGTCCAAAATAGATGCGATAACCCGGACCATAATTCAGTTTATATTCAAATACACCCTTACCAACTGATTTGGCATTGGATAAATTCCCCTGCTCCATGCGGTAAAGCACTGTCGTGATTCTTGCCGCAGCATCTGCGTTTAACTGTGAAAACCACTTGCCGAATGGGGAAACTCCATTTTTATTCTGATATTCGACTATATTCCGTGTCTGCATATTTTAATGGTAACTTATATGTTACCTATGTCAAGCATTATATAGATATGAGTTATATGAGCAATTAACTATCAGAAGTATATAGCTAAAATTAAATAACACTGTCAACCGGGGCCGCGTTCAGTGAGTATGCACAGGATGTGAGATATGTTGCGGGCGCAGGGATGCGCGAGAACGACGCAACCCGGAGGAGTGGCACAAGGATGTGCCGTTTACGAAGCTAAGGACGAAATCCAGACCAAACAATAATTCATTATTTCAATTGCCTGTGAACTGCACCGCGACTGGCGCAACGATATTGAAGGACTGGGTAATATTCTCTCTACCTTTATTCCCAATTACCGCAACATCATGAACAGCTATCTGGCGCAACAGAAGTTAAAGAAGTAAGGATGTTTCAAGTACTCTGATACCTTGATTTTGTTATTGATCTACCGATGAGAAAATAATTTCAAGATTGGCAATCAGGACCGGGATATCATCAATTGCAGTTTTATACAACAGCTCATAATCTATCTGCCCATATTCATGTGCAATGATATTACGTTGACCAATCATATCCCGCCAGGGAACCTCATCATGAGTATTTCTGCAAATGCCGGAAATCCGCCGGGCTGATCGCCGATAATTTCCAGGCAACGTTCTGTGGCACGGCAGAGCATGATGTTTTCCTTAAACTCTGCAACTGACACATCAGACGTCATCCCGGCAACTTCCTTCGCTGCCTGCAGCATGTCCCACAAGGTAAGCCGCATCTCTGTTTTCAAGTGTCATAAACAACCCGTAGATCTTTTTCAATTGATTTGCGGCGATATGGATTTTTGAGAATACTTGGGGTTGCCACATCCACCGCCCGTCCACCGTACAGCGCTGACAGTTCCCGTTTGAAAGCTTCCAGACCCATCAGGGAAGGACTTTTGCCCCGCTTGAATTCAACCAGAAAATCAATATCACTGTCCATATTGGCATCACCACGCGCTGATGAACCGAAAACAGACAGTTTTTTAACGCCGTATTTTTTTGACAGACGCTTCAATGAACGGTTTTCTGCAATCAATGAAGGCGATGCCGCCTTGTTAAGCATACTGGTCAAATCCGTAAACATCGGCGATTCCTGATTGGCCTGATAGCGAATCCGGTTGCTGGAAGGTTGCCGCAACAACAATCCGGCATGACTCAGTTGCTTTAATTCACGATGCAAAGAACCCACCGGGATGTTTGTCAGGCGGGACAACTCACGGACGTGGAAAGATTCATTCGGGCGGGCGAACAACAGCCCTAACAGCTTGCGCCGGTAGTCACCGAACAATAAATCAAGCGGGTCAGATGGTATCATGGCTATATGTTCTCAATGTTAGAACATATTGTAGCCTTTTTGAGAACAGTGTCAAGACAAGGCTGAACTGGTTTGGTATGACCTGTGAACTGCACCGCGACTGGCGCAACGATATTGAAGGACTGGGTAATATTCTCTCTACCTTTATTCCCAACTACCGCAACATCATGAACAGTTACCTGGCGCAACAGAAGTTAAAGAAGTAATGATGTTTCAGGTATTCTGACCCTGATTTCTGTGAGTATGACGATACTAAGCTAAAAACGCATCGATATGAGTAATGAACTGACCTAGATGCGGAAGCTTGTCGGGAAATGTTATGTACATTTCCGCGTAGTCCAGCAATTTGACCGTGCGTTGGACATGATTACGATTTTTTTTGTATGCCTTTCCCGCTGACTGGTAGATTCTATGCAAAAGATCTGCAGGCCATGGAATTACTTCAGCACTATCTGCAATGGGATCGAAACCGAATGCATGTTTGAATTTGGTATGGTCTAGTTCGGCATCGATTTTAACGTAGTGAGTATGATCTTGGAGGAACCAAGCTTCCACCTCGGCAACCGCAAGCAAAAGGTGGGTAGGTATGCCAACTGTAGGCATTCCGTAAGCTAAATTCTTCTTTACTGTGGGCAGATCAGCAAGCGTTTTTGGATATAAATCACGTAGACCCAAAATTAAGGAGTACCCGGCTTTTAGTAGTGTGGGTCGTTGTTCAAGGATTACTGACTTTACTTTTTCATCATTTTGGCAATTCATCAAAAGTATAAAGTACTGCAGATCCGATCTAATTAGTCGTTTCTTTGTTAGTTCAAGAGCGACCAATGCCTTCGTCTGATACGTAACTGGTTGAACCTCGATTCTTCTCTTTCCAGCAATATTTTCAAACAATGTTTGAAGAAATATTTGTTCAGTCTGACCTTCAACAAATACCGCAAGTTTTTTTATGCTCACTTGCGACCCTCTTCGAAGAAATTAGTCGAAAAAAAGTCGAAGTTATTCAGTCCGAGTTCTTCAAACTCATTGAAAAGATTTGGTGAGTTACGATAATTAATAACATGCACATCGCTACCTTTACGGCTGATTATATTCCAGTGTTCTAGAGGAACCCCGTTCATTACAAATCGGTCGTTCGTAGTCATTAGAAGTTGCAATCCATTTTGTTTTGCCCGCTCAATCAAAAGTGATATGAACGAGTGTGCTCGTGAAAAATCTAAGCCCTCGCCAATATCATCGATTAACAAAGTTCGGGGTGTTTTTCTAAAAATGCAGTAATTAACATGAATTACAAGCGAAAGGGCACGGAACATTCCTTGCGACATATTTTGTTGGGTCGTTTTTGCCTTTAGATCACGCTCCTTAACGAATAGCCACGCGGCCGGCGGCACGCTTTGAATTACCCTCGGGTCGACCTGCTCCGTACCGACATCGTCACAATCATATCCCAAGGATGCCATGTCTCGGAGGATGGCTTTATCAAAGTCTTCCCCAAAGTTTTGAAATCCACTGGAGTAAAGCTTTATGACTTGATTTTCATCCGTAATGTCTGATTCTATTTTCCCGATGAGAGTAGATTCCGTTATTAGTAGGAGTCTATCTTTTCCTAACGGCGTACCAAACCCATAGAATCTGACCAGACTTGCCCAAGAATATAAGTCTTCTAGAAAAGGATGTTGTATTCTGTCCCTACGAACATTTGCGGCCAGCTGCTTCGGTGGAGTTTCAAAATCTATCGTATCGTTAAGTTTTTCAGCCCGGATTTTTCCAATGCCATTTTCTCCCCTGTCCATCACAGTTACACCGTCTTTTACGAGCAGTTCTTTCATCACTAGATTATTTTTCATTTCTACCGAATACAGGTACTGGTGAGCACCTACGGTCAACTTCATCGTGTAATCACCACTTTCGAACACGATTGGAATTTCGCCGCGCAGTAGCTTCGCCATTCCAACGATTAGACTTAACAGTCTCGATTTTCCTGCTGCATTCTTTCCTACGATCAGATTTATTGAATCAAATGTAACCTCCTGCAGCGTCCACTCTCGATCTTCGCCAGCGTATTCCGAATATTTTACTGATTCGAGTTTCATAGTTATTCTCTGTTCTCTTTGACTTGCCTGCATCACCTTACAGAATAATTGGGGACAGGCCCCGGTTCCACAGATTCATTCATTTCCAAATTAAGTTCATTAAACTGATAATAACGAGGCGAAATCTCTTTCCAGAAAACGCAGTTTAATAGGCTTAATTACTCGTCGGTCTCGCGGCCAATATCCCAACGTTCAATATTAACTTCTACAATCTCCCCCGTCGCCGCATCCACCTCGACCTTGTGCGTTACCCCCGGTTTCTCGAAGATATCAAATTCATAGCTCGCATCGCCATTGGCCTCGATCTCATATTCCGTATGCACGATCTTGCCGGGATAGAGTCCCAGCGCGGTCTTGCCGGCCGTATCTGCATCAACCTTCATGTTTTTGCTGAACAGCGGATCGGAGGCTGACTCGACCTCACGCTCGACCTCATAAATGGAGCCTTTCTCGATATCACACATCAGTTCCCATTCTGCACCGTTTTTGTCATGGATTTCGATCTCGTAGGTTTCGACGCCTTGCTCCGTCATGGTGAGATATTCGACTTTGGCGTAATAGCCATCCTTGATTTGTGATGCGGCTGCGAGGCAGGCATGCAGACCGCCATGATGTCCATGGCCTCTTGCCATGACAGCCGATGAGCACAGAACCAGTATGAGTGCAGTTAACGCAGTAATAAGATGTTTCATGATCATTTCTCCTGTAAACAGTTTCTTATGGTTAACGCGGGATGCCTGAAAGCGGGAGCGTAGGCGCCGGTAACAAGGTATTCAACTTTGTGAGAGTTGAATAATTCGAGCAGTTCTTTGAAGTCGGACTGGATTTCCATGGAATTGGCTGCGCAGATGATCCACAGCATTAACACGTTCGGCAGGCGGCCTGGATAACCAATATTCAAGGTTATTCTTTATTTCGTCATACTCATTGAGATCCCGGATTTTAATCTGTTTCTGCATGAGTCGCATTATACTACCCCTTGATTTAAGAATAATGTGTTTGTTTCGAGGTTATATCAGGCAAAGGTTTGCTCTCAACGCTGAGTGTACGCAGGGTCAGTTTTCCGGCATCATGCTTGCGCATTTCTTTAATACCTTTTGCTAGTTCGTCCGCCAGGTTACGTTTACGCTTGTTCATTCTTCCACCACTTACGGTTCCCCCCCCCAATGATTCGAGATCGGCCATATCTTTATTGTCTGCCGTTGCCCGTTTAATCGCCCTGTCAAATACTCGCACACGGACAACTTTTCCCTCTTTAGTTTCACTGTTCAAGTGTTTCAACAGACAGGCGTAGCCCAAGGGCATGCAATAATTTATCCAGGCTCGACAGTTCCGGATTACCTTTATCCGAAAGTGTTCTGTACAGGCTTTCCCGGTTAAGGCCGGTCTCACTGGAAAGTTTGCCGATGCTGCCGAGCCGGGCATCTGCAACCTGGCGCAAGGCCAACAGAAACGCTTCCTTGTCGCCTTCTTCCAGGGCGGCATCCAGATAGGCCGCTGCTTCCTTTGGATCATTCAGGGATTCCAGCAGAGTTTCACGCCAGGCTTTACTTCTTGTTTTCATCTTTGACTCCTGAAGTCATTCCAGTAGGACTTCGCCATATTGATATCCCGTTGCTGGCTGCCTTTGATTCCGCCACACAACAATAAAACGACTGT
>Ga0209343_10011038_pt1 | contig 10210 bp, 9 predicted proteins | sample RifCSPlowO2_02_FD_184026 | JGI IMG/M metagenome (GOLD analysis project Ga0209343, IMG submission 184026) | Groundwater microbial communities from Rifle, Colorado - Rifle CSP2_plank lowO2_0.2 (SPAdes) (version 2) | ecosystem: Environmental > Aquatic > Deep subsurface > Groundwater | place: Rifle...
GTGATATAACAGACGAAGGAATAAAACATATGCAACTTCATACTTTAAATGCATCTGATAGTCAAATAACAGATGAAGGAATAAAACATATGCAACTTCATACTTTATATGCATCAAGAAATATGACAGACGAAGGAATAAAACATATGCAACTTCATACTTTAAATGCATCTGATAGGCAAATAACAGACGAAGGAATAAAACATATGCAACTTCATACTTTATATGCATCAAGAAATATGACAGACGAAGGAATAAAACATATGCAACTTCATACTTTACATGTATCCAAATATATGACAGATGAAGGAATAAAACATATGCATCTTCATACTTTATATGCATTAGGGAGTAAAATAACAGACGAAGGAATAAAACATATGCAACTTCATACTTTATGTGCTTCGCAATATATGACAGGCGAAGGAATAAAACATATGCATCTTCATACTTTAGATGCATCATGGAGTCGAATAACAGACGCCGGAATAAAACATATGCAACTTCATACATTATCTACCTCAAGATATATGACAGATGAAGGAATAAAACATATGCAACTTCATACTTTATATACATTCGAATCTTCAATAACAGATGAAGGAATAAAACATATGCAACTTCATACTTTATATGCAACATTCCATATGACAGATGAAGGAATAAAACATATGCAACTTCATACTTTACATGCATCAAGAAATATGACAGATGAAGGAATAAAACATATGCAACTTCATACATTAGGTGCATCATTTAGTAAGATAACGGATGAAGGAATAAAACATATGCAACTTCGTACCTTATATGCATATGATAGCCACCAAATAACATATAATATCGAAAATGGAATACGAAAAAACAAATAATTTTTTATGAAAAAAATTGATATATATAATATCCAATATTATTCATATTGATAATATATAGTAACTAACATGGATAGCTACTCCTCATCTGCCTTATATAGATTCTTTTTAAAAGAACATCCAACTGAAACCAAAGATGAAATCAAAAAACAATTCTTTGAAAAAAATTGGACGGAAGAACAAGTATACGAGTTTATAAATAACTACAGAAACATAATATATACAGAAGAAAATATCATAAAGTATGTTGATCTTGTATCATTTTTTCAGTATGATATGGAAAATGATTTTGCTAATTATATTCTATATACATATATAATAAAAAAACAATTTTTGGATCGTATATATGGTTACGGTTGTATTATAAATGCTGTATGTAATCTTTGTGAAAAAGATAAACATCAAATTCTTGATGATGATATATTGATATATTTATCAACCTATGTTGAAATAGATAAATTAGATGCTTCGGAGAATAATAAAATAACGGACGATGGAATAAAACATATGCAACTTCATACTTTATATGCAAGGTATAGTCAAATAACGGATGAAGGAATAAAACATATGCAACTTCATACTTTAGAGGCACGTTGTAGTCAAATAACAGATGAAGGAATAAAACATATGCAACTTCATACTTTATATGCATATCTGAGTAACATAACAGATGACGGAATAAAACATATGCAACTTCATACTTTACATGCATCAAGATATATGACAAACGAAGGAATAAACCATATGCATCTTCATACTTTATATGCTTCTGAATATATGACGGATGAAGGAATAAAACATATGCTGCCTTATACTTTAGAGGCATATGATAGTCAAATAACATATAATATCAAAAATGGAATACGAGAAACAAATAATTTTTTATGAAAAAAATTGATATATATTCTCTTACCTATATGAATAATATATAATAACTAATATGGATATCTATTTGTCATCGGTCTTGTATAGGTTCTTTTTAAAAGAACATCCAACTGAAACTAAAGATGAAATCAAAAAAAAATTCTTCGAAAAAAATTGGACGGAAGAACAAGTATACTATTTTATAAACAACTACAAAGATATAGTGTATACAGAAGAAAATATCGTAAAATATATCGATCTTGTATCATTTTTTCAGTATGATATGGAAAATGATTTTGCTAATTATATTCTATATACATATATAATAAAAAAACAATTTTTGGATCGCATATATGGTTATGGATGTATTATAAATGCTGTATGTGAACTTTGTGAAAAAGACGAAGATAACATTCTTGATGATGAACTATTAATATATTTATCAAATTATATTGAAATAGATAAACTGTTCGCTTCAGAGAATAAGAAAATAACGGATGAAGGAATAAAACATATGCAACTTCATACTTTAGATGCAAGGTATAGTCAAATAACGGATGAAGGAATAAAACATATGCAACTTCATACTTTATATGCATCAAGATATATAACAGACGAAGGAATAAAACATATGCAACTTCATACTTTAGATGCAATGTATAGTAATATAACAGATGAAGGAATAAAACATATGCAACTTCATACTTTATATGCATCGGAACATATGACTAATAAAAGAATAAAACATATGTTACTCCATACTTTATATGCATCAGAACATATGACGAATAAAGGGATAAAACATATGCAACTTCATACTTTAGATGCAAGTAATAGTCAAATAACAGACAACGGAATAAAACATATGCAACTTCATACTTTACATGCATCAACCCAAATGACTGACGAAGGAATAAAACATATGCAACTTCATACTTTAGATGCAATGTATAGTAATATAACAGATGAAGGAATAAAACATATGCAACTTCATACTTTACATGCTTCAGAACATATGACAGATGAAGGAATAAAACATATGCAACTTCATACTTTAAATGCATTATGGAGTAAAATAACAGATGAAGGAATAAAACATATGCAACTTCATACTTTATATGCATCAAGAAATATGACAGACAAAGGAATAAAACATATGCAACTTACTACTTTATACTTTGGTTCCAGTAAAATAACGTATTATATTGAAAATGGAGTATGTAAAAACAGATAATTTTTTATGAAAAAAATTGATATATATATTCTATATTATTAATATTGATAATATACAATAACTAACATGGATATTTATTTGTCATCTGCCTTGTATAGGTTCTTTTTAAAAGAACATCCAGCTGAAACTAAAGATGAACTCAAAAAACAATTCTCTGAAAAAGATTGGACGGAAGAACAAGTATACTATTTTATAAACAACTACAAAGATATAATGTATACAGAAGAAAATATCACAAAATATGTTGATCTTGTATCATTTTTTCAGTACGATATGGAAAATGATTTTGCGAACTATATTCTGTATACCTACATAATAAAAAAACAATTTTTGGATCGTATATATGGCTATGGATGTATTATAAATGCTGTATGTAATCTTTGTGAAAAAGATGAAAATTCCATTCTCGACGATGATATATTGATATATTTATCAAACTATATTGAAATAGATAAATTAGATGCATCACGGAATAAAATAACGGACGAAGGAATAAAACATATGCAACTTCATACTTTACATGCATTATGGAGTAAAATAACAGACAAAGGAATAAAACATATGCAACTTCATACTTTACATGCATCAAGACATATGACAGACGAAGGAATAAAACATATGCAAATTCATACTTTGTATGCATCTGATAGTCAAATAACAGACAAAGGAATAAAACATATGCAACTTCATACATTAAATGCAATATGTAGTTATATAACAAACGAAGGAATAAAACATATGCAACTTCATACATTAAATGCATCAACCCGTATGACAGACGAAGGAATAAAACATATGCATCTTCATACTTTAAATGCATCGAATAGTCAAATAACAGACGAAGGAATAAAACATATGCAACTTCATACTTTATATGCATCATTCCATATGACAGATGAAGGAATAAAACATATGCAACTTCATACTTTAGATGCATCGTGGAGTAAAATAACAGACGAAGGAATAAAACATATGCAACTTCATACTTTATATGCATACAAATCGAAAATAACAGACGAAGGAATAAAACATATGCAACTTCATACTTTATATGCCTCATTCAATATGACAGACGAAGGAATAAAACATATGAAACTCCATACTTTAGATGCAAGAGATAGTAAAATAACAGACGAAGGAATAAAACATATGCAACTTCATACTTTAGATGCATCAAGACATATAACAGACAAAGGAATAAAACATATGCAACTTCATACTTTAGATGCATCGTGGAGTAAAATAACAGACGAAGGAATAAAACATATGCAACTCCATACTTTAGATGCATCATGTAGTAAAATAACAGATGAAGGAATAAAACATATGAAACTTCATACATTATATGCATATAATAGCCACCAAATAACATATAATATCGAAAATGGAATACGAAAAACAAATAATTTTTTATGAAAAAAATTGATATATATATTCTATATTATTAATATTGATAATATACAATAACTAACATGGATATTTATTTGTCATCTGCCTTATATAATTCCTTTTTAAAAGAACATCCAACTGAAACCAAAGATGAAATCAAAAAACAATTCTTTGAAAAAAATTGGACGGAAGAGCAAGTATACGAGTTCATAAATAATTATAGAGACTTAACGTATACAGAAGAAAATATCACAAAATATATTGACCTTGTATCATTTTTTCAGTATGATATGGAAAATGATTTTGCTAACTATATTCTGTATACATATATAATAAAAAAACAATTTTTGGATCATATATATGGTTATGGATGTATTATAAATGCTGTATGCGAACTTTGTAAAAAAGACGAAAATAAAATTCTTGATGATGATCTATTGATATATTTATCACTCTATGTTGAAATTGATAAATTAGATGCTTCAGATAATACTAAAATAACAGACAAAGGAATAAAACATATGCAACTTCATACTTTAGATGCAAGGTATAGTAATATAACAGACGAAGGAATAAAACATATGCAACTTCATACTTTAGATGCAAGGTATAGTAATATAAAAGACGAAGGAATAAAACATATGCAACTTCATACATTACATATATCATATCTTATGACAGACGAAGGAATAAAACATATGCAACTTCATACATTAACTTGCTATGGATCTAAAATAACAGATGAAGGAATAAAACATATGCAACTTCATACTTTGGATGCAATATATGGTAAAATAACAGATAAAGGAATAAAACATATGCAACTTCATACATTACATGCATCATATCTTATGACAGACGAAGGAATAAAACATATGAAACTTCATACATTAGATGCAAGGTATAGTAAAATAACAAATGAAGGAATAAAACATATGCAACTTCATACTTTACATGCATCAAGAAATATGACGGACGAAGGAATAAAACATATGCAACTTCATACTTTAAATGCATCATGGAGTCAAATAACGGACGAAGGAATAAAACATATGCTACTTCATACTTTAGATGCATCACCCCATATGACAGACGAAGGAATAAAACATATGCAACTTCATACTTTACATGCATCACCCAATATGACAGACGAAGGAATAAAACATATGCAACTTCATACTTTATATGCATTATGGAGTAAAATAACAGATGAAGGGATAAAACATATGCAACTTCATACTTTAGACGTAAGGCATAACCAAATAACAGATGAAGGAACAAAACATATGCAACTTCATACTTTAGAGGCATCACACTTTATGACAGACGAAGGAATAAAACATATGCAACTTCATACATTATATGCATCATCTCTTATGACAGACAAAGGAATAAAACATATGCAACTTCATACGTTATATGCATCAGAAAATATGACTGATGAAGGAATAAAACATATGAAACTTCATACTTTACATGCATCAAGAAATATGACAGATGAAGGAATAAAACATATGCAACTTCATACTTTATATGCGTCAAACCTTATGACAGACGAAGGAATAAAACATATGCAACTTCATACATTACGTGTATCATATCTTATGACAGACGAAGGAATAAAACATATGCAACTTCATACTTTATATGCATACAAATCGAAAATAACAGACGAAGGAATAAAACATATGCAACTTTATACTTTAGATGCATACAAATCGAAAATAACATACGAAGGAATAAAACATATGCAACTTTATACTTTAAATGCATACAATAGTCAAATAACAATCGGTGAAATTCCATATACATATAACATATAGAATAACTAGAATATTTATTTGTCATACTTTGATTGTTATTATTGATATATGAGCAAAAAAATGTTATAATTGTTGAAAAATTATTGATATGCAAAAATCGCGAGAAACTCTGTTGAAAAATTGAAATTTAGTAATATCTTATAAAGTTTATCTATACAGCTATAGTAACTAATGCCAAACTACTTGTTTCATGAATTTTAATACTTTTGTTCATCTACATCCAAATTTAGTATCACGCTTTCATCGGATTTTTGATAATATTATTGCTAAGCAAAAATATTATCTTTTCGCTAAACCAATATGGTTGACTCACGAAATACAATTACATATTGTAAAAGAACATGATCATGGACATCAACATCAAGCGGATTCATGTTCTTTTTGTATATCTCATCATATTACAACAAAAATGTTGTGGCAGGACAATACAACACATACAATACGCGCATGTATACGTACTCATTTTACTGCAATGAACTGGTTTGTGCCTCTTGAACTATTAGATCCTGAACAGGATGATACGGTTCGGCGTAGTTTGAACATTTATACTACTCTTTTTCAATTCAATCTTGCTGATTATTGTCTAAAGTATTTGTTCTTTGCTACAAGAAAAACAAGAAACATCGAAAATAATATCACATATGCTATATGTATTCTGGAGTCATTGTTTTTATCCGACAAAAAAAATGAAATTTAGATATTATATTTTATTTTTTATTTCTGGAAATATAATATTATGAGTAATGATACAAAACCAATAGATAACTTTAATGATTGGTTTGAAGAAAAACCATTTACTGATCCTACATTGATATATGACCCGAAAATTGGAGATTGGTACACAAAACCAAAAGAAAAAAAATCACCAGTAATTATCGACAAAAAAATCACAGTTCAAAGATTCACACCAAAAACAAATATTGCTATACCAAATATCAAAAAGCAATCTGCTAAAAAACAGAAATTTTTTGAAAATGATTTATGTTATACATATTATAATATTGGAGATGAGGAATACTATAAAGAAGATGAGAAAGATGAGGAAGATGATGAATGTAAAAAATATATTCATAATGCTGTGAAAAATACAAAAGTCAAAATGAAATAATAAAAATATGTTCGATCAACATTGATATAATCAGCTATAATTTAATTTTCATTGGTTTATCCTGCATTCCATTCCATACAAATTTTCCTTTTAGATCTTCGAAACTTTCGACAATTTCAATAAATTTTTTTTTGATAGTGTGAACTATACCTATGTGTTGACATAAAATATAATTGCCAACTAAATGTTTTTCTTTATCTAAATTTATAATGGCCATTATATATCCTTTTTTTTTATCTATTAAATTAAGATATTGCTCGCGCATTGTATCCCAGACATAATCTGCATCTCTGGCAAATTCATATGGTCTGATAATAAATTCAAAAAAAATATTTATATTTTTAAGTTTATCTTTTAGTTTCTTTAGAATTTCTATAGTAAAACGTGTTTTATTATTAGACTTTTCCAAGATTTTATTCCAATTTGGTTTTGGAATTTTATGTGATTTTCTAGATGATTTTCTGGATGATTTTCTGGATGATTTTTTAGTTGTTTTCTTGCTTTTTTTCATATATATTATTATACTATACAAATAACATAATATATTTCATAAAAATAAATAATTTTATTCGTTTACTTTATCATTAAGAGCTTTGCGGCGTAAAAACATGTGCAGTGTATGTTCGTGCCATAGCTGTATCGTCATCTGGATAAACTATAATTGGTATCGGTTCTTCATAATAATACAAAGATGATATTGGGTAAAAAATCCATTTAACTTCATTAGTTGAAGATGGCATTCGTTGCCATGTTCCCATACAATCTTCAACTTGAGTTACAGAAGGTGTTTCACATATGCATAATGCATTGTTACATGTTGAACAATATTTAAAAAGTCCTTTTTTATTTTTCTCACTCATTAAATATGTATCACCAGATGTATCTGGGTTATAGTAACATAATCCATGACCCGCTGTCGAATCATCTGCAGATATATATTCCGTAAATCCCATTATTGTCATATAATTCTGATTATCATCGTTTGGGATGAATCTCCAAAAACATCGCAATCTGTTATTTAATGTGACTGTTAGCATGATAGATTGCCGATACCAAATCCCATCATTTTCATAAATTTCCATATTGTTTTCATATAGACACATGCACAATGCCTTATGACAATCTGGGCAAATTGGTGTTTTACGGAGAATGCACCATGTTTTGAATTCATTTCGATCGAGACCAAATAATTCTTTTCGTTTATCTTGATTCAATGCAAGTATTGCATCGACTTCGCCTTTGCTCAAAGAAAGAACACGATCACGCTCTTCTTGACATAAAGAATTCAATTCAATCAGTTGTTCTTGTTGTAAATTTGACAGAATTTCTACTGTATGCATATTTACTTGCGTTGTAAAATTCTGAATCTGTGACATTTTTTCCAAAAATTGTGTTTTCATTTTATTATGATAACCAATTAATAACGTATTGACATCATTAAATTTTTGGGAAAACAATTTTTTACGACTATGATGATCTAGACAAAGTATAGCTATCAACACATAACCAGATACATGTTCTCCGGTATAATTTATGAAATTCATTTTATCTGCTTCATAATAATCATTTTCATATTGTTTTAGTTTTTCGGCGAATAAAGGTGCTAAACGAAGTTCAGCCTCATTCAATGCAAGTAATTTTTTGATATCACAATACTTTTGTGCACATAGTAATTTGATTAATGTCATATCCAATGAAAGTATTTTAACAAAATCATTAAAGTTCACGTAACTCAGGGGACTAATATGTTTTTCTGATAGAGAACATAGTATACGAATTGTATCACTATTCAGACATATAGGTTTGGACAAACAAAAAAGTGATTCCATGTTTAGTTTAGCGATAGTTACTATATAAAACCAATTGATTTTCCGTAGACATTCCTTATTTCAATTTTTTAAGGCAATTTAACATAAACATCTTGTTGAACGATATGAGAGTGACCCATCATACTGGCAAGGTTTTTTTTATTGTTAGTTGAATTGATTTGTCCTGTATTATTCATATATGATATATATGAATGCCTTAATGTATTAACAGTAGCGCCCTTGCCTGTGTTTCCTTTTATGATACGTTTTATTTTTTCTGATAAATCATTTTCAGATAAATTAATTATTTCTTTATCATGTAATTTATATTTTTCTATATATTCATCTAATAAATTGCGTAGCTCAATAGGAACGGGAAATCGTTGTGAACCATATTTTTTCTTTGTTTTATAATTATTAAATATAAACATACCACTACTGATAATATAATAATTTTTATTATTATTTACGTTATCTTCTGTTTGTATTGCTATCATTCTATTATAATCTTTTATTCGTCTTGGCGGAAATTTAACATATAACCCTATTGTAATACATTTTTTAAATTGTGTTAAACTTTTAGTTCTATTTACATATAATTTATTATACATATTTACTATTTCTCCCCATTCTAAATAAATTTCTTTTTCTTTATCATTTAGTTTATTTAGACCATATTGATCCATTATTTCTTTGTTTATATTTGATATTTCCACTCTTATATTTTCAAAATATTGTCTGTTGATATTATTTATTTTATAATACCACAAAATAGCTGATAGATAAAGTCTCATATTGCTTTTATTTATTCTTTTTTTTTTCAAACGTTCTATCAAATTATTTGTATCTTTATAGTCAATTTCCATTTTAATTAATCTCTCTAATGCTTTTTCATATGTTATTATTGTTGATTTTTCCATCATATTATATGCACTATATAAAAAAAGTAAAATAAATACACAATTAAGAGCCGAGAATGAAAGGTTTTATGGTATAAAAAATTTAGAATTAATATAAAAATTTGTCTTACCGTCTTACGGCTGTCTTACGGCTGTCTTACGGCTGTCTTACGGCTGTCTTACGGCTGTCTTACGGCTGTCTTACGGCTGTCTTAC
>Ga0209343_10011039_pt1 | contig 10209 bp, 9 predicted proteins | sample RifCSPlowO2_02_FD_184026 | JGI IMG/M metagenome (GOLD analysis project Ga0209343, IMG submission 184026) | Groundwater microbial communities from Rifle, Colorado - Rifle CSP2_plank lowO2_0.2 (SPAdes) (version 2) | ecosystem: Environmental > Aquatic > Deep subsurface > Groundwater | place: Rifle...
GGCCTTGTCGGGGAGAGTGGTTGTGGGAAATCGACGCTTGGGCTTCTGCTGTTACGTCTTTTAAAACTCGATAGCGGACAGATTTTTTTTGAAGGAGAGGAAATTACGCATCTTCCAGAATCGAAGATGCGACCTCTGCGTCGGCAAATTCAGGTCGTCTTTCAAGATCCGTATGCATCGCTCAATCCCAGAATGAAGGTCAGCGCTCTTCTTGAAGAACCGCTGATCATTCATCGAGTCGGAAATAAAAAAGAGCGTTTAGATCGCGTTGATGAATTACTTTCTCTGGTCGGTCTCTCTTCTGACGCCAAAGAAAAATATCCTCACGAGTTTTCGGGAGGTCAGCGTCAACGGGTCTGTATCGCGCGAGCGCTCGCACTCAAACCGAAATTAATCATTGCCGATGAACCTGTCTCAGCGCTTGATGTTTCTATTCGAGGACAAATTGTAAATCTGTTGATGGAGCTTCAAGAGAAACTCGGTCTTTCGTTGCTACTTATTTCTCATGATTTGACGGTGGTGCAGCACATGAGTCATCGCATTGCGGTGATGTATTTAGGAAAAATGATGGAACTTTTTCCTTCTGATCAGATGTCCATGGTTCGTCATCCCTATACGCAAGCATTAATATCGGCGATTCCGATTCCAGAGCCGGGAGCCAAGAAAAAGAGACTTGTGCTTGCAGGAGATGTCCCATCTCCCATTTCACCCCCGTCTGGCTGCCCTTTTCATCCGCGTTGTCCTTATGCGGAACATCAATGCAAAGTGAATGTCCCTGCATTGCTCCTCAAAAACAGAGAAACATTGGCTGCATGTCATCTTTATGACACTATCCCTCTTTTGAAGATGGGAGGAGAAGTATGAAAAAAATTCTGATCTGGTTTTTTATTTCCTTTTTTCTTTTGTCCGCAGGCCAGGTTGAAGCAAAAAAACAACCAAAAACAGTGCGCGCAGAGGGAGGGACTTCGATTGAAGGTTTTGGTTTTGCGATTGATGCCAGTTATGAGAAAAAACTCGATAAGCTCATCCCGGGTTATCGCATTTTAAATGTCGCTATCGTGAATAATTCTTTTCAGATTCTTTTCATGAATCCTGATAAAGATCGATGGTCTCTCAAAACAAAAGCAGGGAAAAAATTTGGAACGATCGTCAATTTATCCAAAGAAGATCCTAAAGCATGGGAACAAATTCCAAAGAGGGTGAAAAATCATCTTTCTTATCCCCTGGCTATTCCTATTGGCGCTCATCTTGCCTTTGATCTGTTTGTTCCGGAAAAAGTCCCTCTTGAAAAGATGCGTGAACTGGAAGTCGTCATGGAGTCTCTAGGAACGACCTTCCGAATAGAAGTATCCCCCTCTTCTTAAATTCTCTCTCTGAAATTTCTTATTGCGAGAAAGAACACCGACCTTAGCTCTAGAAGCCTTTTTCTCCTTTTTCTCAAAATGAAAAATTTTTCTCCCACTTTTTTGGGTGAAAACAGACCCTTTGGGTCTATTCTGGGTAATAAAAAACACATATATAAATATTTGATTTTATTTATTTTTATCTGAAAACGTAAAATAAAACACATGGCATGTTCCTTGCTCTTTTGATGCTCAAGTAGCGCAAAAGGGAGCATGCATGAGGGGGACGTGGAAAACATATCTGATGGCTTCGTTGGGAATAATACTTCTCAGCGCAGGTTGCGGAGGGGCGGGAAGCCCTTCTGCAAGTGTCAGTGGTTCTGGAAGATCTGGCGGTTCAGCGATCGGCATTCAAGGGGGAGTCGGTATCAGTAATTCCGTGAAATCTCCTTCTGAAATGAATGTCGGAGATCTCATGGGAATCGAATTCCAAGGTGCTGACGAAATGAATATTGATTTTGAAGGGGCAGATCCAGATGCTGAATATATCCTTATTGTGGGATCTGCAAATGCTGGAGGATTTGGAACCGCAATGCAGGTCACCAATGATATCAATAGTCTTCTTCCAAATCTTGCGTATGACGAAGAAAATGTGGATCAAGGAAATCTTTTATTTAAATCAGCTTCGTTGAATTCAAATGATGTGACCGAGAACTTTCATAATCAGCTTCGTGAAGCAGAGCTTGACGTTGCTGAAGAAGATTTCTCTTTTTCAAAAGCCTCAATGACCTCGAAGGGAGTTTCGAAATCAGTCGCGCTTGGAGAGGTTGATACCTTCCAAGTACTTTCGAGCATTAGTTCTGTTTCCAGTTTTGTCGACGTTGATTCTCGACTTGAATGTTTAGGTGAGCGCATTGCGGTGTATGTGGATACTCGAGTTTCAGATGATGTTTTGAGTGCTCAAGATATTGAAAAATTATGTGCCATGTATGATCGAGCGGCAGGGATCGAAGATGAAATTTTAGGCGCATCCCCTGATGTGGATGGAGATGGAGTGGTTCATGCTCATATTACCTATGCGGTCAATAGTCTTGGCGCACATGCTGGAGGCATTGTGACGGGATATTTCTGGGCGGGCCACCGTGATCGTGAAGTGGTGCATCTTGTAGCCCCAGATCCAAACGGAAGTTATGGCCCTGCCGTGTCAAAAGAGATGGCGCTGAATAATTTTCTCCCCGCTGTTTTTCCTCATGAACTTCAACATCTCAAAAATTATTATCAACGTGTGGGTGTCCAAGGAGTATCGCCAGATGAAGCGTGGAAGAATGAAGGTTTGTCACACTTATTCGAAGATGTGGTCGGTTGGAACATGGAAAACTATTCTCGATATGATCTTGCACTTTCAAGTCCTTCATCCACGAAAGTCGTTGCGGGAAGTTCGCCGAATCTTTTGGAGCGAGGCGCTTCCTATCTTTTCTTGCGCTTCCTGTATGAACAATCGGAAAACCCAAATGAATTTTTACGCAATATGGTTCGGTCGGAGTTAAGTGGAGTGGAAGCGGTGCAAGAAGCATTTGATGGCCCAGATGATTTTAATCAATTTTCTGAATTTTTTGGACGTTGGACAGTGGCAGTCGCGATGACCAATCGCGGGGTGACGGCTGATAGTCGTTATACCTATAAGGCACGGACCTTGAACGCAGAAACACAAACATGGCAGGGAGTCTGTCTCATTTGCGAACCGGATGATGGACGAGGGACGGTGCTCGAAGGTGTTTATATGTCTGAATACGATGGATTCAATGCGACGAATATTAAAGCTTCCGCTGCAAAATATTATCAAGTGAGCGAGGCTCCTTCTGAAATTACACTCAAAGGAACTCATGATGGTGGGAACTTCGGTGTTTTAATTCGCACGAAGTAGATATTTTCTGAAAATGCTTCACCCTTCGACAGGCTCAGGGTGAGCGGAAGGGTTTACTTTTCTTTCTTCATTTCATATACAAATCCAATGCATCCGGTCTTGTTTGAAATTCCTTTTTTTGGCGGCATTCCTGTTTTCTCGTATGGTGTCCTTGTGGCTACCGGATTTCTCGTTGGAAGTTTTTGGGTAAAGCGAGAAGCCATGCGTGTTGGCATCAGCCCTGAAAGGGCGATGGATCTTCTTTTTTATATTATCATTGCAGCTCTCGTCGGTTCGCGTGTGCTTCATATTTTGGTCTCTGATCTCGATCGTGTTCTTGAAAATCCGCTTCTTCTTTTTAAAGTGTGGGAAGGGGGTCTTGTTTTCTATGGTGGTCTCATTGGCGCACTGCTCGTTTCCATCTGGTATGTTCGCAAATATCGACTTCCTTGGCTTATTTACTTCGATGTCTTCGCTCCTGCCATTCCACTTGGACACGCCATCGGGCGTCTTGGATGTTTGATGGCCGGATGCTGTTATGGGAAAGTGGTTCAAGGAAATCCCTGGTATGCTCTCGTTTTTCCCGAGACGGGAAGATCATTTGCACCAGCAGGAATTCCTCTCTATCCAACGCAATTGATGGAATCTGCAGCAGAGCTTCTCGTCTTTGTGATTTTATTTTTTCTACGGCGGCGTAAAAAATTTAATGGTCAACTCATGGCCACCTATTTAATGCTCTACGCTGTTGTCCGTTCGACGATTGAGTTTTTTCGTGGCGACATTGAGCGAGGTTTTATTATTGATCCTTGGCTTTCCACATCGCAGGGCATTGGTATCGTGATGTTTTTAGCGGGACTCTCAATGTATCTCTGGCAATGGAGAAAGAAGGCTGCATGAAGAAAAGAATTCTCAACCCCGTGAAGATCTCAACGAGATTCTTCACTTCGTTCAGAATGACAAACTTAGTGCTTATTGTAACTTCGATGTTTTTCTCTTCCTGTTCAAAACCGATGGCGGAAGCGAAAGTGCTTCCTCGAGTTCAATATTTAGCGCAGAATTTTGATGCTGCTGTAGCGGATATCACCAAAATTCTTCCCGACATTCTTCAAAAAAGAAAGTATGCGGTAGCAGAAGAAAAAAAGACGGAAGGTGTTTTGCTTACGACGTGGAAACCAACCACGTCGGATTCTCATTATATTCGTATTTTCGGGCGTAAAGATTTGAGTCCGAACGGTGGCTATTATCAACTTGAAATTCATACGTTCACCGAAGGCGATTACACGCGCGTCCGCGTGGCCAGTCGCATGAAGTCGCTTGCGATCAATCTTCGATCCTCTGGAATCGAAGAGCGCCGCATTCTCGAGGACATCTCCGATGTGCTTCGCAAGCAAGAACCGACGATTACAAATCTTGGGATTGAGAACGATTAATGAGGATGTGTTTTTAACGCAATCGTCAGTTTCATTTCATCAATCTCACATTCTTCGATCGCATTTCCTTGTGGATGAGATGTCTGTTTGCATTTGATCGCTAAGGTTTGGTCTTGAATGTAGTCGAGATTTTTTGTGATCGCTTCCAACAGTTCTTCTTCTGCTGCATATTCAACAACGATGCGATCATCGAGTTTGAGATCTGCTTTTTTACGTAATCGCTGAATACGGTTCACCACTTCTCGTGCCAGGCCGTCGAGCATTTGATCTTTTTCAACGGTCGTGTCGAGTTCGATGGTAATGAACGCATCTGAAATCAAATTCTCATGCCCCGGTTTTGCATTTCGATAAATCGTTACATCTTCTCGCGAAAGGCTTTCGCTTTCGACGATGAGTAGCTCTCCTTTTTCTAATGAAGCAATATCGTGAGTGGAGAGTTGTTGAATGGCTTTACTGACTGCGCCAAATTTCTTTCCCAGTCGCGGTCCAAGAGTTGCGCCATTCGCTTTTGCGGTCAGCTCAACATAGCTTGCTTCATCGGTGACAAAGAGAAGATGACGAACGTTGAGTTCTTCTTTGAGATAACTTTCAAGAGGTTTTAAATCTTCTAAGATTTTTTTGTCACGATGAATAAGTGAGAGCTGTTTTAAAGGTATTTTAATTTTAATATTTTTCTGTTCGCGCAAGTTTCGTCCCATTACGAGAATGCGGGCCATCAGTGCTACGGAGCGCTCAAGATTTGGAATAATGAGACTTTTGTCAGCAACCGGGTAATCTTGAAGGTGAACGCTTTCCTCCGAGGGATTCGTGCGTAAATTTTGAAACATTGTTTCGGATAAAAACGGAGCAAAGGGTGCCATAGTTTTCGTCATGCTCAATAAAACCGTATAAAGGGTTTGATACGCCTGTTCTTTATCTTCCGATGTTCCTTCGGACCAAAAACGTTTTCGATTGAGGCGAATATAAATGTTTGTGAGGTTTTCGATGAAATCGAGAAGCTGCGGAACCACACTATAAAGATGATATTCTTTCATCTCGACTTCAACGTGGTTGAGAAGTGTTTGCAAACGAGAGAGAATCCATTGATCCAACAGTGCTGACGCGCTTTTCTGGGTGGTTCCAGGTTTCCACTGATCGATGGTCGCGTAACTGATGAAGAAGGTATACGCGTTCCACCACTTCAGTAACACTCGACGAACAATTTCTTTCACGCCAGCTTCCGAAAATCGCAACTCTTCAGCTCGGACCGCAGGCGAGTTGATTAAATACAGACGAAGAGCATCAGCTCCGTAAGCGTTGATCACTGTTTCCGGGTCGGGATAATTTTTCAGGCGCTTGCTCATTTTTTTCCCATCTTCAGCAAGGACGAGTCCGTTGACGACAACATGTTGAAAAGGAGCGGTATCAAAAAGCGCAGTTCCTAAGACTGAGAGCGTATAAAACCAACCACGCGTTTGATCGAGCCCTTCAGCGATAAAATCTGCAGGAAAGGTTTTTTCAAATGTTTCCTTATGTTCAAATGGATAATGATATTGTGCGAAGGGCATGGCACCGGATTCAAACCAACAGTCAAATACCTGCGGTATTCGCTTAAGAACTCCACGGTTTTCTGTGTTAGGAATTTCAATGTCATCAAGCGATTCTCGATGAAGGTCAGTGACTTTTTTTCCACTTAATTTTTCAAGTTCGGCGATACTCCCAATACAGATCATTTCGCCCGTCTCATCATTGCGCCAGACCGGGAGAGGATTCCCCCAATAGCGATTGCGGGAAATATTCCAATCACGCGCGTTTTCGAGCCAATTTCCAAAACGACCATCGCGTAAATTTTCCGGAACCCAGTGGGTTTTTTGGTTATTTTGAATGAGTCGCTCTTTGATGGCCTCAACCTTCAGAAACCACGAAGAGACAGCCCGATAAATAAGCGGAGTGTCTGAACGCCAACAGAAAGGATAACTGTGAGTGATGGTGTCGTGGCGAAAAAGTTTTCCGTGATGTTTTAACCACGCAATAATTTCTTTATCTGCTTCTTTGACATGCTTTCCCGAAAAGTCTTTCACTTCATCAGTAAATTTTCCGTCGTCATCAACTGGAAGAACAATTTCAATGCCATGTTTCTTTGCCAGTTGAAAATCATCTTCGCCAAATGCAGGCGCAATATGGACAATACTCGTTCCCTCTTCTTCCGTAACAAATTCACCAGCGAGAACCCGAAAGGCACCGACATTTTTTCGCGATGCAAAATAAGAGAAGAGAGGTTCATATGTTTTTCCGACGAGTTCTTTTCCAAGAAAAGTGTTGACGATTTCAACGTCAGCATCTTTTTTGAAAAGAGCATGAAAAGCTTTGGCTCCAAGAATCAGGCTAACGCCTGTCTTCTGATGTTTTACTTTGACATACTCAAGTTCAGGGTTGACCGCGAGTGCGAGGTTGCTGGGAAGCGTCCACGGTGTTGTCGTCCAGACAAGAAAAAAAGTATTGGGTTCTCCATCAAGCGCAAACATGACCGTGATCGCCGGATCCTGAACATCTTTATAGTTGAGACCTGCTTCAAAGTTGGAAAGTGGCGTGGCAACTGCCGTTGAATAGGGCATGACACGAAATCCTTCGTAGATGAGTTTTTTCTCCCAAAGCTGTTTGAATCCCCACCAGACCGATTCCATAAAGTGACGATCCATGGTTTTATAGTCATTTTTGAAATCGACCCATCGACCGATACGACTGATGGTCCGTTCCCATTCAGCGGTATAACGAAGCACAATACTTCGACATGCTTCGTTATATTTTTTGATTCCCATAGCTTCCACATCCGCGCGACCGCGAATGCCGAGGTCTTTATCGATTTCATGTTCGACGGGGAGCCCGTGACAATCCCAGCCAAAGCGGCGTTCAATACGATATCCTTTCATCGTCCAATAACGAGGGATAATGTCTTTCAAAACACTTGCGAGCAGATGTCCATAGTGGGGGAGACCTGTGGCAAAGGGAGGGCCGTCGTAAAAGCTGAAGGATTTTTCTTTGGCGCGTTGCTCAATACTTTTTTGAAAAATATTCTGCTTTTTCCAAAACGCGAGAATTTCTTCCTCTTGCTTTGGAAAATCAATCTGCGGTTGTACTTTTTCAAATGTCATGAGATTATCTCTTCGTTATTTATTGATATGTCGAAAAAGGCCGCAGGAGGCGTTTGTCGAGCGGCGTCTGCAGGCACTGCGGACAGCAGCCATCATCCTCGCAGTGCCAAAGAGCAGGCGGCAAGATGGCGATTGAATCGAGCCGCCGTAGTGAGACAACGCCTCCGAGAGACTTTTTCGATTCTTTACAAATAGAAGGCGAGAAGTCAAAGCTGATGACACTATCCCGCAAATATAAGTTTCTTTTTTTGATAACGCCGATTGTCCTTTTTTTGGATCAACTGACCAAATGGCTTGTAGTCAAAGAGATACCCTATAGTTCCCGTATTCCGATCATTCCAGGCTATTTTGATCTCGTTCATTTTCGCAATCGAGGCGCTGCGTTTGGTATGCTTTCTGAACTTCCTGATCACATTCGTCCTTTCTTTTTTTATGGTATTGCTGTCGTTGCGGTCATTGTTTTGTTCTTTTATTTTCGATCGCTCAAGGGAGAGGAAAAGTTGATGCCTATAACGCTTTCACTGATTTTGGGTGGAATTTTTGGAAATATTCTCGATCGACTTCGTTACGGCGATGTCGTCGATTTTCTCTCCTTTCATTTTCAAGAGAAAATAATTCGAGGCGTCTATCTTGAATGGCCGGCATTTAATGTAGCTGATAGCGCAATTACGGTGGCGATGATGTTGTTAATTGTGTCAACGCTCAAAACAAAAGGGAGTCATGATCGGCAAAAAAGTTGAGGTGTCGATTCACAGCCTCATAGAACCTATTCGATTATGGGAGAGGCGGCACCAAAAAAGCTGCTGATGCCACAATGTGACATACGGAGCTACGCGACAGAGCTTGACGAAGTACTGCCCGACGACCATGTTCACACTTTCATGAGGCGAGAAGCGATGCCCCAACTTTTTTATGAGGTCTTTTGAATGAAACCATTTATCTTTCATTACGCTGACATTTATATTCCTTCTTTCTTTTTTATGACCATGATCGGCTCACTTGCCGCTGCGTTTTATGCTTCATGGTTTGCAAAACATCATGATGGCGATCCAGTCATCATGCTCGATTTTGGCATCATTGGAATTATTGCAGGTGTTTTAGGTGCGAGAATTTTTCATATTCTTATCGAGAATCCAAAATATTACTTCGAAGATCCGATTCGTGTATTTTATTTTTGGCAGGGTGGGTTTGTTTCACTTGGAGCGTTCGTTTTTTCGGCTCTTACCTGGATTCTTTATTTGCATGTCCGAAAGTTTCCTGTTCTGAAACATTTCGATCACATTACTCTTTCGGTTCCAATTATTATTTTTTTTGTCAGACTTGGATGTCTTTTGGCCGGTTGCTGTTATGGAAAGCCGACCGATTTTTTTCTTCATTTGATTTTTACCGACCCCTCTTCTGCTGCAGGGAAGCTGCATTCCGGTGAAGCACTTCATGCGACGCAAGTCTATTTTATGCTGAATGCTGTTGTCATGTTTATCGTGCTGCATCTTACCTATCGATATCGGCGTTTTCAGGGTCAGGTTTTGACCACATTTCTCATCTATTATGGAATCACAAGGTTTTTGATCGAATTTTTGCGTGGTGATGCTGATCGAGGAGTTTATTTCGATGGAATGATTTCGACCGGTCAGATTGTGATGGTGATTTCATTTGGGGTGGGGATCTTTTTGTGGAAATACTTGAAGAAACGGTTCCCTGTATGAAATTATTTCTTGAAGTCATCAGTGTGACCATTTTTTTAACGGTTACTTCGCATCTTCTTTATGCTTTTCGTTCTGTCCCCTGGATCAATGAATATCTTTCGATCATCGTGGCGCTTCTTCTTCTCTATGTCCCGGTTCTTCTCATGTGGCGAAAAGGAAGAAAGATTACGTTTTTTGATGAAGGGTGGAAAGCTTACACCCGTTCGCTCAAAATTTTTCTCATAAGCCTCTTTATTGTCTTCCCTCCATTTTTGATCGCTGCTCATTTTTGGTATGAAATCGTGTTTCACCTGAAAGGATTTTCGTTTCCCCCATATCCCAATATGCTCAACATTCTCTTTTTTCAGGTTCTTTTAGTTGCGCTTCCGGAAGAATTTTTCTTTCGGGGATATATGCAGACAACCTTCAACGAGATCTTTAAATCTCGTTGGAGGATTTTAGGGGTGAATCTTGGGTGGAGTTGGATTTTAACCGCCGCTCTCTTTGCACTTGCTCATTCGATTGTGGTGGTTCAGTGGTGGCATTTTGCCATCTTCTTTCCAGCGCTGCTTTTTGGGTATCTTCGTGAGCGAACTGGTTCCATTACTGTCCCCATTCTTTTCCACGCTGCATCAAATATAATTCTCGATTTTTTTTCAAGAGGTTATAGGTAGTTTATCAAGTATTATTTCAATGTGTCATCGCGAGCCCAAAGGG
>Ga0209343_10011041_pt1 | contig 10209 bp, 11 predicted proteins | sample RifCSPlowO2_02_FD_184026 | JGI IMG/M metagenome (GOLD analysis project Ga0209343, IMG submission 184026) | Groundwater microbial communities from Rifle, Colorado - Rifle CSP2_plank lowO2_0.2 (SPAdes) (version 2) | ecosystem: Environmental > Aquatic > Deep subsurface > Groundwater | place...
TCGGCAAATCCTTTGAGCAGGCGGCTGACGATTTCGCGCGCGCTGCCGAGCTCGTCGGCAATCGCCTGATGCGTGGCATGTATCGTGGTGGGTTTGTTGATCAGCAGTTTGGCGAGGCGCTGGTCGAGCTTCTGGAATGCGACGGCGGAAACCAGTTGCATCAGGTCGGTGATCCGGTCTGAAAACAGGTGGAACACATAGTTGCGGAATGCTTCGCTGTTGCCAAGGAGGGTGTGGAATGCGTTTGCGGGCAACGCTACTATTTCCAGTGGCTGCTCGGCAATGCCGCGCGCCTGATAGCGGGTGTGACCGAGCAGGCAACTGCTGGTGAGGATGCAACTCTCGCCCGATACGACGCGATACAGTTGCAATTCGCGCCCGTTAGGTGCGGCCTTGATGACGCGGATACTGCCGGATAACAGTAGCGGAAAACCCTGGCAGGGTTGATTTTCGTCGAACACCACCGTTCCTGCCGGGACATGCATCACACTTGCAGATGCCAGCAGGGATTCGCGTTCTGCTACCGACAATTCGCGCAGCATCGGGTATTGCTGCAACAGGCGGGTTTGGGTGTCGTTATCAAGCATGGCAGAGCGTAGCGTGCGCTGTGCGCACGACAATGTTCTGAGCCGCGCGCACAGCGCACGCTACATTACTTTTTGCGTCGTCGGAAAGCATGGGGCGATCAACAGGGTGAAGAAAAACGTCGCGAGCGATGGCAGGGCAAGGCGCGCAAGGACAAAAAAACGGAATTTACATTGAGATAAATGAGCATTTTTTATCCTTGAGCAACGCAGCCATGTCGAGCGCAGTAGTTTTTATCGCCCTGTTTATTCGGGGCGCATGTGCGGGAACAGAATCACATCCCGTATGCTGGCGCTGTCGGTGAGCAGCATCACCAGCCGGTCGATACCGATGCCTTCTCCGGCGGTCGGCGGCAGGCCGTATTCCAGCGCGCGCACAAAGTCGTTGTCCTTGAACATCGCTTCTTCGTCGCCCGCATCTTTCGCCGCGACCTGCGCGTCAAAACGTGCGGCCTGATCTTCCGCATCGTTCAATTCGGAGAAGCCGTTGGCGATCTCGCGCCCGACAATGAACAGCTCGAAGCGCTCGGTGATTTCCGGATTTTTGTCGCTGCTGCGCGCCAGCGGCGAAACCTCAATGGGGTAATCGACGATGAAGGTCGGCTCGATCAGGTGCGCCTCGGCCAGCTCCTCGAATAGCGACAGTTGCAGCCCGCCGATGCCGTCTGCCGGCTTGTATTTTGCCTTCAGGTCTTCCAGTTCATTGACCAGAAAGTCGCGGTCGTTCAGTTGTGCATCGGTAAATTGCGGGTGATATTTCCGGATCGCCTGCACCATCGTCAGGCGGTGGAACGGCTTGCCCAGATCCAGCTCTTTGCCCTGGTAGGTGATGAGCGTTGTGCCCAGCACTTTTTGCGCCACTTCGCGGAACAGGCTCTCGGTGAAATTCATCAGGTATTTATAGTCGCGATATGCCTCGTAGAATTCCAGCATCGTGAATTCCGGATTGTGCCGCGTGGACAGCCCCTCGTTGCGGAAATTGCGGTTGACCTCGAATACCTTTTCGAAGCCGCCCACCACCAGGCGCTTCAGATACAGTTCCGGCGCGATGCGCAGGTACATCTTCATATCCAGCGCGTTATGGTGCGTCTCGAACGGCTTGGCCGCCGCGCCGCCGGGGATCGGGTGCATCATCGGCGTTTCCACTTCCAGATAGCCGTGGCGGATGAAAAATTCGCGGATCGCCTGAATGATTTTGGTGCGCGTCATGAACACTTTGCGCGCGTCCTCGTTGGTGATCAGGTCGAGATAACGCTGGCGGTATTTCTGCTCCTGGTCGGACAGGCCGTGGAATTTTTCCGGCAGCGGGCGCAACGCCTTGGTCAGCAGGCGCACCTGCGAAACACGCACGGAAAGCTCGCCGGTCTTGGTTTTGAACAGCACGCCGACCGCGCCGAGAATATCGCCGAGGTCGTAATGCTTGAACGCGTTGTGCGCTTCCTCGCCGGTATCGTTGTTGCTGATGAACAACTGGATGCGCCCGCTCATGTCCTGCACCGTGGCGAAGCTGGCCTTGCCCATCACGCGTTTCAGCATCATGCGTCCGGCGACCTCGACGTGTATCTGCGCGGCCTCCAGCTCGTCGTGCGTCTTGTCGCCGAACTCGGCATGCAGTTCGCCCGCCAAGTGCTTGCGCTCGAAGTCGTTGGGGAATGCGATGCCGGCTTTGCGTATCTCCGCAAGCTTGTGGCGGCGCTCGGTGATGATCTGGTTCTCGTCTTGCGGAGTTGGTACGGTAGATTCCGTGGTCATTTCATTATCCAAATACAAAAAATTATTAAGTTTCTCATGAGAGTGGCTTCATGACGCGATGGGCTACTAGTGGTCAATCACGCGCAGCCCTGTCTTCACGGATTAGCTCTTCGCTTGGGATGGGTTGCATCGGTTGGTTTGCGCGAAAAGCCGCCAGCGAGCGCACACGCATTTTGGGTTGCGCCGGAAGGATGCGCGTTACCAGTTTGCCCAGGTATACAGCCAGCACCCCATAGGGGTCGGCGAACATTTTTTCTGGATGGCTTAAACTTTGACGTGCCTCACGGATAATAAGGGCATTCATCTGGCATTTCCGAAAAGAGAAATTGGATAGCGAATTATACTATTACTCAGATATGAATTGCCTTTCTGCCCACAGAATAATAGTGCTGTAATTTTTCTTACACTATAAAACCTCTCCCGGAATTTACTTCGGGCGAAGCCGGGGGAGCCGAAACGGTAGCACAGTGAAGTTAGCCATAGCCAACCCGCAAGCTTTGTGCTAAATTCTGCCCAGACTGGCCAGAATTGACAACAGAATAAGCGGGGGACATCATGCACAGCGAATGGCAACTTCAGGAAGCGAAGGGTAACTTCAGCCAGCTCATCAAACGGGCGGCAAATGGCGATGCGCAAACGGTCACTGTCCATGGCAAACCGGCGGCTGTGGTGGTTTCGGCGGAAGAATATGCACGGCTCACGCGCCGCCGGGGCAAGCTTTCCACCGCGCTGCTGAGTCCCGGCCTCGCAGTCGAAGACCTGGAATTTCCCCGCAGCCGCGACACCGGGCGCAACGTCGAGTTATGAGTTGGCTGCTCGATACCTGTGCGCTTTCCGAATACGCCAGAAAAGCCCCCGCGCCGGAAGTGATCGCCTGGCTGGACGAGCAGGATGAAGCCAGTCTGCATCTCAGTGTCATTACTCTGGGGGAGATCGAAAAAGGCATCCTCAAACTGCGCAAAGCCGACCCGCGCCGCAGCCAGAAACTCACCGCATGGCTGGGCAAGGTGGAACAGCGCTTCGCCGGGCGCATCCTGCCGCTCGACGCCGCTACGCTTCACGTTTGGGCGCAAATCGCTGCGCATGCCGAACTGGCCGGACAGCCCCTGCCGGTGATGGACGGCCTGCTCATGGCCACCGCCCAGTGCCACGGCCTCACCGTGATCACTCGCAACGTGCAGGATTTCGCGCTGTACCCGCAAGTGTTCAACCCTTGGGCGCTATGATTCAAATGCACCACAAGACTACTGCCGATCCTGATTACGCAACTCAGCCTCTGCAAGCCACTCAGCCCGCCCGTATTTATACGAGGGGAATTCAAGTGTCAAAGTCGTCTCGTTTTTGAGTAAACGCCTGGTGAGCCAAGCCAACGCCCGGACTTCCTCATTGGTGCGCACATCGAACGGAACACAAAGTTCAACGCCGGCACACCATGCCAATCTCTTGACCGAGATTGATGGGCGCACCACCCAGTCTATGCCTTCCAATTCCATGCGTGATTCTATTGCGCGAAGTTTCGCGTAGTAGTCCTGCATGCTGTCTGGCGTGGGGCGACAAAGATAGGACACGACCTTCTTGCGCGAGCGCCCTACCTTCTTCCATTGTTTCTCGCCGGACGCAAACATATCTGCCGATCGCGCCGGTGGATCACCCGCTTCTTTCCACGCAAAATCGCCGAGGGTAGCCCTGTACCAGATATTCGCGCAGGCGCTGGGTAGCCCAGATGCGGAATTGCGTACCCTGTTTGGATTTCACGCGATAACCGACGGAGATAATCACGTCAAGATTGTAGTGTTCGATCTCTCGCTCAACCTGCCGCTGGCCTTCCTGTCGAACTATCCGGAAATTCCGGATAGTTGCCTCACGCGCCAATTCGCCCTCTTCAAATGCATTGATAATGTGCTCGTTAATGGTACGAACATCCTTATCAAACAGCTCCGCCATCTGCTTTTGCGATAGCCAGACGGTATCGCCTTCCAGCCGGACTTCTGTGGCAATTGAGCCATCTGCGGACTGGTAAATGACGATTGGGACAACGGTATTTTCTGGAGTAGTCATATCAAAGCCTCCCTCGTTTTATGGGGCATTGCCGCAACTGTTGCACTTTTTGCAACAACTGATGGAGCCAATCTTGCGACAACCATCTTGCAATTCAGGAAGGTTCAAATTTGCAATATGCATTTTTTGCACATTGCTTTTTCCATCGCCCTATCCTTTAGAGGAACAGCTAAGTTTTTCTTAGCTGTTGTCGCTCAAAACCCTGACGGAATGCCGCTGCGTCAGCCAGACACTTATCCTGCTCAAAGCGTACATCAATCCGCGTTTGCGGTTTCTTCCGGCAGATCGAGCGCAAAACCGAACAGCATTCGACAATGGGGTTCAGCATTTTCTTCAGCGCCATAATCGCCAAGCCGCTGCACACGCGGAATGACCATGCGCTTGACCGCATCGTCATCAAACTCATTCAGATTGTCTTCCAACACCTTGGCGAGACACTCGTGGATCACATCCACAATCTCAGTATCCTCAGCAAGGCGAACAACAATCAGGAACTCAATAATCATGGCTGCACCGGCCCCAGCAGTTGTTCTTCGAACCAGCGTTTCGCGGCTTGCCAGCCTGCTTCCGCCTCGGCGCGCAGACGGCGGGCTTCATCGCGGCGGCGGTGAGATTCGACCACAATTTTTTCCTGCACATCCTTTGGTGGAATGACTAATGGAATCTCGCCAATTTCTTCCAGATTGATATTTGCACGGGCAACTGGACGCTTGAAGTAGTCAAGCAATGCCTGACCAATGCTGGAATGCAAATAGAGGCACGCAAACTCTGGGGAAATTTCATCGCCTATCAATCTGATCGCTGCTATCGCTTGATTTATGTTCGCTGGCTCGTCGCGATTGAACACCCCAGCAGCGCCGATTGTCGCGCCGACAATCGCAATTAGTAAATCACCCGACTCAAGCTGTGAACGCTTCATCATGCCATTGTGAATAGTGTCGCTAAGATGAACCTCACTGTTTGCTGTCACTTCTCCGTCAGCCGTTATTTCGCCGCTACGAATGAAGCGTACGCCGTCCGGTGAAGGTACATAGGCATCACCTTTTGATAGCGGAGTGACACCCGAAAATATTTTTATTGCAAGTTCTTTGAACGTGGCTACACGGTATCTAGATGCCCGAATATACGCAAACAGCTTCCTGAAGCGCGATTGATTTGAATAAGGATCAACCCGCTTACCGAGACTGCATAACTGAACAGCAAAAACCTTGCGCTCATCCTTGGGAGGTGGGGTAAGGCCGAGGGTGGCGAGGAGGTAGTCGTCAAGACCAGCGAGCAGTGCGTCGGCTTCCACCTGCTTTGCCCAGCGCTCCGCTCGTGCTGCATCCATTGCGGAAACCAACTCCGCCTGTCGTTTTAGAGGAGGCAGCGGAATGCGTATGCTTTTTATCTCCTCGGCGTTGATATTGGTCATGCCAATGATCTGTCGGGACAGTTGATCTATCTGTAGTCGTGCCAAAACCTGAAGTGTTCGATGGAGCCAGGCTTTTGTTTGCGGTTGGCCTCGCGGCGCACATGATCGAGCGCGTAAAGCAGGAAGCCTCCAGACATTCCTTAAGTGAATAGCCTAAACGCCTTGCTTCAAACTCGCCGAAATAAAATCGTCCAGGTCGCCGTCCAGTATGGCTTGGGTGTTGCCGACTTCGTAGTTGGTGCGCAGGTCTTTGATGCGCGATTGATCGAGCACATAAGAACGAATCTGGTGCCCCCAGCCGATGTCGGTCTTGCCGTCTTCCATCGCCTGTTTCTCTGCGTTGCGCTTGCGCAACTCTTCCTCGTAGAGGCGCGATTTCAGCATTGCCATTGCTTCGGCGCGGTTGCGGTGCTGCGAGCGGTCGTTCTGGCATTGCACCACGATGTTGGTGGGCAGGTGGGTGATGCGCACCGCCGAGTCGGTTTTGTTGATGTGCTGTCCGCCCGCGCCCGAGGCGCGGTAGGTGTCGACGCGCAGGTCGGCGGGGTTGATCTCGACTTCGATGGAGTCGTCCACTTCGGGATAGACGAACACGCTGGAGAATGAGGTGTGGCGCCGGTTGCCAGAGTCGAACGGCGACTTGCGCACCAGCCGGTGTACGCCGGTTTCGGTGCGCAGATGGCCGTAGGCGTAGTCGCCGATCACTTTGAGGGATGCGCCTTTTATGCCTGCGACTTCGCCGTCGGATTGTTCCAGCACTTCGACCTGGAATCCTTTGCGTTCGCAATAGCGCAGATACATGCGCAGCAGCATCGATGCCCAGTCTTGCGCCTCGGTGCCGCCCGAGCCGGACTGGATGTCGACGAAGCAATTATTTGGGTCCATCGGATGGGCAAACATGCGGCGGAATTCCATGGCCGCAACGCGCTTTTCGATGTCCTGGATGTCGGTGGCGGTGCCTTGCAGGCTTTCGTTGTCGTTTTCCGCTTTCGCCATTTCAAACAGCTCGGCGGCATCGGAAAGATTTTGCTGGATTTGCTTGAGGCCGAGCACCACGCCTTCCAGCATCTTGCGCTCGCGTCCCAGCTCCTGCGCGCGCTTGGCGTCCTGCCAGATGGCGGGGTCTTCGGCGAGTTCGCAGACTTCGATCAGGCGTTCCTGTTTGGTATCGAAGTCAAAGATACCTCCGTAATTCTGCGCTACGGGAGGATAAATCCTGAAGCTGGTTGGCGAGAGAATTGAGTTGTTCCGCTTCCATGATGTTGTCGCGTGCTGAAAAGGGCGCGATTATAGCGCAAACAAGCCCGCTATTACCCCGCAGGCGATTGCGGCGAAGCCCACGGCGACTTGTCGGGCGAGGGCCCAGCCGCCGATGAAAACTACCATGCCGAACTTGAAGGCGAGATTGGCGAGGACGGCGAGCGCAATTGCCGTGACGGTCTGCTGTTCGCTCAATTGCCCAAGGTTGAACAGGCGCAGGCTGGACAGGGTGATGGCATCCACATCGGTCAGGCCTGACGCCAGCGCCACGGCATACAGACCTTGGCTGCCCGCGAGATCGGTCATCCATGCCGCACCCAGCAATACGACGACATACAGCAAGCCGAAACCGATGGCGGTATGCAATTCGGCCGGGTTGGAAGTTTCCGGAATGTAGAGTTCGGTGGCTTTGCTCATCTTGCGCCAGTTGTACAACGCCACCATCAAGCCGAATAGCAAGCCGCCTGCCATTGACGGCAGCAGGCTGGGCAGCGCGCCATAGGCGACTGCGGCGCTGACCATCAGCAGGCGCAGCAATACCACCATGCTGGCAATCACGATCACCGACGCGGCGAGGCTCAGCATCGCCTGGTTGCCCTTGCCGTGCTTCGCGTAGATCATCGTGGTGGCGGTGCTGGAAACGAGGCCGCCGAGAAAGCCCAGCAGCGGTGCGCCATAGCGGGTTCCCACCACATGCAGCGCGGCATAGCCGGCCAGGCTGACGCCGGAGATCAGCACCACCATCAACCATGCCTGATGCGGGTTGAATGCGTCATAGGGGCCGTAATTCTGATCCGGCAGGATCGGCAAGACGATGAAGGTCAGCACGGAAAATTGCAGCACGGCAACGAGGTCGCGGCGTGTGAGCTTCTGCGATATTCCGCGCAGTTCGGGTTTGAAATAGAGCAGGGCGGTGATGCCTATCGCCAGCATCACGGCGAGTTTGGCGAGGTCATACCAGATCATCGCGCCCAACCCGTAGCACAGTATGAGGGCGACTACGGTAGTGGTGCCGGGGTCGCTCTCTTCGCTGGGGTTGTTGATGTAGGCGGCGACGATCATGCCCGCCACGGCCAGCAGTCCGGCAATCAACAGCCAGGGCGAGCCGAGTTTTGCGGAAAGCAGCGCGGACAAAGTGCCGAATACCGCGACCAGCGCGAAAGTGCGCAGCCCGGCCTTGGCCGACGGGTTGCGCTCGCGCTCCAAGCCGATCAGCAGCCCGATGGCGAGGCTGGTGAGAAATTGCGGCAAGGCTTCGATGCCGTTGCTATGCAGGAAAGTGGTTTCCATTATTTTTTCGCATCCCGCCAATGTCGAATGATGAGTTGCAGGCTCTGTGTGCCATTGTATTCATTGACGCTCAGGCTGTACACGGCATGTATTTGTCCTGGCAGCGGCTCGTTGTGTCCGAACAGTATGGCCTCGATTATTTTTCCTTTTTTATCCAACCGCAGTTTGAGATGTTTTTCGCCGACCACACGCTGGTTTTGCACGGTAAAGTTGTCGTTGAATTGCGGGGCAGGAAAGCCTTGCCCCCACACCTGCGCGTCCAGCAAACGCGCCACCTCCAGGTTCATCTCGGTATGCTCCAGCGCGCCGTCGGTTTCGATGCGTTGCGCCAGGTCGTCCGCGGTGAGCAGTTCGTCGGATACCTGTTCGAACGCGGCGACAAAATTATTGAAATCGGCTTCGGCAATGCTTAAACCCGCAGCGGCTGCGTGCCCGCCGAATTTTTGGATCAGCGCGGGATGGCGTTTGCTGACCAGATCCAGCGCATCGCGCAGATGCAGCCCCGCGATGGAGCGCCCCGAGCCTTTCAATTCTCCGTCGTTGGCGCGTGCGAAGGCAATTACCGGGCGGTGGAACTTATCCTTGAGGCGCGAGGCGAGAATGCCGATTACGCCCTGATGCCAAGTCTCATCGAACAATACCAGGCATGCTCCGTAGGGTGCGCCATGCGCACCATGGTGCGCATGGCGCACCCTACGGTTGGCCTGTTCCAATGCGGCCAGCGCGCTGTCTTGCATGTCCGCTTCGATGTTGCGCCGCTCGCGGTTGAGCGCATCCAGTTTGACGGCGATCTGCGTGGCGGTTGCGGCATCGTCAGTCAGCAGGCAGTCGATGCCCAAACTCATATCGTCCAGCCTGCCAGCCGCATTCAGGCGGGGCCCGACGGTGAAGCCCAAGTCCTGACTGGAGGCTTGTGCCGGATTCTTTTTCGCTGCCTGCAACAGCGCGTTGATCCCGGCGCAAGCGCGTCCGGCGCGGATGCGTTGCAGGCCTTGTTGCACGAGGATTCGATTGTTCTGATCCAGTTTCACCACATCGGCGACGGTTCCCAGCGCGACCAGATCGAGCAGTTCGGCGAGCTTGGGTTCGGGCTGGTCGACGAACGCGCCGCGCTCGCGCAGCTCTGCACGTAGCGCCAGCAGCACATAGAACATCACGCCCACCCCTGCCATGTTCTTACCGGGAAAGGTGCAGCCGGGCTGGTTGGGGTTGACGATGCAGGCGGCATCCGGCAGCGTATCGCCGGGCAGGTGATGGTCGGTGACGAATACCTGCATGCCCAGACGATTGGCTTCGGCGACGCCCTCGACGCTGGCGATGCCGTTATCGACTGTCAGCAAAATATCAGGCTTGTGCTCCGCAGCTAGCTGCACGATCTCGGGCGTCAGCCCATAACCGTATTCGAAGCGGTTCGGCACGATGAAATCGATTTGTGCGCCGAAGCTGCGCAGTCCGCGCACGGCCACTGCGCAGGCGGTCGCGCCATCGGCATCGTAGTCGGCGATGACCAGGATTCTTTTGTGTGCCGCGATGGCGTCGGCCAGCAGGCATGCCATTTTCCGCACATTCTTCAAACTGTCGAATGGCAGCAGGCCGGACAATGAAGTATCCAATTGTCGGCTGTCGGTGATGCCGCGCGCCGCAAAAATTCTTGCCAGCGCTGACGTATAACCGCTGTCGCGCAAAAGTTGCACGGCTGATCCGGGAATGCTGCGAGAGGTGATTTCTGGCATGTCGATAATCGGTTAAGGAAGGTCTGAATAAGTAACCACAAATGAGAACGGAAAACTCACATTCTGCTGCGGATATTCGAATTGACCGGAAATTGCCCTGGGAAGGGTCGTTTTGCCG
>Ga0209343_10011042_pt1 | contig 10208 bp, 17 predicted proteins | sample RifCSPlowO2_02_FD_184026 | JGI IMG/M metagenome (GOLD analysis project Ga0209343, IMG submission 184026) | Groundwater microbial communities from Rifle, Colorado - Rifle CSP2_plank lowO2_0.2 (SPAdes) (version 2) | ecosystem: Environmental > Aquatic > Deep subsurface > Groundwater | place...
ACGCCGTAGTAAATCGGGTTTTGTAAAAGTCGCTGGACACAGGAAACGGAAAGAATATTGCCTTTATAGCTTCTTTGCCCCGCTTGTTCCAAAACTTTGGCAAGGGCTTTGAGCGTATAGTCGCCAGTTGCGTAAAGTTCAAATGCTTTTTTAACAAGCGGTGCTTTCTCGCTATCAACATCAATCGCCCTTGTTTTGGGATTGTTGGAATAGCCAAGCGGGGCAAAGTTTGGCCAAATCCCTTTCCGCAGTTTTGCCCGATGCCCTCGTTTGATATTTTCGCTTAAATTGTCGATGTAATACTTGCTTTGGCCAAAGACAATGTTCATCATGAATTTTCCTTGCGGTGTTGAGTCAAACCAAAAAGTCGGGAATTTCAAATCTTTAATTTTTCCTGTGTCCAGCAAATAAATGATTTTACCTCCGTCGATTGAATTTCTGGCCAGTCTGTCCGGATGCCAAGCCAAAATTCCCTGGGCTTCGCCGTTTTCAATCCGATCAAGCATTTCGCCGAAAACTTTTCGGCCAGGTTCTTTGGCAGTTTTTGCCTCGCTTAGCGAGGCGACGATTTCAAGTTTTTCTTTGGCGGCAAATTCTTTTAATTCAGAAATTTGAGATTCAATACTTAGAATCTGCCTTTCTTCGCTGTCCGTTGATTTTCTCGTGTAGATAAAATATTTCATAGTTCCTTCTTAAAAATTAAAAATGAAAATTCGGGAAGCCCGCTTTTGGCCAGCCCCGCAGAAGCGGGGCAAAGATAAAAAATTCCAATTTGCGCTTAAAATCGGCTGGCGAGTCCTCGTAGAGGGCGAGCCAACAAAGACATTTCCCAATTGGCGGTGTGCGTTCGAAAAAATTCGAACAGATTTCGCCCAAAATTTGTAGGGCGGGCGGAATTCCTCCCCCCAAACCCCCCTTCCGCCCGCCTGCGGAAGCGACCCTTTCGGATTGAAAAACTGCCAAAGAAACTGAAAAAATATCGTCTCGAACTTCATTTTGGGCCAAAAGCGGGCTCCCCTCATTTTTAATTGGACTAAATTCATAATATTTGATAGTATTATATTGAAAGGATAGCATAACACTTTAATACTATCAAATTAGTGATAATATGGCAATAGAAATCAACATAGGCGAGAATATAAAAAAGTGCCGAAATAAACAGGGATTATCCCAAGAGGATTTTGCCAAGAAATCTGGTGTGAAATACACTACTCTTACAAAGATTGAGAGTAGTGTTATTAAAAAGCCGTCTGTGCTTATTATGGCAAAATTAGCCAAAGCATTTGGTATTCCAATTGAAGAATTATTAAAGTAAAAAAATATATGAACAAAAAATTTATTTGGATATTCGCAGTTATTTTAATTATTATTGCCGTCGGAGTATTTTATTTTTTGTATAAGCAACAACCTTCACGGGTGAATATACAAAACAATACAACTTACCCTCGAACTTCAAATTTCGCTTTTTATCCAGTTCACGAAATTAAGTTAAACAAATTTAATTCTGGAACATATAACACGGAGGGATATGTTGTAAAATTTTATACCTGTCCTCCGTGTCCAAAAGGAGCTCAATGCAAACCTTGCATGAGAGACAACATTGTTATTTCGGAAAATAACAAACGTCTTGAAACTTATTCACTATCTGATAAAGAAATGATTTTGTTCGCAAATAGTCCAAAGCAGTTTGAGCTTGGGGGAAAGTATAAATTTTCCATAAATATACTTGATTACAAATCAACGAGTGAACCAATCAATGATGTTGAAATAGTTGGGTATAACTCAAATAGTAGTTCTGTAGACTGTTATGACTGCGGGGAGGGTGGTTGGCAAAAAATGAGCGAAAAATGCGGGCAAGCTATCATTACTAAAAGTGACTTTAAGAGCTGTTTGATAAATTTTAGCTGGTCGTCAGTTAATCAAAACACGAGCACCGATGAAATAAAAGATGGGTATATTGAAATAGGTGGCTCGGAAGTTCTTAAAAATCCAACCACCAAATCAATAAAGGTTTTCATTTATCATCAGTGGGCTGTTGATAAAGATGGAAATTTGTATTTATTGGGACAATTGGGTTAAAAAAGAATTTGCCGCCAAAGAAAAACTTGAAATCGTCCAATCCGAAAGGGTCGCTTCTGCGGGCGGGCGGAAGGGGGGTTTGGGGGGAATTCCGCCCGCCGAGCCCAGCCAGTTCCGTTCGGATATTTTCAAACAGACACCGCCAAGTAAAATAGTGAAATCGTCAATCATTAATCATCTTTAATGCCTTTTTCAAAAGCTCCTTGTCTTGAGAAAATGTCAGCTTTTTTAAAGCCTCCTCTGGTTCAAACCAGCCAAGGTCTGAAACCTCAAAGTCATGGTCGGCAATATCACCGCTTTTATATTTCATCAAATAATAGGTTACAACTTTAAATATTTTTTCCCCATTTAGCGTATATACATACTTGCTGTATCCTACTTTACCGATGATTTCAGCCTCCACTCCCCCCTCTTCCTTCACTTCTCTAACAGCAGCCTGCTCTGAAGTTTGCCCCGGATCAATTAAACCCTTGGGAAAACTCCAATGTTTATTTTGGGAATGCTGGGTAACTAATACCTGACCTTTACTGTTAAAAACTATTCCGCCTGCAGAAAATTCTCTTTTCATCCTCTTAAATTATACAGCGCCCCTGGTGGGATTCGAACCCACATATCAGGATCCGGAATCCTGTGGTCTATCCATTAGCCTACAAGGGCAAGTTTACACTGAGCCTGTCGAAGTGCGGGCAAGCTGGGATAACTTTCGATCAACCAACTGGATAGAAATTCCACCTTATCCCAAACTCACCCTGCAACAAACACAACAAATTTTAACACTTTCTGCTTAATTTATCTTTCTTGTAAGCCTGGTTCTCTCCTTATCAAAATGTACTACTGTTTTAAACACTTCTTGTACTAAAGGATGAATCGCGTCAATTTCAAAAGCTCTTAAAACATATTCTTTTGCTAAATCACCATTTCCTTGCCTGGTCTCCAATACTGCTAAATCGCATAAAATTTGTATGTCATCGGGAATATTCTCTAAAGCCTGTTTAATAAGCTTTCTGCCCAGTTCTACATCACCATTCATAAATATTGCCCAGCCAAGAAGGTGAACAATTCTAGGATGATTAGGAAGTAGTTTATTTGCTTTTTTCAGTGTGTCCACTGATTCCTGGAATTTTCCTTGCTTACACAAAGCCTCACCCAGGAAATAATAAGCTTCTGAATTGTTAGGATTAAGCTCTACAATCTGCCTAGAGATTATCTCGGCATTAGGATTTTCTCCAAGAATTAAACACCTTTCCGCTTCTATAAGCAGTTTTTTTACTTTATCCTTTTTTGTCACCAATGTTATTTTCCTTTTGGACAAGCCTCAATTACTTCAGGATTTCTCAACAAAATCGTCCTATTAGTTGTGTAAGCTAGGCCTTTATTTGGATTAGTTTCAAAACCAACATAAACTATTTCCACACCTCTGTCTTTTAACTCTGCTACAGCAGGCTGTAAATCAGAATCTGAGCTACAAAGGGCAGCTGAATCCATTTTTTTATCACAGGCAAAAGCCACCAGGTCAACAGCTATTTTTACATCTACACCCTTTTCTCTAAAAATAATTTTATCTCCCACCTTTTGAGCCCTAACATTACCGGCAATAACAAATTCATAGCCCTGTTTAACCAGATTGTTTCTTAATTTCCTCTGGAATTTAATAAGCTCTAGTGACTTCTTCTTAGTTTCGGGATGAACATGCAACCTGGAAACATAAAATATTTTTCTGGAAATATCAAAGCTTTTGAGTGGCTCTTTAAATAACTTATTCAAATCAATTAGAGCCAAATCGAAGATATGTTTAGCGATTCCTTCTTCTTTTAAAACCTCCTCAACTTTATGGAGAAAATTCTCGCCATCAATAAATAAAACCGATTTAGACATAGAGGAATTTTATCATAAAATAAGCAATAAAAAACCTCAGCGGGCTTTCGCACTAGCTGAGGCGTTTATGATGTAAATATACCTTAATTGACCTTATATGTCAAGCCATAATTTGATATATTCCGATCTATTTAGGAGGTGCAATATTCTCACTTTCAAGAATGCAGTTGCTTTGCACTTAAACCTATCCTGTTTTCTTCAACATCTTCTCCGATATCATCAATCGCTCCCACGACGCCAACCACAGGAGGTTCTAACTTCTTCCATTCTTTTCCAAACTTATTTTCTACCGGTTGCTCTATATCAGTTCCTGCTTCACTCATTAAATTTATTCTACACTAACAGGCCAGTTGCTTCACCTCCTAATAAAGATATTCCATATATGCAGGTTACTAGAGAACAATATATTCCTAATCCCAATAATCCTTTTTCTCCACTTAATGACTCTTTTACATACTTATCCCGAAATGCGGTGGGAGCAGGATTCGAACCTGCGGTCACCTTTCGGCAACAGATGTTTTCGAAACATCCGCTCTAGGCCACTAAGCGATCCCACCTTTATGCGCGCCTGGAGGGAATCGAACCCCCGGCCTCAACGTCCGCAACGTCGCGCTCTTTCCACTGAGCTACAGGCGCAAAGTCAAACTTTGCTGGTAAGACTGACTTACCGCAGTAGGGGTATTTTAGCACTGTTAGATTGCCGCAGCCACTACATGGTTTTATGGGTACTATCTGTCCACCTCGAAGGAGTCAAGGCTCACCTTCGAGGTGTCTTTCTATCTATGGATATTTTCCAAAGGGAAATTTTTTTGTAATCCTTCCGACCATTTTTCCAGCCAGGATTTACGGGGAACTTCTACAAAGGGCAGGAACCTGGCCACTGCTTTTTTAATTTTTTCCTCATCTACACCCTGCAAAACTAACATCAGTTGCGCAGGGAAACGCAAGCGGGTTTGGATATGTAACACATTTGAGCCTTCTTTACGACTAAACCAAAATGCATCTAAAAAGTGCCAAAAATAAAAATCCTCTCCAATGGTAACTCCTTGCGTGGAAATTCTATAAGAAATTGGGTGAGGAGGCACAAACGCTAAAACATAGGCTACAAAAGTTAAAGACAAAAGTGCGGCAATCAGCAGAAACTCTTTGGCTAAAAATAAGATTAGGATCAGCAGAATTACAATAACCGCCAAAGTTGTATAGTAGGATCTGTCTTTTTTCCTGAAGGGGCGAGCCGGAGCTTGCCAGGAAAGCAGGGTTTTAATTTCCTCGGCCTCCATCATTTTAGGAGTAAAGAACTCAGTAGGTGGATTTTTATTAGGTTTATCCTTGGGCATTTGCTTCTAGTTTAACCCTAAAAAGAGTCTATGTAAAGTGCGGCGCCCGGTTGTAATAGTTCAGAATCCTTGACATACATTTGTCATTCCCGCCCGCCTCGCCTCGCTGAAGCTTCGGCGAAGCGGGTCCGGAATGACAGTTTTGATATAGTTTTGTCAACAACTTTCCCCAAAACTACTCTTCAGTAGGCTTCATGCCTTGCGCGAGGAAACTCGTCTAGCTTACAGGGGGCTTATTTTCTTTTAAGAACTTCGTAAAATTCCTTTTTTGGAAAACCGCTTTGACGAATCATTGAATCGAGAATCCCTCGTTTAAACTCTTTATTGGCCCCATGGAATGCAACAGTGACAGCATAACTTATATGGTCTCTTGTTAAAACCCAAGTCTGATGAAAAGAACCAGTCCCACTTTCTTGTTGAAAACCTAGATTTTTAAGGATAGTTGTTACATCACGATACTTAAGGGGTTTATATTTCGGCATGAGTTAAAATTCTGCCTTGAGATGCAAGAACAGTAAAAAGCTGAAATGGGGAAATAAAAGGCTTCTCCTGTTTAACCTTGGTAATCTGCCTTAGTTTATCCCAATATTCCTTAGGCGCTGGCCTAAATGTTAACTCATCCGGAAAACCTAATTTAGAAGCAGCCTGTACATGAGATGAAATTGCATCATTAAGACTTAAGATTGCCTCCTCTAATGTAGCATGATCTTCTTCTACAATTGCTTTATCTCTTCGGGTAATTCCTGACGCATAATTATTTCCTTTCCGGTAATCTTATTGAGTATTTTTGCATCGGTAATACTTTTGAGGAGCTTAATAATCTTTTTTGTTGATTTTCCAGCTTTTAATTCCATATATTTGCATACTGTCAAAGCCATAAAGCAGATGAGGACATGTGCCTCAATGGTTTGTTTTTTAAAATGATAGGTTGGCCGCATTGCCAAATCACTCTTGCTAATTCGAAACGCCTACTCTACATACCAGAGGTTGTGGTAGTGATCAATAATAGTTTTGTTGGTTTCCTCAGTCAGATTCGTATAGTATCCTTTTATCCCAAAAAATCTTTAACAAAAATTCTAGTAAGTAGCTTATTGTCCGCAATATCTCCTAACACTTTTTTTGCAGGACGGGAGTAAGAATACCAATGTTTTATGGACTTCCAACCAGATAAAATAAACTTTAACGTAATTTAATACTCCGACATTTCGGATAAACTCTGTAAGTTACTCACCTTACGCAGTGTCATTCCCGCCCGCTTCGCAGCGAGGCGAGCGTAGGCGGGAATCCATGTTTTTTATTTGTATAGATTCTCATCCTCGATCGGAGTCGAGAACAAGCTTTCATGGGAATGACAAGGGTAATTGCGTAACATGAGTTATCAGTATTAAGTTACCTTTAATTTATCCCACTCTTTTTGAATATCTAAAATTACTCTATCATCTTGAGTAATTCCTTGAATTGAATAAAGATTCATGCATCCCAATAGCTTTTTGTCCTAAATTAATCCCTTTGCTTCCTGTACCATTGTAGATGAATAAATCGTTAACATCATCTTCAGCTGCATTCATTCGCTTTACAATTACATCAAGTTTGTCCTGTAGAGTTCCCAAGATGATGTCTTGTGGAGTTGTTTCTCTTCCAACAACGAAGAATTTTATTACCTCTCACAACAAGTATATCTGTAATAAATTTATGTTTATTTAAAAATGCTCTTCCAGAACCAGATTTAAGATATTTTTCAAAATTGAAGGCAGTATACTTATTTGAGAAAGCAAAATAACAAATTAATTTTACCGGTAAGCGTTTTTGGGTAGCAGGAACTTGACCCTTTTGATGACGAATCATACGTTCTTTCAGGTCTTCGGCACAGCCGATTATTTACAAAACACCTATCACCGTTGTATACAACGTATCGTTATCTAACATATTGACGGAAGAAAATATGTAATAAAAATATTAGCCACAGATTTAGCGGGGAATACATCACTCTCTACTTTTGAAGTTATTGTTTCACACGACCAGAGAAATAAGAAATAATTTTCCAAATTAACCAGATTATTACAAACCAAATAGCTATATTAAGCGAACCAACTAACACTAGGCTGAAATTGTTATCTGCGCAGTATGATAGTGGATAACCGGTCGATAAGCAACTATCTCCAAAAATATTTATCTTGAATTGTCTCTGAATGAAAATTCCATAAAGTGGAACAATATACCGTGAGATATACCATACCACCACACTTAATATCAAAATAACCACAAACGCCTTTTTGGACATTAAATTAATAATATCACAAAATCAAAAAAACAATAATCTTTCATCAAGCAAAAAATGTCCACCCTTGGGGTGGATTTACGTTTTGCGACAGCAAAAGGCAAGCTTTGCTTATATTGACATTATCTGAGGATTTTTGACAAGCGCTAAAAGCGGTCCTTCCCAGCCAAAACTGGTTTCGCGACCCTCAAGCAAGCGAAATGTTTCCTTGCAGGAGGAATCAACTCTTGTATATTCTTTAAGCACATTGACTGTTTCCTCAATGAATCCGCCAACCGTGCCCTCGGAGTCATCTACTCCGCCTGTGCTTAATTTTTTATCCAGCCGCAACAACATATCAACTAACAACCATGCGGTCTGTTTACTTACGGGTAAATCAGACACAATTGCCGATAAACGATTACACCCTTCCGAGAGTGAATTTTGATAAGCAAACCAAATGCGGGCAGGACCTATGTATGGCTTGATATGTCTCATGGCGGTAGTGATCGCTTTTTTGAAGGCAGATAAATCTTTCTTAGTCAAAACTCCTAGACGACCGCTACAAGTGGGCCCAGTTACAAGTCGCTTGTCCTCATCACTTAAGGGCTTGCCGCCGGAAACTGCGTAAATTGCAACAGCAACCATGTGTTTGCAAAGCGTATCGTTTTGACCAAGGTAACATTCACAATGGCCACAGTCATAGCGACACGCCTCCACCAAAACCCGATAGGGTTGGCTGCCTTGCACAATGGCAGAATAAGCGCCGATGCCTTCTTCAAACTGGGTTACTTTTCCGCTCTCATACAATCCCACTGCCTTCTCAAATGTTGGCCCATCAGTTGCAAATTTTATTTTATCTAAATCGTAAGTTGGTTGCATGGATTTATCTAAAACATAAGGAGGTAATCTTTTTCTATATATCAATATCTTTTACTGATTCCTTCAGTTTTAGGGATACACATTTTTTCTTTCAATCTTCCGTTGTCTTGCTGCATCATCTCTATCGGAGATAAACCACCAAGGATTTTGTGTGGGAAATAATTCCAGGCTTCGTTTACAGTTTCTAAAATATCCTCAAGTTCAGACATCCCCTGACCGGTGTCAAACATAGCAATAATATCGGTTAAACTGTCCTGTCCATCCTCATTGTAGATAATATCCTTAATATTCTCCAAGCCAAAGTCACTCCCGGTTTCCTTAAGCATTTCCAAAAGCTCATTTTCAATCTCTTTCCTCTTAATAGCAATTTCATTTTTAGTCATAAAGATCTATGACAGTTTTAAATTTTAGCTTGTTTATTTCCCAGTATCACTTGGCAGGTATAATTGGAAAAAAGAAAAAAGGCAGCATCTCTCTCTTCCTGGGAAGCTTTACTGGAAATCATATAACTAAAGTTTCTTCTCATATCATCTTGGGATTTTTGATATGCCTCTTGGGCACTATTACCCTTTATTAAGGTAATTGGAACCAGATTTGATGGCTCTAAAAAGAGTTTGGCGATTGGATCAGTTAATGGTTTAGTGCCTCGTTCTTTTGAACGGATTAACCAAAAGTCTTTATTGTAACCAATAAAGGTAGCTGCACCTTTTTCTATGCTAAATGAACCCAGTTTTGCGCCTGCCTCACAGCTTCGGGCATAGATTATTTTTTCTTGAAGCAATGCTCCGCAATTCCCTTCATCAAGCAATACCTCATTATCATAACCTGCCACAGAGTCTTTTGATCCGTGACCGTTTAGAAAGATGAGGCGAGGATTGTTTCTGCTGATATAACTAACAAATTTTTGTTTATTGGCTTTCTTGCCATCTAAATCTAATACGGTGATATCTTTATTCTTTGCTTCATCAATTACCAACTCACTCCAGAAGTAGAGGTAAGTGGTGGGAAAATCATGATTGGGTCTGGTGACAAGGATAGAATTATTCACTCTGGTAGATTTTACCTTCAGCAACATCTCTTAAGAATTTCAGTTGCATTTCAATAATCTCTTGGCCAAGCTCATTACCCTTTTTAACGCTTTCTACAATCTGCTCTCTGGTAATATTTTCACCACCGACTGAGAGCTCTAAATCTTTAGAAAGAGCATTGATTCTGGCTATCACCAGCTCTTTAATGTATTCCTGAAGCTTTTTGTCTTCCTCGCTCTTATCCATGTTGATCCTCCGTATGCTCTTTTAACAAACCCAATCTATCAAGTTTATCTAAGATTTCATCTACCTTATCTGTATCATTATCAATCTCTATTTTGGCAGCATTCCAGGATAATGGTTCGTTGTTTTCCAGTACAACCACAATTTCATCTCTTAGACCTAGCGGGATGTTGGCGTAAATTTTATTAAATTGGGCTTTTTTGTGCTGCTTTTCTTCCATAGGGGAGTATTTTAACACCATTTAAATCATAAATCACAAGAAAAGCAATAACAAGATAACAAAACATCAACAAAAAAATATGTAGTTTTCTCCTGTAATTTTTTCATCTTGCTAAAATAACCCGTTCCTCGTGCCGCCGGCATAGCCTCTGGCGACGCACGGCAGCATCCGGACTAGGAATGTACTCATAGCTCACCTTAAACTTAGGCTTGGTTTTTTTCTTTCCTATTTTCATCTGCTAATTCTTCTTGAGCCTTCCGAATAAAATTTAAATAATCATCAAAAGT
>Ga0209343_10011045_pt1 | contig 10208 bp, 9 predicted proteins | sample RifCSPlowO2_02_FD_184026 | JGI IMG/M metagenome (GOLD analysis project Ga0209343, IMG submission 184026) | Groundwater microbial communities from Rifle, Colorado - Rifle CSP2_plank lowO2_0.2 (SPAdes) (version 2) | ecosystem: Environmental > Aquatic > Deep subsurface > Groundwater | place: Rifle...
CGGGACTTTCTGCAAAAACCGTCACGGTCGGCTTATTGATGTCGGGAAGAATGTCCACCTTCATTGTCGCGAGACTCCACAAACCAAGAGCGGAGACGATCGCGGAGAAGAGCAAAACGGGGTATTTATTGTGGAGTGACCACATAATGATTTTGTTCAACATATGTTTTACAAACTACATCTCCATACCCTCCATACCGGCATGACCCGCATGGGGATTTGGCGTTGCTGATTCCGGAGAAACATCTTCTTTTGCTTCCGCAGTGCTCACGTCATCAAGAAGCATATCTTCCGTGATCCCCTGCGGGGGTTTCACGATATAGCGATCTCCACGAACAAGGCCTGAATAAACTTCGACGTCAGTTCCCACTGTGCGGCCAAGGGTCAACCGTTTTGCGTATACGCGCCCGGCATCTGAAAGTGCCCATACATTCGGTTTTCCTTCTGCATCCCACCACAGCGAAGAAAGTCCGACTCGTACCGTATTCACACTCTCCGGAACAAGAATGCGGAGTGACGCGCCGATCGGCCAGTCGGTCGGCTCAAGAAGGATCGCGTCAGCCATCACCGAGCCGCTTTCGTCGAGCGCATTCCCGATGCCAATCAACCTTGCCTCACGCGCATCTTCATAAAACCCCGTGCGCACCACGAGGAGCGTCTCCCCGATCTCAGGGGTTTTGATGTTGTTCGGAAGCCGTACTCGTACGAAATTCGCAGTATTTTTTGTGCTGGTGACGACTGCGACGGGCATCCCCGGTTCCACAAACTCGCCCGGTTTTTTTAGAATGCTCGATACCATACCACTTTCCGGCGCAACAATCACCGACGCATCTTCCGTTGCGGCACGCACGGTATTGTACGATGCCTCCTTTGCAGTGACATCTCCTTCTGCCATTGCAAGATCTTGTCGGAGCATTGCAATCTCGCTGTCGAACATGCGCAGTTGCTCGAAAGACATTTTCTCCGTATCGACCGCCATGAGTTCCGCCTCACGAAGCTTATCCACTGCCATAATGAATGACTCCTGGTCTTCGTGAAGCGTTGACTTTAGTTCCATGAGGGTGGCGTCAGTCAATGTTGTACCATCCGGAAGTGACGCGTCGGCAAGTTTGATCGAAAGATCGAAATAGGCGAGTCCTGACGCAACAGGTGATTGCTCAGGTGTGTCGAGGTCGGTCTTAACCGCAAAGAGAATACTCTGAAATTGATCACGCAAGCGTGAGTTTTGCACACCAATAGGAGAGGTGAGCGTAATCGAACTCCATTTTGTGGGAAGCGTGATGCTTCCTGAAAAAACCGGATACGTCTTCGCGAGTGTCCCGCGGAGGACCGCCCGTACTGCCTCTTTCTTCGCGGAAACCATCGAGAGTTCGCTGTTATTGTTCGTACCTGTCCCAAGCAGATCACGCGACGCCCGGAGTGACCGCTCAGTGTTCTCGCGAAGAAGCAGGAGCTGCTTGACGCGTTCCGCAACATAAGCACGTTTCGCATCAACATTCGCGCGGGACATCGTTGCTTCACCCGCCTTTTCAGCAAGCATCGCAACCGTATCGGGCATCGCAGGTGGGCGCGACAGTGTACCAAGTGTTTGCCCTGCAGAAACTTTTTGACCAATGTGAACATTCCACGACGCGATCGTCCCCTCACGCGATGGCTGAACGAAGACGTTCCCGAGAGAGAGAAGCTCGCCCGGCCATGAACCATCAGTGGCAACTACCTCCGCAGTGTTTGTCACGCCCACTGTCACGGTCTCAATCTCAGGCACGATGCGTGCACGCGTTGCACCGACCGCGGCAAGCATGTCTTCTGAATCAGCGTTCATCGCAACTAGCCCGGCAGCGATCGCGAACAGCCCGATGAGCATGGCGAGTGCCGTCTTTTTGTTGTTCACCGCCTGTTGAGTGAACTGTTGTATTTGTTCTTGTATAGACATGAGTAATTTCTTAGGAAATAACAAGAAAGATCCCCACGAAGGATCTTTTCGCGGCGCAAGAAACATTCAAAGGTGAATATCTTTAATGCGCCGCACTATGCGAAGTTCGGGCTCGTTTCAAAAAGTGAAAGCCAGGTCAGAAAATTTTGTCGCAGTTGATTGAAAAACTTTTTTTTCGTACATGGAACCGGGCACAAAGAATGACGTGCGAGAAAAACATGCAACCACCAACGGATCAGCCCGAAAACAGTAAAGAGTACGAGTGACGCTATCATCACCACCATCGCAAGTGCAACAAGCGGGGTCTGTGAGATCGATAGGTACATACCGACGTGGTGGGTGATCATCCCCATTGCGCCGGCATCGGAAGGATGTGCGCACCCGGCCATCGGTATGCCGCAGTCATCCATCTGATGAGTCGGGCTTCCGATCATATTTATTGTGTCCGTATTCGCCATTACCGTACCACCAAAAAAACAGAACGGCACCAACATAATGTACCCGAAGAGGAGTACTGTGGGGACAAGATGTTTCATTGGTCGCATCATACTATACATACGCTTGTATGCAAGACGTCATAAGGTCAACTTTGATTCGATACGTTTTAGAAACACCGCATTCGTGGCAACGATAATCGAAGATGCTGACATAAGTAGTGCCGATATTTCCGGACGCAGAAGCAGGCCAAATGAGGGATAGAACACCCCAGCCGCAACAGGAATGGCAAGTAGGTTATAGATAGCCGCCCAAAAGAGATTCTGCTTCATTTTGGTGACGGTGGCCTTTGAAAGCCTGATGGCGGCAACAATGTCGTACGGGTCGGACCTCATGAGTACGATATTGCCGGTCTCAATGGCGACATCCGTGCCAGCACCGATGGCAATACCGATATCAGCTTGTGCCAAAGCCGGGGCATCGTTGATGCCGTCGCCGACCATCGCCACGAACTTCCCCTCATCTTGTAGTTTCTTCACATAGTTTGACTTTTCCTGCGGTAGCACCTCAGCAAATATACGTTCGATACCCAACTCCTTTCCAACCGCTTCTCCAACTTTTGCATGGTCGCCGGTGATCATGACAACTTCAATGCCCATGCTCCTCAGCGCACTGATCGCTTTTTTGGAACTCGGTTTTACGGTGTCTGCAACGGCGATCACTCCTGCAAGTGTATTGTCTACCGCCAATAAGCTAAGCGTCTTGCCTTGTGTCGTCAACTTATCGATCTGACTGCGCTCTCCGGCGGTATCTACTCCTTTGTCCGTTAAGAGTTTTTCTTTCCCTGCCAGCACCTGCTTGCTTCCTATAACTCCCTTGAGACCGAAACCAGAAACGGACTCGAAGTGTGAAATTTTTTCTCTGTTCAAACCTCTTGTATTTGCTTCATCAACAATGGCTTTAGAAATCGGGTGATTGGAGGCGGCACCAACGGCCGCCTGTATCGCAAGCACATCCTCGGAACCGAAGCCGTTGAAACCCAAGACGTCAGTAACTTTTGGTTTGCCTTCGGTGAGCGTTCCGGTCTTATCAAGTACGATGGCCGTCAGGCGGGAAGTATTTTCAAGCGTTGCGGCATCTTTGATCAAAATGTTATGTTTTGCACCTATGCCAGTGCCGACGGCGACGGCGGTGGGGGTGGCGAGGCCGAGCGCGTCAGGACATGCGATAACAACTGCGGAAATGGCAAACGTAAGCGCGGTAAGAATAGAGACGTTCCCCACTAAGTACCAGCCGAAAAATGTGATGAGTCCGGCGCTGATGGCAACTATCACTAGTCTGCCAGCCCACTCATCGGCGATACGCTGACCGGGGGCTTTGCTGTTTTGGGCTGTTTCCACCATTTTTATAATTTGCGCCAAAACAGTTTCACTTCCCACCTTTACCGCCTTGAATCTAACGACACCGTTGAGATTAACCGAGCCGCCAACCACTTCCTCGCCGACAGATTTGCTTACCGGAATAGATTCGCCCGTCACAAGTGATTCATCTATAGTTGTCTCCCCGTCAACGATCGTGCCGTCAACAGGTATCTTGTCGCCGGGCCGAACAAGGACAACGTCACCTTTGACGATATTCGCACTTGGGATACTCGTTGCTTTGCCGTCACGAATTACGGTTGCTTGTGGTGGAACGAGATCAAACAACGCCCGTAAAGCGTCAGATGTGCCCCTGCGAGACTTCATCTCCATCCAATGGCCAAACAATACAAAGGTAACCAACAACGCAGCCGCTTCATAAAAGGTCTCCGGTGAACCAATAACAGTTAAAAGGATGCTGAACAGGTATGCGGCCAATACACCGGTAGCAATCAGCACAGCCATATTGAGCTTTTTGGCTTTGAGAGAGTAATATGTGCCGGTGATGAAGATCGAACCGGTCCAAAACACAATCGGCGTGGTGAGAATGAGGAGTAACCAATTTATCGGAATGGGTGTTGGGAGACCAAGCTTAAAAAAGTTGACGCCTATGGGTGAGTAGAGAAAGATAGGTATGGAGAGCAGAAAGGAGATCCAAAAGCGGCGGCGCATGTCCGCTTCCATTTGCTTGGCGGTAACGGAGTTGGTCATGGCAGCATCATGATCAGCATGATCCATTTTCTGCATGTTGTGCCCTCTGTGAGGATCGGCTTTCTGGGGAATCAGATCCATACCGCATCCCGGACACTTGCCGGGGGCTGTTTTGACAACCTCCGGATGCATCGGGCACGTATAAGGTTGTCCACCTGGATGATTATGGTTCATAGTTTTAGCAACAACCTTTAAATAAATCTCCGCAGACATGTCGCGCCGGTGTTCCCTTGTGCAAAAAAAATGTGACTGCAAGCGAGACGCCGACAATTCCCAAACTATCATAGAGTTCGACCGACCCATGTCTGACGCGAAAATAAACTTTCATTTGTAGTGTTCTCTATAAGTCTTTTTATTGACCCTCGCGCTCCAACTGTCGACGATACAAGGCGCAAATCCCTGCGGAGACAGAGACGAGCTCGAGCACGATCGCGTCGAAAAAACAGTGCTGTTGAGAGAAGCCGAATATCGTTCCGTTTTCTCCTGCCAACCACGCCCCAATAAGCGCAAGTACCCCCCAGATACCAGCGACAATAGAAACTCTGTGAACGAGTGAGGATTTTGTCATATATTTTTACTTATTTGATAAATTATAAATCCTAATCAACTCCTTGATTGCTTTCTCATCGCTTCCTTTGTGCTGCATTTGCTGTTTCACATGCGACTGGAGGTGATTCTCCAAGAGAAAACTATCGAGGCTTTTGAGCGATCGCTGGATAGAGAGGGATTGCTCCAACAAGGTTGGGCAATATTCCTCTTTCTCAATAGCCTTCATGAGGCCGTCGAACTGGCCACGAAGGATCTTCGCCCGATGAAGAGCGCGGTTTTTTAACTTTTGACCTACCTTATGCTGCATGTGTGTAAATGAGATGTTAAAGACTTCTCTGCTGACCCTCCTTACAGGATATACCCCCACCCCCTATTTGTCAAGTGGGCGTGATTTATCGTCATGTGACTGACATGCGAGACCTCTAGTTGGCATCTTCATCCTTTCTTCATGAACGGGTGACACAATAAAGAGGTCGGTCGTGCTTTCTTCAAGGAGTCGACTGTTCATTGACAAACCAATAGGGGGATCTCATGAGTAATGCACCGCCCGGACTGCGTAAGGTCTTGGTCGTTGACGACGATCCCGTGATCGGAAAGAGCTTTGACCGAGTACTTTCCGGAAGGGGTTACGCCGTAATCACCGCCGCAAACGGTGAAGAAGCGTTGAAAAAACTGAGCGCAGAAGCCTACGATGTCGTATTTACCGACATCAAGATGCCCGGAATGAGTGGCATCGAAGTTGCAAAACGCGTGAAGGCGAGCCAGCCTTGGCTTCCGGTCGTGATTGTTACCGGCTACGGTACGGTAGAAAATGAGGCGCGGGCAAGAGAGGCGGGAGTATCGGGCTTCCTTCGCAAACCGCTTTCGCCTGAAATGATCGTGGGTACAACCGAGCTGACGCTCGTTGCACCGATGGCCGAAGTCGCGCCTGCGGTTGCTGACATCGTTGAGACACCGGCACCGACAGCCGTTGCCGCCGAAACGAAAACCGGTTCCAGAGTAAAGGATATCGCGCTTTTCCTCGCGGCTCCTTTCATCGGGCTTGTGTATATGCTTCTCTTCCCGTTCGTCGGGATGTTTCTGCTTGCCCGAGTCGCTTTCCAAGCGCGAGAGAAAAAACTTGAAGCTGAAGCGGCAGTAGGGAGAAGCCCCCTGAAGAGCGTCGCGCTTTTCCTCGCGGCTCCTTTCATCGGGCTTGTGTTCGCCATCGGTGCCCCTTTCATCGGGCTTGTGTTGCTCGTTCGGGCTGCCCTCAAGGCTCAGGTTAAGGCTGACAAAAACGAGTGATGTAGTTTCCGTCTTTGGTCGAGTGCCAAAATCACAACAACCACCAGAGCATCCCGATGGTGTTTCATCGCGCCACAAGAGGCAAAACTCTTGTGGCTTTTTTGCCTCTATATAACGCACAATAGGGCACAGTACCCTGGTGCCACGAGAACACTGAGACAACCCCTAAGGGAGAAGTCGGCGGGTATTACTCGAATGCACTGAAGACGTTCGCCAAAAATTCTTTCATTGTTTGCAGAAAACTACTCGGCGGTGGAGGCAAATCTTGCTCTACCGGAGGGGGTGGTTGAAATTGCGGTTGTGGCTCTTGTTGAGGCTGTATTTGTTCGAGCTGGTTGAACGGTAGGGGTTGCACCTGCCCAGGTTGTCCCTCAATAAAGCCAGGTTGTGGAGGTTGCATCTGTCCTGGCTCTCCCTGGATAAACTGCCCAGGCTGATTGGGCTGGCCTTGAATAAACCGGGGCTCCATCTCTTGTGGGGGCTGTATCTGGCCGGGTTGCATCGGCCGCGGTTGTCCCTCAATAAATTGTCCGGGTTGACCAGGTCGTCCTTCCATAAATTGTCCGGGTTGATTTTGATCTATCGGACGGTCTAGTTGCACCGGTTGCATCTGTCCGGGTTGACTAGGTCGCATTTGTCCCGGTTGTCCTTCGGACTGTCCTGGCTGACCCGGCTCACCTCCTCGCGGCTGAAAGCTTTTACATTCATCTTGATGAGATTCGCAATATGTCTTACATTCCTCCGGTCCTTTGCATCCGCCGGGTCCCGCTTGTTGCGGCATTTGTTGACCGCCAGGATTCATCATGCCCGGTCCGGGTTGAAAATCCTTTCCTTCCTGTCCTCTCTCACCTTGTTGGCCATACCGCTCAAAACAGGTTTTTGCCTTTTCCATCACCACGGGGTCGTCAGTCCTTCCCGAACGAATCTTTTCCAGACCATCTTCCCCAACCTGGGACTCGAGACACTCCCTTAGATCTCCGGACATGTCGCTTGAACCTCCTTGACCAGGTTGGCCTCGGTCTTGAAAATTCCGGTCGTCCCGCATTTCGCCTTGCGGAGCAAATTTTTGGAAACATTGACCAATCGCATCACCGGACTTTTGCGGGACGAAAGAACCGTTTCTCATTTTTTCCACGATATCCGCACCCAAAGAAGACGTCAGACAATCCAAAACTTCCTGCGGTATTTGAGAAAAAGAATCCTTCATTTTCTGTTGTCCTTCCTCCATTCTCTGCAGATCCTCCGGTGGGATCATCCCGTTTTCTTTTCCGAATTGGAAACAAGTCTCCTGGTTGTCGAGATTATTGCAAAAAGCCTCACATGCCTCCCTGCCGATGCAACCACCGGGACCTTTGCCGCCGGTTTTTATGGCAGTTTTCGCCTGCTGTTCGGTCATGTTTCCCATTGCTACGGAAAATTTCACGCATTCTTCAACATGACTGTCTTCGGCACAGTATTGGTCGCATGCCTGCAAATCCACTCCAGATTGAGTGCGTGGGCCGGAACGACCGGGAGGTGGGCTGGGTCGACACGCCGGCGGCTTTATCCCTTTCTTTGCTGCGTCCAACATTTTCTGCACCTGTTCTTTCTCTCCTTCCGGCATAAGTCCGGCCGCCAAAGAAAACGCCACACATTCTTCCATGTGACCAGGATCACTGCAATACGTATCGCACTCTTCTCTACCATGACACGCCGGCGGCTTTATTCCTTTCTTTATCGCCTCCAGAGTTTTTTGCACCTGTTCTTTCTCTCTCTCCGGAACAAGTCCGGCCGCCAAAGAAAACGTCATACATTCCTCCATGTGTGTGCCGCAATACTCGTCACACTGCCGTGGCCCGCTACAAGCCGGCGGCTTCACGCCATTCTTGATAGCCGTCAAAACCTTTTGAGAATCTTGCTGTTGCTCCGGCGTCATCATTCCATTTTTTTGCGCAAAGGCGATACATTCTTCCAAGTGGGCAGAATCGCCACAGTACTGGTCGCATTCATCCTGTCCTTTGCAACTGCCGGGGCCGGCCATTTCGTTGTCAATGAACTTTTTTGCGAAGGCCACTTCGTTGGAGCTCATCAGGTTGTGCTGTTCGGCGAAAAGGAGACAGGCATTAGCGTTGTTTTGGTTGTCACAAAAAGCCTTGCAAGCCTTTTGATCCTTACAGCCGCCCAACTCTTGCACCGGATATTGTACGCCATCGAGTGCCTCTTGTTCCTCCGCCTCTGATGTTGCAACCACCGTCGTTACTTGAGCATTCGCAAGGCCGATGATCGCGCCGGAGATCACAATTCCCGAAGTGAGGATCAGTCCGCTTAATGTATTGTTGCTCATGATGTTTATTGAAAAGGGTTAACTTTCAGATCTGAAAATGGATTGGTTTTGTTGTAGGGATTGGGGTCGGTGTTAATCGGGTTCACGGACGGTGTTGTGACGTCCGGTGAAACACTGTTACCAATATCGGTTGAGACACTGGCCGTCGTTTTTTGAAGATCCTCCGCCGCTTGCTGCGCCTCGGGCTTCGGGGTCTCGGGGAGCTTTTGCGTTTTTGTTTTCCAGTAATAAACGCTCCCCCCAACTACTATGACGGCCACGACCGCTATAACAATTGTCAATATATTTTTGTTCATAGATTTAAGTATACCAAAAATACAAAATGAGGCCCCCTGGGGGTTGTGGGCAACTTAAGTCTAAATCCGTCTGGGGGTGCCGTGATTGACCTGTCTGCGTGTCCGCCTGCCTGAGCAGGGCTCGCAGTCAGGCACAGGCAGATAGATTTCGAACTCTCCACTCGGAAAACTTATCATCGGGAAATGTGTACGCATAGCTGTAGCATCCGATACAATCTTGCCAATACAAGTATGTAATCAACACACCTATAGTGAGTGGGCGAGCGTAACGATGAAAAAGATTCCGGTCGAGTTGAGCACAAAGGCGAGAATAAGGAACTGCCAACTCTTCATGCGTGAAATACCCATAAGTCCGATGCCCACTTCGTCAGGAAACGGCGAGGCAATAATGAACGCGCCGAGCACGGGGAGTATCCACGCAAAGTACGGAGTACTCAAAATGCGTAGGATTGGGTGATTCCCCAATTTACTGAATATCGGTCTCAATTCCTCAAACACGTGATCTTCGAGGAAACGAAAAATGATAAAGTCACCGATGACCGCTCCTGCCCCCGCGCTCAATGCGACACCCAATGGGTTGAGCATCTCTCCAAGGTGATAAAGAATAATAATGGCAGGGGTGACCGTAAATGTCGAAACAAAAAAGATTCCCGTAACGAACGAGCCGACATAGCCAAGACTTCCCATTGCCGCAATGAGACGTTCAACAAATGGTGTCCCGGCAAGATAGAAGAAAACAACAAGACTGACGACCAAGAGCCCCGTGTTTTTATATCGCCAGCTTATATAAGTTTCAATAAGGCGTTCCATGTCTTGATTACCTCATGTTCATGATAAGGGGGTAGTGGTCCTCCCAAAAGCAACGACAACCTCGTGTACTTTTCCATCATCGCGAAGCAGAACTACCCCGCCGGTAGCCTCGACACCGTCAAGTGTGACCGCAATTTTACCCACAAGATCACTCCTCACTGAAAACGCAATACGATAACTGGATTTGCCAAATGGTAGCGTCACTTTGGCGCTCTCCCATCCCGACGGGAACGACGGAGTGAACGACAACGTATTTCCCGTGCGCCTGATTCCAAGCATATATTCGAGTATCGTTCTATAGAGCACACCTGCGGACGCGGTATACCATGTCCAACCTGCACGACCAGGATAGGTGGGAGTGGAGTACACTTCTGCGGCGACCACGTACGGCTCGCCTTGGTAGACGGCTACTTTTTCTTTCGTTGCAGTTCTTTTGAACGGATTAA
>Ga0209343_10011053_pt1 | contig 10202 bp, 11 predicted proteins | sample RifCSPlowO2_02_FD_184026 | JGI IMG/M metagenome (GOLD analysis project Ga0209343, IMG submission 184026) | Groundwater microbial communities from Rifle, Colorado - Rifle CSP2_plank lowO2_0.2 (SPAdes) (version 2) | ecosystem: Environmental > Aquatic > Deep subsurface > Groundwater | place...
CGACCTCGGTGGCGATCTTCTCCGCATCCTCGTCGGGAATCTCGGTCTCGAACTCCTCCTCGAGCGCCATCACCAGTTCCACCGTGTCGAGCGAATCCGCGCCGAGGTCGTTGACGAACGAGGATTCGTTCTTGACATCCGCCTCGTTGACGCCCAGTTGTTCGGCAACTATTTTCTTGACGCGTTGCTCGATATTCTCCATTCGGTTCCCCTTTCCTCGACAGGATGTAAAACGCCGGTGTGGGGCGCTATTTTACCAGATTCGCAACTCAAAAAATCCCCACAAATTCAACAAACTGTCATGTTATTCCATGTGCATGCCGCCGTTCACGTGCAGCGTGCAACCCGTCATGTAATCCGCCCCCGGCGAAGCCAGAAACAGCGCGGCGGCGGCCACGTCCCGCGGCGTGCCGAGCCGGCCGAGCGGTATGCTCTCGATCAGCGCTCCGCGCTGCTGCTCGTTGAGCGCCCGCGTCATGTCCGTGTCGATGAATCCCGGCGCGATGCAGTTGACGGTAATGTTGCGGCTCCCGACCTCGCGCGCCAGCGACCGGGAAAAGCCGATGACGCCGGCCTTGGCCGCGGCGTAGTTGGTCTGGCCCGCATTTCCGGTCACGCCGACCACGGAGGTGATATTGATGATGCGGCCGTAGCGCGCCTTCATCATCGAGCGCAGCACCAGCCGGGACAGCCGGTAGACCGACTTGAGGTCGGTCGCCATGATCTCGTCCCATTCCTCGTCCTTCATGCGCACCAGCAGGTTGTCGCGCGTGATGCCGGCATTGTTCACGAGGATCGCAACGTCCCCGAACTGCTTCTGTATCCCGGCGACGACCGATTCGGATTGCTGCGCGTCGTTGACGTTGAGCGCCATGCCCGTGCCGCTGGCGCCCGCGGCCGCGAGCCGCTGTCTGATGCCGTCCGCGCCGGCCGGCGTGGTGGCGGTACCGACGACGACGGCGCCATTCCGCGCGAGCTCCAGCGCAATCGCCTGGCCGATGCCGCGCGAGGCGCCGGTGACGAGCGCGGTCTTTCCGTCGAGCATCATGACTTCAACGCCTGCAACGTCAGCTCCAGCGATCGCGGGTCCGTGATGGCGTAGCCCTGGAGGCTGCCTTCGATGCGCTTCGTCAGGCCAGCCAGCACCTTGCCCGGGCCGCACTCGACGACGTGCGCGACGCCCGCGCCCGCAATGCGGCGCACCACCTCCACCCAGCGTACCGGATTGCACGCCTGCCGGGCGAGCGCGTCCTTGATGCGCCGGGATTCGCTTTCCATCGCCACGTCCACGTTGTTCACCACCGGGATGCGGGGAGCGCTCACGGCGATCGAGTCCAGGCGGGCTGCGAGCTTATCCGCGGCCGGCTTGAGCAGCGAGGAGTGAAAGGGCGCGCTCACCGGCAACATGATCGCGCGCCGGGCCCCCTTCGCCCTGGCCACCGCGACACCGCGCTCGACCGCCGCCTTGTGCCCGGCGATCACGACCTGGCTCGGCGCGTTGAAGTTGACCGCCTCCACCACCTGCCCCTGTGCCGCTTCCCTGCACGCCGCGTTCACTGCATCGTCTTCCAGGCCGAGCAGCGCCGCCATCGCGCCCTCGCCCACCGGAACCGCCTCCTGCATCGCCTGCGCCCGATATCGCACCAGCGGCACGGCGTCGCGGAACGCCAGCGCCTCCGCCGCCACCAGTGCAGTGTACTCCCCGAGGCTGTGGCCGGCGACCAGCGCGGGCTCCGGTCCGCCGGCATCGCGCCAGGCACGGTAGACCGCGTAGCCCGCAGCCAGCATGACCGGCTGGGTGTTGACGGTGGCGTTGAGCGCTTCCGCCGGTCCGTCGGCCACCAGCTGCCACAGGTCCTGCCCGAGCGCATCCGAGGCCTCCGCGAACACCGCGCGCACGGCTTTCGAGTCCGCGAAGGGCTGCATCATGCCGATCGACTGCGATCCCTGCCCTGGAAAAACAAATGCGAATTTCAAGGGGTCACCATTTCACCAGCACCGAGCCCCAGGTGAAACCGCCGCCCACGGCCTCCAGCAGCACGTGCTGCCCGGCGCGGATGCGCCCGTCGCGCACCGCCTCGTCGAGCGCGAGCGGGATGGAGGCGGCCGAGGTGTTGGCATGGCGGTCCACCGTCACCACCACCTTCTCCATGCTCATCCCGAGCTTTCTCGCCGAAGCCTGGATGATACGGATATTGGCCTGATGGGGAATCAGCCAATCGATATCGGATTTCTGCAGGTGGTTCGCCGCGAGCGTTTCCTCCACGATCGCGTCGAGAACCTTGACCGCGAACTTGAACACCCCGCCGCCGTCCATCTGCAGCAGCGGCCGCCCGCTCACCTGCCCGCCGCACACCGTTCCCGGCACCGACAGCATCCCGGCGTGCGCTCCATCCGCATGCAGGTGGCTCGACAATATCCCCGGGCTCGCGCTCGACCGCAGCACCGCCGCGCCGGCACCGTCGCCAAACAGCACGCAGGTCGCGCGGTCGTTCCAGTCGAGTATGCGCGAATAGATCTCCGCGCCCACCACGAGCGCATGCCGGTACTGGCCGGAGCGCATGAACTGGTCGGCCGTGGCGAGTCCGTAGATGAAGCCGCTGCACACTGCCTGCACGTCGAAAGCCGGGCAATTTTTCGCGCCGAGCTTGGATTGCAGGAGACACGCCGTGCTCGGGAACACCATGTCGGGCGTCGTGGTCGCGACGACGATGAGATCGAGGTCGGCGGGCCCGATGCCGGCCGCATCCAGGGCCTTGCGGCTGGCGTGGAGCGCGAGATCGCTGGTCTTTTCATCGTCTGCCGCGATGTGCCGCTGGCGGATGCCGGTACGCGTGTAAATCCACTCGTCGGTGGTGTCCACCGTGCGCTCGAGGTCATGATTGGTCAGCACCTTCGCCGGGAGGTAGCCGCCGGTGCCGACGATCCGGGAAAAGTGGCTCACGCTGCGCTCTTGTGGACGGCAGCCATGCGCGCGGTGATGTGGGTGAGCACGCCGGTGCGCGCTTCCTCGATCGCGCGCCGGATGGCGAACTCGAAGGCAAAGGCGTCGGCCGAACCGTGGCTCTTGACGACGATGCCGCGCAGCCCGAGCAGGCTCGCGCCGTTGTAGCGACGGTGGTCCACGCGGCGCTTGAAGGCGTTGATGACCGGCATGGCCACCAGCCCGGCGAGCCGGGTCAGCGCATTGCGCCCGAATTCCTCCCTCAGGTAGGTGGCGAGCATCTGCGCCAGCCCTTCCGAGGTCTTGAGGGCCACGTTGCCGACGAAACCGTCGCACACCACGATGTCGGTCGTGCCCTTGTAGATATCGTCGCCCTCGACGTAGCCATGGAAGTTGAGATCGCTCGCGCGCATCAGTTCCGCCGCCTGCTTCACCTGGTCGTTGCCCTTGATGTCCTCGACGCCGATGTTGAGCAGCCCGACAGTGGGGCGCGCCTTGCTTTCGACCGAGCGCACCAGTTCCGAGCACATGATGCCGAACTGCAGCAGGTGCTCGGGCGCGCAATTGACGTTCGCCCCGAGGTCCAGGATGTAGGTATGTCCCTTTAACGTCGGCAGGATGGTCGCGATCGCGGGGCGGTCGATTCCGGGCAGCATGCCCAGCACGAAACGCGAGATCGCCATCAGCGCCCCGGTATTGCCCGCGCTGACGCAGGCTGCCGCTTCGCCCTGCTCGACGAGGTTGATCGCGATACGCATGGACGAATCCTTCTTGCCGCGCATGGCCGCCGCGGGCGCCTCGTCCATTTCGACCTCCTGGCTCGCGTGCCGGACGCTCACCCGCCCGGCCGGCGCGGAGCCGCCTCGGGCCACCTGCCGCTCGATCGCGTCCTGCCGGCCCACCAGCAGAAAGGAGACATCGGGATCGCTGCGCAGGACGCTGAGAGCCGCCGGCACGGTGACATGCGCGCCGTGATCGCCACCCATGCAATCGATGGCAACCTTCACGTCCATCCGCGATTTCCCTCCCCGGCGCGCGTCATGTGCGATCGCGTCCGCCGCAATAGCCGGCGCGCCGCGCCTAATCGCCCTTGGTCTTCAAGACCTTCTTGCCGCGGTAGTAGCCGTTCGGGCTGATGTGATGCCGCAGGTGCACCTCACCGGTCGTCGGCTCGAGCGCCAGCGGCGGATTGGACAGCGCGTCGTGCGAGCGGTGCATGCCGCGCTTCGATGGGGACTTCCGGTTCTGCTGTACTGCCATGTCTATCGCTCCTTGCGTCTCAATTGCTGGTCCGTTTCAGGTCGGCGAGCTTCGCAAACACCGCCCGTCCGGCGCTGTCCGCCGTCATCGCGTCCGTGCCGTGCCGGCAGAGACCCTCGTCATGCCGCGGCGAGTACGGGAGGCTCAACAGGACCTCGTCCTCGATGAGCCCCGTTACATCGAGCGCCGCGCTCGCTTCGATCCATTCGGCGTCCTCCGCGTCGAATTCGTCCGCGGCGGCCGCGCCCCCGCTGACGAGCAGCAGGGTGCTGGACAACCGCAGCGGATGATTCAGCATCCCGAGGCAGCGCTGGCATTGCAGGTGCAGCACGCCGCCGACCTCGAGCATGAGAACCGGCCGCCGGCGCGCGTCGTGACCGCCTTTCACCTCATACTGCAACTCGCCGAGGCCGTCGATCAGGCTGTCCTGTAGCCGCGCCAGCCGCGAAATCTGCACACTGCCGCTCAGCGTCTGTCCGGTCCGGGCGAACTCCAGACTATCGATGACAGCCATGAGGCGCGCATGATAGTATTTTTGCCCAGTTCTGTCAAAAAGAATTTGCAGAAAAATCCAGATTTGGCAGAGACTTAGGACCCCGCCCCGCCCTTGAATTCCCGCCGCATCGTGCTCGCTTCGACGTCGCCGTACCGCCGCGCGTTGCTGGCGCGGTTGCGCCTGCCATTCGAGGTGAAAGCGCCCGCGGTGGACGAGTCCGCCCTGCCGGATGAGCCGGCGCGCGAAACCGCCCTGCGACTGGCGCAAGCCAAGGCACGGACGGTGGCGCCGTCCTTTCCCGGCGCGCTGGTCATCGGTTGCGACCAGGTCGCGGCGCTCGACGGTACGCAGCTCGGCAAGCCGGGCAGCCACCGCAACGCGGTAGCGCAGTTGAAAGCGATGCGCGGCAAGGACGTGTTGTTCCATACCGCGCTGGCGCTGCTCAACACCGAGACCGGCGCCATGCAGACGGCGGAAGCGCCGACAACCGTGCGTTTCCGCCAATACAGCGACCGTGAAATCGAGCGCTACCTCGAGCTGGAACAGCCGTACGACTGCACGGGCAGCGCCAGGATCGAGGGGCTCGGCATCGTGCTGGTCGAGCGCGTGACCGGCGACGATCCCAGCGCCCTGATCGGCCTGCCGCTGGTGCGGCTCGCGGACATGTTGCGAAAAGAAGGCGTTGCCCTTGTCTGAGCCGGTCACGGGCAAGGGGACGTTGTACCTGATCCCGGTGGCGCTGGGCAGCGAAGACGTGCCATCCCGCCTCCCGTCCGCCACGCTCGACGCGGCGCGAGCACTGCAAACCTTCATCGCCGAGGACGCCAGGTCCGCGCGCGCCTTTCTGAAGGCGATCCGCCATCCGGGTCCGCTGCAGGACCTTCACATCCATCTTTTGAACGAGCATACGCCGGCGCGGGACATCGATGCGCTGCTCGCACCCTTGATCGCCGGCACGGATTGCGGGCTGATGTCCGAGGCCGGTTGCCCCGCCGTGGCGGACCCCGGCGCGGAACTGGTGCGACGCGCGCATGGGGCCGGTATCCGGGTGGTGCCGCTCACCGGCCCCTCCTCCATACTGCTGGCGCTGATGGCCTCGGGCCTGAATGGCCAGCGCTTCACGTTTCACGGTTACCTGCCAGTGGAGAAGAGCGAGCGCGCTCGCAGCCTCAAGGACCTTGACGCGCGGGCGCGTGGCGAGACGCAGATCTTCATCGAAACGCCGTACCGCAACGCAGCGATGCTCGACACCCTCCTCGAGCACTGCCGCGGGGACACCTTGCTTTGCATCGCGGTGGATCTCACGCGTCCCACCGAGTCCGTGGCGACGCGCGCCATCTCCGAGTGGAAAAAAAAACCGCCGGTGCTCGACCGGCGGCTGGCCGTGTTCCTGCTCTATCGCGACTGAACTTAGCGGATCTGAAACCCGTCGAGCACGCCGAAGCGCGCCAGGCCCTCCGCCATCCCGGCTCCAAACCGCTTCGCCAGCCGTTCCGCGACGTTCTCCCGCAGCGTGAAGTCCACGATGTCTTCGGCTTTGATCACGTCGCGCGCAACCTGCTCGACGCTGCCGAGCGCGTCGGCCAGTCCCATCTCGATGCTCTTCGGACCGACCCACAGGAGCCCGGAGAACATGTCCGGCGTTTCCTTCAGCCGCTTGCCGCGTCCCTGCCGCACCACGCCGATGAACTGCTGGTGGATCTGTCCCAGCATCTCCTGGGCATGCTCCTTCTGTGAATCGAGGATCGGCGAGAACGGGTCGAGGAAGCCCTTGTTCTCCCCCGCCGCGAGCAGCCGCCGCTCGACGCCGAGCTTCTCCATCGTCCCGGTGAAGCCGAAGCTGTCCATCAGCACGCCGATCGAGCCGATGATGCTCGCCTTGTTGATATAAATGCGGTCCGCGGCCACCGCGACGTAATAGCCGCCGGAGGCGCAGATATCCTCCACCACCGCGTAGATCGGGATATCGGGGTACTTGGCCCGCAGCCGCCGGATCTCGTCGTTGATGTGCCCGGCCTGCACCGGGCTGCCGCCCGGGCTGTTGATGCGCAGTATCACGCCCCGGGTGCGCTTGTCCTTGAACGCCTCCTGCAGTCCGGCGGTGACGTTGTCGGCGCTGGCGAGGCTGTTGGGGCCGATGACACCCTGCACCTCGACCAGCGCGGTGTGCTTGTCGGCGCCGGTCTCCCTCTTGCCGAACAATCCCATGCCGACGAACAGCAGCGCAAACAGATAGACGAACAGCAGCAGCTTGAAGAAGATGCCCCAGCGCCGCGCGTGGCGCTGCTCGTCGATCGCCGCCAAAGCGACCTTTTCGATCGTTTGACGCTCCCAGCTCGATCCGGGCTTTCCCGGTTCCAGTTCAGCCATGATTGCCACCCTCAGTCCGGAACGCCACCGGCCATGCGGCCCGCGGCGATGCCGGCATTTTAACGGTTCCCCATCCCGCGTTGCAGGAATTACGCATGCGCCAGCAGCCATTGCCGCAGGCTCTCGAAGTCGTCCACGCACGCCAGCGGCTCGCAGCCCAGCAACGCCTCCCGGGCATGCGCCCCGTAGGCCACGCCCAGCCGCGGCACCCCGGCGGCGCGGGCCATCTCCATGTCGTGCGTCGTGTCCCCGATCATCAGCGTGCGCTCGTTTTCGACACCCAATCCTTCCATCAACCCCTGCAGCATCCCGGGATGCGGCTTGGAAGGTCCCTCGTCGGCGCAGCGCGTGGCATGGAAGTAGCGCTCGAGACCGGTCGCACTGAGCGCTCGATCCAGCCCGCGGCGGCTCTTGCCGGTCGCGACCGCCAGCAGGAAACCGGAGTCGCGCAGTGCCGCGATCGTCTCCGCTGCGCCCGGGAACAAGGCAGTGCCGGCGTCGAGCCGGAGGTAATGAACGCGATAGCGCTCGACCACGCGCGGATAGAGCGCCGCGTCGAGGCCGGGCAGGATATGCGACATGGCGTCGTGCAAGCCGAGCCCGATGACGTAGCGCGCCTGCTCTTCGCTCGGCACGGCCAGATCGAGATCGCGGCAAGCGGCCCGCAGCGACGCTGTGATCGCGGCCGCGGAGTCCATCAGCGTGCCGTCCCAGTCGAATACCAGCAGGTCGAAGCGCCGCGAGTTCACGATTCCCCGGCATCCAGGGCTGCAAGAAATGCTTTCAGATCGAGCGGCAGCGGCGCCTCCAGCGCCAGCATGGCGCCGCTCTGGGGATGCGAGATCACGACCTTGCAGGCATGCAGGAACATCCGCTTCAAGCCCTCCCGGACGAGCTGCTTGTTGAGCTTGAAATCGCCGTACTTGTCGTCCCCGGCGATCGGATAGCCGAGATGGGCAAGGTGCACGCGGATCTGATGGGTGCGGCCGGTCTTCAACTCCGCTTCGAGCAGGCTGTAGCCGCTCCAGTTCCGTTGCAGGCGAAACACGGTGTGGGCGGGCATGCCATCGCGCCCGACGCTGACCCGCCGCTCGCCCGAAGCCAGCACGTATTTGTGGAGCGGCAGTCTTACGCTGCGCTTGCCGTCACGCCAGTCGCCTTTGACCAGCACGACATAGTGCTTCTGGACCTGTCCTTCCCTCAACTGCCGATGCAGCGCGGTGAGCGCGGCTCGCCGCTTCGCGAGCAGCAGCACGCCGGAGGTGTCGCGGTCGAGCCGGTGGACGAGTTCCAGGAACCGGCACTCCGGCCGTTCCAGCCTGAGTTGCTCGATGACGCCGCGGCTGATGCCGCTGCCGCCGTGCACCGCGACGCCGGCAGGCTTGTCTATCACCAGCAGAAAGTCGTCCTCGTGGATGACGTCGGCCTTGAGGCGCGACGCGGGCGGAGGCACTGTCGCGAGGGGCCGCCTGGCGGTGCGCAACGGCGGCAGGCGCAGGCGGTCGCCCTCCTGCATCCGGTAATCGGGGCCGACCCGGCGGCTGTTGATGCGCACTTCGCCGCTGCGCAGGATGCGGTAGATGTGGCTCTTCGGGACCCCTTTCAGCCATTTGGTCAGGTAGTTGTCCACGCGCTGCCCGGCGGCTTCCGCCTCCACCTCGTGCCAGCTTGCGGAATCTTTACTTAAGCCTTTCATTTGTATATAATATTTTCCGTACGTCGCGACTGCCGGGAAGCGTGATGCGAAGTGCTCCGCGATCCCGGGCCGGGAGTCGGCCTGCGCTTACGCCAGAATTGGCCGCAGGAGCGCGCCAGCAAGATCGGGCGTGCCGAAGGCGAATCGTCAGACGACTACGGATTCGCCGGACGAAATGGTTAATGTCGCTCACCACGCAGAAGTAGCGATAGTAGACGAACTACGCGCTCACGACACCATAGGCATTCGCGGGCTCCGCGCGCGGCGCGGGTCCCCACCTGGGCAAACTGCACGAGACATCCGGCTTTTCATGTCGATCATGCTCATTCCACGCGACTGATCCGGTCAGCGGCGCCTGCCTGAACGCAGGCCCCGTGGTTTGCCCCATCCCGTGTACGAGCGCGGGAGAAGATAAAAATGAAACGCATGTTGTTTAATGCGACGCAGGCCGAAGAGCTGCGCGTCGCCATCGTCGACGGCCAGAAGCTCGTCGACCTCGACATCGAAACCCCCGGCAAGGAACAGCGCAAGAGCAACATTTACAAGGGGGTCATCACCCGCGCCGAGCAGAGCCTAGAGGCCGCCTTCGTGGACTACGGGGCGGAGCGTCACGGCTTCCTGCCCTTCAAGGAGATCGCGCGCGCCTACTTCAAGCCCGGGGTGGACGTCGGCCGCGCCACCATCAGGGAAGCGATCGACGAAGGCCAGGAACTGATCGTCCAGGTCGACAAGGACGAGCGCGGCAACAAGGGCGCCGCCCTCACCACGTTCATCAGCCTCGCTGGCCGCTACCTCGTGCTGATGCCCAACAACCCGCGCGGCGGCGGCGTTTCGCGCCGCGTCGAGGGCGAGGACCGCAACGAGTTGCGCGACGTGATCGACCAGCTGCCCCTGCCCCCGGGCATGAGCGTGATCGGGCGCACCGCGGCGATCGGCCGTTCCTCGGAAGAGCTCACCTGGGACCTCAATTACCTGATGCAGCTGTGGCGCGCGATCGAAGGCGCCGCGCAGCAGCAGACCGGCGCGTTCCTGATCTACCAGGAATCGAGCCTGGTGATCCGCGCCATCCGCGACTACTACCACCAGGACATCGGCGAAGTCCTGATCGACACCGAGCCGGTCTACGAGCAGGCGCGGCAGTTCATGAGCCACGTCATGCCGCAGAACGTCAACCGCATCAAGCTCTACCGGGACGACGTGCCGCTGTTCTCGCGCTTCCAGATCGAGCACCAGATCGAATCGGCCTACTCGCGCTCGCTCAACCTGCCGTCCGGCGGCGCCATCGTGTTCGACCACACCGAGGCGCTGGTTTCGGTCGACGTCAACTCGGCCCGGGCGACGCGCGGCTCCGACATCGAGGAGACGGCGTTCCGCACCAATCTCGAGGCCGCGGAGGAGATCGGGCGGCAGCTGAGGCTGCGCGACCTGGGCGGGCT
>Ga0209343_10011054_pt1 | contig 10202 bp, 10 predicted proteins | sample RifCSPlowO2_02_FD_184026 | JGI IMG/M metagenome (GOLD analysis project Ga0209343, IMG submission 184026) | Groundwater microbial communities from Rifle, Colorado - Rifle CSP2_plank lowO2_0.2 (SPAdes) (version 2) | ecosystem: Environmental > Aquatic > Deep subsurface > Groundwater | place...
TTATAGAAGGAGTGCATCCGTCAATAAAAACAGTTGAAGAAGCGATAAAATGGAGAAATAAAAGAGACACTCTTCCTTTTATTATAACTTAGTTTAAGAATTGGACTTTTCTTTTTGAGACGGAATAAGTTAAATCTGGTGTAGAAAGTAAAGGTCAATCATTATAGAAGAGACCCGCATACTCACGAAGTACAACTATATACAACGCAAATCTATATAGGTGCTTTCTGTGTTGGAATAATGGAAAACATAGAAAACCCTTGGAACAAGCGGGGGGGAAACAAGTCTGGTGAAGCAAGCCCAGAAAATCAGAGCGGAACCCAAAAAGACCGCCTTGATGAAGAAGAGAAAAATGCGAAAACAAACGAAAACTCTTAATGACTTCCCTAAGCTCAACTTTCTATTTTTTAGTTTATGACTCTTATTGAAAAAATAATTATATCTCTTGTTATAATATGTATTTATGGAAGAAAAAATAGCATTTAGACTATAATCATAATTAAATACCTAAAGAAAAAATAAATCTAATGGAATTCAAGCCCATTTATTTTAAGGAGAAGTTAAATTCTTTATCTGTATCCCTCAATCCTGAAAATGGCAAACTGAACATTATTAATCCGAGAGGAAATTCTGCTCTCGTAACCTTATGGTCTAAGATTGCAGGAAGTGGAGGATTTTGGGAAAAAATAGAAAATTCCCACCCTAGTCTGCTTAAACCCGTCTCTCCACTTGCCATCGTCTCCAATTTATATGGAAATGGACTTCCGCAAATGCTGTCTAATCTGGCTTACAATCCTCAAATAGAAAGAATAGCTATTTCGGGAGGGAATGCTTCAGGAAGTGCAGAAGCTCTAGAAAACTTTTTTGAAAAAGGAGTAAAAAAGGAAATTATTGGAGGCATAAATATGCTCACAATAGAGGGCACCCAATTTCCCTTGCCAAATGAATTACATCCCTGTAATTTTAGATATAAACCTGAAATAGCCCGATTTAATTCAGGAGACTTGGAAGGAATATGCAATTTTGTTTCTCATACTTCTCCAAGGTCTTACCAAGAATCAGATAGATTAGTAATAAATATTCCCACTCCCGTCTTTAAAGATTTCCCTTCCGATATTACTTTCCACAATGTTTCTACAGAAAAACCTCTGGAAGCATGGATGGAAGTTATGCATTTATTAGACAGATTTGGTGTAAACTTGGAACTTACAGGAGATAAAGGAAAGAGAAGAGCCTTATTCAATCTGGATGTAAATGTATCTAATCCTACTTTTGAAGACGAAGGCAATTTAAAAAAATTTGGATATAATCCTGATGAATTAAGAGAATATAGAGAAACTATGATAAATCCTCAAAAGCAAACTGACAAGACATATACATATGGAAATAGGTTAAGGGAATATTTTGGCATAGATGCCTTGAAAGTATGCGGAGATAGATTAAAAGCAAATCCAATGGATAGACACTCATTAGTTTCTTTGTGGGATACTTCTAAAGACTTAATTCACCAAGGAGCAGATTCTTCTTCTCCGTGTTTTACAGATGCTTATTTTGATTTAGTAAATGGAAATCTTATGATGACTGCTCATTTCAGAACCCACAATGCCGTTTCTGCCTGGTTAACTAATCTTTATGGATTAAGGGCAATTCAGGAGAAAGTCAGCGAATATTCCGGAATTCAGCCGGGTCAGTTAAATATCAGAAGCAGATGGATAGGTATAGACCCTGATAATGCCAAGAGCATTAGAGCTCAAAAATTGATAAAAGAAAACAGAAAAATTCCCTTAGAAGTTAATGATCCTAGAGGTTACTTTATTACAGAAGTTAGAGATAATCAAATAATAGTTGGGCATTATTCTCAAAGAGGAATATTATTAAGAGAATACGCAGGCAATCCAAAAGATATTAAAGATGAATTAAGATTAGAGCGTGCTATAAGTGACCCAGACCATGCATTTTGGCTAGGTTACAATACGGCCAAAGCAGAATTTGATATTACTGGAAAAGTAGTGGGTTTCTAAAATATATATTTCATGAAAAGAATCTTTATATAGATTAGATATTTTTTCTTTGTATGCTAAAGAGGGAGATGATAAAGGCCGTAGGATTTGATCTGGATGAGTGTTTATATCCATCTAATCCAGAAATTAACGGAAGAATAAGAGATCAAATCTCATCAAGAATTCTTGAAAAACATGCTGATCTAAAGAATGTTAAAGGGGCAAGAGCATATTTTGAAGAGCAATATCAGCAACTAGGATCTGGAAGAAAGGTTCTTATTGCCGCAGGTTACAAGCCAGAAGAAGCAAGCCAGATAATGAATCTTGCTGTTTCCCAAGCAGATATTATTGATCTAATTAAAGAGGATAATAAAACTACAGAGCTCATACAAAGAATAGGAAAAAGTTATCCTTTTACTTATCTTCTTACTTCAAGCCCTTATGAATCTGCTCAAAATAAATTGAGGGCTATTGGAATTAATCCTGACGTCTTTGCTTACAGAATTTGCAGCAATAATTGTGAAGGATTATCTAAACAGGATGGCTCTGCTTTTAGATACGCTTCGGAAAAAACAGGAGTCCCTGCTGAAAACCATGTTTATATTGGCAATAGCACTAAATCCGATATCATGCCTGCGAAGGCAGTTGGAATGCAAACAATAGGCGTATGGAGTGATATCCCAGAGGCAGATACTTCAGTAATGCATATTCATGACCTGAAAAGCCTACTATTATGAGTTCTAAAGAGAATCCCATTGTATCTATACAGATAACAAAGAAAATTCCTTTTTTTGGGCAAGGAGATACAATTGAAAATAGATTAAGACAGGTTAAACTAAGAGGATTTCCAAATGTAAGAATTTATGAGAATGCTAATTTTGCTCTTGATTTTCTGACTAAACAGCAAATAGAAAAAAGATTGCATACTCCCCAGCCAAGTGTATATCAGAAGAATCTTGAAGTTGTGAAAAATCTAGCTCATTTATTTGCCAAAGAAGGAATTGATATAATAAATTTAGAAATGGCTTATGATTTTACGGCTCGCTCTTCCACCGGAGAGGAAACTGAATGGACTATGATACCCCCTATTGTGGAAAGATTTCACATACCTAGACATACATCGGGGGGATTAAATTATGAATCTCTTATAGGGGCCGAGCTTTCTCAATCATTAAAAGAACAAGGATTGAAGCTGAATGCTGAATTACTTAATGTTCCCCATACAAGTGAATCGGGAATTTTTGACCTAATCAATGATGGCACCCATAGAATTCATTTCGGCTATATGAATGGAGGAGTTAAAATATTAAGAATTGAAGGCATGACTCCAGGATATCCCTACTATGCTGCTCCTAAAAGTTATTCAGAAGTGAAGATGGCTTCAGAGCCTACGCCAGAGACTACTGCCATGAAAGTTCACATTGTTGAGTCTCCTGCACAAAAACAGTTGTATAGATTATTCCCAAGTGGTGGAATAAAAACAGGCGAAGTAAGACCTCCTACTGCTGGAGAAAATTTTGTTTAGACTATATGATTTCCAATTTCTTCAAGATAATAACCCATGAAGGCTCAAGATTTAGCTTATTTATTTCAGATGGGGAATACCATCCAATTGACTTTGATTCCTTGTTTTTCTTTTCCTGTCCTTTCACCTCACATTCAAAAACCTGCCAGTGATGATTTTGTATTCCTCTTTTGCACCAACTCCCATACAATGTTTCTTCAAATACTGGCTTGCATCCCCTAACATCAAGACCAACCTCCTCCTTTACTTCCCTTATAATTGCCTGTTCTGCGCTTTCCCCTACTTCAACATGCCCGGCAACTCCAGCAAAACCTTCTGGAACATTAGCCCGGTCTAAAAGCAGATATTTGCCTTCTTTTTGAATAATCGCCCCAACTGAAAAATGGACTAGTCCGTTTGGCGAGTAAGCAATCTTAGATATTCCCATAAAGAAATATGAGATATATAGTATAAAAAGATATATGAAATCTTATTAGGATTAATCCTTCATCTCAATTTTTATCTGGACGGAGCGCGGGATTTGAAGTTTCATAATGGGATGGAGAATTCTGTCTTCAGCAGGAATATCAATTATTCTTCTGTGAACTCTCATTTCGTATCTATCAAAAGTTGCAGTGCCGTTGCCGGGGACTTTCGCGTTGTGACTTTAAGCCTACTTGTTGGAATTGGTATTGGTCCTCTCATTACAACTCCTGCTTTGGAGGTTATTTCTTTTATTGACTGAATAACTGGATTTAGAGCATTTATATCAATGCTTGCCAGTTTGATGCGTACTTTTGTCATAGAGTATGGAAAAGAAATTGCTTTTTAAACCTTACTGGTAAAATTTCATGATGTGGGCTCACCGCGCCGCGTGCGATGAGCCCTTCATCCCAGCCATTGTGGGATGAATATGAATAAAGAGAAGAATAAATAACAATATAAAAAGCTATTTAAATATACTTTATTTAAAGATACTCATGGTTCAGGAGGTGATTGTTTCTGTTAGCTTGATTGTCGTTATTGCCGCTATTCTTACACTTATTGCAAGAATTATTAGGCAGCCGCCAATAATTGCTTATCTCATTGCAGGAATTCTGGTCGGCCCTCTTGCCTTCAACTTAATTGGGTCTACAAGCGCAGATTCAACAGTAATACAGGGGTTTGCCCATCTGGGAGTAGCTTTTCTTTTGTTCATCGTAGGCCTTAGCCTAGATTTTCGTTTGCTAAAAGAAATAGGTGGAGTATCTTCTTTAGCAGGATTAATTGAAATATTGGCTGTTGGAGGCATAGGTTTCATAGCCGCAGTATTACTCGGACTATCAAATATTTCGGCATTGTATATTGGAGCAGTTATAGCGTTTTCTTCTACAGTTGTAGTGGTAAAGATATTGTCAGATAAAAAAGAAATAGACACGTTGCACGGCAGAATTGCTCTGGGAATTTTGATAGTGGAGGATTTCGTAGCCGCTCTTGCTCTTATGATTATACCGTTGTCAACTAATTCATCGAATATTCTGGTTATTGCCTCTAAATTTGGCATTGCACTTTTGACAATATTTATAGTGTTCTTTATTGCTTTTAAATGGTTCGATAAACTCTTGGATTATCTGGCAAGAAGTCAGGAAGTATTGTTCTTATTTGGAATAGGATGGGCGCTTTCTCTCGCAACTTTATTTGATGCTCTAGGTTTCTCACTTGAGATAGGCGCCCTCGTTGCGGGAATGTCCTTGGCTTCAAGTAAATATACTCTTGAACTTGGAGGGAAAATAAAACCTCTTAGAGATTTCTTCGTTGTTCTCTTTTTTGTTTTCTTTGGGAGTCAGATGGTGGGCCCAATCACAAAAACATTAATATTGCAGTCGGTATTTATATCGGCTATAGTTCTTATAATAAAGCCCTTGATAGTTATGCTGACTTTGAGATTATTTGGCTATGGAAAGAGAACAAATTTCTTAACCGGACTTTCTCTAAGTCAGATAAGTGAGTTTTCGCTCATACTTACTTTATTAGGCTTTACTACCGGCCATATTACACAAGAAATAATGAGTCTTGCGGTGCTAATAGCTTTAATTACAATAGGAATAAGCAGTTACGGAATATATTACAGCCAGGCAATATTTAACCGCGTAACTAACGCTTTGTTTTTCATAGAAGGTAAAAAACAAATGGACCGTACTCCGGAAAAGAAATATTATGACATAATAGTCTTCGGTTATCATCGCATTGGATACAAGATATTGGAGTCTATAAAAAATATGAAGATGAAAGTCCTAGTAATTGATTACAATCCCCGCACTATCAATGCACTGGAAAAATCCAAGATAGATGCAATATATGGAGATGCCAGCGATAAGGAATTTTTAAGCCAGATAGGCCTTGATAGAGCTAAGATGGTTATTTCAACAATACCAGAACAGGGGGCTAATATAGCTATAGCAGAAGTTATAAAGATGTCTAATTCTTCGGCTACGTTTATAGCAACTGCAGAACAGCCGCCAATTGCCTTAGTTCTTTATGAAAGTGGAGTTGATTATGTTCTTATCCCGCATCATTTAGGAGGATATTATGCCGCGGGAATGATTGAAAAGTTCAAGACAGACCAACATAAGTATAAAGAGTTGGGAAAGAAGCATCGTATCCATCTCTCCAGAGGCAAAGCAAATTCTAATTACTAACAATAATGCTTAAATAGCCCTTGAGTATCTTCTTAAAATGCCGAATTTAGAAACAAATATTAAAGAAAGCCAGATTTACGTTTTAGATTGTTCAGCACTTAATTCTGAAGAAGGGCGCAAGATAATAGGCATTTTAAGATGCGGATTATCAAGGTCTCTGGAAATAGAAGATGGTGTCATATTAGGAGAAATAGAGAGAATGAAATCATTGGAGCATTTCCAGAATGAATTTCCTTTAGTTATAATCAGTCAGACAAGAAGCGAGATAAGAAGCCATTTGGCAAGATTAACTAAGTATATAGGGAGCATAAAAGAATCCCCATTTATACAATCAGCTGGAAGAAAGAAATTATTAGAAGTAGAAAGAAAAATATTTCTCCTGGAAGAATATTTTAAAAATTTAAAAGATTATAAAAAAACTATTTACAAAAGAGACCCGCGAGAGAGAGGATGTATATTTAATTTACCTTTTATTGGTCAGCATAGCCAAGATTATATGGAACTATTTGAAAAATATCAAGAATATATAATTAAAATTGATAATAATCGAGAGTTTAAGTTTAATGGTTACAGGGATGCAGATTCGCATATTATGGCAACTGCAAATATGCTAGACAGGAGGGGATATAATGTAGGTATAATATCACGTGACGAGCATATTAATAGAATGGTTAGAATATCTAAATCTGCTTTATCAAATTGTTCAATAAGTTTCATAAGTGGCCACTTTTTATATAATTATGCCCGGAATGACTTACTGGCTAAAACTAAAATCCCAAATTCCTTCTTAGCATCTCACGTCTCTCAATTATCAGCTTGAGAATGCCTGGAATTAATCCTGTAATTACAAAATTTTTATACTCAAATATACCATCATAACTTCCAAGACTTATGACTAACGGAGTTTTAGTAGAATTATATTTTACAAGCGGCTTTCCTAATTTCTTTCTCTTTAGATTTTTGACGACTATTTTTGCCTGCCTTTGAGCATTTTGAGCAGTTTTTTCTTCTCTAAAATTAGTTATGTCGCCCGCGGCAAATATATTATCGTAATCATCAAATTGAAGGAATGAATTAATTTTGAAGAATTTCTTTTCATCAAGAGAATTCTTAAATGAATTCTGAATTAGATAATAGTTGGGGGATATTCCTGTGCAGATAAGAACTAAATCTGGAGTAAAAACCCTCCCTTTATCGCTAAAGAATATCTTACCCTTGTTCTTTACTATCTTCTCCCCATATATTATATTTACACCGTTTCTTTTAAGAAATCTTTCAGCGTGTTTCTGACTTCTATAATTATTCCTTTCAAGTAAAGTGTCATGTGCATGAACAATAGTTATCTTCTTTCCCTTGCATCTTTGTATTATTTCTCCTGCTATTTCAACGCCCACTAAACCTCCCCCCACAATCATAATATTCTTGGCTTTCAACAGCTCTTTGTTTTTTTCCAATAATTCCTTTGAACGTGCAGAGATTATCATGTTCTTCTCTTTAAATGGGGAATGGTATTCAGAACCTGTGCATATGACAAGATAATCAAAATTTATTTTCTTCTTTCCTGCAAATACGTAATTTCTCCCTATCTTTCTTACTTCTTTTACTTCAATATCTACATTTTTCAGATATTTCCTGTGCGATATCTGTATGGCTTTCGCGTGTTCAGGCTGTGTTAATGTGCGCGGCACTCCCGGAGTAAATTCAAAATAATTTTTTCTATCTATAAGAGTAATTTTATATTCATTCTGAAGTTCTTTTGCAATATATGAGCCTGCAAAACCTCCTCCAATTATCACCAGTCTTTTCATATGACATTATTTCACCATTCTTATTTAAAACTATTGATAAATATTGGACTTTTCAACATATGAATTCTGCAGCTCTCTTACTGTTTCCAATACTCTGATATCAGGAGAGAGAACATATACATGATCATCCTTTGAACGTATTGCCCTATATAACCTCTGCAGGAATTCCCTACGAGCCTTGTCATGATAAAAATCCCAATAATAGCTTCTATGCGTCTTCTCAAGAACTCTCCAGAATACTCCATTCTTATTCGGATTAGTATATTTAGTGAATACTACTGAATTGCACATTTCTCCCGGAAAATCAACTCCTCTAGAGCATTTAGTTGTAAACAGAACGTCACTTAATCCAGACTTGAATAGGGATATTGCTTTTCCAGTTTTATCTTCTTTTTGAAGGGCAATCAACTTCTCCTTAGACATGACGTTATTTACTCCATATGCCTGACACTCGTAATCAGAAGGCAGGTCTTCAAAAGCCTGTACATGAACTAATACTGGACGTCTTGACTTGTCAAGACAGGCTGAAAGTGCCCGCAGATAATCTTCCCTACTATGTTTCTTGGACGTAAAATTAGAGTACCTGCAGTCAATTTCTTTTCCGGTTCTATGAATATCAATGCTTCCCTGCTGAAGAGTCTCGGCTTCAACTACAACGAATTCTTTTATCCCGTATACGTTCTTCAATACTTCCTTAGAATGCAGAGTCCCAGACATCATTACAACGGCATTGCACTTGCTCATTAAGTCCTCAAATTTTTTAGATAGGTTAGTTGTGACAAGCTGTGCAACCAAATCATTATCTTTCTTCCTATATGTCACATATGTGTCTTCTGCAAAATCCCTGAATACTTTAGCAGTATCTATCGCAGAATTTATATAACTCATATCATCAAGCGAAGCTTCTGCTTCTAAATCAGGATGTCTTAATAAGTGCATGAATATTTTTCCTATTTTAGTTTCGTTTAGGGAATATATCCTGTTTTCATCCACACCCAAAGCTTGTTTATTTTTCTCTTCAAGTTGAATAAGCTCAATGCATGCGTCAACATCATCTTTCACTTCATAATTATCTGGATTTAATGTCTGAATAGAATTGCCAAGTCTTGTAATATTTAAGTCATCTTGTGTTGAGAAGCCATCTAAAAAGTCATCTGCTTCATCTATGATATCAACAGCACATTCAGGCCTTCTGTCAAGAGCGCCCTCAATAAGATATTTTGCAGAGTTGAATATTATTACATCGGCATTTATATAGGCAAGATACTGGTCATAATAAGAGCATCCTTCTTTTCTATGATAGAATATAAACTCTTTCCCCGTAAGGCCCTTGTATCTCTTTTTCCTGGCATCTCGCAGCGGGAGCTCATATCCAGAACGTACTATCGGACTCCAGTAAGGATTAGCTGGGGCAATGGAAATCCGTCTTAAAACCTTAAGTGTCGGGTCTGCCTTATGAGTTATAAATGGGTTGTCATTATAGAACTCTTTGAGCATTGACATATTTTTTTCGGTTATTTTTATTGTTTCAGGAAGGAAAGGGTCGGCACAGCTTGTTCCTGGTTTTATCAATGAGTCATGATTTTCCCTACCAGTTATCATTGCTATTCCTAATCTTCGTCCATCTGGTTTTATTAAATATTTTTTAGATGTGTAATCTTCCTCATATTGTCTTTGCAAGCCCTTTACAGGAACAACTATGCTTGCCTTCCCCATTTTTCTTGCTATATTTAATGCAATCGCTGACTTTCCAGTTCCACAGACGCCATGTATAAATACAACTTTATTTCCCTTTTCAATTGCAGATATTACTTCATTTACTACATCTTCCTGTGTCTTTCCATTTGAGAATTTAAGGGGCTCAAGTTTCTTTCCTTCTGAATATAAACTCCACCCAGATTCATCTTTAACCTGCTCATTATCTTTTATATTTAGAAATCCTAAAGATGATGACGTTTTTAATTCTCCGGGACTCTCAAATAATTCGTCTGATTTATCTTCTCCATTAGAATTTGATGCCCAAGATCCATCCACACCTATTAATTTTCCCTGTGGACTGAACTTTAACCTCTTCATTTATTTATTTCTGGGAACACGTTTATAAGCATTTGGATAGATGGTATATTTGCAAAAAACAATAATTATTTTTAGATTAAAGATATATCTTGCAGGTTTATCTCTGAACAAGCCCTAATTTTCCAAGACCAATATG
>Ga0209343_10011055_pt1 | contig 10198 bp, 10 predicted proteins | sample RifCSPlowO2_02_FD_184026 | JGI IMG/M metagenome (GOLD analysis project Ga0209343, IMG submission 184026) | Groundwater microbial communities from Rifle, Colorado - Rifle CSP2_plank lowO2_0.2 (SPAdes) (version 2) | ecosystem: Environmental > Aquatic > Deep subsurface > Groundwater | place...
ATAGTTAAAATCCATGCTCAAAATCTTTTTTCTGTTCTCTTCAGTATACCCTCCACAATCAAAAATAAGCAAACTTCCTTTCTCCAATATTTTTTTAGACGTTTTTAGCATAAATTTCATGTGTGGTTTGTCTTGAACATTCCCCTTTTGGATTGTTAATGCTGAAGGGATTCCATTAATGCCTGTTTGAACTCCAAAAACTATTTGCTTTTTTCCAGGCATTCCATCTCTTGAATGACCTAATGCACCAAGCTCTGATTTTTCTCCTTCAAAATAAGTAGAAGAGAAATCTGGAAATTGTTCTTTGGAAAAAAGATCATTCTTTTTCATTAATTGCCCATATTTTTCGATGATAAATGAGTGATTTATACCAACTCTTTCAAGATCTCTATACAATGTTCTTTGCTTTGGTTTTTCTTTGAACTTTAATGTCTGGAACCATTCTTCTGGATAAATTTCAGTTATCTGATTAATAGACACACATTTATCAAGACGGTTGTTGATAAATGCTTTTGTAGATTCAAGAAAATGTTTTGTTTTGCCTTTTAAACATCCTACTATATTATAGAAAAAGTTATATTCTTTATCTACCTTATTTATTAGAATGAGATTACCGACATTAAAACTAATGTTTTCTCTCATTTGGGCTTGACCTCCTTTCAGTTAATTGAGGCAACAAGCCCTTTTTATTCTATAAAATTAATTGTTTTTGAGAACTACTAACAACTTACGACCAACTACTTATTCTGACTTTACACTGGCAAAGTCAGGTTTCAACATTCTCTTTTTCAACAATAATAGGATTATCTTCAAATTCTACAATATAACCACTAAAAGAAGAAGCTGTTTGATCTTCTCTCAAAAAATTTCTTTCTATAGTTTTAGGATTATTCTCCTTAATATAAGGATTATTCCTTATAGTATCAGGAGGGTCTGTTAATTTTATTTTTTCACCAATATCAAAATTATCTTTTAAAGTCGCGAGGGAAATAGTGATATTTAATGGTTTAGTTTCTTTACTCCCTTGTTCATATTCATTTTTTATTTCCTCATCACTCAAAACTCTTTTCCAAATTTTTACTTCGTCTACACTTCCTTTATAGCTTAATGCTGTGCCCCCTCCTTCTCTGTCTCCAAAAGTAACTTTATTATTATTTAAAGTAGTACTAGTGAGAGTATTTTTCACAACAGTAAGTGCAAGCGCTACACTATCCTCATATATCTTAACTCCATCAGCTTTTGAAGAACCATCATATGTAATAACATAATAATGATAATTACCATCATTTAGTTTAGTAGTACCTCTAGTAGCTACCTCAATTCTATTAGATAGTCCATTTACAGATATAATTTGTACATCAATTTTTCCAGGAGCATTTGTAGTACTACCATAATTAATAACAAAATCCCAGCCAGTATAAGGTGCAGCATTTTTCATTTTAGAAATCGGTACTTGCGTAGAAGTATCAGATACATCTGGTTTTAACCATAAACCAATTGAAAATTTATCAGTTCTTTCAAAATCAAAAGGAGCTTCATTAATAACACTAATATAATCATCAACTCCATCAAAACTTACTGCTCTTCCTAGTTTTCCGCCAACAAAAATTGTGCCAGCACCAACACCATGATTACTTCCAACATCATCATTATAATTATTTTCAAATTGCCAATGAGAAAAAGAAGTTAATTCTTCACTCACACATGCTCCATCCTTGCAGCCGTTAGGGCAATTATAAAATTGAGTATCTATTCCTTCTGTTCCTTCGCTTGCTGGACGACAATAATGTTCAACTAATATACAATCTTTTCCCGTACAATTTTCATTTACAATACCTTGGCTGGTATTTGTAGAACACCAATCCACAGAACTGATACTACCATGATTTGAAATGCCCTTCACATAATAATTCTTTCCACCATCACTATCAGTGCAGGTTGCATTAATTATATCACTTTCATCATTATCCTCTGCAGAACTGCACCCCTTATCGTTAGGATAATCAATTTTTCCATCATCATCATTATCTATCTTATCATTACATTGAGTACTCTTTAATTCATTATTACAATTACTATCACATCCATCTCCATTAATATTATTTCCATCATCACATTGTTCATTACCATTTTTAATTCCATCTCCACAAAATTCCTTAGTCTTACAGGTATCCCATCCATTGCATTGACTATTGCATAATTGACTGCCAGAATATCCGTTAATAATACATTGAATACATTGTTGGGAATTGCTATCACATACTTCTCCTGTTTCAATAACCCCATTACCACAAACAGCATTGGGTCCTTTAGGAAGATAGTTATCATAGAGTTCTTTAACTTCTGAATTAGAAAACGCTCTATTCCATATCCTCACCTCATCAATTGCTCCTTTAAATCCTCTTTTTCTATAATTACTTTCTAATCCGATAAGCAATGGCTGTCCAATGCCTTCAGGAGCACTTAATGTTTTATCACTTCCTACCAATATTCCATCAACATAAATCTTGCAGTTACTACCATCATAAACTCCCACAACATGTTTCCATCCTTTATTTCTTAAATCACTACCTCCTGTTATCTCACAATCATTATTATTTGAAAGAGAGGAGAATTTTAACGTTAGTTTTCCATTATCCCACAATGCAAACCAGAAATTTCTGTTTGACCAGCCTTCAGGAGAATCTTGCTCTTTAGCAAGTATAGTCTGAAAACTTGATGAAGATTCTGCGTTAATCCACGCACTTATAGTAAAAGCACTCTGCAAATCCAAATTTTTAATATCTGTTTTAATATAATCATTACCGTCAAATTTAAGAGATTTTCCTACTTTCCCCTCGATAAATACAGGATTTCCATTAACACTGCCATGATTATTTCCAACATTATCATTATAATTATTTTCAAAGGGCCAATGAGAGACTAATCCTATTTTTTCATCAACTGCCTTGCCGGTGATAAAAGGATTAAAAAATTCTTTTAGTGAATCGAAAAATCCAGCAGATATAAAATTCAGAGATAAAACTATAACTAAAATAAGAAATAATAATACACTAATACCTCTTTTCATAGACTAAATTAATTAAAATGATATATATATCTTTCGTTTTTTATTCTACTTCAACCTCAAATATTTCCAATACATATATCCAAGCAATATTGATAAGATAGTTGTTAAAACTAACGTTATAATAAGTGTGGGAGTATGAGAATCAAAATAAGCATTTGATAATGCTGGGATACCAAAAATAGCTCCTATTGTCCCAGGAACATTCACCACAATGCTTACAATTGTTAAAAAAGTCATAATAACTGTAAGTTTTTTCATTGTATCGTTAAGTTCTCTATTAGATTTCATTTCTGATTTTGTTCGTAAAGAAGCAATTCTATAAATATGGCTTCTGCATCTTTCAAGCCAATATCTTGTTTCAGTGCTAAATAACTCATAATCAAAATCAATAAGGGAAACATTAAAACAATGAATATCTTCTTCTTTTAATTCAATTATCAATTGTAATAACCCTTCCATTCGGTCTGTTAATTTTCTTAGTTCTCTCGCAGTTTCTTCGATTGAATCAAGAATTGGATCAATTTCCAAATTATTCATTACATCCCGAATTCTTAGAAACTCCTGAGAATAATTTTTCAGAATTGATTTAAGCAACATAAATATTGTGATAGTGCTTTCTCCTTCATTTTTTTTGACAATTTTCTCAAACTTTTTTTCAGTAGAAAAAGAATTAAGATGAGAATTTATTACTATTTTATCATTAGCAACAAAAATAAGGTTAATAGAATTATTACCATATGAAGGAATATTAACAACTGTAAACGTTGGTTGAGAATCAACAAAAGGAAGATCAATTTTTATTATATCATTTATTTCAACATCAACGTTTAACTTTCGTATTTCTTTCTTTAATTCATTGATGCTTTCAGCGACTATTTTCATGTTCTATTTTTTCTCCACTTTTTCAAGAAAATACTAAAACCTAAAATCCTATATGTGTATTTATCTCCTAAATAATTTTTAATCTCTTCTGCATATTTTTTCATATCTTCTCTGTTTTCTCGCGCACTTCTCAATACACTTATTTTAATATTGTTTACTTTATTATTTTCAAATCTTTTTTTGATATCTTCTAAAAATGTGGAGGTAAGTCCTCTCTTGCCTAATTGTATCTCTAATTGCGAAGTCATATTCTATAATTGTAAATAGAAATTTAAAAAGTTATGCTGCCCTATCTATAATCCATTTTAAGCAACCTTTAATCCTTCTAATCTTTCTCCTAAACGAGAAATAGCAGCATGCAATCTACTTTTAACTGTTCCTAATGGAATCCCTAATTTTTCAGCTGCTTCATGATATTTTAATCCATCAAAATAAATTAGTCTAACAACTTGATGATGAATTGGATTTAATCGATGGTATTCTCGTTTAACCTTATCTTTTATTTCTCTTCTAATTAATATTTCTAAAGGATTTTCTTCAGAATCTCGAACTAAACTTAAATCAGGTCCATCTACATCATCAATAGAGAAAGTATTTTTTTTACGTCTCATATAATCAACACATTTGTTTAATAAACAACGAATAAACCACTTTCTTAAGATTCTATCTTCATCTATTCTTTTTTCTTGATCAATATCATATGAATAATTTTCTATGGCATACCTGCCCGAATTTTTACAAGTAAGACTCAATAAAGCATTTTGATAAACATCTTCAAAATCCTGCTCTTGTAATATAGGATATATTTTCTTAGCTAAGCTCACAAATTTTCTAAAGAATGGGGTTCCTTCTGCATAATCTCGTTCAATCATTCGAGTAAATGCCTCAACTTTATGAGGGAAAGTTTCCATGAGTTTATTAAGAAAACTCATTATTTAAATTTTTCTATTGTAGCCATTAATTAGTGACTATATAATTAGAAAAATATTTACCTTAAATAAAAATAGAATACATGACGTTTACTTTACTCCAATTTTATCACTGGGTATAACCTGCATAATTTCTTCATTTGAAACAGGAAAATTAAATTTATCTTTAATTTTTTTAACAATTTTTTCAGTTGCCTCGTTTTTGTTAAGTTTTCCAGGAACAATCTCCGCAAGGATCTTATATGAAGTTTTTAAGGAAGGTACAAGAGGTACAGCTTTTATTTTTCCTTTTTGAACAACGAGCGCTAATTTTGGCTTTACATTTAATGTTTCTTCTTTTCCTTTCACACCAAAAGTTCCTTTTTTCATAACTTTCGTTTTGTACATTTGTTCTCCTTTGAAAATATCCACTCCTATTTTTTCTTTTTCACTTTTTAACATTTTCCATTGCTTAGAGAAACAAGCACAAAAAACAGAGGCTTCTTCTATATCATTTTTAGAAGGGTTTTCACTTTGAATAATCATAAAAGGACTTCCAGGAGAACTTGTGTGAACAACAATATATTGTGGTTTCAAAAAATATTTCAAAACCAGTTCATTTTGCTCATCACTTTTTCCACCAACTACTAATGTTTCATCAGAAGTATAAAACCATCTAAATCTTCTGTAGTCTTTTACATTATTATTTTTTAACAATCCAAACATTAATTTTAAAGATTAATAAGATTTTTAAGGGTTTTGATTCTTCCTTATATATGGAAAAATTTTTTATTGGGGAATATATACTGTCAAAAGATAAAGAATTATCTGACTTTAGTGAACTGCCAAATATAGAATTAATAAGGAATCTTGCTGAAAAATATAAAGATAAATTAGAGTTAATGCCCGTTCAAATACTAGGCAAAGAGGTTGAATTGGGATTAGCAGTATATTTAAATCCAAAAAGAGGAACAAAAAAAGAAAAGTATGTTACTGTTATCAATAAAGAATTATTCCCCAAAGATAAAACTCTTCTTATTAAATTCTTAAAAAAAGGATTAAATAATTTGAAATCATTTAAAAATAACATTTTTACAGAGGAATCATATCAAAATGCAATAAATTTAATAAAAGAAATCATAAAAAATTTTAATTAACATGTTATATTTTATAGGTCTAGGATTAAATGAACAAGGAATTTCCTTGCAAGGATTATCTGCTATAAAAAGCTCTAAAAAAATATATTTAGAAGTTTATACAGTTAGCTTTCCTTATTCAATAAAAAAATTGGAAAAAATTTTTAAAAGAAAAATTATAGTTTTAAATAGAGAGCAGGTTGAATCAGATTTCCTTATTAAAGAAGCAAAAAAACAATCAATTTGTTTGTTGGTATATGGCTCTCCGTTATTTGCTACAACTCATATTTCTTTAATTGAAGAATGTAAAAAACAAATAATTAAATTCAAAATTGTTTATTCAGCAAGTATTTTTGATGCTATTGCAGAGACAGGGTTACAATTATATAAGTTTGGAAAAATTACAAGCATGCCAGAATGGGAAAAAAATTATCAGCCAGAAAGTTTTATTGATTATGTAATTGAGAATAAAAAAATAAATGCGCATTCTCTCATCCTTATTAATCCATTGTTATCTTTCAAACAAGTGCTCGAACAATTAGAAGAATCGAGTAAAGCTCAAAATTTATATTTTGATAAAATTATTATTTGTTCAATGTTAGGAACAAAAAATAGCAAGATTCTTTATGGATCTTTAGATAAGTTAAAAACAAAATCAATCAAAGAACCTTTTTGCATAATATTCCCAGGAAAAATGCATTTTGTAGAAGAAGAAATAGTAAAGAAGTTTGAAGTTAATTGATTCTATAGAGAATTTTGAAAAAATAGGGGCAACAAAATTCTCTAATAAAAACTCAGAAATTGAAAATTTCTGATTCATCAAAAATGCTTTTTTTATGGAGTAGCATTTTTGGGGTATTCAAGAATTTATTTTTATAAGAAAATTCTTGATACATTCAAAATCAGGGATTTTGAAGACTTAATGCCAGATTTCCTTAGGAAATTGGATTTATGCAAAGATCTCTATAAAAATAAAAATTCAGAAATATTTAAATAATCCTGAGTTTATGTAGTAATATGATAGAGATAAAATCAAAATTAAGGAAATGGGGAAATTCACTTGGAGTTATTATCCCTTCAGATGCTTTAGAAGAGGAGAATTTTAGGGAAGGAGATGAAATAACAATTTTGTTAAAAAAAGATTTACCAAATTTAAGAAAACTTTTTGGAAAATTAAAAGGCTGGAGAATAGACACCCAAAAATTTAAGGATGAAAGAAGAAAAGAAGATTCAGAACGAGTTGAGCTACTTTCTAGACACCTACGCAATGATTGAAATTGCAAAGGGAAATCAGAAATTTGAGAAATATTTGGATCATAACTTATTTACTTGTTTATATAATATATATGAATTGTATTATACTTTATTAAAAGATTTCAATGAAAAAATAGCAAGAGAATTTTTTTATCAATTTAAAAAAATAGCAGTCCAGATTAAAGATGAACATATTTTTGAAGCTTCTCGTTTCAAATTAAAAAATTATATTAAAAAATTCTCTTATGCTGATTGTCTTGGTTATGCTATAGCATTAGATTTTGGAATTAAATTTTTGACAGGAGACAAAGAATTTCAAGACTTAGATAACGTAGAATTTATAGAGAAATAATTTTGTTGCTTGGCTTCGCCCAAATTTTAATTTTTCTTTCTTTCCCGACAGAAATAGTGAGAGATTGCCCGCAGTCCTTCGGACAAATAGCTGAAACTTCGTTTCAGAGAAAAACTTCTTTTATCCGACCAAAGAGAAGACCAACAAAATGCTTCGCACTTTGTATAACAATGGATAAAAGGTTCGCTGTCGCTCTCCCAAATTTTTCTATTATATTGAAATAATCTTCCCCCCGAAGAAAGCTTTTTAAGCATTGTTTTGTAATACATATTATGAAAATATTAAAAAAATCATTGTTACACGCGGTTTTATTATTTGTAACAATTTTTATTATTTCTTCTACATTTATATTATATTTCTCACAAGGTGAAGCTGGGAGCATTTCTGAAATAAGTTATTGGAGTTTTTGGATAGCTCTTCCTTTTTCTATTTTCATGTTGTTTTCAAATTATTTTATCCTTAATAATTTAGAAAATAAAAAAAGTTTTTGGAAAAGATTTCTAATTCTTATAGGGGTTGTGGTTATCTTGTCTTTAATTATGTATCTCACAACTACTATTGGAGAAACTGAACTTGAACAACTTGGATTCGCCTTACTTTTCTTTATATATATGCCCTTAATCTTTTTAATAATTTCATTTCTTTTAACTTTGCTTTATAAGTTTTTATTTAGATACAATGAAAAGATAATAATTTACATGTTGGGAGGTCTTATTGCAATTTTAATTTTAGCAATAATTATTAATCTATTTATGCAAGGAGGATGCCTTTCTGGAGATACTAATTGTTATTCTAAAAAAGCTATAGAAGAAAATAACATTAATATCTGTAAAGACTCATATCCAGGAACTATTTGTGAACGTAACTTCTTTATGGCTCAAGAGGATGAGACTATCTGCACTTCTCTTATAGATGAGAAATCTAAGGGGATTTACCTTAGAAGCGAATGTTATAGTTATTTTGCTGAGAAAAAGAACGACCCTTCTTTATGTAGATTTGATGACAGGACTAGAGAAGGGTGTTGCAGTTCTATATTCAATGTAGATTTATATGAAGAAGGATTATCTGAAGAACAAAAATCTACTTGCGGGATACAATAATTCTAATTTTCCCACCCCCCCAAGATTATTTCATTTTCTTTTTTAGAAAAAAGAAACAAAAAGCGGGCGGGCAATCTTTCAAAATTAAATGGTCGTCGCTTCCACCTCCTCCCCCACCCTGAAAGAAAAATTAAAACTCACGAGGTCGCTTTTTGCTCCACTCGTGCCTCACTCTTTCAGAGTTCGGTCAAGCAACAGCAGATTAAGAGGTAATTTCTTTTTGCTTCACAAATTTTCTTCGTGAAAAACAGAAATTAGCCCAAATTGTTTGTTCATTATTAGATTAAATTTACTGCAAACAACTTCTCTTAATCGCGATGTTTCTTTAATCACTTTTTCGTATAGAGGACTTTGAATAACCACGTTTTCCGGAAGAAAATTTGTCAAAGTCCTTCTTAGAGAATTTTGATTTTTTAGGTTTTTCAAAATTCTCTATACTCCTCTCTAAAAATGTTAAAAAACAAAAGAAAATATGCGACAATCAAAGGCCCTATGAATATACCAATAATACCAAATTGGCTTATGCCGATGTAAATCCCAAGAATAGAGGTAATAGGATGAATACTTCCATATTTCTGGTTTATAACCGGCCTCAGAATATTATCAAGTGTGCTTATCAGTATACCAACAATAATCAAAACAACTCCTTTGCTTATCTCATCAGATAAAAAAAGAATAATAACTGCAGGAATCCATACAACAGGAGGTCCAACAACAGGAAGAAACGATAGAATAGCAGTTACAAAACCCCAAAAAATTGCTCCAGGAATCCCAAGAAGGTAAAAATTAACAGAGAGAAAAACAGCCTGAACAATAGCTATGAAAAACGTTCCTATAACTGTAGAATTAGTAACTTGCTTAAATTGTTCAATTATTTTATCATTTGTTTTATTATCAAAAGGAAGGTATTTCATGATAATATCTTTCATTTCATCAGAGTACAATAAAAAATAGTAAAGTAAAAAAAATAACAAAAATAAGATAACAAATGCATTAATTATATTAGTAAAAAGAGGGGTAATAGACCTTGCTAAAAAAGGAGTTATTTGATTGATTACTTGGTTTACATTTATATCAATATCAAAGGGAGTTAATTCATTTATCTTATCTTTAAGCTCTCTTATTTTTTCTATTTGTCCTGGTAAAAGAGAAATCTGTTTTATTATACCATTAATAATGAAAATAAGTGGAATGATGACAATTATCAAGGAAAGTATCAAAATTATTAATGATGCACTCCTAGGAGAAAATCCTTTTTTCCTTAGTTTTTTATTTAAAGGATAAAAAATATAAGCTAGGATTACTGCTCCAAAAAAAGCAGAAATAAATCTTAGAGTTGCATAAATTATAAATAGAAGAAGGGCTAAAACAATAATTCCTGTAATTAATTTTCTATTTTTCTCAAATAAAGGAAGCATGAATTTATGAAATAAAACAGCTATATAAACATTATTATCTGTTACTATTATAAAGTTATTATTAAATATTTTTTCTCT
>Ga0209343_10011056_pt1 | contig 10198 bp, 11 predicted proteins | sample RifCSPlowO2_02_FD_184026 | JGI IMG/M metagenome (GOLD analysis project Ga0209343, IMG submission 184026) | Groundwater microbial communities from Rifle, Colorado - Rifle CSP2_plank lowO2_0.2 (SPAdes) (version 2) | ecosystem: Environmental > Aquatic > Deep subsurface > Groundwater | place...
CCACCAGCCGATCCGGCGCCTTCAGCGCCGCGCGATAGGTCCCCATGTTCTGCGGCTATTACCGGGAGGCAAGCGCTGCCGGGCCGGTGCATAATCCGGCCCGGCGCGGCTGACCTGCCGCGCTTGGAGGAGGAGCGAATTGAAACAGGGCGCGATAGAACAGTCCTGGATGCAGCCATTGAGCGACCGGGACCGCAAAGTGCTCGAAGCGCTCGGCCACGGCGCGCGCCAGGGCTTCGGCCGGCGGCCGGCGCTGCTGGTCATCGACTGCAACTACGACTTCTGCGGCGCCGGCCCCGCGCCGATACTCGAAGCCATCAGCCGCTGGCGCAATGCCTGCGGCGAGCATGCCTGGGCGGCAATCAAGGTGATCCGGCGGCTGCTCGACGCGAGCCACACCAAGGGATTGCCGGTCTTCTATTCGACCAACACACGCCGGGCCGACGGCTTCGATGCCGGCAGCTGGCGATGGAAACACGCCCATGAGCGTGGCCAACAAGGTCCGCGCATCGCGCGCGCCGACGACATCGTCGACGAAATTGCGCCGGCGCCCCAGGACGTGGTGATCCAGAAGACCAAGCCGAGCGTGTTCTTCGGCACGCCGCTGCTCAGCTTCCTGGTCGATCTCAAGGTCGATTCGCTGCTGGTGTGCGGCGGGACCACGAGCGGCTGCGTGCGCGCGAGCGTGCTCGATGCCTTCTCGAACAATTTGCGCTGCGCCGTGGTTGCCGACGCCTGCTTCGACCGGCTGGAAACCTCGCACGCCATCAACCTGGTGGACATGCAGGCGAAATACGCGGACGTCATCGCCTCGGAGGAGGCGGTGAAGTTCGTGCAAGGCCTGCCGCCCGCGCTGTTCGAGCTGCCTCGCGGCCAGGGGAATAAGTGAAAAGGGGCGTTTGTTTGCTGTAACGATCAACAACTCAGCGGAGCGAGGGGATGGAAACGAAAAAGCCGGCGGTCGACCAGAGCATCATCAATCTCTATGACGAGTACACCCACAAGCCGCTCGAGCGCCGCGTGTTCCTGCAGCGGCTGGCCGAGCTGGCGGGCGGTGTGGTGGCCGCTTCGGCGCTCCTGCCGCTGCTCGACAACAACTATGCCCAGGCGGCCATCGTCGAGCCCAACGACCGGCGCCTGGAAACCGGATACCTGATCTACCCGGGCGGGTCCGGGAACGTGAAAGCATACTTTGCCAAGCCGCTGGGCGGACCCGCAAAGAAAGCCGCGGTGATGGTGATTCACGAAAACCGCGGGCTCAACCCGCATATCGAGGACGTGGCGCGCCGCGCCGCGCTCGAAGGCTATTTCGCCATGGCACCCGACCTGCTGTCGCCGCTCGGCGGGACGCCCTCCGATGATGATGCTGCGCGTCAGGCGTTTGCCAAGCTGGACGGGAAGGTGGCGCTCGGCGACCTGGTGCCCGCCGTCGAGTATCTCGCCCGCCGGCCGGATTCCACCGGAAAGGTGGGCGTGGTCGGGTTCTGCTGGGGCGGCAGCATGACGAATCAGCTCGCAGTGGCTTCGCCACGCGTCGCCGCTGCCGCCCCTTTCTACGGCGAGGCGCCGAGTCCGGAGGTCGTGCCGAGAATACGGGCAGCCATGCTGCTTCACTACGCCTCCAATGACGACCGGATCAACAAAGGCGTTCCGGGCTACGAGGCCGCGCTCAAGGCCGCCAATGTCCGCTACACGAAGTATCAGTACGAAAACACGCAGCACGCCTTCCACAGCGACGTTGCCGGGGCGCGCTACAACAAGCAGGCGGCCGAGCTTGCCTGGCAGCGCACCATGGCGTTCTTCAGGCAGCATCTGCAGGCACGGGATTGACCACATTCATCAAAGGAAGGAGTGCCATGTCGAAACACCCGCAGTGGATACTTGGAGTGCTCGCAGTTGCAGTGCTCGCCTCTTGCGCCACCGGTCCTTCGGCGCCGCCGGCGGCAGCGGCAGCGGCAGCGCTGCCGAGCGTTCCTGCTCCGGTGCCGGTCACGCTGGACCGAAAGACGAGCGCGCTCCTGGTCCTCGACATCAACAACGCCATTTGCCCGCCCCGTCCGGCCTGCATGGCGAGCGTGCCCGTTGTCCAATCATTGCTGAACAAGGCCCGTGCGGCCAGCGTGCCGGTTATCTATTCCACGACCGTGTCGCCCAAGGGCCCTGCACCCATGCTTCCGTCCGTAGCCCCGCGCCCGGGTGAGCCCGTGGTCGCGACGCGCGCCAACAAATTCCTCGATACGAGCCTGGAAGAGCTTCTGAAGCAGAGGAACGCACGCACGCTGGTGATTGTCGGCGCGGCGGCGAACGGCGCGGTGCTCTATTCGTCTTTCCATGCCAACGCCAAAGGCTTCACCGTCGTAGTCGCTGAAGACGGTATTTCCAGCGGCCCCGCGTTCGACACCTTCCTCACTCGCTACCAGCTGCTGAACCAGCCTGGGTTCGCCAACCCCGGCAACAAGCCGCTGGAAGCGCAACGGGTCACGTTGAGCCGCAGCGATCTGATCAGTTTCCAGTAAAGGCAAGAAAAAAAGGGGTCAGGTTCACATTTCCGCGGGACAGCGCAACATCAGCGCCAAAGGAAATCTGAACCTGACCCCTTTTTTTCCCTTTTTTTCCTCACGTGCTGCCGCGCCATTTTCCCTGGGCTTCGGCCTACCTGCTGCTGACGCTCACCGCGCTCTTCTGGTCCGCGAACTTCGTGGTCGGCCGCGGCGTGCAGGGGACCGTCCCGCCGATTGCCCTCGCCTTCTGGCGCTGGAGCGTGGCGTTGTGCGTTCTGCTGCCGTTCGCGCTGCAGCCCATGCTGCGCGAGCGCGGGACCATCCTGCGCCACTGGAAGATGCTGGTTCTGCTCGGCGTGATGGGGGTCGGGAGCTTCAATACGCTGGTCTACATCGGCCTCGGGTCCACCACGGCCACCAACGGCATTCTGCTCAATTCCGCCATCCCGGCGATCATCGTTCTGCTCGGCTGGCTGTTCATGGGACAACGGGTAAGCCGTCTCCAGACGCTCGGCATCGTCGTATCCATGGCCGGCGTGGCGGCCATCATTTTCAGGGGTGACATGTCGGGCGCGCTGCAGCTGCAAGTCAACCGGGGGGACATCTGGGTATTTGCCGCCATAGTGTCCTGGGCGGTCTATACGCTGCTGCTGCGACGACGCCCGGCCGGCATAGGCTCGATTGCCTTCCTCGGCACGACCATGGCGGTGGGATGGGCGGCGAACCTGCCCTTCTTTCTCGCGGAGCTCGCAACAGGGGCGCGCACGGAGCTCAATCTTGCAAGCGTCGCCGCCATCGCCTACACCGGCGTATTTCCTTCGGTGCTTGCCTATCTGTTCTGGAACCGGGCAGTGGCCGAAGTGGGCCCGGCGAAAGCCGGGATGTTCGTCCATCTCATGCCCGTGTTCGGAGCAGTGCTTGCGATGGTCTTCCTCGGCGAGACGCTGCAGCTCTTTCACGCGGCCGGGTTCGCGCTCATCCTCGCCGGCATCGTGCTCGCGACCCGCACCCCCTCCCCCGGCCCGCTGGATTAACGGCAGTCCTCAATAGCCCGCCGAAGCGGGATTCGGGCTGGCCGGTGCGCTCGCGCCGGCTGAGGCACCGCTCGAACGCTGCGCGTTGCGCCGCGGCCCGCTTGCGCCCACCACCGTCTCGGCGATCTGCCGCGCGTGGGCGAGATGTTCCTGGATGGCCTGCGCCGCTTTTTCGGCGAACGCCTTCACCTCGGGATCGCGCGCCTGCCTGGCGGCTTTCTGGAAGTCCTTCAGGTCCTTTTCATGCACCTTCAACATTTCGGTGATGAAGCGCCGATCGAAATCGGCGCCGGAGGTGTTCTGCAGGTCCCCGAGCAGCCGCTCATGGTTGCGCTCCACCGAGCCGGGCAGCGTCACGCGCTCCTCGGCGGCGATCCTTTTCAACTGCTCGTTGAACTTGCTGTGGTCCTGCACCATGCGCCTGGCGTATTCCTTCACCCGGTCGCTGGCAGCCTTGGTCTGGGCGAGATTGCCGAGCTCGATTTCGGCCCGGCCGTGGCGCGCCGCCTGTTCCATGAAGCGCCGCTCGCCGCGCGCGAGGTTACCCGTCTCGCCGCTCTGGCCCGCCCGGGCCGCGGGCGGCGCCTGATCGGGTGGAACGGGGACCACTTGCGCCTGGATGGCACCGCACCATAAGGCGGCAAGAAGCATCGGAACGGCACGCCGATATGATTTGTCGACCATAGTGGACCTCCTCCTGCTGCTCAGGACTGAGACAGCAAAGAACCTGCCGAGTGCCCGGCACCCGTCAGAGGCCGTGGTCGTACTCTACGGTGAGCGGGGCGTGGTCCGAGAACCGTTTCGCCTTGTAGATCGAAACCCTGCCTGCCTTGGCGGCAATGCCCGGCGTCGCAATCTGGTAGTCGATGCGCCAGCCTACGTTCTTCGCCCACGCCTGCCCGCGGTTGGACCACCAGGTGTACTGATCGGGGCGCGGATCGATGCGCCGGAACACATCCACCCAGCCCAGCTCGTCGAACACCTTGGACAGCCAGGCGCGTTCCTCGGGCAGAAAGCCGGAGTTCTTCTGGTTCGAGCGCCAGTTCTTCAAATCGATCGGTTTGTGCGCGATGTTCCAGTCGCCGCACAGAATGTACTCACGCCCTTCGCGGCGCAGCTTCTTCAGATAAGGATAGAACTCGTCCAGGAAGCGAAACTTGGCCTGCTGGCGCTCCGGCCCGCTCGAACCCGACGGAAGATATACGGAAACGACGGACAGCCTGCCGTAATCGGCGCGCACCAGGCGGCCTTCCGGATCGAATTCCTTGCTGCCGAAGCCGCAGCTCACCGCGTCGGGCCGGTGCCGCGAGTACAGCGCCACGCCGCTGTAGCCGCGCTTGTCGCCGCAGTGGAAATGCGACTCGAATCCCTTCGGCGCGCGCAGCAGCGCACAGTCCGACTCCTGCGCCTTCACTTCCTGCAGACACACGATGTCCGCCTTCTGGCGCGCCAGCCAGGCGGGCAAGCCTTTTGCCCAGGCCGAACGGATGCCGTTGCAGTTCAACGTGATTATGCGCATGCGGGTATCAGGCGACCGCGCCGGGCGAGCGGGAGGGCGCTAAACTGGCGGGCATCCTCGAACACGACCTGGGACATGGCGGATTTCAGACAGGAGTTCATCGCTTTCAGCATCGAGTGCGGCGTGCTGCGCTTCGGCGAGTTCGTCACCAGGTCGGGCCGCAACACGCCTTATTTTTTCAACGCCGGCCTGTTCAACACCGGCGCGCGCCTGGGCCGGCTGGCGGGATTCTACGCGAAGGCGATCCTCGACTCCGGCCTGGCCTTCGACATGCTGTTCGGTCCTGCCTACAAGGGCATCGTGCTGGCGTCCGCCGTGTCGGTGGCGCTGGCCAACGCCGGATGCGATGTGCCTTTCGCCTACAACCGCAAGGAAGCGAAAGACCACGGCGAGGGCGGCAGCGTGGTGGGTGCGCCGCTCGCCGGGCGGGTGCTCATCATCGACGACGTCATCACCGCGGGCACGGCGGTGCGCGAGTCGCTCGATATCATCGGCGCGGCCGGGGCGAGCGCGGCCGGCGTGGCCGTGTCGCTCGATCGCATGGAGCGCGGCCAGGGCGAGCTTTCGGCCATCCAGGAAGTGCGCGAGCGCTACGGCTTGCCGGTGGTCGCGATCGCCACGCTGGAAGACCTTCTGGCCCACCTGCAGGACCGTTCCGACTTGCGGCAAAATATCCACGCCATCCAGCAGTACCGCGAACTTTACGGGGCACCCCATCATGCTTAATGGAACGTTGGTTCTCTCGCTCGCAGCGGCGCTCGCCGCTTTGCCCATTGCATCGGCGCAGGCGCAGCGCATGTACAAGTGCGTCGACGCCAAGGGCAAGGTGTACTACACCCAGATCCCGCCCAAGGAATGCCAGGGCCAGAGCACCCAGGAACTGTCGCGGCAGGGACGGGTCGTAAAGCAGACCGAAGTCCTCACGCCCGAGAAGCAGGCCGCCCGTGAGGCCGAAAGAAAGAAAAAGGCCGAGCAGGAGAAGCTCGCGGGTGAGGAGCGCCGCAAGACCGCGGCACTGCTGAACACCTATTCCAGCGAAAAGGACATCGAGGACGCGCGTGCCCGGGCGCTGCGGGACGCCGAAAAATCCCTGGCGCAGGAGATGGACCAGACCACCAGGGCCATCAAAGCGAGCGAACAGCGCATCGCGGCGGCGCGAAAGCGCGTCGCGGAGCACAAGAAGTTCTACGGGGCAGACAAGCCCCCGGCGAAGGTGCTGGAGGACATGAAGAAGGCCGAGGCGGATATCGTGCAAGCAGAAGCCGACATCAGCAAGCGCAAGGCCGCTATTGAAGCGCATAAGAAGAAGTACGTGGACCCGATCAACGCCAAATACGACGATGAAAAGCGCCGCTACATCGAACTGACCAAGGCGAGCCCCGCGAAACGCTGACGCTCGCCTCGAAGAGGCTCGGGAGCCATGATGCCACGGCCCGCAATGGATGGCATCAACGGCGCATCACGAGTCAACAGCCGGAGGAGCCCAGCTTGCGCTTCAGAATTTCCGTGATGGCAGCGGGGTTGCCCTTGCCCCCGGTTGCCTTCATCGCCTGACCGACGAGCGCGTTGAACGCCTTTTGCCTGCCTGCGCGGAATTCTTCCACCGACTTGGGATTCGCCGCCACCACCTGGTCGACGATCGCCTCGAGCGCAGCCATGTCGGTGATCTGCTTCAAGCCGCGCTTTTCTATGATCGCATCCGCGGCCCGCTCGTTGCCGCGCTCCCCGCCCTGCCAGAGCGCATCGAAAATTTCCTTGGCGATCTTGCCCGAAATGGTGTTGTCGCGCACGCGCGCGAGCAGGCCCGCAAGCTGCGCGCTCGACACCGGCGATCGCCCGATGTCGAGCGCGTCGCGATTGAGCGCTGCCGAGAGCTCTCCCGCCACCCAGTTGGCAGCGAGCTTTGCCCCGCCGCCCATCCTTGCCACCAGGTCCTCGAAATAGGAAGCCGTTTCACGCGACGCGGTGAGCACCGCGGTGTCGTAGCCGGTCACTCCGTCACCAGCGAATTGCAGCGCATATTGAGCCTGGCGCGAGCGCGGCGTGCCGGTCGCAGCCAACGACTTCTGTGCGGCCGCCAACAATTCATCCGGTACCACGAGCGGCGGCAGGTCCGGGTCGGGAAAGTAGCGGTAGTCATGCGCTTCCTCTTTCGAGCGCATCGAGCGCGTCTCGTCGCGGTCCGGGTCGTACAGGCGCGTCTCCTGCGCGATGCGGCCGCCGTCTTCGAGCATCTCGATCTGCCGTTTCGCCTCGAATTCGATGGCGCGCTCGAGGAACCGGAAGGAATTGAGGTTCTTGATTTCGCAGCGCGTGCCCAGCGGCTCGCCCGGGCGCCGCACCGAAACGTTGGCGTCGCAGCGGAACGAGCCTTCCTGCATGTTGCCGTCGCAGATGCCGATCCAGCGCACCAGTGCATGCAGCGCGCGCGCGTAGGCGACGGCCTCTTCGGCAGAGCGCATGTCGGGCTCGGACACGATTTCCAGAAGCGGCGTGCCGGCGCGGTTGAGATCGATGCCGCTCATGCCGTGACTCAGTTCCCCCAACCCCTCGTGGAGCGATTTGCCGGCATCCTCCTCGAGATGCGCGCGCGTCAGGCGCACTGTCTTCTCGCCCTCGCGCGTGAGGAAGGCCAGGCACCCGCCCTGGACGATGGGCAGCTCGTACTGGCTGATCTGGTAGCCCTTGGGCAGGTCGGGATAGAAATAATTCTTGCGCGCAAACACCGAGCGCCGGTTGATGGCGGCGCCGACGGCCAGCCCGAACACGAGCGCCCGTTCGACAGCACCCCTGTTGGCGACCGGCAGTACGCCGGGCAGCGCGATGTCCACCGCGCTCGCCTGCGCGTTCGGCGGAGCGCCGAACGCGGTGGAGGCGCCCGAAAAGATTTTCGACGCGGTGGAAAGCTGTGCGTGGGTTTCCAGCCCGATGACGATTTCCCAGCTCATCATGAGAATCCAGGCGGCGAGCGCCGATGCCAGTCGGTCGCCTTCTGATAGTGATGCGCGGCCGAGAGCATGCGCGCCTCTGAAAAGCACTCGCCCACCATGTGCAGGCCTATAGGCAGATCGCCATCGGTGAACCCGCATGGCAGCGACATTCCGGGCAGTCCCGCCAGATTGACCGGCGTCGTGTAGATGTCTTCCAGGTACATCTGCACGGGGTCCGACGACTTGGCGCCGAGCCTGAACGCCGCCGACGGTGCCGTCGGGCCCATGATGAGATCACATTGGGCAAACGCCAGCGCGAAGTCCAGCGCGATCAGGCGCCGGATGCGCTGCGCCTGCAGGTAGTAGGCGTCGTAGTAGCCGTGGGACAGCACGTACGTGCCGATGAGGATCCGGCGCTTCACCTCGGCGCCGAACCCCTGGGCGCGCGTCTTGCAGTACATGTCGAGCAGATCGCGATACTCCGGCGCCCGATAGCCGTAGCGCACGCCGTCGAAACGCGACAGGTTCGACGACGCTTCTGCCGGTGCGATGACGTAATACGCGGGCACCGCCAGCGACGAGCTCGGCAGGCTGATGTCCACCAGCCTCGCGCCCAGCTGCTCGTATACGGTGAGCGCTTCCCGCACGGCGCGCGCCACGTCCTCGGAAAGCCCTGCTCCAAAATGCTCCTTGGGCACGCCTATGCGCAAGCCTGCGAGCGGCGTCTTGCCTTGCGCACCGTTCCAGGGCCGCTCCAGGCTCCCCAGGTAGTCTTCCACGGGTCGGTCCACGCTGGTGGAGTCGCGCTCGTCGAACCCGGCGATGCCCGACAGCAGGCGCGCGACGTCTTCGGCGCTCCTGCCGAACGCGCCGCCCTGGTCGAGGCTGGAGGCGAAGGCGATCATGCCGTAGCGCGACACCCGCCCGTAGGTGGGCTTCAGGCCGGTGACGCCGGAGTGCGCGGCCGGCTGGCGGATGGAACCGCCGGTGTCGGTTCCCGTCGCCGCGGGGGCGAGGCGCGCCGCGACGGCGGTCGCGGAACCGCCGGAGGAGCCGCCCGGGACGCGGCTCGCATCCCAGGCATTCTTCACCGGCCCGTAAAAGGAGGCCTCGTTGGACGAGCCCATGGCGAACTCGTCCATGTTGGTCTTGCCCAGGATCACGGCGCCCGCGGTGTTCAGCCGTTCGATCAGGTGCGCATCGTAGGGCGAAACGAAATTGCCGAGCATTTTCGAGCCGCAGGTCGTGAGCCAGCCCCGGGCGCAGAAAATGTCCTTGTGGGCGATCGGAATGCCGGTGAGCGGCCCGGCCTCTCCCGCCGCGAGCCGCGCATCGGCCGCGCGCGCCTGGTCCAGGCTTTTCGCCTCGTCCACGGTGACGAAGGCATTCAGCGCCGGGTTGTGCCGGCCGATGCGCCCGAGGAAGAACCTGGTCAGCTCGACGCTCGAGATCTTGCGCGAGCCAAGGGCCGTGGCGAGTTCGGAAAGCGAGGCGTTGTGCATGCATTCCTGCGTAAATGGGCGTTGAGCCGTCCGGGCCCTTGTGCGCTTCATTTGACAACGCACAAAAACAGCAGACCCCGATGTGGCACCCTCGGCACGCTCCGGAGAACGGATTACTCGATGACCTTGGGAACCAGGTACAGCCCCTGTTCCACCCGGGGCGCGACCGACTGATAAAGATCGTGACAGTCGGTTTCGGTGACCCGGTCCTCGCGCAAGCGCAGCGTCGCGCCGCCCGCGTGGGCCATCGGCTCCACACCCCGGGTGTCGACCGCCTGGAGCTGCTCGATGAGCACGAAAATATCGTTCAGCTGGGCGTGCACGGCGGCCGTCTCGGCCTCGTCGAGTTCGATCCGGGCGAGCATCGCGAGGCGCTGCACTTCATCCGGCGAAAGGGGCATTATTTCGCTTAAAACAGGGAGTTATTTAAGGTATTATAACTTAGCACACGAACCTCCCGCGGCTCATTGAGACGCCCAAACCGGGAGGCGCGAAAGGGGGGAGCGACCAGTTGGACCGCCCCGAGGAGTATGGCCGTTCGCGGCGATAATTGCGTTCGGCGCAATACGGGTATGGCGAGGGCAGCGTTCCCTCGCCTTGTATGTACGCGCTCGGAGCGTAAAAAGGTTAAATGAGAATGTTCGGGTTTTTGCGCAGTTATTTTTCCGACGACCTGGCGATCGATCTTGGTACGGCGAACACGCTGATCTAC
>Ga0209343_10011057_pt1 | contig 10198 bp, 9 predicted proteins | sample RifCSPlowO2_02_FD_184026 | JGI IMG/M metagenome (GOLD analysis project Ga0209343, IMG submission 184026) | Groundwater microbial communities from Rifle, Colorado - Rifle CSP2_plank lowO2_0.2 (SPAdes) (version 2) | ecosystem: Environmental > Aquatic > Deep subsurface > Groundwater | place: Rifle...
CGTGCTGCACCAGGCCTGGGCGTTCGTCGCGCCGGGCCTGTACGAGCACGAAAAGCGCCTGGCGCTGCCGATCGTGATCGCGAGCACGTTGCTCTTTTACCTCGGCGTCGCGTTTTGCTACTTCTTCGTCTTCGGCAAGGTGTTCGCCTTCATCAACGATTTCGCGCCGAAATCGATCACGCCGGCACCCGACATCGAGGCCTACTTCGGTTTCGTCATCACGATGTTTCTCGCCTTCGGCGTCACTTTCGAGATTCCGGTGGTGGTGGTGCTGCTGGTGCGTTTCGGCGTCGTCAGCGTGCAAAAGCTCAAGGAGGCGAGGCCCTACGTGATCGTCGGCGCCTTCGTGGTCGCCGCGGTGGTGACGCCGCCCGACGTGCTGTCGCAGCTCATGCTCGCGGTGCCGATGTGCCTGCTCTTCGAGGCGGGCCTGGTGTGCGCGCGCTTCGTCGGCAAGGCGCCGGCCGGGAAATCGGATTACAAGCCGCCGAGCGAGCCGGAGATCGAACGCGAGCTGGACCGGGCGGATCGCTAGGCCCGGGTACCTTGGTCGACAAGAGGTTAAAATGCGGCCTAGGCAGGAGGGTGCATGGATGTGACTCTGAAGACGATCATCGAATTTCGCGAGGAGATGCGCGAGTTCAGGGTTGAGACACGCAGGACGCTAACCGAGCACTCCCACCGAATGAATGTCATTGAAGCCACCATCGCCAGCCTCAAGGCCGATGTAGGCGTACTGCTCAGTTCGGTGCCCGTGATGAACGAGCGGCTGGACCATCTCGAAGCGCGCGTAGCCGCGCTGGAAGCCCGCGGTTAGGTAATCGCCGAGTCAGGCTCAAGCGCGTCGCGGCGCCCATCGTACGCCGCCAATATCGATCACGCCGGCGCCCGACATCGAGGTCTATTCTCATGCGCATTGTCGGCCACCAGAACCGTACCGAGGTCGAGCTGGATCCCGTCGAGGCCTACCGGCGCGGGCGCAAACTCGATGCGATGCTGCGTGCAGCGGTACCAAAGAGTTCGCGCGGCGTGCAGCGCGGCACGCCTCAGATGTTCGAACGCCTGGACGAGGCGCGCATGCTGGACGCGGCGCGCAAGCTCAACCGGCGATGACACCTGACGATCCACTGCTCAGGCTGCTCGAGCGGTTCAGACAGCAAGGCGTCGAATACGTGCTGATCGGCGGACAGGCGGTACGCCTGAACGGCTATCTGCGCGCCACCGAGGACGTCGATGTCCTGCTCGAACCCACGCGCGCCAACGGCGAGCGGACCAAGCGGGCCATGAGTTTTCTCGCCTCTTCCAGGGACCTCGACCCTGGCTGGTTCGAGCCGAAGGAGGGCGGTGAAGTCGAGAATATCCGCGTGGCGGATGACCTGATCGTGGATCTGTTGTTTGCCGCCAATGGCGAGACCTACGCTTCCGTCCAGCCCTACGTTCGTGATCGACATCGAAGGCGTGGCGGTCCGCGTATTGAATATCGACGGGCTGCTGAAAACCAAGACCGACTATCGGGAGAAGGATCTGCTCGACAAACAGGTGCTGATGCGCATCAAGAGCCGGCTTTGATTGCGCTGGCGGGTCACGCGCTGCAACCCTGCGCGCAGGGTGTTTACAAAGCTTGGCGGCGTCCGTGGGACGACCGTCCCGATTCGGCCGGAATCAGTCACTGAAGTGGCGTTATCCATGATGAACTCGCCGCACTGCGACCATGAAGGACTGATCACCCTTGGCCCCCAGACCGACGTGGCTTGGCGAGCGGAATATCGATCACACCGCTACATGGAAGACATGTCCGACTCGGACATCCAACAGCGAATGCGAGACATATTTCGCAATTTCATGACGATCAACAATGTAGGGAAAGCCAGCCCCCTGTCTCCAGAGCACCAATGGCATGGGTTCTGGAGACTTCGTTTCGTGCACTTGCTGGAGGAGTTCGTTCAACGCTTCGGTCCATTTCCAAACGGATTCGATACGGAGAAAGGTGGTCGCATTGACTTTCCTGACCCACGGTCCAAGAGGATCCAGGCCGCGATGACCGCGATCGATCGCAATGGTCTTGAAGATGGCGAATTTCTCGTAAAGTACGGCAAGCTTGAGCACCTTAAAGAGATGCTGCACAGTGGGATTGTCCGCATCTCGCCTGCATCGGCGTTTGCGGATTTGGCCTTTAACAACGCGATCCGCGATAACGAGCGTGAAATGTCACATTGGATGTACAACCCGACGCTCGCAGACCTCCACCCTTATCTCAAGACCACTGAACCAAAATTGATCTTTGCCGAAGGTTCAGCCATTCGGACAAGGACGTCTGAAGACTACTATCTCTTGTGCTTGTCTGCGTCTTATGATGCACCGCTGTTCGACGACTTCGATGCCGATGCTTGCTTAATCATTCGCGACCCCATCGCGTTCAGAGACAGGTTAATGTGGGAAGTGCATCGTGTGTTGAGGACCCGCGGCCACACCTTCGGCCCTGTGACGTACGTAGACCCGATCACTCAGATCGAGAAGACCGTTCCCATTGCCCTTCAGAAGAACGCGCGTCACTCCTACCAGGATGAGGTGCGCGGTGCGTGGCTACCGCAACAAGGAGCGAAGAATCTTCAGGTGGAGTACGTGAAACTTGGCAGCCTCGAGGGCACGGCGCAACTGGTTTCGGTTGGGTAAGAAGCCGCGGATCAAGCCGTTCGGCTGAGAAAAAGTTACACTGATCCTATTCATCCCTCGGAATGACAGTGGTAGTCATGGCGCCCAAAAAGAAGGCGTGGCGCGAGTTTGAGGAGGCTGTCGCTCGATTTGCGGCAGCCATGGATCCCCACGCGGTCGTAACTCACAACGCAAAGCTCCCTGATCGCGACACTGGGAGACGCCGCCAGCGAGACGTCTGGATCGAGGCAAAGATCTGCGGGCACTTTCTCGTGCGCATTCTCGTCAGCTGCAAGCGCTACGCGCGCAAGCTCCATCAAGGTGACATCGACACCTTCATAGGCGAATTGGTGTCTTCTGACGCCCACAAAGGTGTCCTCTACTCATACTCTGGTTTCAATGTCCCCGCCCTCGAGAAAGCTCGTGCGCGTGGCATTTGCTGCTGTCGGCTCTTCCAGAATGAGCCTGCCGATATTCCCTTGACGCTCTCGTTCAGAGATCACTACTGCTGTGCGGCCCAAATCATGCTCAGAGTTAGCCCGGGCCCCCGGCCCGAGTGGGGATTCCGAGTCTGGCGCGACCTTCTTCTGGCCCCTATCCCCGGCGCAGACGGTCTCATAGTCGACGCGATCACTTCGGCATTCCATGAAGCGGAGCAGCAGGCAGTCCTCACGGCCCGTCTCGCGGGACCATTCCCGCTCCCCTTCGAGGCGACTGTTGTCGTTCCAGCGTCCGACCTCTACCCCAACTTTCGGGTTACAGCCTTCGGGAAGTGGAAGGTGTTCAAGTCGCGATTCGAGTTTGTGCTGCTCGAAGGCTCCTACTCGTACACAAGCGGTGACTTCAAGGGCAGCATTCACGGTCCCTCGATCGACCGCCTCTCGACCCATCCAGGTCTCGGTTGGGATCAGATTGACGAACCACCCGCGAACCTGACCAATACGGTGCTTGCCATACTCTACAAGGCCGACACACGCTCGGCACTCCTAGAATCTCAAGGTCCACATCCGTTCAGCGGCGGCTAATCGGGTATGTTTGCGGATCAGGGGTCAGAGCTATACCTTCTATGGAAAGCAAAGCTCTGACCCTGACGGCTCGCGACCAGCCAGCGCGGGTTCGCTTTACCGCCATGCCCGCCCCGCCGGTCCGAACCCACCTGATGGTCGTGCATGGTCCCCGCCACCTACCCGTCCGAATGACCGGTACGGGGCCAAAGACCCGCATGTACATTGGCTTTTCGGCTTTTTGTCTATCCAGGCAAGCCGCCATTGCGATCATCAACTCCCGCTTCCGATATTCAATGCTACGGGCGCGCAGCGCCCATTGTTTCGTTCAGCGATGCACTCCGGTTCGGTTATGCGATGACCGCGAGGCCATCCTTTCTTCTGCGCGCGCGGCCCACGACGACCAGGGTGTCGATGATTTGCGGCAGGCGCTTTTTCCACGCACCGCGACCGGTGAAGCACGCCGCGATGGCGTCGTCGGCCAGCGGTGCGCGTGCCGCAGTCAGTACTTCGGCTACCGCTTTGACCTGCGCGGGCAGTGTGGCCGGCCACGGGCGGCGCGCGCCGGGCTTGGCGGCAACCACAACTTCTTCACCGGTGTCGATCTCAAGCTGCTCGGCCGGCTGCGTTTGCGGCTGGCCCGATGCCGGAATCTGGAACTCGGGCCTCAGCCAACGGATCAGGCCGCGTTGTTCTTCTGCCGCGCGTTCCGCATTGAGCGCGACCAGCCGTTCGAGCAGCGCATCGTCGAGCTCGCGCTTGCAGTCGTCGCGCGTCGCCGGCATGCCGCTCGCACCGGGAGCAGAATTACCGTTCACCACTTCCAGCAGCGGCGCGAGATTGTTCCAGCCATAGGCGTCGAGCACCGCGCGGTCGAGTTCGTCGTGCAGCGTTTTGAGCACTGCTACTAGCCCGTGCTCGTGAATCACTTTTTCTTTCGCGCTGAGCGCTTCGCCAGTTTTCAGCTTTTCGAGCACGTTGTACATACCGGTCAGCGTGAGGTCGGCGTGCTGCGCCTGCTGGCGCTTGCGGTGGGCGTCGAGTTGTTCGGCGAGGTCGCGGATGCGGGCTTGCTTGTCTGGCGCTCCTATAGGGAATGGAAACTTCTCGAGACATTCGGAGTGATTGTAGGTCGCGTCGTTGCCTACTCCGAGCCACCCTCCTGTTGCTAAAGAAAAGACAACGTGCACACACGACGATAAGACGCCGAGAAAATAGCCGTCATCAAACGCGAAAATCAGAACCTTCGTTTCTGGAAGATAGTCGACACCCAGGAATTGAAATGTCCTATGTCGGGCGGTGCGAGACGTGACAACGAATCACACAAGACCCTTTAACGCCGATCGGAAGCGAGATCGGGTTTCCGCATGCCGCCACCACTGACGCCGATAAGTCTCTCTCGGATTCTCTTGCCGTTCCGGGTATACGCGATCGCGGAGCCATTGGTAGGCGTCTGGAAACTGCTGCGCCAATTCTCGATCGTCGAATCCGAAAGTGTCTATTACATAGCGTTCTTGCGGCCTCTGTACCAAATCCCGACCGGTGAGGTACTTCCGCAGCAACGTTTTCTGCGTGAGAGCAGAGAACGATGTCAACGCATTGACGGGAACGATAAACCCTTGTCCAGAAAGCTGAACGCCAGGGCAAGCGAGTCCAGTGCTCGCCATGAGTGGCGGTAGCTCGCCGAGGTTCGCCCCCAGCGCCAGGGAGCCGCCGATACGTCCCATCTCTGACTTCATCGAAACCAATACTTCTCCGTCGCCTGCCGGCTCCTCGCGCGTCACATGGTTCAGCAAACCAACAGAATCACCGCGAAGGCCAACCGTCATGGAAATCCGAACCGCGGCGCCGTTGGTACCATCTACCCATGGATGATCGGGAATTGCAAAGGCAATCGATAGCGGTGGCGACGCCTTCATGTGCCGATCAACGACGCGTCGGTTGAACGTTTGTCGCAGGCTGTTGGTAGTGATCAGGCCGAAGCGCCGTAACTTGCCAGCCCGCGTCAGCTCAGCGGCATGGTCCCACCAATACATGACGAAGTCGGCGGAGGCGGGCACGTCGTCCCACGAGCCACGCAGCGCCTCGACATAGCCGTTGCCCAAAGTGTCGCGCATTCGCTTGTTGCCGATAAACGGCGGATTCCCGATTACGAAATCCGCTTGTGACCACTCGGCTTTGCGCGGGTTGACGTACTTCTCGACCGGCATGCGCGCCGTTTCGTCCGGTACATCCTCTCCCGTAACAGGGTGCTTCTTCGTCGTTTTTCCGTCCCAGCGCGAAACCGGCACGCCACGCTCGTCAGTCACGTATTCCATGCGGTCGTAAGCAAGCACTGCATCACGGCAATCGATGTTGTGAAAATCTTTCAGCACCGGCTGCGGCGGCATGACCTGGCCGCGGGTGCGGAAGTGCCACTGCAGGTAGCCGATCCACAGCACCATCTCGGCGATCTCTGCCGCGCGCGGGTTGAGTTCGATGCCTAGCAACTGATGCGGATCGACCGACACACCTTGCAGATCAAGCCGGCCTCGCGTATCGCCGAGTTCATCGAGCTGGTTGAGCACTTCGCCTTCGAGCCGCTTAAGGTGTTCGAGCGTCACGTACAGAAAGTTGCCTGAGCCGCACGCCGGGTCGAGCACACGCACCTCGCACAGATGCTTGAGAAAGTCCCGCACTTGCTGCTGTGCCTCATTCAGCTTGCCTTCGCTGGTCAGCACGAGCGCAGCGGCTTGGGAGATCTTCCACTCTTCGCGCAGGGGTTCGACGATAGTTGCCAGCACCAGCCGCTCGACGTATGCCCGTGGCGTGTAGTGCGCGCCGAGCGCATGGCGCTCGGTGGGGTCGAGCGCGCGTTCGAGCAGCGTGCCGAAAATGGCGGGCTCGACCTCGCGCCAGTTGGCACGCGCTGCCGCCAGCAGCAAGTCGATTTGATCACGGGTTAGCGGCAGCACCTGCGGGTTCTTGAACAGCTTGCCGTTGAACTTCAAGAGATCGGCGCGAACGGCAGCAGAGAATTCACCGCGATCCATCGCACGCCAAACTTCGCCCACCAGCGGCACGAACTGCGCTGGATTGTCCTTCAGGCTTTCGAGCAGATCGACAAACGCGCGCTTGGGCAACAGGCCGACGTCCTCGGCGAACATTGAAAACAGGCACCGGCTCAGAAAGCCCGCCACGATTTCGGGCGCATGCCCGGCTGCTTCGAGCACACGGGCGACTTCAGCCAGCCGCTCGGCCACGTCGCGTGTGACCTTGGCGGATTGCCGTGTCGGGTCAAGGGACATCGGATCAAGCCACACCGCGCGCAGCCTCTGGCGGATGGCATCGTCGCGCAGGTCGGCAAGTTGAACGCGATGAGAACGCGGGTCGGGAAACGGGGTGTAGGTGGCGCCGGAGCGCGTGAACTCGGCGTATAGCTCGATCACGTTGCCGACATCGATTACCAGCAGGAACGGCGGGCGGCTTTCCGCGGCCGGAAGCGCGCGGGCATACTGTTCGCCCTGACCGCGGGCGCGCAGCAGAGCATCGTCAAAACCCTTGCCCACGGTTTGCTTGATCTTCTTCGCTTCAAGCACGAATGCAGCGCGGCGGTAGCAGTCGATGAAACCGGGCGACTCGGTGCCGTCACCGTGGCGGAATGTAATGCGGCGCTCGAACACGTAGGCGTTGTCGCGCGTGTCCTCACGGGCCGGGTCCGGCGTGGGCAGTTCGAGCAGCGTGCACAACTCATGGACGAAAAGCTGATAGTTCGCACGCTCCGAGCCGCTGGCGGATTGCCAGCGCGTGATGAACTCCTCTACGGCATCTTCAGATCGAATTGCCATGACCTCTATTATTGGGGATATCGCGTCTTAGGGCGCACGAGCTGTTGGGTGCGGCGGAAGCCGAGACCATAGAGGATAAAGGAAGAGATCTGGTAATAGCAGGCGGTTCTCAGCCCTTGATCCCGAGCAGCCGCGCCGCGTTTCCTCCCATGATGCGGTCCTTTTCGGCGCGCCCGAGGCGCGCAACGTTTTCAATCAACCCGACCGGGTCCTCCTCGCCCATGTCGTAGGGATAGTCCGTGCCCAGCAGCACATGATCGTCGCCCCACTTGTCGATCAGGTGGCGCAGCATGTCGCGGTCGAAGGTGATGGTGTCGAAATAAAACTTCCGGAGGTAGCCCGTGGGCGCCTTTCTGATCACGGTGTGACAGTCGGGCCGGGCCCGATGCGCATGATCCATGCGCGCCCAGTAGTGGGCCAGGTAGCCCCCCGCGTGCGGCAGCACGATCTTCAGCTTCGGGTGCCTGTCCATGACCCCGTCGAAGATCAGGTGGCTCACCGCGACCGTCGTCTCCAGCGGATTGCCGATCACGTTGTTGAAGTAGTGGTCCATCAGCCGCTCGCCCTGGGTGTAGCCCAGCGGGTGCATGAAGATCACCACGCCGAGCTCCTGCACTTTGGCGAAGAATCTGTCGAGATTGAGCCTTGGGTCGGTGAGATCCATTCCGTTGACGTTGGGATTGATCTCCACGCCGCGCAGGCCGAGCCTTTTCACGCAGCGTTCCAGCTCGGCGACCGCCATGTCGACGTTTTGCAGCGGCACGGTTCCCAGCCCGACGAAGCGCTCCGGCCATGTCGCGACGATCTCGGCGAGACGGTCGTTCACCATGTGCGAGATCTCCAGTCCGAGGCCCGGCTCCGCCCAGTAGGACAACTGATTCGGCGCCGGGGAGACCGCCTGGATGTCGATGCCCATGCGGTCCATGTCATTGAGGCGCACCTCGATGGTGGAGAGCTTGGCCGCGCGGTCTTTCATCTGCTTTAAGTTGACTTCACGCGTGAGTTCGTTGGCATAGACGCGCGCAGGGTCGTACTGCGCCGGATTCATGGGCGCTGTCTTCGCCTGCACCTCGGGGTTCAGATAGTGGCAATGGATGTCGATGCGCAGGCTTTTTCCCTTGCGGCTGCGCACCACTTTCAGGGTGGGCGAGCTGCCGGGGGCACCAACGGCCTTTGCCGCGCCTTTGCGCAGATCCAGCGCCGGGCGGTGGCCATGTCGGGGGTCGGTCCAGCCTAGTGTACCTAGGGTGCCGCAGGTGAACATCATGTCCGCCGCCCGGTGTTTCCTACCCCGGCGGCATTCCCGCGAACTGGGGTAGCGACCCGGCAATGTCGAACCAAAGCGCCTTGTCGGCGACGAAGATGTGCGCCTGCGCGCGCATGCCCGGATCCGTATCGAGCGATCCCGCCGGAACCGCGACGACACCCCGTTCAGGGGATGGCCTGGGCACCTTGCCGCCACAGCGCGAGCAGAAGGCCACGGTGTGGAAGCGTGCATCGGGCACCTTGTATTCGGTCGCGAGCGGCGCGCCGCGCACCCAGCGGAACTGGTCGAGCTTGTAGAAGACATTCGTGGCGTGCGCCGCGGCGCGGCCGAGGCGGCAGCGGCTGCAGTGGCAGTTCATCATGCGCACCGGCGCGCCGGTGATCTCGTAGCCGATCTCGCCGCACAGGCAACTGCCCTCGGTGATCCCTGCGCGCGGCGTCACGACCGGGCGGGGCACGCCTTGGGCGCCGATCCCGGGCGGGTAGGCATCGTGCTGCGGCAGAGCGTCGGCGATGGCGTCCCAGGGTGCCTTGGAGCCGACGAAAATGTGGCTCTGGGGTTTGATGCCCAGTTCGCCTTCGAAACCCGCCGCGGGTGCCGCGGCGATGCCCAGTTCGGGCATCGTCGTGGGCCCCGCCGAGCCGCACACGCTGCAGAAGGTGCGCACCCCGTTCGGTGACGATTGATAACGCATGAGACGGTCTTCGCCCGAGGTCCAGCGGAAGCCGGCGATCGGCCCCACGACGAAGGTGGCGAAGCCCGTGCCGTGGTGCTTGCGGCACATCGAGCAGTGGCAGTGCATCATCGCGCTGAACGGGCCGTCCAGCTCGTAGGTCAGCGCACCGCACAGGCATCGTCCCTTGGCCATGGTCCCCTCCTCGCGCCCTGCGGGAGGCGGGCGCACCGTGCAAGGGTAACGCACGAACGCGCCGGCGTCGACGGGGCCGGATGTCGCCGATGCGCGCAAGAAGAAAATAAACTTTGTTCACCCGAAGCTTGCCAAGCCGGTCACAATATCCGGTGCGCTTGGCGGTGACGCGAAGTACTATCAAGTGCGCGCCGTAACGCACGCCGTTGAGGAGTCGAAATCATGAAGGAAAGCGCCAGGCGCGCAAGAACTGGCGAGTGGTCCGATGAGGATCAATGCTGTGTCGGGAGTTCTCCGGGGTTGATCAACGGCCAGTGCCGGCCCGCCGCACAGCACGACGTTACACCGTGCGGACCGTTCCAAGTTTCACCATCGGTCCGTTGTTTTCGAACAGCCTGACCCGCGAACGCAGCTGACGGCGCGACCGTCGCTTTGCTTCCGCTTCGCGGCCATGCGATAAGAGGCGCATCATGTCGAAGCCACTTGTTCGGCGGCAGGATCCCTATGTCGCGCTTACGAAAGAGCAGTTCCGCGAGCGCTTTTTCTTCCGCTTCTACGATCCCGTCTTCGAAGAGGTGGC
>Ga0209343_10011059_pt1 | contig 10197 bp, 8 predicted proteins | sample RifCSPlowO2_02_FD_184026 | JGI IMG/M metagenome (GOLD analysis project Ga0209343, IMG submission 184026) | Groundwater microbial communities from Rifle, Colorado - Rifle CSP2_plank lowO2_0.2 (SPAdes) (version 2) | ecosystem: Environmental > Aquatic > Deep subsurface > Groundwater | place: Rifle...
AAATACAGGTAGCGCTGGAATCGCTGTGGGGCGTGTTACAGTTACAGTAGCGGCGGCCATCAGCGCGGTGACTGACGCGCATGATGACTATACAGACACCTTAACTTTCATCGCCACGGGAACGTTTTAGGATAGCTTATAGCTTATAGCTTATAGCTTATAGCTTATAGCTTATAGCTTATAGCTTATAGCTTATAGCTTATAGCTTTTTCCACATACTTTTTTAATTTTAGATAAAGTGATATAATCAGCGCAATGAGACAGAGACATCGCTTTTTTGAATATGGGTTCGAGCCTCTTTTATTTTTGATAATTGTAATTGCGTTAATTGTTCCGGTTTTTAAAATTCAGGCTTTGACGGTTTCGCCTATCAGAATAGAATTAGAAGGTAACCCCGGGGAAACAGTAAAAGGTGAGTTAACCCTAAGTAATGAAAGTGATGGTTTTCAAACCTTTTATACTGTTTCTCAAAACTTTGAAGCGCGGGGTGAAAGTGGCGCACCCAATTTTGTTACCGGAACGGAAGGATTGGCAACTTGGATAACAGCTCCGGAAAATCTTGATCTTAAACCAAATGAATACCGCGAGCGTATTCCTTTTGAAATAAAAATTCCTATGGAGGCCGAGCCAGGCGGGCATTTTGCGGCCATCTTTTGGACAACTAATCCGCCGTCTGATATAGAATCGGGTGTGGCTATTGGTGTCAAAGTTGGAACTCTAATTCTTCTTCGTGTTTCAGGGGACATTGAGGAGGGGGGAGGGATTATAGAATTTAGTACGATTGATAAACAAAAAATTTATCTTCATCGACCGATAAATTTTTTCTATCGTTTTCGCAATGACGGAGCGGATCGCATTAAACCGGACGGCACAGCCAATATTCGAAATCTTTTGGGTATTCGTTCAGATTCCTTACCGCCTAATTCAATTGAAGGTAATATTTTACCGGACAGTATTCGTCTTTTTGAATTTACCTGGGAAGGCAGGGGACTATCACAAAAAGAACCTACAAACTGGTTTAGTGTATTTTGGTTAAATGTTAATAATGAGTGGCACAATTTTGGTATTGGGCGTTATAGTGTCAAACTCTCGCTTGATTACGGCGCGGATAAACAACTTCATTCTGAAGCCAAGTACGTTTTTTGGATTTTGCCGTGGCACCTATCATTGGTTGCTATAATTATTTTGATTATTCTTTACTTTGTCGGTCGGCGCGAAATATTGTCTTACAATGAATGGATTGTTCGCCGAACCATCAAACATATGAATCAGCTCAAAGAAGCGGCTCGACGTTATGGTGGAAAAAAGAAAGTTTAGTTTTTTCCGGTTAATTCTGGGGATCTGGATATTTACCGGTTTTTTTGTTCTTACTCCGTTTTCAGCTAAAGCCCAGTTATCGGACCTGGTCAGTATTTCCGCCACAGCCCTGCCTCCGCCACGCGGTAGCGTTATTTTGATTCCCTCCACCGTGCTTTCTTTTTCCGGCCGGGCTTATCCGGAAGGCCGGATTGTTATTCTTAAAAACGGGCAGTTTTTTGCCGAAACCAAAGCTAATCGCAAGGCCGATTTTTCCGTTTCGCTCACCACCCTGGAACCGAATAATTACAAATTTTCAATCTACGGAGAAGATAATTTCCAACGCCGTTCGCCGACTTTCAATTTCGATTTAATTTTAAAGAGAAGCGTAACCACGACTATTAGCGGAATTTTTCTTCCGCCCACGATTGAAGTAGATAAGCGCGAGATTTTAAAAGGTGAGAAGCTTAGAATTTTCGGACAGACCGTGCCTTTCGGATTGGTCACAATAGTAATTGACCCAACTCTGCCAAGTTACAAAGTAAGCGCGGATACTAACGGCATATACCAATATTTTTTAGACACGATTGAATTGGATTTTAAGACCTATGTGCCGATTTTAAAAACGACGGTTGGCGTGGTTGAGAGTCCAGAAAACAGCGGAGGAGATTTTATTGTTGGACAGAAAACTCGTTCGGCAATTAAAACTTGTGAGAGCATTCCAGCTGATTTAAACTGTGATGGCCGAGTGAATCTGATTGATTTTTCAATTTTGCTTTTCTGGCATAAGAAGACAAATTTCCCCGCGCGGGTTAATCTAGATGGGTATAATGGAATCAGTCTAGCCGATTTAAGCGTAATGATTTATTATTGGAGTGGATAATCACAAATGAGAAAAATAAAAATAATAACTTTAATATTAGTATTGTTTGGCGGGTTACGTATTTACGCGGCGGATATGTATTTCGCTACGCCTAAAACAAGTTATGGTGTAAATGAAGAGATACAAGTCGCTCTTAGAATTTCCAGCCCTAACGAAAAAATAAATGCTCTGGAGGCGGATATCATTTTTCCCGACGAACTTGTCAAGTTTGTGGATTTTTACGATAACAATTCAATCGCCATTCCTTGGTGGGAAAGACCAGCTCTTAATGAAAACGTCATACACTTTTCAACCGGCATTGTGGGGGGATTTGATGGTCTAATTGATCCATTTGAACCTGAAAAGAAAAAAGCCGGCACGGTGGCTAATTTTGTTTTTCGCGCGAAAAATGAAGGCGTGGGGTCTTTTGAAATTGAAAACGGCGCGGTCTATCTGCATGATGGCAAGGGCACTCTCGGAGAATTATCGACTGCGCCATTATCTTTTATTATTGGTCCAGCTATAACGCCGGCTGAGTATAAACTTTTAGACGACCGTCCGCCGGAACCGTTTGAAGTTTTAATTGACCACAGCGAGCTTATATTTGACAATCAATATTTCGCCGCCTTTCAAGCAGAAGACAGTGGTTCGGGTATAGCTTTCTATAAAATTAAAGAAGGCGGCGGGTTGTGGTTGCCGGCGGAAAGCCCATATCTTTTACGAAACCAAAAATTAACCAGTGTGATTAAAGTTAAGGCCGTGGACAAAGCCGGCAACGAGCGCGTCATGACCGTTTCACCGCTTACCAGCAAAGACCTTTCGTATTTGTGGTATGTGCTGGCGGGTTTGTTACTGATTTTTCTTGTACATCTATTACTTGATCATCGGCGAAAAACTGTTTATAATGTAAATGTCTATGAACAACATACTCGATCTAAAAAATAGAGATAAGATTTCACCTCCCTTGATAAGGGGAGGTTGGGAGGGGTTTGAATATAACCCCCTAAATCCCCCTTATCAGAGGGATTTTGAAAAGGGCAAAAAAAGAAACTTGATTTTTTCCGCGATGCTTTTATTGGCAATAACTTTTTCAATTATAACGGTTATGCGCGCGGCCACGCCGGACCCTGGGCATAGTTTAACGGAACTTGATTTGGGAAATATTGAAAATACCGCCTTGTCTACTTGGGCGGGGACAAGCAATCTGACCACTCTTGGAACAATTACTTTGGGAACATGGAACGGGAGTGTGATAGATGATACTTATGTTTCTTCTGCCACAACATGGAATGCCAAACAAGACGCGCTCGGATTCACGCCCGAAGATTCAGCCAACAAAGGCATTGCCGGCGGATACGCTTCGTTGGACGGTGCCGGACTGATTCCAACCGCGCAGATCCCCGCTTCTGTTTTAGGCAAAGTTGAATACAAGGAAATTTGGGACGCGAATACCAACACTCCAGATCTTCCATCAGCCACTCCAAACAAGGGCGATTATTATGTTGTTTCGGTTGCCGGTTCCACTTCTTTGGGCGGAATAACTGATTGGAAAATCGGCGACTGGGCGATTTACGATGGAACGACATGGGGAAAGGTAGAAAACACCGATTCGGTTACTTCGGTAAATGGTGACATTGGCGCGGTTAATGTTACCCCGACATCACTCGGTCTTGTTATTGGAACCAATGTTCAAGCTTGGGATGCCGACTTGGATTCTTGGTCGGCGATCGCGCCGGCAAGTGTTGATAAAAGTTATGTTGGTTTAGGCAATGTGGAAGACACCGCTTTGTCCGCTTGGGCCGGCACGGCTAATCTGACAACCTTGGGTACAATCACAACCGGCGTTTGGAATGGAACAGTAATTGACGATACTTACATTTCCAGTTCGGCGACATGGAATGCCAAAGGTCTTGTTTTAGGTTCAACCTATGGCGCTACTTTTGCCAGCGGTACTAACTATGTATCTTTTCTAGGTCTTTCTACCAGCAATGCCACTTTAATAAATCGCCAGTTTATTGTTCCGATTTCCGGAACACTTAAAAATTTCTATATTCGCACCATAACAGCCGAGCCGGCTAGCGGGTCTTTAACGCTGACAATTATGCAAAATGGCGTAGCCACCGCTTTGTCAATAGTTATACCGGTCAGCTCGGCAATCGGCACATTCTCCGATACCGTAAATTCTATTTCCGTGTCGGCCGGCGATCTTTTGAGCGTGCGGGCGACCAAGTCCGGTGGCGGCGCTTCAGCTAGTGTCGCGAGCTACTCCGTATTTTTAGAATAAAAATATGAAGAAATTTTTGATTATTTTGACCATTTTGTTTTTTCCGGGTTTTGCGGTCGCGGCTTTGTCATCCTCGGTAGTTACGGGCGCTTGCCCCTCCGGACAGACAACGGTTTTTAAAATGTCAGCCACAAGCAATGCCCACGCCGGTCTGGCATTTTCTTCTTATCCGGTTTCGGTTTGTGTCAGCGGGGTTTCCGGACTTTCCAATTCCTGCTCCGGAACTTTTGCGACCGTTCTTAAGTTGTCCGGCGCGACTAACGCCCACGCGCGACAAGGCGACCAAAGCGATTATCCAAGCGCCACCAACGCCTGTCTGTCCGCGCCGGCGGACGGTTCGGTTTCAGTCGGCTATCAAGCGGATAATTGTTCCGGCTTTGATACTACCCTCGCTTCAATGTCGCAGTTTCCAACTAACGCTCATGTGGGCGATTCAAACGCCTATCTAAATAAAATTTGCGCTTCAGCCACGGAACCCAGTGGCGGTGTGATTTTAATACAGGATTCCAACAATCAGTCGCCAGTATCAATAGCTCCATCTCCAGAGGTTTTATTACCGGAAGAAACCTTTAATATAACAACTTCTCTTGAGCAAACTTCTCTTGAACGAATTCCTTTGGCAACTGGCGCGCCCGGTACGACCGGCGAAGTTTTTGATATTACTTCGCCGGTCACCGAAACGACGCCTTTTCCCGAAGAAGAGAATTCTGTTTTACTCAATCCGGCATCTGCATTACTCGGTGAACCAGCGGCGATCGGCGGAGCAGAAATTCCGCAAATCGAACCAGTAATAGAAATACCGCCTAATCGTAGCCTTTTAGCCACAGCGTTTGCTGCCCTAGATTTTCCCCCAAAAGATGTATCGGACTGGTTGTTTTGGATAGCTATTTTAATACTTGGGGTCGTTGCTTTGCGCGGTATTTTTTATTTAATATCCCGTAAAATATCCCGTAAATAGCCATTTCCCCAGCCAGTTGATTTTTAGGGTCAGGTGTGCTATACTTTACTTTACCCTTGATTCTTAAGGGTATTTTCGTCCCAGAATAGCTGTTTGAAGGTTAAAGTCCTTTTCTGGCTAGAAGTTGGCGGAGCATAACCGCCTTGATATGACTTATAAAAAATCCATAGGTTTCTTGCGCGGACTGGTTATTTTTCCTTTGTTTCTGACCACTTTGCCGATAAATATAAACTCAACCATTGTTCCCGAGTCGGCGGAGGGGGTCGTTGCCAATCAGTTGTCAGCTCAAGAAATTAAAATAAGCGATGAAGCGTATTCTTGGTATAATAAAAAAATTGCCGTGCTTATTGAGCATGCCGATAAAATTGACGCATATTTTGCCGAACACAGTTTACCGTTAGCCGGCTATGGGCTCAAGATGGTTATTGAAGCTCAGAAAAATAATTTAGATTGGCGTTTGTTGCCGTCTGTCGCCATGCGTGAATCAACGGCTGGCAAAAACGCTTGCCGCAATAATTTTTATAATGTTTTTGGTTGGAATTCTTGCAAGACTAATTTTAGCAGTTATGAGGAAGCCATTGAAACGGTGGCGCGCAACTTAGGCGGTAATAATCCTAAAACTGCCGGTTATTATAAGGACACATTAGCCCTGCGTGAAATTTTAGAAAATTATAATGGCGGCGCCGTGTATTCTTATCCTGAACAGGTTATGGCTATAATGCGAATTATAGCTCCGGACGAAAGTTAAATCTCTCTAACCGTTTCAATTATCAAACTTTTTTCTCCACGGCGTAAAGAGACACGACCCTCCACCGCGAGGCATTTTTCTTGCGCTAAAATGTCACGTTTTAACTGAAAAAGTTTAGGAAAAACTACGGCCTCGATGTTGCCCGACAAATCGGCCAATCGCAGAAAAGCCATCTGTTCGCCGTTTTTTGTAGTCACCGGTCGCACATCTTCAACCAGAACTGCGATGCCGATTTTAGTGCCATCTAGTAGTTCGTCTTTTATTTTTTTTATATTCAAACCACTACGCGCCAGTTTGTTTTTAAATTTATCCAGAGGATGGCCAGATATATATAATCCCAGCAATTCTTTTTCCCAAGCCAGCTTTTCGGATTGCGAAGCCGGTGCGGATTTTTCTAAACGCAACTTATTTGAAATTGTTCCGGCGCCAAAGAGCGAGCTTTGCGCGCTATCAGCTTGACCGGCCTCGCGCGCGAAGCCAAGCATTTTTTCCGAATTAGCCATCATTTGTCCGCGTTCACCAAGTTCATCTAAACTCCCGGATTGTATAAGCGCTTCCAATGATTTTTTATTTAAATTTTTATGCCGTACGCGCGCCAATAAACTTTCCAGTGATTCATAAGCTCCGCCGTTTTTCCTTTCAGTAATAAAAGCATCCGCGATGTCCGCGCCTAAATTTTTTATGGAATAAAGTCCAAAACGTATAGTATCGTTAGTATTGCCTATAACCGTAAAACCGCCGAAACTTTCGTTTATTGAGGGCGGTAGAACTTTTATTTTCATACGCACACATTCGTTTATGACTTCGGCAATTTTATCCACGTCACCGGCTTCGTTGGTCATTATAGAAGCCATATATTCCACCGGAAAGCTAGCTTTCATATAAGCCGTTTGATAGGCCAGCCGGCCGTAGCAGGCGGCATGGGCCTTATTAAAACCATAAGCCGCGAAAGGTTCAATGAGTTTCCAAAGTTCCAACGCTCTGCCGGGATTGAGTCCGTGATCGACACAGCCGGCAATGAATTTTTCTTTTTGCGCCGCCATTTCTTTAGGGATTTTCTTACCCATAGCTTTACGCAATTTATCGGCTTCGGTCCAAGAATAGCCGGCAATTTTTACGGCAATTATAAGCACGTCGTCTTGATAAGTTATGACCCCATAAGAATGGTTTAGAATTTCTTCCATGCGCGGATCCAGATATTTTATCAGTGTTGGATTATGTTTGCGTTTAATATATTCCGGAATCAATTCTATTGGTCCCGGACGATACAGCGCGACCATGGCGTTGATGTCGTGTATAGAGCTTGGTTTCAAATCTTTAAGACAGCGTGTCATACCCGAACCGCCCATTTGAAAAACACCCATAGTTTCTCCGCGCGCCAGCATCTCAAAAGTTTTTTTGTCATCCAGTGGAATTTTTTCTATATTTATATCTTGATTATGGAGCTTTTTCACAAGTTTTATTGAATCAGCCAATATGGAAAGATTGCGTATGCCTAAAAAATCGAATTTTAATAGCCCCGCGTCCTCTACCGCATGCATGTCGTATTGGGTAATGATTTTTCCGCCCTTAGGGTCGAATTGTAACGGCACGAATTCCGAAAGAGGACGCGGGGCTATGACTACGCCGGCGGCGTGTACGGAAATATGCCGGGCGCAACCTTCCATTTTTTTCGCTAAGTTAATAATTTCTTTTGTATCTTTTTCGCGCTTGTAGGCCTCGGCTAGTTCCGGAACTGTTTCTAAAGCTCTGTCGATAGTCATAGGAAAACCCTGCGAACCCAGAGGAATAAGCCGAGAGATACGGTCGCCGGTTAAATAGGGATAACCTAAAGCGCGCGCTACGTCGCGCACGCCCCCACGCGCCATCATTGTGCCGAAAGTGCCGATTTGCGCCACGCATTCTTCGCCATATTTCTTTTTAGTATATTCTAAAACTTCATCCCGACGGTTATCGGCAAAATCCATATCAATGTCCGGTGGAGTGGGTCGTTCAATATTCAAAAAACGCTCAAAAGGCAGATTATATTCCAAAGGGTTGATGGCGGTGATTCCCAAAAGATAAGTGGCTAATGAACCGGCAACCGATCCGCGAATGTTCGTCAAAATTCCCGCGGAACGGGCGAAACGGATAAGGTCGGCCACGACCAAAAAATACGGCGCGTAACCCTTCTTCTCAATAACCTCAAGTTCGTAATTTAATCTTTTTTTAAATTCGTCGGTTTCCGGGATTTTTAGTCGTGCTAAACCTTCTTTAATCAAACGGCGCAATTCGTCATTACTTGTGCTCCCGGGCGGGAGAGGGAAGTTGGGAAAAACCCAGCGTCCAAGCGGCAGTTCCAATTCACAACGTTCAGCCACCATAAAAGTATTTTCCAGCGCTTCGGGAATTTCTTTGAAATATTCCATGGCTTGCGTATTGTCTATCAGCGAAAAATCATCCGAACCGAAAGTAAATTTATCTTCGTCGCGCATGTCCGAGCCGGTCTGCACAGCCAGTAAAGTTTCATGGGCACGTTTGTCGTCTGAAGTTGGATAATGCGAATCCTGCGTGCCGACTATAGGAATTCCTAATTTTTTAGAAAACACACTGACGCCGGCGCGGACCTCGCGGTCGTTTTTCACGCCGGGATGATTCATGGCTTCCAGAAAATAATTTTCCGAGCCGAAAATATCTTGATGTTCACGGATAATTTTTTCAGCTCGGGCGGAATCGTTTCCGGCTAAAGCTCGTCCGAGTTCGCCGCCCATACAACCGGAGAGGCAAATTAAACCTTCATGGTGTTCGCGCAGAAGTTCTTTATCCACGCGCGGTTTGTAATAAAAACCTTCCAAATGCGAGCGGGTTACCAATTTAATTAAGTTCTGATAGCCCGTGAGATTTTTTGCCAGAAGCGTGAGATGAAAACGGCGATTGTCCAGATTTGGATTTTTATCAAAACGACTGCGAGCGGCCACGTAAACTTCAACTCCGATTATGGGCTTGATTTTGGCTTCTTTGCAGGTTTTATAAAATTCTATCGCGCCGTAAAGATTGCCGTGATCGGTTAGGGCTAGCGCGGGCATTTTGTTTTCCTTGGCGATGCGCACCAAGTTGTCAATTTTAGAAAGCCCGTCAAGCAGGGAATAGTGGCTGTGGGTGTGAAGGTGGATAAAGTTTTTCATACTTTTGCTGATTATAACATGCCGATATGTTATATTTTAAAATGTGCGGAAGCAATTTATTGTCGGTATAGACGAAGCTGGGCGGGGGCCGCTGGCGGGACCGGTCTCGGTGGCGGTTTTGACGGCGCCAGTCAACGTTAATCTTAAATCGCTCCATTTCAACGGCTGTGATTCCAAAAAACTTTCGCCGGCGCGTCGTTCGGAACTATTCGCGCGAATTAAAGAATGGAGGAAAGCCGGACATTGCCGTTTCGTGGTTTCTTTCACCCGCGCGCCGACCATAGATAAAATCGGAATTTCCAAAAGCGTCAGAAGGGCGATTGGCCGATGTTTGGGGCGTTTAAATATTCACCCAAATTTTTGCAAAGTGTTGCTGGATGGAAGTTTGAAAGCGCCGTCCGAATACAAAAATCAAAAAACCATTATACGGGGAGACGAATTGGTTCCAATAATCGCGCTGGCTTCAATTTTAGCCAAAGTTACCCGCGACCAGCATATGGTTCGTATGTCCAAGCGTTTTCCGAAATATCAATTTCATATTCATAAGGGCTACGGTACACGCTTGCATTACCGCCTGCTCAAAAAGCACGGTTTATGCCCCCTTCATCGCCGAAGTTTTTTGAAGGGTTTGGCTAAAAAACATTCTTGATAATTTCATCCCAATACAACCCCCTAAATCCCCCTTATCAGGGGGACTTGAAAGGATTTGGTATTTTCGCCTCCCCTGATAAGGGGAGGATGGGAGGGGTTATTGAATAATGCAAGGTGGACTTAAAAGAGCTTGACGATTTTTACCCTTTGTGCTAGTATCTAAACGGAGTTTTCTCCGTGTTTTAAGCTTCTAAACATTGATTTTTTTACCTTAAAAATAAAAACAAAATGAAA
>Ga0209343_10011061_pt1 | contig 10196 bp, 8 predicted proteins | sample RifCSPlowO2_02_FD_184026 | JGI IMG/M metagenome (GOLD analysis project Ga0209343, IMG submission 184026) | Groundwater microbial communities from Rifle, Colorado - Rifle CSP2_plank lowO2_0.2 (SPAdes) (version 2) | ecosystem: Environmental > Aquatic > Deep subsurface > Groundwater | place: Rifle...
TGGCCGACTACGTGCTCGCCCACCCCTTGCAGGCCGCCACCATGCCCATCGACGAGCTGGCCGCCACGCTGGGGGTTTCAGTGGCCACCGCCAACCGGTTTGCGCGGGCGCTCGAATTTGACGGCTACCAGCAGTTCCGCGCGGCGCTGGTGCTGGGTTTTGAAACCACGCTGGCCCCGGTGGAGAAGCTGCGCAGCACGCTCGAACACCCCACCACGGTGGCTGAGGTGTTCGCGAGCGCGCTGGCGGAAAACCAGCGCAACATCGACCTGACGCGGCAGTCGCTCGATGCCCACAGCTGCGAGCAGGCGGTGGGCGCCATCCTGAACGCGCAGCGCATTTACATCATGGGCTTTGGCGCCAGCAGCTGGCTGGGCGGGCTGCTGCAGCGCAGCCTGGACCCGTACTGCGACAACGTGCAGTTGCTGGCCAACATTGAGAGTTCCTCCCACGCTGCGCGCGTCCTGACACGCCTGCAGCCCACAGACCTGCTCATCGCCATTGCCTACCCCCGGTATTTCGCCGACACCGTGTTGCTGACGCGCCGCGCACGCGAAGCCGGCGTGCCGGTGCTGGCGCTCACGGATCGCGTGACGTCGCCGCTGGCGCCGCTGGCCACGGTGGCACTCTACGCCCACACCGACAGCCAGTACTTCGCCAACTCCGAGGCCAGCGCGCTGGCGTTGATCGAAGCGTTAAGCAGCGCTGTCGCCCACAGCGCCAAGGGCTCGCTCAAGGCGGCGACGCAGCTGGCCGAATCGGTGCTGCCCTGGCTGCACGGCAGCCACAGTGGCCGGCTGCGCGCCGTGGCCGAGGCCGCAGCGCCTGCACCCCGCAAGGCCAGCGCCAAATCGAAATCCTCAAAGGCCCCCAAGTGACACCGCCCAAGCCCCTCCCACTCATTGCCATCCACGGAGGCGCCGGCACCATGAGCCGCAAGCACATCAGCACCGAGCAAACCGCGGCTTACCACGCCGCCCTGCAAGGCATCCTGCTGGCCGCGCAGCAATTGCTGGCCGATGGCGGCAGCGCGCTCGATGCCGTCAGCCTGGCCGTTGACCTGCTGGAAGACTGCCCGCTCTTCAATGCCGGCCATGGTGCGGTCTTCACCCATGACGAAACCCATGAGCTGGACGCCGCCGTGATGGACGGCGCCACCCTGCGCGCCGGGGCCGTGGCCTGCGTGAGCCGCGTACGCCGACCCTTGCGCGCCGCCCGCGCCGTGATGGAGCACAGCGAACATGTGCTGCTGGTGGGCGCCGGCGCCGAGGCCTTCGCCGAAGGATTGGAGCTGGAGATGGTCTCGCCCGACTATTTTTCGACCGAGACCCGGCGCGCGCAATTGCGCCGCGCCCTGTCCACCGACCAGGCCGTGCTGGACCACGACGGCGCAGCCCTGGTGTTCCGGTCGTCAGCCGCCGACGCGGCGCCGCTGGACGACAGCCGCAAATTTGGCACCGTGGGCGCTGTCGCGCTCGATGCGCACGGCAACCTGGCCGCCGCCACCTCCACCGGCGGCATGACCAACAAGCGGCCCGGCCGGGTTGGCGACACGCCCCTGATCGGCGCCGGCACCTATGCCGACAACCGCACAGCCGCCGTCTCCTGCACCGGCACCGGCGAAATGTTCATACGCACCGTCGCAGCCTACGACATCTGCGCACGCATGGCCTACGGCGGCCAGTCGCTGGACGCGGCAGCACAGCAGGTGGTCATGGACGTGCTGCCCGCCATGGGCGGCCGCGGCGGCCTGATTGCCGTCGACGCCCAAGGCCACCTGAGCCTTCCCTTCAACACCGAAGGCATGTACCGCGGCCATGCGCGCGTTGGTGAAGCGCCGCAGACGGCGATTTTTCGCTGATCGTCACCCACGGCACGCCCCTTGCGATTTCCACACACATCTGCCCAACAAGCGCACCGCCATGCAATCCACCGTAGCTGAAGCCCCGCAGCACAACGCCCCCTCCAACGCCATAGACCTGCCCGGCAACCGGGTCGTGGCCGTCAACGACCTGTCGGTGCGCTTCACCACCTCCGAACGCACGGTGGTTGCGGTGCGCAATCTCTCCTTCCACGTGGACCGCGGCGAGACGCTGGCCATCGTCGGCGAATCGGGCTCCGGCAAGTCGGTCACCTCGCTGGCGCTGATGCGCCTGGTCGAGCATGGCGGTGGCCGCATCATCAACGGCAGCATGGCGTTTCGGCGCCGCAGCGGCGAAGTGCTTGACCTGGCGCAGGCGCGCGACCGGACGCTGCGCGGCATCCGCGGCGCCGACATCGCGATGATCTTCCAGGAGCCCATGACCTCGCTCAACCCGGTGTTCACCGCCGGGGACCAGATTGCCGAATCCATCCAGGAGCATCAGGGGAAAAGCGCAAGCGCCGCACGCGCCGAAGCCCTGCGCATGCTGGAGCTGGTGCGCATTCCGGAAGCGCGCAATGTGCTGGACCGCTACCCGCACCAGCTCTCGGGCGGCATGCGCCAGCGCGTGATGATCGCCATGGCGCTGTCGTGCAAGCCCTCGCTGCTGATTGCCGACGAGCCCACCACGGCGCTGGACGTGACCATCCAGGCGCAAATCCTGCAGCTCATTCGCGCGCTGCAGGAAGAGATGCGCATGGGTGTGGTCTTCATCACGCACGACATGGGCGTGGTCGCCGAAGTGGCTGACCGCGTGCTGGTGATGTACCGCGGCGACAAGGTGGAAGAAGGCGCGTCGGAAGAGGTTTTTGCCCGCCCCCGCCATCCCTACACCCGCGCCCTGCTGTCGGCCGTGCCACGGCTGGGCGCGATGGAAGGCACCGAACTGCCGCTCAAGTTCGACTTGCTGCGCACCGAAGAGGCCGAGGCGGCCCCGCGCGAGGCCGCTCAACCGCAAGACACCATCGCACCCGGCAGCGCGCCGATTTTGCGGGTGCAGGACCTGGTGACGCGCTTTGATGTGCGCAGCGGGCTTTTGGGCCGCGTGGCACGCCGCGTCCACGCGGTGGAAAAAGTCAGCTTTGACATCCGGCCCGGGGAGACGCTGGCGCTGGTCGGCGAATCGGGTTGCGGCAAGTCCACCACCGGCCGCTCGCTGCTGCGCCTGGTCGAAAGCCAGAGCGGCCTCATCGAGTTCGGCGGCCAGAACATCCGCGACCTGCCGGCCAGCACGCTGCAGGGCCTGCGCCGCAACATCCAGTTCATTTTCCAGGACCCGTTTGCCTCGCTGGATCCGCGCGTCACCGTCGGCTTTTCCATCATGGAGCCGCTGCTGGTGCACAAGATCGCCAAGGGCAAGGAAGCCCAGGCGCGCGTCGACTGGCTGCTCGAAAAGGTCGGCCTGCCCGCCGAGTACGCCCAGCGCTACCCGCACGAATTCTCGGGCGGGCAACGCCAGCGCATCGCCATTGCGCGCGCGCTGGCGCTCAACCCCAAGGTGGTGATTGCCGATGAGTCGGTGTCGGCCCTCGACGTCTCGATCCAGGCCCAGATCGTCAACCTGATGCTGGACCTGCAGCGCGAGCTGGGCATCGCCTTCCTGTTCATCTCGCACGACATGGCGGTGGTCGAGCGCATCAGCCACCGTGTGGCCGTGATGTTCTTGGGCCAGATCGTCGAGATCGGCCCGCGCCGCGCCATTTTCGAGAATCCGCAACACGCCTACACCCGCAAGCTGATGGCGGCCGTGCCGGTGGCCGACCCGAGCCGGCGCCACCTGAGCCGCCAGTTGATGGAGGGCGAGATTCCCAGCCCCCTGCGCGCCGTTGGTGACGAGCCCGTCGTGCCCCCGCTGGTGGAAGTTGGCCCCGGGCACTTTGTGGCGCGGCACCGCATTGCCGGTGCGTATTGATCCGCTGTTAGTTCGCTATTGATTCGCTCTCCCTCAATCATTTCCCTCAACCTGAACCAGGAGTTTTCCCCATGACAGAACGTATGACACCGCTTCGACCCAAGGCCCTGGCTGCCAGCCTGCTGGCTCTGCTGGCCCTGGCCTCCACTGGCTCGGCCCTGGCCGCCAAGGACGTGGTGCTGGCCATCGGCGGCCAGCCTGAAACGCTGGACCCTTACAACACCAACACCACGCTGACCACGGCGGTCACCAAGTCCTTCTACCAGGGCCTGTTCCAATTCGACAAGGACCTCAAAATCGAGAACGTGCTGGCCGAAAGCTACACCGTTTCCAAAGACGGTCTGGTCTACACCCTCAAGCTGCGCCAGGGCGTCAAGTTCCATGACGGCACCGACTTCAATGCCGAAGCCGTCAAGGTCACGCTGGACCGGGTGCTCAACCCCGACAACAAGCTGGCCCGCTTCAACCAGTTCAATCGCGTGGACAAGGTCGAAGCGATCGCACCGTACAGCGTGCGCATCACGCTCAAGGAGCCTTTCGGCCCCTTCATCAACTCGCTGGCGCACGCCTCGGCCGCGATGATCTCCCCGACGGCTCTCAAAAAGTACGGCAACAAAGACATCGCCTTCAACCCGGTGGGCACCGGCCCCTTCACTTTTGTGGAATGGAAGCAGACCGATTTCGTCAAGGTCAAGAAATTCGACGGCTACTGGAAAAAGGGCTACCCCAAGGTCGACAGCGTGACCTGGAAACCCGTGCTGGAGAACAACACGCGCGCCGCGATGCTGCAGACCGGCGAAACCGACTTTGCCTTCCCGCTGCCCTACGAGCAGGCGACCGAACTGGAGAAAAACGCCAAGCTCAAACTGGTGAGCAGCCCGTCCATCATCACACGCTACATCAGCTTCAACATGCTGCAAAAGCCTTTCGACAACCTCAAGGTGCGTGAGGCCATCAACTACGCCATCAACAAGGAAGCGCTCGCGAAAGTGGCCTTCGGTGGCTACGCCGTCCCGGCCCAGGGCATCGTGCCGCAGGGCGTGAAGTACGCCCACCAGATGGCGCCCTGGCCTTATGACCCGAAGAAGGCACGCGAGCTGCTCAAGGAAGCCGGCTACGCCAACGGCTTCGAGTCGGTGCTCTGGAGCGCCTACACCACCACCACCGCGCAGAAAACCATCCAGTTCGTCCAGCAGCAGCTGGCCCAGGTGGGCATCAAGCTCTCGGTACAGTCGCTCGAACCCGGCCAGCGTACCGAGTGGGTGCAAACCGCGCCGGACGCCAAAACTGCCAAAGTGCGCATGTACTACGCCGGCTGGTCTGCTTCGACCGGCGAGGCCGACTGGGCGCTGCGTCCGCTGCTGGCCACCGAAGCCTGGCCGCCCAAGCTCAACAACACCGCCTACTACAGCAACGAGAAGGTGGACGGCTACATCGCCAAGGCCCTGAAATCGGTCGACGACAAGGAAAAAGCAGACCTGTACCGCCAGGCACAGGAGCAGATCCTGAAAGACGCGCCCTGGGCCCCGCTGGTGACGGAGAAGAACCTGTACGCGACGGCCAAGCGCCTGTCGGGCGTCCATGTCATGCCTGACGGCAACATCAATGTGGACGAGATCGCCGTCGCCGAGTAAGCGTCGTATCTGCACCGTCCCTGCGCGCGCCAGCGTCCGTTGGCGCGCGCCCTGACCAGTCTCTACCATGCTGAACTATTTTCTGAAACGGCTGCTGGGCTTGACGCCCACGCTGCTGATCGTCGCGGTGCTGGTGTTCCTGTTCGTCCACATGCTGCCGGGTGACCCGGCACGCCTGGCGGCCGGACAGGATGCCGACCAACAAACCGTGGAACTGGTGCGCCAGGAGCTGGGCCTGGACCGGCCCCTGCCCGAGCAGTTCGCGAGCTTCTTCACGCACATGCTCAAAGGCGACTTTGGCACCTCGCTGCGCACGCGGCGCCCGGTGGCGACCGAAATCGCCGAACGTTTTCTGCCGACACTGCTGCTGACACTGACCAGCATGAGCTGGGCAGTGATCTTCGGCATGACCATAGGCGTCGTCTCTGCGGTGTTTCGCAATGAATGGCCGGACCGGCTGGGCATGACGATTGCCGTCTCGGGCATCTCTTTTCCGGCGTTCGCGCTCGGCATGCTGCTGATGCAGGTGTTCTCGGTGCAGCTCGGCTGGCTGCCCACCGTGGGGGCCGACAGCTGGAAGCACTACATCCTGCCGTCTTTGACCCTGGGCGCGGCCGTGGCCGCCGTGATGGCGCGCTTCACGCGCGCCTCCTTCGTCGAAGTGCTGCAGGAAGACTTTGTGCGCACGGCCCGCGCCAAGGGCCTGAAAGAGCGCACCGTGATCGCCAAGCACTGCCTGCGCAACGCGCTGATCCCGGTGGTCACCATGATGGGCCTGCAGTTCGGTTTTCTGCTGGGCGGCTCCATCGTCGTCGAGGCGGTCTTCAACTGGCCCGGCCTGGGCCGTCTGCTGGTCGATGCCGTGATCATGCGCGACTACCCCGTGATCCAGACGCTGGTGCTGCTGTTTTCGCTGGAATTCATTCTGATCAACCTGGTCGTGGACGTGCTCTATGGCTTCATCAACCCCACCATTCGCTACAAATGAGAATAAGCCGGCCATGACACAGACCCTCGTCAACGAAGCCGTCGTCGCCATCGCGGCGACGCCCGTGGCAGCGCAAACCGCCCGCGTACGCACGCCCTGGAGCGAGTTCTGGCGCAAGTTCAAGAGGCAACATGTGGCCATGGCGGCCCTTGCCTTCGTGCTGCTGCTGGTGCTGCTTGCCGTGTTCGCACCGCTCATCGCGCCCTACGACGCTGAAAACTTTTTTGACTACGACAAGCTCAACGCCCGGCCCTCATGGCAGCACTGGCTCGGCGTCGATCCGCTGGGCCGCGACATCTTCAGCCGCATCCTGGTGGGCGCGCGCATTTCGCTGGCCGCAGGGTTTGCGTCGGTCGCCATCGGTGGCCTGATCGGCACCGCACTGGGTTTGCTGGCCGGCTATTACGAGGGCTGGTGGGACCGCATCGTGATGCGGATCTCCGATGTGCTGTTCGCCTTTCCCGGCATCCTGCTGGCGCTCGGCGTGGTCGCCATCCTGGGCAGCAGCATGGTCAACGTGGTGGTGGCCGTGTCGGTGTTCAGCGTGCCGGCCTTTGCCCGGCTGGTGCGCGGCAACACGCTGGTGCTCAAGCAGATGACGTACGTCGAGGCGGTGCGCAGCATAGGCGCTTCGGACTGGACCATCATCATGCGCCACATCCTGCCGGGCACCATCTCGTCCATCGTCGTCTACTTCACGATGCGCCTGGGCACCTCCATCATCACGGCGGCCAGCCTGTCTTTCCTCGGCATGGGCGCGCAGCCGCCCACGCCAGAATGGGGCGCCATGCTCAATGAAGCGCGCGCCGACATGGTCAACGCACCGCACGTGGCGCTGTTTCCCAGCCTGGCGATTTTCCTCACCGTGCTGGCCTTCAACCTGCTGGGCGATGGCCTGCGCGATGCGCTGGACCCCAAGATTGACCGTCAGTAGGAAAGTCTTTTCGTGATGCCTCGCCATCTGCTGCCCCATATCGGCAGCCTGCCGCCAGGGCCGCGCAATGCCATCAGCGATGTGGCCAGTGTCACCGTGGGCCACCACACGCTCGATGCGCAAGAAGTGCAGACCGGCGTGACGGTGGTGCGTCCGCATGCCGGTGACCTGTTTCGCGATCGGGTGCCGGCGGCGGCCGTGGTGCTCAACGGCTTCGGCAAGAGTGTGGGCCTGCTCCAGGTCGAAGAGCTCGGCCTGCTGGAGACCCCGATTGCACTGACCAACACCTTTTCGGTTGCCGCCGTGGCCACCGCCCAAATCCGCCAGTGCATCGCCGCCAACCCGGAAACCGGGCGCAGCCTGCCCACGGTCAATCCGCTGGTGTTTGAATGCAACGACGGCTTCCTCAACGACATCCAGCGCATGGCCGTGACTGAAGCGCACTACCTGCAAGCCTGTGCGCGGGCGGGCGTGGACGTCGAGGAAGGCTCGGTCGGTGCCGGCCGCGGCATGTCGAGCTTTGGCCTCAAGGGCGGCATAGGCACGGCGTCGCGCCGCGTCCCGGCACCCGGCGGCGGCGAACACCGCGTCGGCGCGCTGGTGCTGGCCAACTACGGCCGACTGCCGCAGCTGGTCATGGCCGGCCATGCCCTGGGCGCCCGGCTCGCCAGCCAACTGGGCGACCCCTTGACACTGGAGGCTGACGAGCCCGAGAAGGGCTCCATCATCCTGCTGATGGCCACCGATGCGCCGCTCGATGCGCGCCAGCTGCGCCGGCTGGCGCTGCGCGCCGGCGCCGGCCTGGCCCGCACCGGTTCGGTGTTCGGCCACGGCAGTGGCGACATCGCCCTGGCTTTTTCCACCGCCTACACCGTGCCTCAATCAACCGCAAGGCCCATGCCGGCCGTGGCCATGCTGCATGACGGCCTGATCGACCCGCTGTTTCAGGCCGTGGCCGACAGCACCGAGCAGGCCATCATCCACGCCCTCTGGTGCGCCCGTGCCGTGAGCGGCCGCAACGGCCACCAGCGCCGCGCGCTGGCCGATCTGCTGCCCGGCTGGCCGCACTGACACCTCCACCGACACCCTGAACGAGTTTCCATGAAAGTCCTGATTTCCACCGACATCGAAGGCGTTGCCGGCGTTTTCCACCACGAACAGGTGCGCGCCGGCAACCCCGAGTACGAACGCGCCCGCCTGCTGATGACGCACGAGGCCAACGCCGCCATTGCCGGCGCCTTCGAGGCCGGTGCCACCGAGGTGCTGGTCAACGATTCGCACGGCGGCTTTCGCAACATGCCGCCGGACCTGCTCGACCCGCGTGCCCAGCAGGTCATGGGCAAGCCGCGTTACCTGAGCATGATGGCCGGCGTCGACGACGGCGTGAATGCCGTCTGCATGATCGGTTACCACTCGCGTGCGCAAGGCCACGGCATTCTGGCGCACACCATCAACGGTTTTGCTTTTGCGCGCGTGTACTTCAATGAGCTGGAGCTTGGCGAGGCCGGCATCTACGGCGCGCTGGCCGGCGAGTACGGCGTGCCGGTGGTGATGGCCAGCGGCGACGATGTGTTCATCGAGGAACACCGGCCCGTGTTCCCGCATGCCACTTTTGTGCAGACCAAGCGCGCCACCGGCCAGACCAGCGGCATCAGCCTCTCGCCCGCGCAGGCCTGCAGCGCCATCCGGGTGGGCGTGGCGGCCGCGCTGGCGCAACTCGGCTCGGCCCGCCCCTTTGTACTGGCGGGGCCCATCGCCGTGCGCATCCAGACCCAGACGCCGGCATTGGCCGATTTGTTCTGCCAGTGGCCCACCCTCGAACGGCTGGACGGAGACGAGGTCCGCTTTGACGCGCCCACGGTGCAAGCCGCCGTCCGCATGGTCAACTGCCTGTCGGCCATGTCATCCCTGCTGCGCTAGCGCGCCGCCGCCGGACATCGGGCGCGACCCCGGAGCCGGCCTGATCGCACCCGGGCGGGAGGGCCGCCAACCCCGGGACCGGCGCGCCTCAGACGCTTCAGTTAAATTACCTGTCTATGCCGACCCCCTCCACCCCTCGCACAGCGAGCAGTCCCAGCTTTTCCCAGCGGGAGTTCCGGGCCTCGCTGGCGATGTTTGCCACCGGGGTCACCATCGTCACCGCGCGCACGCCGGCCGGCACGCTGGTCGGCCTGACCGCCAACTCCTTCAATTCGGTATCGCTCAACCCGCCGCTGGTGCTCTGGAGCCTGGCGCAGGCAGCGGGCTCGATGGCTGCATTGAGTACCGGCTCGCATTACGCCATCAATATCCTGGCGGCGGACCAGAAAGAGCTGGCCGAGCGCTTTGCCAGCCGGCGGGAAGACCGCTGGAAGGACGTGCTGTTCACCGAGGGCGCCAGCGGCTCGCCCCTGCTCAGCGGCGCGGCCGCAACCTTCGAATGCTTCAACCGCAGCCGCTACGAGGAAGGCGACCACGTGATCTTCGTCGGTGAGGTGGAGCGCTGCAGCCATCGCGCCGGGGCCGCACCGCTGCTGTTTCACGGGGGCCGTTTTTATACCGAACATCCCTTGTGAACCGCGGCTGATGGCTCATCAATCCATGTGATGCACCTTGCCATCGCGGCTGCAGCGCGGCACGATCAGCGGTCCGCGAAATGCAGTCCTGCCGGCCGCACCGGCCAGCAGCCAATGAGGATGTTTCCCTGCCTTGCGGCCTTGTCTCTGGTTTCTTGCCGGTGTGAGGAAGCTCTCTCCCGGCAGCCTTTGATCCCGAACTTTCAATACCGTCAACCCATGACCGCACGCAAGACCCACCTCGACACCCTC
>Ga0209343_10011064_pt1 | contig 10194 bp, 10 predicted proteins | sample RifCSPlowO2_02_FD_184026 | JGI IMG/M metagenome (GOLD analysis project Ga0209343, IMG submission 184026) | Groundwater microbial communities from Rifle, Colorado - Rifle CSP2_plank lowO2_0.2 (SPAdes) (version 2) | ecosystem: Environmental > Aquatic > Deep subsurface > Groundwater | place...
TTTCGTAGATCGGGCGCAGCAGGTTCAGCATCTGGATGATGCCCTTGGGGCGCAGATCAAAATGCTTTTGCACCAGTTCGGAGATCTTTTCGTCCGAAACCTTGCCGGTGCCGAAGGTCGTGACCATTACCGAGGTGGGTTTGGCCACGCCGATGGCGTAGGACAGCTGCACCTGGCACTTGCTGGCGAGGCCGGCGGCAACGATGTTCTTGGCAACGTAACGCGCGGCGTAGGCTGCCGAGCGGTCGACTTTAGAGGGGTCCTTGCCCGAGAAGGCGCCGCCGCCATGGGGCGCGGAACCGCCGTAGGTGTCGACGATGATTTTGCGCCCGGTCAGGCCGCAATCGCCCTTGGGCCCGCCGATCACGAAGCTGCCGGTCGGGTTCACCAGATACTTGATTTGGGTCTTCACCAGGTTCTTCGGGAGCACCGGCTTGATCACCTGTTCGATGATCGCTTCCTCAATCTGCTTGTAGTCCATGCCCGGGGTGTGCTGGGTAGAGAGCACCACGGTCTCGATTGCCTCGGGTCTGCCGTCGGTATAGCGCAGCGTGACTTGCGATTTCGCATCCGGGCGCAGCCAGGGCAGGCGCCCGTCGCGGCGCAATTCTGATTGGCGCTCGACCAGACGGTGCGCGAGATGAATTGCCAACGGCATGTATTGCGGCGTTTCGTCGCAGGCGTAGCCGAACATCAGGCCCTGGTCGCCGGCGCCCTGGTCGAGGTCAAGTCCCTTGCCTTCGTCAACACCTTGCGCGATGTCCTGCGATTGTTCGCCGTAAGCCACGATCACCGTGCAGGTGGAGGTGTCAAAGCCGATGGCGGGGTCGGTATAGCCGATGCGGCGGATGGTCTTGCGCGCCACTTCGTCGAAGTTGACGCGCGCGCCCGTGGTGATTTCACCGGCGAGCACCACCAGGTTGTCTTTAACCAGGGTCTCCGCGGCGACCCTGGAGCGTTTGTCCTGGGCTAAAATTGCGTCAAGCACTGCGTCCGAAATCTGGTCGGCAACCTTGTCCGGATGCCCTTCGGAAACCGATTCGGAAGTAAATTGAAAGCTGCTCATGGTTTGTTTTCCCGGCTGGTGTAATTCGAACAAGAAACCCCAAAAGGGCGCGAATTCTAGCACGCTCCCTTACCCCTCCCAACCCACTCGTTTCCCAAAGCGATGATTGGGATTCTGCGGTGGGTGGCGCGCCTTCCACTGCCGCTGCTGCATGCTGTTGGGATCGTATTGGGCTGGATCGTTTACGCGTTTTCGCCGCGTTTTCGCCGCTATCACTCGGGTAACCTGCTTCAGGCCGGGTACGCTGGCGCGGCGTTGCGCCGCAAGGCCGTTGGCGAAACCGGCAAGGCCGTGCTGGAGCTGCCGGCAATCTGGCTCTTGCCGCATCAGCAATCCGCGGCGCTGGTTCGGGAAATCATTGGCTGGGAGTTGATCGAGAGCGCCATGGCGCAAGGCCGCGGCCTGATTCTGCTTACACCGCACCTGGGATGCTGGGAAGTGTCGGCACAGTATTTCAGCCTGTGCTATCCGTTTACGGTTCTGTACAGTCCGCCAAAGGTGCAGGCACTCGATTCGGTGATGCGCGCCGGTCGTGATCGCGCGACCATGAAAAGCGTCCCTGCCGATCTTACCGGCGTGCGCAGCTTATATCGGGCGTTGCAGCGAGGCGAGGCAATCGGCATTCTTCCCGATCAGGTGCCAGGCGGCGGCGAGGGCGAGTGGACAGAATTTTTCGGCCGCGCGGCCTACACCATGACGCTTGTCATGCGCATGGCGCGCGCACGCCATGCACCGGTGTTGATGGCTTTCGCTGAACGCCTGCCGCGCGGGGCGGGGTATCGCATCCGGGTGGAATCCCTGCCTGCCGCGGCGCCCGAAGAATCCCCCGAGCGCAACATGAACCGCGCCCTGGAGGCGTTCATTCGCAGCTGCCCGGAGCAGTATCTGTGGGCCTACAACCGCTATAAAGTACCGGCCGGCGTGTCAGCGCCGCAAGCGAATACGCTCGCTGTCAACGCGTCGGCATGAGAATACCGTTTGCGGATATTTGCGGAACCGGCGCCGTGCTGCCGGCGTGCCCGGCATGATCGCGCGCCTTGGCATTGCCGCGATGTGGCTCGTGCATTGGCTGCCGCTTGCGCTGCTCGCGCGCATCGGTGCGCTGCTGGGTTCGTTGTTGCACCTGTTTGCGCGCGAACGGCGTGAAGTCTGCCATGCCAATCTCGCGCGCTGCATGCCCGGCTTATCCGCGGCCGAACGCGAGCGGCTGGCGAAACAGCACTTTCGCGCCGTGGGGCGCGCGATTCTTGAGCGGGGCCTGCTGTGGTGGGCGCCGCGCCAGCGTGTTATTGAAATAATCCGCGTCACCGGGGTCGAGAATATCGAGCGCTTGCGGGGCCGGCCGGTAATCCTGTTTGCGCCGCATTTTCTCGCGCTGGACGCGGGGTTCACGCGGCTTTCCTGCGAGTTTGACCTTGCCGCCATCTATGCCAGGCAGAAAAGCGAGCCGATGAATGCCGTGCTGCTCAAGGGGCGCACGCGCTTTGGGCGTCAGCAGATGTTTTCGCGGCAGGAGGGCGTGCGCGCCGCGCTATTGGCACTGCGCCAGGGCGCGCCGCTTTACTATCTGCCTGATCAGGACTATGGGCTGCGCGATGCGGTATTCACGCCGTTTTTCGGGGTGCTGGCGGCCACCATTACGGGGCTTTCGCGGCTGGCCCGGCTTGCCAAGGCGCGTGTCGTGCCCTGCGTGACGCGCATGCTGCCGGGCGGACAGGGATACGAACTGCGGTGCTATCCGCCCTGGGAGGACTTTCCGTCAGGCGACGACGCCGCGGACGCCAGGCGCATGAACGCTTTCATAGAAGAGCGGGTGCTGGAAATGCCCGCCCAGTACAACTGGGCGCACAAGCGTTTCAAGACCCGGCCACCGGGGGAGGCGCCGTTCTACGCCGCCGGGGCGGCAGAACGGTAAGCGCGATGGCAAATGTCCGCACCAAAACTGCCGTGATTTGTCGGCCGTAATTTGTAGCTCGTTATTTGTATTATGCTCGCCAGCCTATGAGCAACGAACCCTCACCGGGCGAAGCGTATTTCCGCTGGTACTACCACAACAATATCTGGAAAGACCTGAATTACCGCGGGGTGCGGACGCTGAAAACGCCTTCCGATATGTGGAACTACCAGGAGATCATCTGCTCCCGGGGCGTTGCATGGGTGATCGAAACGGGCACGCGGCATGGCGGTTCGGCGCTTTTCTTCGCCGACCTGTTGCAGAACCAGGGTGCCGAGGGCGATGTCATCACCGTGGATATTTCGCATGCCGAGCTGCAGGTCAAATCGCATGCGCACATCCGTTTCGTGCTGGGCGACAGTGCTTCGCCGGAAGTGGTTAAGACGGTCACCCGCATGTTGCCGGCGGACCGAGCACCCCTGTTCATGATTCTCGACTCGGACCATGCCAAAGGGCATGTGTTGCGCGAACTCGATGCCTGGGTGCCGGTTTTGCGCAGTGGTGACTACCTGGTCGTCGAAGATACCTGTGTCAATGGGCATCCGGTACGGGCGGATTTCGGCCCGGGCCCTTGGGAGGCGGTCGGGGAGTATCTCGCCGCCAATCCCGGCAAGCTCCTGCACGATGCGGCACGTGAAAGAAAATTCGGCTTCACCGCCGCGCCGCGGGGCTTCTTTGTCAAGCTGTGAACAGGCCGTAAAATCGCGATATGAAAAACGAAAATACCCACGGCAATCCCAATGAGGACGAAATTCGCGCGCTTCTGCTGCGTGCAAAAACCATCGCGGTAGTGGGCTTTTCGCCGAAACCCCACCGGGCGAGTCACAACGTGTCGCGCCAGATGCAACGCATGGGCTATCGCATCATTCCGGTACGGCCCGGCATCGCCGACGGCCTGGGCGAGACCGCCTATCCCGACCTGGCTTCGGTACCCGATGCCATCGATATCGTCGATGTGTTCCGGGCGAGCGAAAAGACCACTCCGGTGTTCGAGGAATGCCTGCGCCTGGGTCTCCCGACCATCTGGTTGCAGGATGGCGTGGTCAATGAGGAAGCCGCGGCGCGGGCGCGTGCCGCGGGCATGACGGTGATCATGGACCGCTGCGTGCTGCGCGACTACACACGGCTGTGCGGGTGATGCCCGCGATTCGCCCATGCGGGCGCGAACCGGCCCTGTGCGCGTGAAGCTCAGGTTCACAAAAATGCATGGCGCCGGTAACGATTTTGTCGTGATCGATGGCGTCCGCCAAAGTGTGGCGCTCGCTCCGGATCAGATCCGGCGCATTGCCGACCGGCACCGCGGCGTGGGCTGTGATCAGGTGTTGATTGTCGGGGCGCCGCGCTCAAGCGAAGCCGATTTCAGCTACCGGATTTTCAATGCCGACGGTGGCGAGGTGGAGCAATGCGGCAATGGCGCGCGTTGCTTTGTGCGCTTCGTGCGCGAGCAGGGTCTCACCGACAAGAATGAAATCCGGGTCGAGACGCTTTCCGGACTGATCGCCCCGAGGCTTGAGGCCGATGGCGAGGTGACAGTGAACATGGGGCCGCCTGTCTTCGAAGCCGGCAGGATTCCGTTTTTGTCGCCTGGCGGCGCGCTGGTTGAGGAAATCGACATTGCCGGTGTCGGCGTAATGATCACTGCCTTGTCGATGGGGAATCCGCATGCGGTGCAGGTGGTGCATGATGTGGATGCCGCGCCGGTCACCTCGCAGGGGCCCGTGCTGGAGAGGCACGCGCTGTTTCCCCGGCGCGTCAATGCCGGCTACATGCAGGTGATCGACAGGCAGCGCATCCGTCTGCGTGTCTGGGAGCGCGGCGCCGGCGAAACGCTTGCCTGCGGCACCGGGGCATGCGCTGCGGCGGTGGCGGGAATCCGGCGTGGATTGCTGGTTTCGCCGGTATGCGTGAGCACACGCGGCGGCGATTTGACCATACGCTGGGATGGCTCGGAGAATGATCTAAACTGCGCGGTGTGGATGACCGGACCGGCCGTCACCGTGTTCGCGGGGGAACTGGATCTTGACCGACTACCATGAGCGCCCAGGTCACGGCTCCGACAGCAAACTGAAAAGGCCCAAGCAAGATGAATCCAGATGACGTTGCCCAATATTTGCAGGACAACCCCGCTTTCTTCGATGACTACGCCGACGTACTGGCCCGGATCCAGTTACCGCATCCGCATGGCGGGCATGCGATCGGACTGGCCGACCGGCAAGTGCTGAATTTGCGGGAAAAGCACCGCGCGCTCGAGGCCAAGCTCGCGGAACTGCTGCAGTTCGGCGAGGAGAATGACGCAATCAGCGAAAAAATGCACCGGCTGGGACTTGCCCTGCTTGCTGCGTCTTCCCGCGATGCGCTGCTTTGGGCCCTGAATTTCAATCTGCGCGAGGATTTCGCGATTCCCCATGTCGCCACGCGCCTCTGGGGGATGCGGCCGCGCGAACTCGATGCCGGCGCCGAGGTATACGGGGAAGTCAGCGATGAGCTCAAGCACTACGCGGCCTCGCTTGCCCAGCCTTATTGCGGCGCGAACAACAATGCCGAGTCCGCGCGCTGGTTTGGCGAGGCTGCCGCTCAGGTCCGTTCGGCGGCCTACATTCCTTTGCGTGAATCCGTCGCGGCCGCGGGCTCGGGGGCGTGCGTTGGCATGCTCGCGCTGGGCAGCGAGGACGCCGCGCGCTTTTATGCCGAGATGGGTACGCTCTATCTCACGCGACTGGGCGAATTGGCCAGCGCCGGGCTGACGCGGTTTGTCTAAGCAGGTTCGGCTTTCATGGCAGCCGCGCACCAAGACGACCCGCGGCGCGCGACGGTGGCGGCGTATCTTGATCATCTCGCGAACCAACGGCGCCTGGCCGCGCATACGCTGCGCAATTACCGCCACGCCATCGATGCGCTGCTCGCGCTCAACCCGGGCATGCCGCTCGATGCATTGTTGAATCCCGCCGTGCGCCGCTCGGTCGCGCAGTTGCATTCGCAGGGATTGTCCGGGCGAACCCTGGCGCAAATGCTCTCTGCCTGGCGCGGTTTGTATGACTGGCTGGTCCGCCACCACGGCTTCTCGGCCAATCCTTGCATGGGAATCCGCGCACCCAAAGCGCCCAGGCAGTTGCCGAAGTCTCTGTCGCCGGATGCCGCGGCTCAGTTGCTGAATGCGGTGCCGGCGGATGGCGCCGAAATTCGCGACAAGGCGATGTTCGAGCTCCTGTACTCCTCAGGCTTGCGCTTGGCCGAACTGGTGAGCCTGGATCTGTCGCACGCGCGGGAGATTACCGCGCAGGGAGAAGTGACCGTGACCGGCAAGGGCGGCAAGACGCGCACGGTTCCGGTAGGCAAGGCGGCTCGCGCCGCCATGGAGCAGTGGTTGAAGACGCGCGCGACGCTTGCCGGGACCGACGAGCCCGCGCTGTTTGCAGGGGCGCGCGGCGCACGCATCGCGCCGCGCGTGGTCCAGGACCGGCTCGGCCGCTGGGCAAAAAAATGCGGCCTCGGCGTCAGGGTTCATCCGCATGTGCTGCGGCATTCGTTTGCTTCGCATCTGCTGCAATCCAGCGAGGATCTGCGCGCGGTGCAGGAGATGCTGGGCCACGCCAGCCTGTCGACCACGCAGGTGTATACCAGCCTGGATTTCCAGCACCTTGCCAAGGTCTACGACGCGGCGCATCCCAGAGCCAAAAAAAAATGAACGCGAACAAATGACTGCGATCGGTCCGCAAGATCTCTTTCGCGCATTTTTCAAAATCGGCATCCAGGGATTCGGCGGCGTGCTGCCTTGGGCGCGGCGGGTGCTGGTCGAGGAAAGAAAATGATGAGTTTTCCGCGACGCGAGCCCCGGCACCGCAGCGGCGCGCGGCGTCGTGTAGGGCGCCCGGGTGGCGGTCTGATTCTGCCGGCGCAAACCGGTTCGGCGCCCAGGCTCGTTCTCAAGCCGGGGCGGGAACATTCAGTGGAGCGGCGCCATCCCTGGGTGTTTTCCGGTGCTGTCGCCGCATTGGCGGGCGAGGCGGCTCCGGGCGGTACCGTTGCCCTGCAGTCCGCCGACGGGTATTTTTTGGGCTGGGCCGCATACAACCCGCATTCCCAGATTCGAGCGCGGGTCTGGAGCTTCGAGCAGAGCGAATTCCCCGATGATTTATGGCTGCGCGAGCGCATCGCGCGCGCGATTGAGCGACGTCGCCAATCGATTTCAATCGATGTCACCGATGCCATGCGTCTGGTGCATGCCGAATCGGATGGCTTGCCGGGATTGATCGTCGATTGTTATGCGGACACGCTGGTGCTGCAGCTGTCGACCGCGGGCGCCGACAAGCGCCGCGCTGCGATCGTCAACGTCCTTGCCGATCTGACCGGCTGCGCGCGGATCTTCGAGCGGTCCGACGCGGATACCCGTGCGCTCGAGGGTTTGCCGGAGCGTACCGGCGCGCTTTTTGGCGGCGCGCCGCCCGGGGAAATTGAAATCCGCGAGCATGGCCTGCGTTTTGCGGTGGATGTGGTCGGCGGGCAGAAAACCGGCTTCTATCTGGACCAGCGCAACAACCGGGCCCGGGTGCAGGCGCTGGCGTCGGACCGGGAAGTGTTGAATTGCTTTTCGTTCACCGGCGCTTTCTCGATTGCGTGCGTGGCGGGCGGGGCGCAAAGCGTTTTGTCGATCGACAGCTCGGCCGCCGCGCTGGAACAGGCGCGGCGCAATGCATCGCTCAACCGCATGGACCCCGCCCGATTCGAATGGATGCAGGCGGATGCCTTTCAGGCGCTGCGTACGCTGCGCGATCAGGCGCGGGAGTTTGACTTGATCGTGCTCGATCCGCCGAAGTTCGCGCCGACCGCAAAGCATGCGCCGGCAGCGGCGCGCGGCTACAAGGACATCAACATGGGCGCCATGCGCTTGTTGCGCCGCGGCGGCCTGCTGGCGACATTCTCATGTTCGAGCGGCGTTTCCGAGGACCTGTTTCACAAGATCGTCGCGGGCGCGGCGGCCGACGCGGGCATGTCGGCGACGCTTCTGGACTGGTTTCACGCAGCGCCGGATCATCCCAGCCTGCTGGAATTTCCCGAGGGGGACTATCTCAAAGGTTTGCTGCTGCGCAGGCAATAACGCTGGTTCGGGTCGAAGTAAAGGGCTGCCCGGGCCGCGTGGCGCAGTACCCCGGCGCTTCGCCCTGCTTGAAGGCCATCCCGAATATTGTATTGATCTCACAACTATTTGATTATATTGTTAATTTTTAAATGCAAGAGCGATTGAGAGCCCTTTGGGTGGTCTGATTGCATCGCGGCGCCGACCTGATTACACTGTCGCCCCTCGCAGTGGCGTTACGTTGGGCGCAGCACCGGGACCGGGGCTCGCCAATAGCGGTTGCGTTTCAAGTGCTGACGCTGTGGTTCTTGGAAATCAGCGCTTGCACGGAGAAGGTGTAATGGAACAGGAAAATATGGTGCCGGTTACGATCCTGACGGGGTTTCTCGGCAGCGGCAAGACCACGCTCCTCAATCGTATTCTCAAAGAAGACCACGGTTACCGCATCGCGGTCATCGAGAACGAGTTCGGCGAAACAGGGGTCGACAACGAAATCCTGATCGACAGCGGCGACGAGCAGATTGTCGAGATGAACAACGGCTGCATTTGCTGCACCGTGCGCGGCGATCTCATCCGCATTCTTGGCGACCTGCGCGAGCGGCGCGATTCCGGCAAGCTGAAATTCGACCGTGTCGTCATCGAAACCACCGGCATGGCCAATCCCGGGCCGGTGGCGCAGACCTTCTTTCTTGACGAATCCATCGGTAATTATTATCTTTTGGACAGCGTGTTAACGCTGGTCGACGCGAAGCACGCGCAGAAGCAACTGGATGATTTTGACGAGGCACAGGAGCAGGTGGGGTTTGCCGACCGTATTCTGATGAGCAAGACCGATCTGGTAAGCGAAGACGAGCAGGAGTCGCTGCGCAAGCGCCTGGTACGCCTTAATCCGCGGGCGCCGATCCGAAAGGTTCATTTTGGCAATGCGCCGGTAGGCGAGATTCTCGATATCCGCGGATTCAATCTGAACGCGACCCTGGAAATCGATCCGGATTTCCTGGAGGACGCCGCGCACGACCACGACGAGCATGTGCGTTCCTTCGTGTTTCGCTCGGATCAGCCCTTTGACGGGGTCAAGCTTGAGGAATTTCTTTCCGGACTGACACAAGTCTACGGTCCGGATATGCTGCGTTATAAAGGTGTGCTATATCTCAAAGACAACGCGCATCGCGTAGTTTTCCAGGGCGTCCATCAGTTGATGGGCGGCGACATGGGTAAGCCTTGGGGCGAGAGCGAAAAGCGCGCAAGTGTCATGGTATTTATTGGGCGAAACTTGCCCGAAGATCTGTTCGTAAAGGGGCTGGAGCAATGTCTCGAATCATCGCAGTAAAAACGTCGGCGAAGGCCATTCCGGCCCGCGCCACTGTCAAACCCGCGGGAAAAGTCGCGGCTAAGGCGGCGCCAAAGAACGCGGCGCCGCAGCGCGCAGGACCTGAAAGGGTTGCCTCCAATGGTCTGACGGAGTCCGCGTTGCGTAAAGCGCCGGCGTCCGAATATATGAATCCCGCGCAGCTGACTTTCTTCCGGGAAATGCTTGTCGCGAACCAAAAGGAGCTGATCGAAAACGCCGGCGTGACATCCGAGCATCTTCGCGAGCACGAGGTCGAGCCGGACCCTACCGATCAGGCGACCATCGAAGAAGAATACGCGCTTGAGTTGCGCGCCCGCGACCGGGAACGCAAACTGCTTAAGAAGATTGAACAGTCGCTGCGCCGTATTGACGATGGCACTTACGGCTGGTGCGAGGAGACCGGTGAACCGATCGGCATTCCGCGCTTGCTGGCCCGTCCCACGGCGACCCTGACCATCGAGGCGCAGTCGCGCCGCGAACTCAAGCAAAAGCTTTACGGGGACTAGTCAAGCTCTATGGTTCCAGTGTGCGGCACGTTGGCTCGGCGACGTGCCGGATCGGCGGCGCAGCGGCGTTTCGTTCCGCACCGCGATTACCGCAAATTCCGAATTCTGTCGCCTTAGGGCAGGGACGCATGGAGCAGTTCCACGGAACCACTATTCTTTCGGCGCGCCGCGACGGCAAAGTTGCCTTGGGCGGCGATGGCCAGGTTACGCTGGGTAACATTGTGATCAAGGCCAGCGCGCGCA
>Ga0209343_10011067_pt1 | contig 10193 bp, 10 predicted proteins | sample RifCSPlowO2_02_FD_184026 | JGI IMG/M metagenome (GOLD analysis project Ga0209343, IMG submission 184026) | Groundwater microbial communities from Rifle, Colorado - Rifle CSP2_plank lowO2_0.2 (SPAdes) (version 2) | ecosystem: Environmental > Aquatic > Deep subsurface > Groundwater | place...
TAAGCATATGCCAATGCACGCATTAGACGGAGGTAAATTAAAGTTTGAAATTGTAATAGATTACGGCGCATTTAGAGATGTTCATAGACATAGACGGGCGAGCCAAAGAAGACAATTGCTTACTATAGATTTAGGATTTGAAATACCGCGTATGGTTAAAGAAATTGGCGGAGAGATGGAAGCCAAATATGTCGCGGCTATGACACACACTGTTAACCTTTACAATGAATTACGAAATAGCGGAGAGTTCCACCCAGAAGTCTTACAATATATTCCTAATTTCGCTTTTAGAATATCAGAAACTATGGAAATGGATGCTTGGGATTTATTTTATGTTCTGCCATTGAGAACAACACCACAAGGACATTTCGCATATAGAGAACTATTCCAACAAATGTATTTAGAGATACAAAGTGTAATGCCTTTAATTGCATCACATATAGCGCCCGATATGAGTGATTATCAACTTGGCAGATTAAAACAAGAGCAGAGATATTTTGCAAAAGCCGAAGAGCGCGGTATAGATGAAAGTCAATTAATTAAGCCAGGATAAATTCCTTTACTATATTATATCTAAATCGTCCCTGACGTAGTTTTGATTCATATAATTTAATTGAATTTACTTTGAATTTGCCAAAGCTTTTGTTTTCATTTGATTTCGAAATATCCAACCAAGCAGGTTTGTTAGTAATAGCTTTTACTCTCGCTAACGTTAGATGATTTGTGTATGTAGTTTCACTTTCAAAGTTTAATTTTACAAATTCATCATTTATCATTTTTTGTAAGGCGTTTATTTTATCTCCGCCTTCGCCAACACCAATCCATACTACTCTCGGAGATGTTTTGTAAGGAAAACCGCCGATACCTTTCAGTTCGGCTGTAAATGAACTATTTCTTTTAGAAATATTTTCGAGTTTTGTTATAATATTTTTTAATTGTTTTTCTGCAGTTATGTATCCAAGAAATTTTAAAGTAATATGATATTCAATTGTCCACGTTGCATCGAAAATATTAGCTCTGTTTAAGGATGATTGAAATCTCTTTACAGACTTATATAACGCTTCCGGAATATCTATAGCTATAAACGCTTTCATAAACTTAAGATGCGGTCAACTTTAAAAAAGTATCATAAATTTTCAATAGATGAGTTTAATTGGTACATTTCTGGCGGTAATAGATTTAATTGCAGCTGTTATGATAGCAGTCACAGATTTTTCATATATAGGTGGATTTAAGTGGGTGGTAGTCGTAGCGCTTTTGTATATGGGTATAACGTCTTTGTTCTTGCAACCGCGTTAAAGATATAAACTATAATTTACATTGTAGTATATGGTCGCTAAGAAACTTATTATTGGCATAGTTGGTATGCCCGCATCCGGCAAATCATTAGTCGCAGATCGCATAGAGAAGAAATACAAAGCTTACAAAATTCATATGGGCGATTTCATCTGGGATTTCTTAAAAAAGAGGGGCATCAGACCTAGCGAGGAAATGGGTTCTATGGTTGGTTTATATGTATGGGCGGAGTATGGTGATATTCCTATTTCAGACTGGGCAAATAAGAAAATTAAAAAAAGCAAAGCAAAAATAATTTTACTTGATTCTATAAGAACGCCTGAAGAAGTAACTTTTTTTAGAAGACAGTACGGCAAAAAGTTCCTGGTAGTAGCGGTGTTAGCAGAGCCTAAAAGAAGATTCGATAGAATGAAAAGTCGGGCAAGATTTGGAAAAGTATCAAATGTCGCTTTCAAAATGCGCGATGATGACGAAATGATAAGAGGCGTAGGAGACGTCTTGGTATCCGCGAATTACGAAATAGATGGAAATAAAAGCAAATCATCGGTTTTGAAACAAACAGATAAAATAATGAAAGCTATCAAAGGCAAATAGTTTTTAAGCTATAGCGCTGCAGTTGTATTATGTTAGATATAAAGTTGTTCAGGGAAAACCCAGAAGCTATCAAGACTTCTCAGAAGAAGCGCGGCAAGGATGAAAAATTAGTTGATAATGTTCTTGAATTAGATCAAGCTTGGCGCGATCTTTTACAACAGGCTGAAGAATTAAAGCGCGAAAGGAATGTTGTTTCCGAAAAAATTAATCAAATGAAGAAAGAAGGCAAGGCGGCAACAGCCGAAATAAAGAAGGTTAAGAATGTTGCAGATGAAATAGCTAAACTCGATATAAAAATTAGCGATGCGTTAGCAAGACGAGATAGTATGCGATATAAAATTGGAAATATTCTTTCCAACGACGTTCCTCTCGGAACAAATATCAAAGTTATTCGGACATGGGGCACTCAGCCAAAATTTAATTTTACTCCGAAGGCTCACGCAGATATTATAGAAGATTTGGATATTGCAGATGTTACGCGGGCTGCAGAATTAAGCGGAGCACGATTTTATTATTTGAAAAACGAATTAGTTAAATTAAATTTAGCACTTATACATTTTGCATTTGATAATCTTATAGCTAAAGGCTATACACCAATGTGGACGCCTTATTTGCTTCGACATAGACCAATTGAAGCCGCCGCAGAACTCGAAGATTTCAAAGACCAATTGTATAAAATTGAAGGCGAGGAACTTTATTTGATAGCTACTGCAGAGCAAACTCTGGCAGCATTTCATATGGATGAAGTTTTAGATGAAAATAAATTACCATTAAAATATGCTGGCTTTTCTACTAATTTTAGAAAAGAAGCAGGCTCACACGGCAAAGATACTAAAGGAATATTTAGAGTTCACCAGTTTGACAAGGTTGAACAATTTATTTTCTGCAAGCCCGAGAGCTCAAACGCGATACACGAAGATATGGTAAAAGTTACGGAAGAATTGTTTCAAAAATTAGGACTGCCTTATAGAGTTATAAGTATCCCTGCGCAGGATTTGAATGACAACGCGGCAAAAAAATACGATATAGAAGTTTGGTTTCCAGCACAGAAACAATATCGAGAATTAATTTCAGTTTCAAATTGTACGGATTATCAAGCAAGGAAATTAAATGTCAAATTTGGGCAGGATAAAGATATAGCGCATACTCTTAATGGTACAGCAATTGCGACAGAAAGAGCGATTTGCGCAATTCTTGAAAATTTTCAGCAGAAAGACGGCTCAATAAAGATTCCAGAGGTGCTGCAGAAATATACTGGATTTAAAGAAATCAAAGTACGTCGGTAAGCCTTTTAACACAAGATTTCTTATCTTAAGTATGAAGATTTTAACCGTAGGCGACCTTCACGGCGACGTAAATCAAGCCAAGAAATTAGCTGAAAAAGCACGACAGGAATCGGTAGATTTAGTTGTAGTTAACGGAGATTTTACAACTATGGGCAATCACACACCAGGATTATTTCAGGCTTTTACTGGAGTGAAAAATTTAGCAATTCTTCCAGGAAACCACGAATCTGCAGCAGTTTCTGATGCTATGTCGCAGAAATATAGCGCAATACATTTGCACGGCTATTACAAAATTTTTGGCGATGTAGGTATAGTTGGCTGCGGTTCTGCAAACATAGGAATTTTCCAACTGCCCGAAGATGAGATAGAGTATTTATTGGAAAGAGGATTCCACAAAATAAAAGACTGCAAAAAGAAAGTTATGATAACACACATTCATCCTTTTGATACAAAAATAGAAGTAGGATTATTTGAAGGTTCGGAAGCAGTTAGAAAAATTATAGAAAAATTCCAGCCAAATTTAGCAATCTGCTCGCATATTCACGAAGCCGACGGCATAGAAGATACGATTGGAAATACAAAAGTTATTTGTGCCAGCAAATCCGGCAGAATTTTAGAAATTTAATCTTCGTTATCTGTAGGATTATTAAGATTTAACGACAATGCGTATTTTATAATTTCTGAGCGTGCAGCTTCTACCGCTGGACCGCTATATGTGTGCGTATGAGCATATTTGTCAGAAATAATTAAACAAAGTTTTTCGCCTTCATACGCGAAATTAATATCTTCGATATCATCACCTAAACTATATATGTCTAGCAATAAACCTTCAGCTTTATTAAACAATTGAGGTCTTGAAAGTTCTAATCTTCTTTCTAAATCTTTAGCGGCAACTAAAGAAGCACGCTTTGACTTTTGCAATCCAACTTTATTGTGCCTATTTGATAAATGTCTTATGTTATTCTCTGGCGATTTAGGGGTTGGTCTCGGCGTATATAGTAATCTAGCTGGTATTCGTGGTAGTGCTCTATCTATGGGCAAAGAGAATCTAGCAATTACAGGTGTTATATCTGTAGGTAGAGCCGGACCATTGTAATCATTATATGTCATTGTTATTTACTATTTCTTATCAGATTTAAAAACCTTACGGACGCAAGATTAATAACAAGCAAGCACATCCGATTTTTATGTCTCATACGTTAATTATAAGCGAAAAACCCTCCGCCGCAGAAAAAATAGCTGCTGCAATAGGGAAATCTTCACGAAAGAAAGCTGGCACAGTATCTTATTATGAAGTTTTTGATAAAGGCGAGAAGATCATAGTAGCACCGGCTGTCGGCCATTTATTTACATTGCGGGCAAAGAATAAAGGAGAGCATCCCGCATTTGACTTAGAATGGCATCCAACATACGAAACTAAAGCTTCCGCCTTCTCAAAACCATATTTTGTTACACTACAAAAACTCGCTAAAGATGCGAAAGAAGTAATTGTTGCGTGCGATTATGATATCGAAGGCGAAGTTATAGGATTGAATATTGTAAAATTCATCTGCCATAAAAAAGATGCCAAGCGGATGAAATTCTCTACTCTTACCGCGCAGGATCTGAAAGAAGCTTATGCAAATATGAGTCCAACTCTTGATTGGGGGCAGGCAGATGCTGGAGTTACTAGACATCATTTAGACTGGTTGTGGGGGGTTAATTTATCTAGAGCTGTAACCGATGCTTTGACGACAACTACGAAACATTATCAGCAATTATCTATCGGCAGAGTTCAAGGTCCAACACTTTCTGTTTTAGCAGAGCGGGAACTTGAAATACAAAAATTCAAGCCAGAACCTTACTGGAATGTTACCGCCTTGCTTAGTATTGGCGGCAAGAAATTTGAAGCAATTCACGAAAAAGATAAGTTCTGGAAAAAACCAGAAGCGCAAAAAATATTCAGCAAGATTAAAAACAAAAAGGCAGATGTAATTAATATATCTAAAACCTCTCAAAAAGTTAATCCGCCTTTCCCGTTTGATTTGACATCGCTGCAAATAGAAGCATACAGAGTTTTTAGGATTACACCAAAGCAAACTCTCCAGGTTGCACAGCAGCTTTATACAGACGCTTTAATTTCTTATCCGAGAACTTCCTCCCAAAAACTTCCTCCGCAATTGAATTATAAAAAATTGCTTTCTGACTTGACAAAGCAGAAAGATTATTCAGAATTAGCATTTGAAATATTAACTAGTAAATTAATACCAAACGAGGGACAGAAAACAGATCCAGCGCATCCAGCTATTTATCCAACTGGCGAAATTCCGCGAAGTCTTAGTTCATACCAGAAGAAAATTTATGATTTGATTGTTAAGAGGTTTCTATCTGTTTTTGCTGATGCCGGATTGCGCGAGACGACTAAAGTGACATTTGACATATCTGGAGAGAAATTCCACGTTTCTGGTACAAGAACGCTGGAAAAAGGCTGGCAAAAATTCTATGAGCCTTATGTAAGACGGGAGGAAATAGAATTTCCTAAGATTGAAAAAGGCGATAAGTTTGATCAGAAATCAAATCTAGCTGAGAAAGCAACAGAAGCGCCAAAGCGCTATACTCAAGCTTCAATAATAAAACAACTTGAGAAAGAAAATCTTGGAACTAAAGCAACAAGAGCCGGAATAATAGATACGCTTTATCAGAGAGGATATGTTGCCAACCAATCTATTAACGTTACTAAATTAGGATTAGAAGTTGTAAAAGTATTCGATAAATACGCTCCAGATATTCTTGACAAGAAAATGACACGTAAATTTGAAAGTGATATGGAGAAAATACGAATGCATAAACTAAAGAGTGATGTTGTTTTGGAGAACGCATATAAAACTTTGTTAAAAATTTCAGGTAATATCGAGAAACATAAGAGCAATATAGGAAATGAGTTAGGGGACGCTTTGCATGAAATGCGTATTACGGCTAATTTTCTTATGAAATGCAATAAATGCAATATTGGCAGTGTTAGAATTATTCATTCCAAGAGAACAGGCAAGCAGTTTGCCGCCTGCGACGGCTATCCTAAATGTAAAAATACATATCCTCTGCCGCAGCATGGAGCTGTTGTAAAAACCGATAAGAATTGTGAGCAGTGTAAATTTCCTATACTTAAAATCGCGGCCAAAAGGCATTATCAAATGTGTCTGAATCACAAGTGTCCGAGCAAAAAAGACTGGGGCAAACCCAAAGTGCCCAGGTAAAAAAGCGGAGCAGACTAAAAAGCCTTAAGAAAGTTTTTGCGTTAAAGTTTCCATGGAATTAGAAAATTCTCACAGAACGCTCGCGCTTGTAAGGCAGATACACAGTAGCTTGGAAGAGCTTGTGCAGCAAGTTCCTGGTGCGGATTTCCAACGATTGCCAAGAAAATCAACAAATATAGATCCCTATTTTGATATTACCGTGATTTCTACGGGAAGAGAAGGAGACAGACCTAAGGAATTAAAGCCAGAGGAAACAAGGCCCGACATAGAAGCGCAACTCTATAACAACGTCCACTTTGATCCGCAAGAAAGTGACGAAGAACTAATAGATGAAGTTTTCGACCACATATACAAGTTAAATGTAAAATTTAACTGCGCCTCTCCAGGAGCCGCAATTACGTTGTTTGATAAAATGCGAGCTTGGGAGCAGCTGAATTGCGTAAATGAGTTAGGCGACAGAGAGCTACCGCGAATAGAGTATACTATTAATATTGGATATATCGGGGTTCTAAAACCAAAGTGGAAAGACGAGTTTTCAAAAGATTACGATTACGAGTTTGTTTTTACTCCCAGCAGCCGGAAGAGGGTAATGTTTACATCGTTCGTTCTTGCCCAAGAACTTGAGCAATTAGGTTTAGACTTGTTTGTAGAGAAAGACATAGCAAATCAAAATCTGTACATAGGCAAGCTTGAAGATTACGAATTCAAAGGCGTCGCAGAAATTTACAAGCGCGACAAGTGGATTATTAAAAACAGCTGCCCGCAGCGCGAAAAGCTAGCAGACTTGTTATTCAACCATTACTTGGGGCGAAGCGTCTTCAAAGTTACGGAAACAATTCTGCAAAACAAACAGCCCAATCAAACCATAGATCGGTTTGTTTACGGAGAGCCAAGCAAAGACTATGATTTGAGAGTTTTCCCGGCGGATGGAAGCGCGTTCAGGTTTTTTGATTCAGAATAAGCTAAATTTCTTTTTCAGTTTTACTGGATAAATACCGGCATTACTTATTTCAAATGTCATATTTTTTCCTTCAGGAAGCGACCTATGCTTAACAATTGCTGCGCGTCTGTACTGATTTTCAAATTCAAGTTTTACAATATCTTTGCTCCAATATTTTAGTAAGTCGCCGCCAACCATATGAAAACTACCTTCTTTATTAAAATCAGCATAAACTTGATTAGTAACTAAAATTGGAATATCTTTCTTGCGCGCAATTTCAGACAATTGCGAAAGCTGTCGTGCAAGTTCTTTGTTCGTTACTCTTATTTCTTCATCGGAACCTTTTTCTAATCTATAAAGCATTGTTATAGAATCGACAACTATTAGTCCAATTTTATCTTTATCGACAGCGCCGTTAAGTTTTGCAAAATGTTTTTTCTGTTCATCAAAACTTGTTGGCTTTAGAAGAATTATATTTTTCATAATTCTTTCATAATCATATGGAAGAAGCTGTTTCATCCGCTCTGCTGAAAATCCGCCCTCAGTATCAATATAAATTACATTTTTGCCTTGCTTTACAACTGAAGCCGTTGCAATCATCGCAATATTCGATTTGCCCGAGCCGGCAGGACCATATAGAGTTGTAATTACTTCTTTCTCAAATCCACCGTTCAATAATTCATCTAATATAGGCGAGCCCGAAGACGTTTTTTGCATACAGAGTTAGAACTCGCAAGGTTTAAAAGAAGTAATAGTATTGGATTACTATGATTACTGAGCGTAAAAAAGAATATATGAAGAAATATAATAAGCGACTTGAAGTAAAGGCAAAGAAAGCCACTTATATGCGCGAAGTAAGAGCAGAAAAAAAAATTAAAGATGCTAAGGATATGGTGAGATTTCTATTAAATTCTGGCTATGAAAATATGGCATTTGATTACGCCAAACAATACGCTCCAGAGATGCTTGTAACGATTAGATCTTCAGCTACGCGGAAATTAAAGTAGATATAAGAGCATCCACTCATAAAGTATTTTAAGCCTCTGTATTAGTTCTATGTCGATGGCAGCTCTAGCAGATTCTAGCAAAATTAACAGCGACAGCAAAAAGGAAGTTAAGTTAAAAGTTGCTGAAGCTTCGCAAGATGATGTAAACCGCGGAGTTGTACGTTTAGATTCTGCAATTATGAAGGATTTAGGAATTAATCAAGGTTCTGTTGTTGAGCTCGAAGGCTCAAGAAAAACTGTTGCAATTGCTGCAAGAGCATTTCCAGCAGATATTGGTTTAGCAATAATCCGAATGGATGGTTTAGTAAGAAGAAATGCAGGAGCATCGATAAGCGAGTATGTAACAATAAGACCTTGCCAAGTTAAAGCAGCAAAAACAATTTCGCTTGCACCAGTTCAGAAGGGAGTTATATTTCAAGCACATCCATCTATTTTCAAAAGAGCTTTATTAGACAGGCCAGTACGTAAAGGCGATATAATTTCGCTTGGCGGAAACAGAAGACGCAGAACTGTTAGTTCGGGAAATTTTGAAGATATTTTTAGATTAGCATTCGAAGACGAGTTTAATTTAGCATTTGGTTTTGCAGATATAAAATTCTTGATATTAAATTCTAGTCCAAAAGAAAGTGTAGTAATAACAGCCGATACGGAAATAGACTTGAAACCAGAAGCGGTCGAGCTTAAGGAAGAGCGCGTTCCTGATGTAACATATGAAGATATTGGCGGATTGAAAGAAGAGCTAACAAAAGTAAGAGAGATGATAGAGCTTCCTATGAAACATCCCGAAATTTTTGAAACTCTTGGAATACAGCCGCCGAAAGGTGTTTTATTGTATGGGCCGCCCGGCACTGGAAAAACACTTTTGGCAAAAGCGGTAGCAAATGAATCAAGTGCTAATTTTATTTCAATTAATGGTCCGGAAATTATGAGTAAGTTTGTCGGTGATGCCGAAAAAAGATTAAGAGATATATTTAATGAGGCTGAAAAGAATGCGCCGTCTATAATTTTTATTGATGAAATAGACGCAATAGCTCCGAAAAGAGAAGAATCATATGGCGAAGTAGAGCGCAGAGTTGTTGCACAATTATTAGCGCTAATGGATGGTTTGAAATCCAGAGGTAAAGTTATAGTTATAGCAGCAACAAATCGGCAGGATTCTCTCGATCCTGCATTAAGACGAGGCGGACGTTTTGATAGGGAAATAGAAATCGGAGTCCCGGATAAAAATGGACGACTTATTATTTTAAAGATTCATACTAGACATATGCCTCTTGAAAAAAATGTTGACTTGAAAGAGCTTGCAGAAGTTACTCATGGTTTTGTCGGAGCGGATCTGGAAAGTTTGTGTAAAGAAGCAGCTATGGCGGTTTTGCGAAGAGAGCTTGCTAAAGTAGATTTGAATGCAGAAGAGCAAATTCCGAGTGAAATTCTTGAAAAATTGAAAGTTGTAAAACAGGACTTTAAAGAAGCACTTAAGATGGTAAGACCAAGCGCAATGAGAGAAGTTTTAATCGAAAGCCCAAAAGTTAACTGGACAGATATTGGCGGACTTGTAAAAGCAAAGCAGGAATTAATAGAAGCTGTAGAATGGCCTTTAAAATATCCGGAAAAATTCAAAAAATTAGGAATAAGACCGCCTCGCGGAATTTTGTTATATGGTCCGAGTGGATGCGGCAAAACACTTTTGGCAAAAGCTGTAGCAACAGAATCACAGGCAAATTTCATTTCAGTAAAAGGTCCAGAAGTTTTAAGCAAATGGATGGGCGAATCAGAAAAAGCAGTAAGAGATATTTTCAAGAAAGCGCGACAGGTTGCACCTTGTATAGTTTTCTTTGAT
>Ga0209343_10011070_pt1 | contig 10191 bp, 10 predicted proteins | sample RifCSPlowO2_02_FD_184026 | JGI IMG/M metagenome (GOLD analysis project Ga0209343, IMG submission 184026) | Groundwater microbial communities from Rifle, Colorado - Rifle CSP2_plank lowO2_0.2 (SPAdes) (version 2) | ecosystem: Environmental > Aquatic > Deep subsurface > Groundwater | place...
CAGTTCGGTGGCACGGGACACGCCCACCGCTGGCGTGGATTCGTCGTCGCGCACCACGATCTCCAGCGAGCGACCCAGAACGCCCCCGTTTTCGTTGACCAAAGCGGCCATAGCCTGGATGGCTTGCGCGACGTGCTGGACCTGCGGACCTGCACCGCCAGAAAGCGGCAGGATGACGCCCACCTTGATGGGCGCCGTCTGCGCCCAACTGCTGCCGATCAGGCTGCACAACAAGGTAGCCATGCCTAGGGTTCTGCGTGTTGCGTTCAATCGTTTCTCCATACTGTCTAGGTCAAAGCATACCAAGTGGTATGTCTATTGGTCAATCAGTTTTCTGCTACTTAAACCTAGTAAATACCCGTATATTACAGCTTTCATTTGTCACAAATTTGGCATCATGCCGCTTGCATACATACCATGTGGTATGTATTATCGAACATCACCTTTTACTGATTCTGGAGCACCTGCACATGAATACACAAGACATCACGGCCCTCGTCACCGGCGGTGCGTCCGGGCTGGGCCTGGCCTCGGCGAAGCGGCTTTTAGCCGGCGGCGCCCGCGTGGTCATCGTCGACCTGCCGAACTCCCCCGGTGCCGAGGTGGCGCGCGAACTGGGGCCTCTAGCGCACTTCGCGCCCGCCGACGTCACGCATGAAGGCGACATGGCCAAGGCCTGCGACATGGCCGCCTCGCTGGGCGACTTCCGCGTGCTGGTGCATTGCGCCGGTCGCGGCGGCCCGGTGCGGCTGATCGACAAGGAAGGCAACCCGGGTTCGCTGGAGACCTACACCGAGATCGTGCGCATCAACCTGATCGGCACCTTCAACACGCTGCGCATGGTGGCTTCGCGCATGGCACTCAACGAGGCGTCCGACGAGGGTGAGCGTGGAGTCTGCGTGCTGACTGCGTCGGTGGCGGCCTATGAGGGGCAGATCGGGCAGATTGGCTATGCTTCGTCGAAGGCCGGCGTGGTGGGTTTGACCATCGTGGCAGCGCGCGACCTGGCCAGCAAGGGCATACGTGTCTGCACCATCGCACCGGGCATCTTTGACACGCCCATGCTGGCGCGGGTGTCGGCCGACGCCCGCAAGACGCTCAGCGCCTCGGTGCCGCATCCGGCACGCCTGGGTACGCCCGACGAATTTGCGCAGTTGGCGATGCACATCGTTAGCAACCCGATGTTGAACGGTGAAACCATCCGCCTCGACGGCGCGCTGCGCATGGCGCCGCGCTGAAACCACACCACAAGGAACCCACCATGACCGAAGAAGTGCTTGTCACCGTCGAAGACGGCGTCCAGATCATCACCATCAACCGGCCTGAGGCGCGCAATGCGATGACGCTGGCGGCCGCCCACCTGATTGCAGCCGCGCTGGACGAACTCGACGCCCGTGACGATCTGCGCATCGGCATCCTCACCGGCGCCGGCAACAGCTTCTGCGCCGGCATGGACCTGAAGGGTTTTCTGCGCGGCGAGCGCCCGAGCCTGCCCGACCGCGGCTTTGGCGGCCTGACCAAGCGGCCACCGAAGAAGCCGCTGATCGCGGCGGTGGAAGGCTATGCGCTGGCCGGCGGCTTCGAGCTGGTGCTGGCCTGCGACCTGGTGGTAGCGGCCGACAACGCACAGTTCGGCGTGCCCGAGGTCAAGCGTGGCCTGGCGGCCACCGCCGGCGGCCTGGTGCGACTGCCGCGCCAGCTGCCGTACCGCGTGGCGATGGAGCTCATCCTCACAGGCGACATGTTCCCGGCGACGCGCGCACACGCCTGCGGCCTGGTGAACCGCCTGACGCCGCCCGGCGGGGCGCTCGCCGAAGCCAAAAAGCTGGCGCAAAGCATCGCCGCCAACGGCCCGCTGTCGGTGGCGGCCAGCAAGCGCGTGGTGGTGGAGTCGCAGGACTGGCCGGCCGAAGAGCTGTGGGACCGCCAGACGGCATTGACCGAGCACATCTTTGTTTCCGCCGACGCGCGGGAAGGCTCGGCAGCGTTCGCCGAGAAGCGCAAACCCGTTTGGCAGGGGAAGTGATCGCATGGACCACACCGCCCACACCGACCCTCGGTTCGCCGGCCCCGGCCCCGATGCCCAGTACCGCCAGGCCTTGCTGGAAGGCCGCTTCGTGCTGCAGCACTGCGAGGACTGCAGCGCCGCCCGCTTTCCACCCGCGCTGGTGTGCCGCAGTTGCGGCAGCGCGCGCCTGGCCTGGCGTGTGTCGCCGGGTGCCGGCGAGGTTTACGCCACCACCACGGTGCGCGACCGCGCGGGCGACTACAACGTCGCCATCGTCGAGCTGGAACAGGGCGCACGCATGATGAGCCGGGTCGACGGCATCGCGGCAGACGCGGTGCGCATGGGCCTGCCGGTGCAGGCGCACATCGTGCCCGGTGATGAACCCTTCGTCGTCTTCACCCCTGCCCAGGGAGGTGTTGCATGAGCCACCCCTTGCGTGGCCGCACGGCCATCGTCGGCATCGGTAACACCCGGCGCTGGAACGCACCCGACCGCAGCCCTTTCGACCAGTTGCAGGAAGCCAGCGTGCTGGCGCTGGAAGACGCCGGCCTGCGCCTCAAAGACGTGGACGGCCTATTCTGCTCGCTGTCCACGTCGGGGCTGCCGGTGCTCAACGTGGCCGAGCGCCTGGGCATCCGCCCGCGCCATGCCGACGGCACCATGGTTGGCGGCGCCTCCTTCATCTTTCACCTGCAGTCGGCGATGTCGGCCCTGGTGAACGGCCTGTGCGACGTGGCGCTGATCTGCTACGGCAGCAACCAGCTCACCTCTGGCGGCAAGCTGGCCTCGATGCCGGACCCGCAGCCATATGAGAACCCGTACAAGCCGCGCTACCCGATCAGCAGCTACGCGCTGGCCGCAGCGCGCCACATGCACGAGCACGGCACCACGCGCGAACACCTGGCCGACGTGGCGGTGGCCGCGCGCGCCTGGGCACAACTCAACCCGGACGCCTTCATGCGCGAACCGCTCACCCGCGAACAGGTGCTGGCCTCGCGCATGGTCAGCGACCCGCTGAGCAAGGCCGACTGCTGCCTGGTCACCGACGGTGGTGCAGCGCTCGTGCTCACGCGCGCCGACCGCGCCCGCGATCTGCCGCGCAAGCCCGCCTACCTGCTGGGCACCGGCATCGGCATCAGCCACCGACAGATTTCGGCCATGCCCGACCTGACCACCACCGCCGCGGTGGAGTCGGGGAAACGCGCCTATGCCATGGCAGGCGTGGGGCCGCAGGACATCCAGCACTTGATGCTGTACGACGCGTTCACCATCAACACCTTGCTGTTCCTGGAGGACCTGGGCTTCTGCAAGAAGGGCGAGGCCGGGCCGATGGTGTCCAGCGGTGCCATCTCGCCGGGTGGGCGCCTGCCGGTGAACACCAACGGCGGGGGCCTGTCGTGCAACCACCCGGGCATGTACGGCCTGTTCACGGTGATCGAGGCGGTGGAACAACTGCGCGGCCAGTGTGGCGCCCGCCAGATACCCGGTGTGCAACTGGCACTGGCCCATGCCAACGGGGGCGTGCTCTCCAGCCAGGCCACAGCCATCATGGGTTCGGAGGACACGCTCTGATGATCCATCCCGACCAACTGCTGAGCGAAGCGCTGCCCGTGATCGAGCAGACGCTGCACTGGCGTGACTGCGCGCTGTACGCGCTGGGTCTGGGCGTGGGACTGGACCCGATGGACGATGGCGACCTGCGCTACCTCGATGAAAACCGCCTGCTGGTCCAGCCCACCATGGCCAACGTCATGGGTTACCCGGGTTTCTGGATGCGCGACCCCCGCTTCGGCATCGATGCCACGAAGACCGTGCACGGCGAGCATGCGCTGCGCCTGCACCGCCCCCTGCCCGCCAGCGGCACGGTGCGTGGCACCAGCCGCATCACCGGCCTGGTGGACAAGGGCGCGGGCAAGGGCGCGCTGGTCTATGTGGAACGCGAGATCGTCGACGTGGCCAGCGGTGACTTGCTAGCCACGGTGAAACAGACGGTGTTCTGCCGCGCGGACGGAGGTTTCGGTGGCAACGCCGAGGCACCGCCCGCGCACCCCGTGCCCGGGCGCGCGCCCGACGACAGCATCACGCTGCCCACGTCGCCGCAGGCGGCGCTGATCTACCGGCTTTCGGGTGACTTCAACCCGCTGCACAGCGATCCCGCCACCGCGCGCGCGGCCGGCTTTGCGCGGCCCATCCTGCACGGCCTCGCGACCTTCGGTGTCGTCGGCCACGGCCTGGTGAAGCGCCTGTGTGGCGGCCACCCGGCCGCGCTGCGGGCCATGGGCGGGCGTTTCTCGGCCCCGGTGTTTCCGGGTGAGACGCTGCAGCTTGATCTGTGGCACGACGGCCCCGGCCGTGCCTCCTTTCGCGCCAGCGTGCCCGCCCGGGACACGGTGGTCATGAACAACGGTTTTGCGGAGTTCCAACCATGACCAGTCTGCTGTCCAACATCCGCGTGCTCGACCTGAGCCGCATCCTCTCCGGCCCCTGGGCGACACAGATGCTCGCCGACTTTGGCGCAGACGTCATCAAGGTCGAGCGTCCCGGGAGCGGCGACGACGTGCGCCACCAGGGCGCGCAACTGAAGGATCGCGATGGCCAGCCCACCGCGGAGCGCACTGTGTTCCTCGCGCTCAACCGCGGCAAACGTTCCATCGCCATCGACATGGCCAGCCAGGAAGGCCAGGCCCTGATCCGCCGCCTGGCGGCCACGGCCGACGTGGTGGTGGAGAACTTCAAGGCGGGCGATCTGGCGCGCTACGGCCTGGACCATGTGGCACTGCGCGCCATCAACCCGCGCATCGTCTACTGCTCGATCAGCGGCTTCGGCCAGACCGGGCCCTACAGCCACCTGCCTGGCTACGACCTGGTGTTCCAGGCCATGAGTGGGCTGATGAGCCTGACCGGTGTGCCCGAAGGCCAGCCCGGCGCCGGGCCGCAACGCACGGGCTACCCCATCAGCGACACCACGGCCGGCTTCTACGCCAGCATCGGCATCCTGGCCGCGCTGCATCACCGAGACACGGTCTCCGGCACCGGCCAGTACATCGATCTGGCGATGCTGGACGCTCAGGTGGCTGCGATGTCGTCGATGGCCATGAGCTACGTGGTGGCGGGCGAGATGCCGCAACGCGTGGGCATCCGTTCGCAACTCACCTGCCCCTACCAGGACTTCGACTGCGCCGACGGGCAGGTGATGATCGCCGTGGGCAACGACAAGCAGTACCAGCAGCTGTGCACCGAGGTGCTGGAGCGCCCCGACCTGGCCACCGACGCGCGTTACACCACCACCCCGCTGCGCGTGCAGAACCGCGAACAGCTGGTGCCGGTGATCGCCGACATCCTGCGGACCCGGACGGTTGACCACTGGATGGCCAGCCTGCGGGCAGCCAACGTGCCCGCCGGTCCGATCAACGACTTCGCCCAGGTGCTCAACGATCCCCAGATCCGCCACCGCGAGGTGCTGCAGCAGGTGCCGCACACCTTGGCGGGCACCATGCCCTTTATCGGCAACCCGTTGAAGTTTTCCGACACGCCGGTGACCTACCACCGCGGCCCGCCCTTGCTGGGCGAACACACGGCGGAGGTGCTGCGCGAACTGCTGGACATGGACGACCCCGAGATTGCCGCGCTGCAGGAACAGGGGGTGGTGGCATGAGAGCCGTGTTGTGCAAGGCCTACGGGCCACCCGAGAGCCTGGTCGTCGAAGAGCAGCCGTCACCCCAGCCCGGCCCGGGCCAGGTGCGTGTCGGGGTGCACGCCTGCGGGGTGAACTTTCCCGACACGCTGATCATCCAGGGCAACTACCAGTTCAAGCCGGCGCTGCCGTTTTCACCCGGGGGCGAGGTGGCCGGTGTGGTGCAGGCGCTGGGCGACGGTGTCACCGGTTTTGCCGTCGGCGACCGCGTGATTGCCGCCACCACCTGGGGTGGCTACGCCGAAGAGGTGCTGGCCGAGGCCGGGCGGCTGATCCCCATGCCGGCGGCGATGGACTTCCGCACGGCGGCCGCGTTCACGCTGACCTACGGCACTTCGCACCATGCGCTGAAAGACCGCGCGCAACTGCAACCCGGCGAGACGCTGCTGGTGCTGGGTGCGGCCGGTGGTGTGGGTCTGGCCGCCGTGGAGCTGGGCAAGGCCATGGGTGCGCGCGTGATCGCCGCCGCGTCCAGCGACGAGAAGCTGGCGCTTTGCACGGCGCACGGGGCCGACGCCACGATCAACTACGCCAGCGAAGACCTGCGCGCGCGGATCAAGGAGCTGACCGATGGGCGCGGCATCGACGTGGTCTACGACCCCGTGGGCGGCGACCTCAGCGAACCCGCGCTGCGCAGCATGGCGTGGAACGGGCGCTTCCTGGTGGTCGGCTTCGCCGCTGGCCGCATTCCCAGCCTGCCGCTGAACCTGCCGCTGCTCAAGGGCTGTGCCATCGTCGGTGTGTTCTGGGGTGCCTTCACCCGCAACGAACCGGCACGCAACGCCGCCAACCTGCAGGAGCTGCTGCTGTGGTGGAGCGAGGGTCGCCTGAAGCCGCACGTCTCGGCGGTGTACCCGCTGGAGCGCGCGGTGGACGCGCTGAACGATCTGGTGCACCGGCGGGTGCAGGGCAAGGCGGTGCTCGTCACGGAGCGACAGCCATGACAACCTCCAGCACCCCCAAAAAGCTCGTGGTGGCCGGCGCCCTCGGTGTCGTCGGCCGCGCGGTGGTGGAGCATTTCGCCGGGCGCACCGGCCTGGAGGTGGTGGGCCTGGCACGGCGCTCTCCCGACTTTGCGCCGCAGGTCACCTGGGTATCGGCCGACCTGCGTGATCCCGAGGCCACGCGTCGCGCCCTGGCACCGCACCGCGATGCCACACACCTCGTCTACGCCGCGCTCAACGAACAGGCCGACCTGGTGCAGGGCTGGCGCGACGCCACAAACGCGGCGCTGAACACGCAGATGCTGCAACACACGCTTGCCGCGCTGGAAGGCGCGCCCCTGCAGCACGTGTCACTGCTGCAGGGCACCAAGGCCTATGGCGTGCACACCGGCCGACCGATGCGGGTGCCTGCTCGTGAGCAGGACGCGCTGCGCGACCACACCAACTTCTACTTCGACCAGCAGGACCTGGTGGAGCAATACGCGCAGCGCAGTGGCTGCGTCTGGACTGCCTGGCGCCCCCAGATTGTGCTGGGCGTCGCCTTGGGCAGCGCAATGAACCCGGTGGCGGCGCTCGGTGCTTACGCGGTCATTCAACGTGAGCGTGGCCTGCCCCTGCAACCCGTGGGGCACCCGCAGTTGCTTACCGAGTGCACCGATGCAAGGCTGATCGCCCAGGCCATTGACTGGAGCTGGGACCAGCCGCACGCCCACGGACGCGCATTCAACATCACCAACGGCGACATCATTGTCTGGTCGACCTTGTGGCCGCGATTGGCGCAGCTGTTCGGCATGGCCGTGGGCGAGCCGAGCGAAGAACGTCTGCGAGACGTCATGCCGGCACAGGCCGGGCTGTGGCAACACCTGGCGGAGCGCGAAGGGCTTCGGATTCACGATCTCGCCACCCTGATGGGACTCTCGTGGCAATACGCGGAGGCTACTTTCGCGTCGCGCCGGACGCTGCCTGTTCCGCCCATCGTGTCGACAGTGCAGCTGCGACAAGCCGGCTTCCATGCATGCATCGATACCGAAGATTGCATTGTGGAACACCTGCAAATCATGCAGGCCCTTCGATACCTGCCGCGCTGAATGGCCAAAGAGCCCGGATGGCGGCAGGCACCTCGGTGCCTGCCGCCACCGCGACGTCACTGCAAGGTGATGTTCAGGCGCTTGATGAGGCCGCCCCAGACCTTGCTCTGGTCTTGCGTGGTCGTCAGCAAGTCCGCAGGAGAGCCTGATTTGGCCTCGTTGCCGATCTTGCGCATGCTGTCCACAAAGGCAGGCGAGCTGGTGATCTTTCGAAGGGCGGTGTTCAACTTGTCGACCACCGGTTTGGGCGTGCCGGCGGGTGCAAAAACGCCGTACCAGGTTTCACCCATCACGTCGGGGTAACCCAGTTCGCGAAAGGTGGGCACATCGGGCATGAGTGCCTGCCGTTCGGTGCTCAACACCGCCAAGGCTCGGTACTGGCCCGCGTTGACGTTCGGCACTGCATTGGTCAGTGCCTCGACGTTGGAGTCGACAACCCCACCGATGATGTCCATCATGGCCGGCGCCGCGCCTTTGTAATGAATCTGGGTCATCTTGATGTCAAGACCCGTGGCGATCATTTCCCCCAGCAAGTGCACCATGCTGCCTTGACCATTGGTGGCGTTGTTGATCTTGTTCGGGTTCGCCTTCGCATAGGCAGCGAACTCCTTGAGCGTCTTCGCCGGAAAGTCTTTTTTGACCACGAAGGCAAAGGGTACGGTACAGACCAGGGCCACCGGCTCGAAGTCTTCACGCTTGTATTGGAGCTTGTCGTTGAAGTGCGGGTTCACCGTGAAGGTGGTTCCAGCGCTCAGCAGCAAGGTATAGCCGTCTTTTGCGGCCCTGGCGACGTGTGTGGCTCCGATCGCAGTGGCAGCACCCGCCTTGTTTTCGACGATCACCGGTTGACCCAGTTCTTCCCGCAGGCGTTGGGCAATCTGACGGCCCACGACGTCACTCGTGCCTCCGGGTGGGTAGGGAATGATCAGCGAGATGGGCTTGTTGGGCCAGCTGTCCTGTGCCAGGGCGAGCGTGGGCAGGCCGCCCAGGGTGGCGAGTGCGGCGAGAGCCAGGGTCTTTATTCGGATGCGCATGGGAGTCTCCTTCGAGTTGGCGAGGATGGGCTTCAGACGGTGGCCACTGGCGTGGCCGGCGAGCCCACTGCGCCCGGCAGACGCAGTGGAGGTGCTGTTAGCAGGAAGCTGGACCGCTGATGCGCCCGCAGCCACTGCGCCAGTTCGGCGAAATACCAAAGCTCGCCCAGGTTCAGACCCAGCTTGAAGAGGCAGTGGTTGTGCAACGGCAGGCCGGGGTATTGATCACCCTTTCCCGGCTGTGCCGGGTAGGCCTCGACCGCGAAGTTGTCGGCGCAAATGGCGACGATGCCGGAATCGGTGATCCATTGCAGGAGTTTGTCATCGCGACCGTCAAGCACGGCGCAGCTGTTCTTGAGCACCTCACCGTCGGGCTGCTTGTTCATTTCCAGGATGAGATCGGCAAACCCCGTGTAGAGGCACAGGAAATCCCCGGCCTCCACGGTGGCGCCCTGGGCATCCAGTGCCGACATCAAACCGTCGTAGCCGACCAGTGCTCGTTTGCGGCCGTGAATCTTCTCCAGATCCACCAGCACGCCGCGGCCCTGCACACCGGCGGTGGCCAGATGCTCGATGCCGATGGCATGCGCCCCGAAGCCGCTGGAGGCATCGTCCGGACCCACCACATCAACGCCGCCCCGGAAGCCGTTGTAGTAGCGCTTTTCCGGCAAACCATCACCATCGGCATCAAACATCTGGCCGACGTGACCCAGGCCATCCCACTGCGTTGAGTACTGCGTGTACAGCGTCACTGCGTCGTCGGAAACCACATCGCTGAAACAGCTGCAAACGCTGCTGAGCTTGAAGTTGAAGTTGAAGCCCTCGCCCCGGCGTTCGTGAACGAACTGTGGCGCCTTGCGATGCTGGAAAAGTGTGTTGCCACCAGGGTAGTCCAGAGGCAGGCTCAGGCAGAAGGCAAGGCCATGCTCGACCGTTTTGATCGCGGCAAGGCGCCGTTCGGGCGTCAGCAGGTTCATGCGGCCGATCTGATCATCGGCGCCAAAGTCACCCCAGTTCGAACCTTCGGGGCGATGTTTCCAACGGGGGGTGTTCATGGCAAATCCTTTGCTGAAAATAATGAATTGTCACGACAAAACATACTATATGGTATGTCAATATTTTATGGATTTCATATAGGGGTTTTTGCTACCTGTTTTTAATAAAAGGGTACTGTACGGTATGTTGATTTTTGATTCAATCTTTGCTCTCGTGTTGGCGCCTGATTAGGGTGATTTAGTCCGTCTCGGGGCGGTTCACTACACATATGCTCGAACACTTTGGCAACGACTGATCTCAGGGAGTAAAAGCTATGACGCAAACAACATTTAAGGCTACGCTGAATAAGTCCCGTTAAAGAGCCCACACAGGTCAATGACGGATCGATTGGGTTCAAGCTGGTCGCCAAACGGCGGCTTTTGTGGCC